>SMVB01254221.1_pt1 | contig 11629 bp, 9 predicted proteins | sample 2456461 | NCBI WGS metagenome assembly SMVB01 (sample SAMN11095934, study PRJNA526329) | marine sediment metagenome | biome: Marine sediment; feature: Surficial sediment; material: Deep marine sediment; isolation source: Hadal surficial sediment | place: Pacific Ocean | collected 2014-05 | depth 0-1...
CTGAATGACGACAAGATCTGCATTGGCTGCGGCCGCACGATGGATGAAATCGTGGCGTGGTCTGCAATGACAGCGCAGCAGCAATGGGCGCTGGTGCAGTCCTTGCCCGCCCGGCGTGGCCGCAGCACTATTTTCACATGATACTGGCGTACAATGGCAGGATCGTTGGTGCGATAGAGCGGGTACTGAGATGCGTGTTTTGAGTGCCGCAATTCTGGTGCTGATGATGCCAGCCTGTACCTCGATGTTGCTCGCTAGCGCTTCGTCCGGTGAAGGAGGCGTATCGACAGATAACCGCAGTAGTGCACAGGTTGCCGCGGACAATACGATATCGGCGACGATCAGGCGCAAATTCAGTGCTGATTCCACGGTCAGTCAATATGCTATCGGCATCAGGACTATTGACAGCAATGTTACCCTGAGCGGCACGGTAGGCAGCTTTCCGGCCCGTGATCGCGCCGTTCAGATTGCCACCGATACTGATGGTGTCAACAGCGTAAGAAACCAGGTTATGGTCAACACAAATCTTTAATTAATATTGATTTTCGGACTGTCGGATATATATTGACCCGATCCGGCAGTCGATACATTCAGGTGAGCGCAAAAATGGACGTAATCGAAAGAATCAAAGAGCAACTCGATAACAATCCTGTTTTGGTCTATATGAAGGGTACGCCCGATTTTCCGCAGTGCGGATTTTCCGGCCAGACCGTCGCCGCGCTCAAAGCGATCGGCAGGCCATTCGCGTACATCGACATTTTTGAAGACCCGGAAATCAGGGAAGGCCTCAAAAAGTATTCGAACTGGCCGACTTTTCCGCAACTCTATGTCGACGGAGAGCTGATCGGCGGTTGCGACATCGTCGTCGAAATGTATCACTCGGGCGAGTTGCAGAAGCTCCTGTCTGAAACTGATGCGTCCAACGACGATGGCGAGTAGATTTCGTCTACGAGTGTATTAGCTCAGTAGGCCGCTCCTACAGCCCGCTCCTACAATTCTGCTTCGCCTTCGTCCTCATCCGGTGACCAATCCTGAGGCCTGATAGAGGTGAACAGGGGCTGGAACCGGTTCACGATATCGCAGAACACATCGGCCGTGATCTCGGCATCGTATGCAGCCGAGTGGGCGGAATCTTCATCCCATGTCATACCAGCCGCTTTCACCGCACGAGCCAAAACCGTCTGCCCGTAGGCGACACCGCAAAGCGTCGCCGTGTCGAAGCTTGAGAATGGATGAAACGGATTGCGTTTGATCGAGGTTCGCGCAACCGCTTCATTTAGAAATCCCAGGTCGAATGCTGCATTGTGCCCAACGAGGATTGCACGTGTGCATCCATGCTCCCGTACGGCACGCCTGACTTCCCGGAAAATTCGCTGTAATGCGTCGCGTTCATCGATTGCCGGTCGAAGAGGGTGATCGGGGTCGATCCTGTTTATCGCCAGGGATGCTGCTTCCAGGTTGGCGCCTTCGAACGGTTTGACGTGATAGCGAAAGGTTTCTCCGCGCAACAATGTCCCGTCTTCCTGGGGATCGATCAGGACTGCAGCAATCTCCAGTAAGGCGTCAGTCTTGCAATTAAATCCACCGGTCTCGACATCGACGACGACAGGGAAAAAGCCGCGGAAACGATTCGCGATTAAGAAGGAATCGGTCACTTCCAGTCAGCATCGCCAAATGCATTTTTATCGATGAGCAGGTTCATCGTGTAACGAACGCCAAATCCGGTTATATCCGTGGCAACATGCGCTAGACCGCCCTTGTGTTTGCATGCGCTCAGATCGACGTGCACCCAGGGGATTTTCTTGTCGACGAATTCATTCAGGAAACTTCCGGCGAGGATGTGATCGCCACCGCCGTTCGGCGCGCATTGTTGCAGGTCTGCAGTATCACTCTTCAGGTCATCCATGAAGTCGCCGCCGATTGGAAAGGGCCAAACCCGCTCGCCGCTGTCCCGTCCCGACCGCTTGAGAATTGGATGCCAGTGGGGGCGATTGGTAAATACGCCGCTGTAGCGAGTGGTTATCGCGGTCATGCAGGCGCCAGTTAGCGTCGCGTAGTCGATTATCAGGTCCGGTTTATCCTTACTGGCGAGCACCAGCGTGTCCGCTAGCGCCATCCGGCCTTCTGCGTCGGTGTGAATGGTCTGAATGGTCTTGCCGTTCAGCGCGGTAACGACATCCTGTGACTTGTAGGCTGTCGGCCCGGTCCTGTTCTCGGTGATGGCGAGCCAGCAATCCACCGCTTCAGACCGCCGCATTCTGGTAATGGTTGACAGAATTGCCACGGCTACTGCGCTGCCGCCCATATCAATATGCATGTCCAGCATTGACATGAACTGTTTCAGGTTGGTACCGCCGGTATCGAATATGATGCCCTTGCCAACGAGACTTAAGACCGGCCGCGCTGTTTTGGACCCGGGACGGTAGCGCAGTCGAACGATCGCAGCGCTGTCGTCCGCGTTACCCTGCGCCACGGCAAGGAATGCGCCAGCGCCCATTTTCTCGAGTTCGCGCACTCCGTATTTCCTGAATTGCCAGCCTTTCTCCTTTGACAATTCTCGCAGCAAAGCGACATAGCTTGTGGCGTCCAGTATGTTGGGAGGAAGTGCGGTCAGCCAGCGTGCCAGGTTGTTGCCTTCGGCCTCCGCCAGTTCGCGACTGAGATCCGCTGCCTGATCGAGGCCGATGATTTTGATGCCCTTGATCTTTTCGGCCCGCGGTGTGGACTTGAAAGCAGGCATCGACCAGGCGGCGGCCAATGCAGCGGCGGTTACGCGCTCAACTATCCAGCCTTGCATTTCCGTATCGAATCCCAGCACCCAGATGCCGATCGTGCCGGCCTTTTCCGACAGTGCCGCGGCAACCATTTTTCTGCCGAAAGTGAGTGCCTCGAATGCGCTCGCATGCGCATCCAGCGTGCCGACATGCAGTGCCGTCTGCCGCTTGTTGTTGACGCGGGTAGAGATCGCTGGCAGCTTGCCGGGCGCCTTGCGTCGCATGAGTGCCTGTACCTTGCTGCCCTGCGGGATCTTTCCCCACACTGCCGCCGGAATTTTCGCGGGCAAAACCAGCAGCAAATGATCGATGCCGGCGATCGTTTGCTTGCCCGGCAGACCGGTGTATTGCGTAATTCTGACCTGGCCATTCTTTTTGTTGTCTGCAAGGAGGCTTCCCATCTCAGCATTAACCTTTTTTGGCCCGCTTGGGCCATAATATCGACACGAAGAAGATGACGCCGGACGGTAAGAATTACGCTCCGGCCCGGCAGTGCCGTGATCCTAGCAGGACACCTGACCGAATTCACGCCGTCGCGGGTCACCTCGACGGGGACGAAATGAATGTGGACCATTTATGAGCGATATCAGCCGATTTGATGACATAGATCCGACCGAAACACGTGAATGGCTTGAATCCATCGATTCAGTTTTGGGGACACAGGGCCCCGAACGAGCCCATTTCCTGCTTAACCAGATGATCAATTTTGCGCGACGCTCCGGTGCGTATCTACCGTACGCGCCGAATACCGCCTACCTGAATACGATCTCCACGGGGCGCCAGTCGGAGTATCCGGGCGACCGGTCGATCGAGCGGCGCATCGAGGCCTATATCCGCTGGAATGCGGTGGCGATGGTCGTACAGGCCAATCGTCAGAGTACCGAGTACGGCGGGCATATCTCGAGTTACGCATCCTCGGCAACCCTGTACGAAGTCGGCTTTAACCACTTCTGGCGGGCGCCGACAAAAACGCATGGCGGCGACATGATTTTCATGCAGGGTCACTCATCTCCGGGCATCTATTCCCGCGCTTATCTCGAAGGCCGGCTTAGTGAAGGTCAACTGAATAGATTCCGCCAGGAAGTCGGTGGTGGTGGACTGTCATCGTACCCGCACCCCTGGCTGATGCCGGATTTCTGGCAGTTCCCGACTGTCTCGATGGGTCTGGGTCCGATGATGGCGATCTACCAGGCGCGATTCATGCGTTACCTCGAAAACCGGGACATGATTCAGCTGAGTGATCGCAAGGTCTGGTGCTTCCTGGGTGATGGTGAAATGGATGAACCCGAATCCATGGGCGCGATTACGATGCCGGTACGCGAAGGCCTCGATAACCTGATCTTCGTTGTCAACTGCAACCTGCAACGGCTTGACGGACCGGTGCGCGGCAACGGCAAGATTATCCAGGAACTCGAAGCCGCGTTCCTGGGTGCCGGCTGGAACGTGATCAAGGTTATCTGGGGATCGCGCTGGGATCCGCTGCTTGCCAGGGATCACGATGGCTTGCTCCGCCGTGTTATGGAAGAGTGTGTCGACGGCGAATATCAGAATTTCAAATCGAAGGGCGGCGACTACGTTCGCGAGCATTTTTTCGGCAGGTATCCGGAAACGGCGGCCATGGTCGCGAACATGTCCGACGATGAAATTTGGCGGCTGAATCGCGGTGGCCACGATGCACGCAAAGTCTATGCGGCCTACCACAACGCGGTCCGCCACAAGGACCAGCCAACGATCATCCTTGCCAAAACCGTCAAGGGGTTTGGCATGGGAGCTGCTGGTGAAGGTCAGAATATCGCGCATCAGCAAAAGAAACTCGATATCGATGCCTTAAAAGAGTTTCGCGATCGATTCAATATTCCGGTGTCCGACAGTGTCATTGACGATGTTCCATACTGCAAGCCGAATGCGAACAGCCCGGAAATCGAGTATTTGCACGAACGTCGCAAGGCGCTCGGCGGTTACCTGCCTGCGCGGCGCAAGACTGCGAATCCGTTGCAGGTTCCGGCGCTGCAGGCATTCAAGACGCAGCTCGAGGGCACTGGAGAGCGCGAAGCATCCACGACGATGGCGTTCGTACGCATCCTGACGGCCTTGATCCGTGACAAGCGCATCGGCAAGTACATCGTACCGATCGTGCCGGATGAGGCCCGGACCTTCGGCATGGAGGGCATGTTCCGCCAGGTGGGTATCTATTCGTCGAAGGGGCAGCTTTATACGCCGCAGGATGCCGACCAGCTCATGTATTACCGGGAGGATAAGAAAGGCCAGATTCTCGAGGAAGGCATCAATGAGGCCGGCGCATTTTGTTCATGGCTGGCGTCCGGAACCTCATATAGCAACCACAATCTGCAGACGATTCCGTTTTACATTTATTATTCGATGTTTGGATTCCAGCGTATTGGCGATTTCATCTGGGCCGGCGGCGATCAGCAATCGCGAGGATTCCTGATCGGCGGTACGGCCGGCAGAACGACATTGGCCGGAGAAGGGCTGCAACACCAGGACGGTCACAGCCTGGTCAGCGCGTCGACCATTCCGAACTGCGTTTCCTACGATCCGACCTATGCGTATGAACTTGCCGTCATCATCCAGGATGGCCTGCGCCGCATGATCGGTGAGCAGGAAAATATTTTCTATTACATCACGTGCATGAATGAAAACTACAGGCATCCGCCGATGCCGAGCGGTGTCGAGGACGGTATCTTGCGGGGACTTTATTTACTGCAGGTGGGTGGCCGCGGGCAAGTTCGCGTGCAGCTGATGGGTTCGGGAACGATACTGCGCGAAGTGCTTCACGCTGCAAAATTACTGAGTGACGAGTTCGGGGTGCCATCGGACGTCTGGTCTGTGACCAGTTTTAACGAGCTGCGACGGGATGCACTTGCAGCAGAACGCTGGAATCAGCTGCATCCCGAGGAACAGCCGCGAACCAGCTATCTGCAACAAAAACTGGCAAATTGCAAGGGACCGTACGTCGCCGCGACGGATTACATGAAAATCGTACCCGACCAGGTGCAGCGCTGGATACCTGGCAAGTATGTAACGTTGGGCACCGACGGCTACGGCCGCAGTGACAGTCGAGCCGCGCTCAGACAGCATTTCGAAGTCGACCGGAGATACATCACGGTAGCCGCGCTAAAAGCGCTGGCCGACGAAGGCATGCTTGACCAGAAGACCGTGGCACAGGCGATCGAAAAATTCGGTATCGATCCTGAGAAACCGGATCCGGTAACGATCTGATGGCAAACGTCATCGACATCGTCATTCCTGATCTTGGCGAATTTTCCGAGGTCGAGGTCATAGAAATTCTGGTCAAGGCGGGTGGCCGCGTCGCCCGGGAAGACGGCCTGATCACGCTCGAAACCGACAAGGCCGTCATGGATGTTCCTGCTCCGGATAACGGCGTTATCGAGGAGATGTCCGTAGCAGTCGGCGATACGGTATCGTCAGGAGACGTAATAGGGCGTATCGCAATCGAGGTCAGCGATACCGCCGTCGTGACCCCGGCGATCGAAGCCGGGCATCTGCAGGGCGACACGACCGTTGCTGCGCCACCACCCGTGCAGGCACCTGCGGCGCCGGCTGCCGCCTCTGCACCAAAGCCGGCTCCCGCTTTGCCGAAATCTCTGCCGGCAATCGACGAGGCCGGCTTTTCCAATGCGCATGCCAGCCCCTCGGTGCGCAAGCTCGCGCGCGAGCTCGGCGTGGACCTGGTGCAGGTCAAAGGGTCGGGGCAGAAAAAGCGGATCTTGCATGACGATGTCAAAGCATTTGTCAAAGCGATTCTCACCGCCGGAGCAGCGCCGGCTGCCGGCGCCGCATTGCCGCACGTGCCAGTGGTCGATTTCGCGAAATTTGGCGAGATTGAAACCAAACCGCTGACAAGAATTCAGAAGATTTCAGGGCCGCGTTTGCAGGCAAGCTGGATCAATCTGCCGCATGTCACGCAGCACGATCTCGCGGATATCACGGAGCTCGAAGCCAGGCGGCAGGAATTGAAAGGCCCGGCAAAGGAAAAGGGCATCGGTCTTACCCCGCTCGCTTTCATTATGAAAGCCTGCATTGTTACCTTGAAAGAATATCCAAAAGCCAATGCATCTCTTTCGGAAGACGGCGAGTCGCTGGTTTTCAAGAAGTATTTCCACTTAGGCTTCGCGGCAGATACTGAAAACGGCCTGATGGTGCCGGTCATCCGCGATGCGGACCGCATGGATGTGTATGAGCTTGCTCAGGCACTTGCTGAGCTGTCGGCAGCTGCGCGGCAAGGAAAGCTGAAAGCGCAGCAGTTGCAGGGTGCGAGCTTTACCATTTCGAGCCTGGGAGGCATTGGTGGCACGGCGTTTACGCCGATCGTCAATGCGCCCGAAGTTGCAATCCTCGGTGTGTCACGCTCGACCATGCAACCGGTGTGGAACGGTTCCAAATTTGAGCCGCGGCTCATGCTGCCCATTTCATTGTCCTACGATCATCGCGTCATCGACGGTGCCTATGCGGTGCGCTTCACAACGCATCTGCGCCAGGTGCTGTCGAATGTCGATGCGCTTCTCGAGGCGACTCCGTGACGACCCATCAGGTCGAGCTGGTGGTGCCCGAACTCGGAGATTTCTCGGATGTGGAAGTCATCGAGGTGTTGGTCGAGCCGGGCGATGAGGTGGCGATCGAAGAGTCACTGATTACGCTCGAGACCGACAAGGCCTCAATGGACGTTCCCTCGACACATGCTGGCAAGGTCAGCGCGCTCAAAGTAAAGGTCGGCGACAAGGTCAACGCCGGCGACGTGATCCTGACGCTGGACGCAACAGAGCTGGTTGAATCCGAGTCAACCGTCGTTCTTGACGTCGAAGTGCAAAAAGCGATCCTGGCCGCCGCGACCCCGACCGCTGAAGTGCTGCGCCAGCCTCGAGCGGGTGAGACTCATAGTGCGCAGCTGGTCGTCATTGGGTCGGGGCCCGGCGGCTACACCGCCGCGTTTCGCGCAGCCGACTTGGGTTTGGCGGTCATTCTTGTCGAACGTTACCCGGTTCTGGGCGGTGTTTGCCTCAATGTCGGTTGCATCCCGTCAAAGGCATTGCTGCATGCGGCCAGGGTCATCGATGACGTGAAGGCGATGGCGGAGCACGGCGTCAAATTCGGCAAGCCTCAAATCGATGTGCTGGCGTTACGCGGCTGGAAAAACAAGGTCGTCGAACACCTTACGAGCGGGCTTACGCAACTCGCGAAGCAGCGCAAAGTGACGGTGATTCATGGAGTAGCAAAGTTCGCGTCGCCAAATCGCGTCCTGCTTGATTCGGGTCACGCCATCGAATTCGAGAATTGCATCATTGCCGCAGGGTCGGAGTCTGCGGAGTTGCCCGGCACGCCCGACGACCCGCGCATTGTCGATTCGACCGGCGCGCTCGAGCTGGATCCTTTGCCAAAGCGCATGCTGGTGGTCGGCGGCGGCATCATCGGCCTCGAGATGGCCTGCGTCTATAGCGCACTGGGCACCAAGGTCAGCGTGGTCGAACTTACTGATGCCCTGATGCCGGGCACCGATCCCGATCTCGTGCGGCCATTCCGGAAAATTATCGATAAGCGTTATGAAAGCATCATGCTGGATACCAAAGTTATCGGCATGCTGGCAACGGTGCCAGGTATCGAGGTTGCTTTTGAGGGCAGGAATGCGCCGGCGAGCGTTGTATATGACCGGGTGCTGATATCCGTTGGCCGCCGGGCCAACGGCGATCAGCTTGATTGCGATAAAGCAGGTGTCAGTGTTAATCAAGGCGGCATCATTCCGGTTAACAAGCAGATGCAGACGAACGTGCCGCACATATTTGCCATCGGTGACCTTGTGGCTGGCCCGATGCTGGCGCACAAGGCGTCGCACGAAGCGAAAGTCGCGGCAGAAGTTGCGGCGGGAATGAAGAGCGCGTTCGATGCGCGCACGATTCCGTCCGTGGCGTATACCGATCCCGAGATCGCCTGGGTCGGACTCACAGAGACCGACGCCAAACGTGATGGCATCTCTTATGAAAAAACGAAAATTCCCTGGGCAGTGAGTGGCCGCGCCCTGGCTTTAGGAAGGGTTGAGGGGTTCACGAAGCTGCTGTTTGACAAGACGACCGGGCGTGTCATCGGCGGCGGTATCGTCGGCGTAAACGCCGGCGATCTGATTGCGGAGGTAGGATTGGCCATAGAGATGGGCGCTGATGCGACGGATATCGGCCAGACCATACATCCTCATCCGACCCTTTCGGAAACGATTGCGTTTGCCGCAGAGGCCTACGACGGTACGCTCACCGACCTTTACCTGCCGAAAAAGCGCTAGGCTGTTCGGGCTTGGCAAAACTTCGAGTGAGTGTCTTATCAACGTGCCCGCAAAATTTTATCGCTCGCCGGGTCGAACTCCTACGGGACAATATGCGCATTGAGCTAACGTAGGAGCTCGCCCCGGCGAGCGATCAAGTATCAGGCTGCTTTGCCAGGGGCGATGACGTCCGGATACATTTCATTCAGCGGTACCGAACGTCCGTCCGCCTGAACGACCCGGCAATGGAACCGCTTCAATCCGCGTGGCTCCGGGACCCCGCAGGAATGCGCAATGATGCCAATTTCCTTACGCATATTTAATGAGTACTGGCAAACCCGCTCTGCCTTGTCCGCTACCACCAGGCCCCGCTGCAGGCGTTTGTCATGTGTTGTAACTCCGGTAGGGCAGGTATTCTTATTGCACTGCAATGCCTGGATGCAGCCAAGCGCGAACATGAAACCACGTGCCGAATTAATGAAATCAGCGCCCACGCACAGCGCCCACGCGGCCTCGGCAGGTGTAATTAATTTGCCGCTCGCAATAACGTGAATTCGCTCATCGAGCCCGTAGCGATTAATTATGTCAACGACGAGCGGCAGGCTCTCCTTGATTGGTAATCCAACACAATCCATCAGGCTCATCGGTGCCGCTCCCGTGCCACCATCGCCACTGTCTACGGTGATGAAATCCGGGGCGCTTTCGACGCCACGCTCCAGCACCAGGTCAAACAGTTCTTCCAGCCAGCCGTAAGCACCTATGACGGTCTTAAAGCCGACAGGTTTGCCGGAGACCTCGCGGATGTGATTAATCATATTCAGGAGATCTTCGGCGGAATCGATTTCCGGATGCCGGTTCGGACTGATCGAGGCCTCTCCGACCTTGATGCCGCGAATACTCGCGATTGCTTCGGTCACCTTTTCAGCCGGCAGTATTCCACCTTTGCCCGGTTTGGCGCCCTGGCTCAGTTTGAGTTCGATCATCTTTACCTGGTCGTGCGCGGCAACCTCCCGCAGCTTATCGTCATTGAGGCTGCCGTCATCATTGCGCACGCCGTATTTGGCAGTGCCCATCTGGAACACGATGTCCGCGCCCCCTTCGAGGTGATAGGGAGACAGTCCGCCTTCACCGGTGTTCAGCCAGTTGCCGGCCATAGCGGATCCCTTCGACAACGCGAGTACCGCTGGTTTCGAAATGGCGCCGTAACTCATTGCGGAAACGTTGAAGATTGAATCCGTTATGTAGGGATGGCGGGCATGGGGGCCGATCTCCAGTGCCTCAGTCGGTGAAACATCGGTCTCGAGCACCGGGTAAGGACAGTTAACGAAGATCACCGTGCCAACCGGTCGCAGGTCGCGTGTCGAGCCGAATGCGATGGTGTTGTCTATGCCCTTCGCGGCCCGGTACACCCAGCTACGTTGCGCCCTGTTAAAAGGCAATTCCTCTCGGTCCTGAGCGAAGAAATACTGGCGAAAATACTCGCCCAGATTTTCGAACAGATAACGGAAGCGTCCGATGACCGGGAAATTGCGACGAATCGCATGCTCCGTCTGATTGACGTCCACGATATACATGAAGATCACGACCACGAGGCCAATGCCGATCAAAAAGACCAAAATGGCCGAGAGCATCTGGACCACATCCAGCGCACTGAAAAACGTGTCTTTCATTATTTTGCCTCCCCAGACAGGCAGAATAATCTAATTGCGGCTCAGGCGCTTCCCGACCAGGTGATCGAGACTCAAGCGGCCTGATCCGACGAAGAACAACGCCAGGAGCATGACAAAATAGGTCGCTGCCCATTCCATGCCGTTGTTGGATACGACGAAATTACCGGTCTCGGTTAGCCAGTCGTAGTTGCCGTGCTCGCGGAGCAGGCTCCTGGCTTTGCTGAGCCGGTCGATGGCACCTGCGACATCGGCATTCGCCCAGGGGCTCATCGGGTCGGCGATGGCCTGCCATCCATTGTGCCAATGTACTTTCAGTATGGCGACCAGCATCGTAACCATCAGGGGGATTGAAAACCATCGGGTCCCCAGGCCGATCAGCAAGGCGATTGCGCCCAGAAGTTCTGTGCCGGTTGCCAGACCCGCCATCAGTGTCGGAAACGGCAAACCAAGACCCCAGTCAGGATTGCCGAACCATGCGGCGGTATTTTCGAAACCGTTAACCTTGTTCATTCCCGCCACCCAGAAGACCGGGACCAGGTAAAGACGAAGCGCCAAAGGTCCGAGAAAGTCAGCGGCCTTTGTCAGATCCAGCCAGCCCTGCATGCGTTTCAGGAAATCAATCATTTTTAACTCCGAATTGCTTCGAAAGGAAGAGTTGTTGTTTCCAGACCGGTAGAGGCCCGCGATTATTACTTCCTGGTGCCAAGCAGAATCTCGGCAAGTCGCATCTGCTGCATCATTTCTGCGCCGTGTTGCACCAGCGCCTCGACATCGGCGTAATTGATTTCTTGCGCCAGCCTGAGAAGTAGTTCACGGCCGGTGTCCTGCTCGTTGGCTTCGATAAATTCGAGCAGGCGGGCCGTCACCGGGTTCAGCTCCATGAAATCCATATCGTC
>SMVB01022039.1_pt1 | contig 11627 bp, 15 predicted proteins | sample 2456461 | NCBI WGS metagenome assembly SMVB01 (sample SAMN11095934, study PRJNA526329) | marine sediment metagenome | biome: Marine sediment; feature: Surficial sediment; material: Deep marine sediment; isolation source: Hadal surficial sediment | place: Pacific Ocean | collected 2014-05 | depth...
CTACCCGCTACCTTCGACCCTCATGATGACCGTGATCCCCGCGCAAGAAGCCGGGGTGAAGACCATATCGGCGGCGTCACCCGCACTGAGTCCGGCGACTCTGGGCGTCGCGGGTATCCTCGGCGTCGACAACTTCTTCCACATGGGTGGTGCTCAAGCGATCGCGGCATTCGCGTTCGGGACCGAGACAGTTCCCAAGGCGCAACGCATCGTTGGGCCTGGCAACATCTACGTGGCCGCAGCCAAGAAGATTCTGGCGGGCGAAACAGGCATCGACTTCGTCGCTGGGCCGACCGAAATTCTGCTGATTTCCGAGGACGGTGATCCGCGTCACCTGAGCGCGGACATCTTGGCGCAGGCAGAACACGATGTCGACGCTGCCGCGATTCTACTCACCACGTCGCGTGAACACGCCGAGCGCGTCGTCGAGCAGGTCGAGGCGCAGTTGGCAGACCTGACGACAGCCGAAGTTGCCCGCCAAGCCGTCGATCACAACAGCGCCGTCGTCGTTTGTGACTCCATCGACGAAGCCTGCGCGATTTCAAACCGCTTCGCACCCGAGCACCTCTCAATTCCCAGTACCGATCTGCTCAGCCAGGTGGAAAACGCAGGCAGCGTGTTCGTGGGCAGGTGGAGTCCCGAGGCTGCGGGCGACTACGCCTCAGGCCCGAACCACGTGTTGCCGACTGGCGGAGCGGCAGCCCTGCGCGGTGGATTGTCGATCCTCGACTACGTCAAGATCATCTCGGTGCAGGAGTTGTCGGAGTCCGGCTTGCGCCGACTAGCGCCGTCGATAAGCCGACTCGCCCGGGCGGAGGGTCTCGAAGCCCACGCCCGCTCGGTGGAGGTTCGTCTCGATGACTGACCCCGCTTCACGCAAAGCGCCCACTGTGCGTCGGGCGATCGACGCGATGCAGCCGTACTCGCCGCCGACCTCTGGGCGGGCAGGGATGTTGCGCCTCGACTTCAACGAGAACACACGCGGCTGCTCGCCTAAAGTGATCGAAAAGCTGCGGGAACTCGCGACGGCAGACTTTCTTACCGTCTACCCCGAGTACGAAGCCGCGCGTCGCGAGATGGCTGCCTTCTTTGGCGTGTCATCGGACCAGCTGACGTTCTCCGACGGCACCGATGAAGGCATCCACGTGCTGCTCCAAACATTCGTAGAGTCGGGAGATGAAGTCGTTATCCCGACGCCAGCGTTTCCGATGTTCAAGTTCTATTCGCAGATCGCGGACTCCACGCCTGTCCTGGTTCCTTACCCAGAGAGCGATCTGAGTTTTCCGATGGACGCTTTGCTCGCGGCCATCACGCCTCGAACCCGGGCCGTCATCATCGCGAACCCGAACAACCCGACCGGTACGGCCATCGACTTGGCGACCATTGAGCGGATCTTGCAAAAGGCGTCCAGGGCCGCCGTACTCATCGACGAAGCGTATTTTGAGTTCTATGGCGTGACGGCGCTGGCACTACTGCCGCACTACTCAAATCTGTTTGTGAGTCGTACCTTCTCAAAGACTTACGGGCTTGCTGGACTCCGCGTCGGCTGCCTTTTTTCACAGGCGCAGAACATGGCTGCGATCCGGAAGGGCCAGTCGCCCTATAGCGTCACTTCGGTCGGCATCGTTGCAGCACTCGCAGCGATCGAAGATCAGGACTACCTCAAGGCCTATGTCGGCGAGGTGCTCGAAGCACGAGCCCAACTCTACGCTGCATTCGAGCGCTTGTGCATCGAGACCTTTCCGTCTGAGGCCAATTTCATCCTGGCGCGATTCAAAGACGACGCTTTGGCGTTGCGAGTCTACGACGAACTCAAGGGGAAAGGAATCTTAGTGCGGCCACGCGGCAAAGAGATCGCCGGCTGCGTCCGCTTCACCGTCGGAGATCTCGAACAGACTAGTCGCCTGATCAACGGTCTCGAGGGTATCCTGGCCAGCTAGCCAGAGAGGAAACAGCCACCATGGTGCGCAAGTCAACAGTTGAGCGGATTACCAAAGAGACTCAGATTCAAGGCTCGCTCAAGATTGAGGGGAAGGGCCGCTATGAAATCTCGACCGGCATTCGGTTCTTCGATCACATGCTGGAGCTCTTCGCCAAGCACGGCGGATTCGATCTGAAGATGGAGGCTACCGGGGATCTCGATATCGATCAACACCATCTCGTAGAGGACGTTGGCATCGTCCTCGGGCAGCTCTTCGCCAATGCGCTGGATGACCGCAAAGGCATCAACCGAGCTGGCTACTTCGTCATGCCGATGGACGAGACACTCGCCGTCGTCGCCATTGACCTGAGTGGTCGGCCTGCGCTCGTCTATCACGCGCCGACCCGATATCGTCTGGTGGGTGATCTCCAGACCGAGCTACTGCACGACTTCTTTGACGGCTTCACCGTCCACTGCGGGGCCAACCTACACGCGCGGGTGATGTACGGTCGCTCCAACCACCACAAGATCGAAGGCATCTTCAAGTGTTTTGGCCGTGCCCTACGATTCGCATGTTCGACCGACACACGCCTCAAGAACGAACTGCCCAGCACCAAGGGCCTGCTTGAAGGGACCGCGAAGCGATGATCGCGATCTTCGATTACGGAGCAGGAAACCTGCGGTCGGTAGAGAACACGCTCGACGCGATTGATGCTCAGTACCAGATCGTCAACGACTCCGCCGGGCTACTAGCGGCCGAAAAGATCATCCTGCCGGGCGTCGGCCACTTCGGCCAGATGCTGCGCTCGCTCGACGAGCTAGGCGTTCGCGACACACTCAAAGAGCGCATGGCGGCGGGCATTCCTTTCCTTGGCATCTGCCTCGGCCTCCAGGCGCTATTTGAGTCGAGCGACGAAGCGCCAGAACTCGACGGACTCGGTGTGTTTCCCGGGAGAGTTGAACGTTTTCCAGAAAGCATGACGGTGCCACAGATGGGTTGGAACAAGCTCCAATTGCAAGGTGCTCCGTCACTGCTCGAAGGCGTCGGCGACAAGCCGTACGTCTACTTTGCGAATAGCTATTACATCCCTGCCGAGACTGTGGGGGACCGTATAGCCGCAACGTGTGACTACAACGGCATTGCAGTAACAGCGGCGATCGAGATCGGCAATATCCACGCTGTTCAGTTCCATCCTGAAAAATCTGGGGCCATCGGACAGCGGATCGTAAGAAACTTCTTGGGTAAGGCATGCTGACGAAACGCATCATCCCCTGCCTTGACGTCAAAGGTGGACGCGTCGTCAAAGGAGTGAACTTCGTCGGTCTTCGCGACGCTGGCGACCCGGTGGAATTGAGCGATCGCTACAACCTCGACGGCGCGGACGAGTTGGTGTTTCTCGACATCACGGCGTCTAGCGACCAGCGCGGCATCATGAAGGACGTCGTTGAGCGGACCGCCCGCAAGGTCTTCATCCCGCTCACCGTCGGCGGCGGCATCCGCTCCATCGAAGACGCTCGCAAGATTCTGGTCGTCGGTGCGGATAAGGTCTCTGTCAACACCGCCGCCGTCCATCGTCCCGAGGTCATTACCGAGCTGTCAAACGAGTTCGGAGCCCAAGCCACCGTGCTCGCCATCGACGCCCGCGCCGCTGGACCCGGCAAATGGGACGTATACATCTACGGGGGTCGCGAAGACACCTCGATGGACGCCGTCGAGTGGGCCCGCAAGGGTGAAGAGATGGGTGCTGGCGAGATCTTGCTGACTTCGATGGACGCCGATGGCACCCAAGCAGGCTTCAATTGTGAACTGACGCGCGCGGTCGCGCGCGCCGTCAGCATCCCCGTCATCGCTAGTGGCGGAGGTGGCAAGCCGGAAGACTTCGTTCGCGTACTAACCGACGGCGAAGCCGACGCTGCATTGGCTGCCTCGGTGTTCCACTATGGAACCTACACTGTCGACGACCTCAAGGAGCTTCTTGACAAGGAAGGGATTGCCGTTCGTCCTCCGGCTCGGCTCGGAAGCTAGCATGGCGCACATCTTCTACGATCTCGACTTCACCGTCGCCATATTCGTCGTTCGCGATAGACGGGTGCTGCTCGTCAATCACCGCAAGCTCAAGAAGTGGCTACCCATCGGTGGACATATTGAGATTGGCGAGAACCCCGAAGACGCCGCGCTGCGCGAGACGCTGGAAGAGAGCGGCCTCGAAATCCAACTCGTCGGCGAGAAGCCGTCGCGAGAGTTCCCCGGTACGACGACCCTCATCGCGCCGACCTATCTCGATGTCCACGACATCTCGGGCGATCACCGCCACATCGGCATGATCTATTTCGCCAGATCAAGCAACGGCGAACCTCGGCTGGCGGAAGCCGAGCATCACGACATTCGTTGGTTCAGCCCCAAGGAACTCACCGATCCTGAGTGGGCTGTGCCCGAAGCCATCCAGTTCTACGCCACCGAAGCCCTTACAAAGCTGGCCACATCAACATGATCATTCCCTGCATTGACCTCCAAGGCGGCAAAGTCGTCCAGCTCATCCAAGGCGACAAGAAGGCTCTCGAAGGCGCGCCACCGCTTGAGATGCTCGACCGCTTTGCGGCGTTTCCCGTCATCCAAGTCATCGACCTCGATGCCGCCATGGGCAAAGGCTCGAACATCGACATCGTTCGTGATCTCACCTCGCGAGCGCGGACCCGCGTCGGCGGCGGAGTCCGATCGGCGGCACGTGCCCTCGAATTGGTTGAAGCTGGCGCGGAGCGAGTCGTGGTTGGGACGGCTGCGTTCTCAGGCAACGCCATCAACGAGAAGCTTCTCGAAGAGATCGGTGAGGCTGTCGGGCGCGACAAGATCTTGCTCGCGCTCGATTCGAAGTTCGGGAGGATTGTCGTGAAAGGTTGGAGCGAAGCGGTCGACCTCACCGCGGAAGAAGTCATTCGCCGACTCGAATCCTATTGCGGTGGTTTTCTCTGTACCTACGTCGATAAGGAAGGGATGCTCGAAGGCACCGATCTGGAATGGTACCGGCGGTTACGTGCGTCGACAGATCACGAGATCACTGCTGCAGGTGGTATCACGACGATTGAGGAGATTCGTGAGCTGACCGAGATGAATATCCATGCAGCGCTCGGGATGGCAATCTACACCGGACGCTTAGACCTGGCCGAACTGGCCCAGCTGAATCAATTGTCGATGAGGTGAGTCCAGTTCGGTCGCCCCACGGGGCCGACCGAATGAACTCGACGGACGGTGCGTTGAAACTAAAAGCGTGGCACCTCGGGAACTTTGGAGTCCGCCTCGAAAGCCGCTAGTTCTTCTTGGCAAGCGATACAGTAGCGGGCCCAGGGGATCGCCTCAAGCCGCTTGTTCGAAATCGGCTCCTCGCACTCCATGCATTCGCCGTATTCGGCATCTTCAATCCGGGCCAAAGCCGCTTCGACTTCGCGCAACAGCGATACGTCGATACTGTTGCGGCTCAGATAGAGCCACTCTTCATGAGCCTGTACCGACAAATCCTCCAGATTCTGTGTCTGTTCGCCGATACGGGCTTTCCCGCCGCGCGATGTATCTAGACTCGCCTGGATCTCCAGCGCCTTCCCTTCCAACTGCTTCCGCAGCTTTCCGATCTGAGCTTTTGTCAGTCCCTTTGTCGCTGTGCTTGCCACCTGTCGTACCTCACTTTGCCTGCTCTGCTCATGGCAGGCTTAATGTTTATCGTCCCGACGGCTTTCAACTCTTAGTCAAAACCGCCAGTCTGCCCGGGATTTCTACCTAGGCTCGTATCAGCCGATGTCCGATACACCAGGCGACAATAGTTTCGCCCCATGTGCGCGGACGCCGACCGTATCTTGATCTTGACCGAATTGCACCGGCTCAACGCGAGGCGGGAGACTCGCTCGCCAGTGAATTCTCAAAAAGTATACGGATGTAGCCGCCTGAGAGCAAGAGAAAACTTCTCTGGCTCTCGGATTCGCGGTCGATTCGATACTAACATCCACTGTCAAGAACCTCGTAGGCAGTAATGACGCGGCAACCACTAGAAACGATTCGTGAGAATCGCAATTTTTTTGAGCGGCTCGCCGGGGCGGCAAGTAGGTAACATGTTTACGACCTTGCTGCCGTAACCTGACGTCACTGCTCGACGAAGAAACGAGCGTGACGAGCTTTGCGATTACCGCGGACAGCTCTATGTTGTCTAGCCCGATTTCAGTAGACGCCCGCTCCGCTTCTAGCGTCAAGGATGCGGAGAGGGACCGCCTACAAGAATTGATGGAGGGCTACCAGCAGGCGGACGCCGATGCGACGACCGAACTCGTCCATCGCCTTTCGCCGATGCTATTGAGGTTTCTTTCCGGCCCGCTGCAGACTCGGCCCCAAGCTGACGACATGCTCCAAGAATGTTGGCTACGAGTCCACCGGGCGCGCGCATCCTACCGCCCGGGTAGTCCTGTATTGCCATGGGTCTTTGCGATCGCCCGACATACTCGGATTGACGTCTACCGTCGACGCAGTAGAATTGAGCGCCATGAGTTCGCATCAGACGACCTAGAGGCGACAACTGCCGCAAGCGTCCCAGCACCCGATGCTGCCGACGGGGATATCTGGCGGCTCGTTGCGCGATTGCCTCAAAGCCAACAAGAGGTTATCCGCATGTTGAAGGTCACGGGCATGAGTCTCGAGGAGGTTGCCGGAGCCACGGGCACGACCGTCGGGTCGGTGAAGCAAAAGGCGCATCGCGCCTATCGCAAACTGAGAGAGATGCTCACGGAGTTGGAGAAGTCATGAGTTCTCCGAAGTCCTCGAATTCAATTGAACGTGAACTCGACGAGATCCTGCCAGATCGCGTGTTGCCACCGGTCGCGCCCCATACCGAGCAAGCGATTCGAGACCGCCTGCTGACATCGCTGGAGCCTGTTCGCCCCATACCAAGCCGCACCATCTTGGTCGCCGCATTTCTGGCGATCTTTGCCATGGTAACTGGCATCTTAATCGCTTTCTTTGGAACGCGAGGTGCCGCCAGCATGACCACTCCGCAACTCGCCGGTATTTTGACAGCGATCGTCGTGGCGGCGGTTCTCGCATCGATATCGCTCAGCCACGAAATGTCGCCCGGTCAGCGCCGCATCACCCATCCCGGTGCTATGACGGCAGGTGTGCTCCTGGCGTTGTTGGCACTCGTCGCCGGACTGTTCCCCTGGAGCGAGGGTCCGACCAACGGCTTGCATTGCTTCGGCAGCGGGTTTCTGTTTTCACTGCCGTCAGTCGGGTTGGTACTGCTGGTGATCCGCAGAGGGTCACCACTTGCATGGGGAGCGGTGGGTGCAACTGCTGGATTGCTCGGCGGGCTCGTCGGCATGGCTGCCATCCACATCGGCTGCTCGATGCTGAACGCACCGCACATGGCAACCGGACACCTAACGATTCCGTTGGCGGGAGCGATCGGTGGCTACATAACGGGAAGGGCGCTGCCCTATGTCTTGCCGTCCGAGACCGGTGCAGCCTAAGTGCTAGAGCAACGAGGAGTCGAGCGGCTGAGAACCGTTCGACACGAACGTTCTCTCCCCGAGGCGACGTTCTTGAAAGTACTGCAATAGCTTCTGCGGGGACCGCGCGAAGAAATCGTCGAGCAAGCGATCGACAGCCAACTCGCAAACGGCCTGCTCAGAAATCGCAGGCGTATACAAATAGCCACGACCCTTCTTGGCCCGATCAGCAGCGCCCTTGCGAGAGAGCCGATCGAGAACAGTCATCACGGTGGTGTAGGCCAGCGGTCGGGTGGGATTGAGTTCGCCTCGAACGTCCGCCACGGTCGCGGAGTCACGTCGCCACAGAACCTTCATCACTTCCAGTTCCAGCTCCGGCAATAGGCGCGCGCGCGAGTTCATCGGAAAGGCTAACTCTGAGCCGGTAGTGTAGCATGCACAGAAACATTATTCGTTACTATTGTTTGATTGAATCGCCGGTCGGTTCGTTCCACTTAGGCTCCAGCCGCGGCTGCGACCGAGTTCCTCAAGCGTCGCAACTCGGTCATCGGAGATCGGATGCGTTGAAATCCAACCGACCAAGCCCTGCCCAACGGCGTCCCCGCTATTCCTGCGGAAGAAATCAAACGCACCTCCCAAGTGGCCGTACTCCGCGTGAACCAAACCCAACGCAAACTCATCTGCGTCGGATTCCTGTGCCCGACTAAATCCACTTGTCGTCAGCAGCTCGGCCCAGCCAAGACCCTGCGGCACACCCATTCCGGTTAGAGAACTCACGCCAATTCGCAGCAGCGCAAAGGCGGACGCTCGGCCAATCGCCGCCAGGTGATCTCTTCCCCGGAAGTGCCCCAACTCATGCGCCAGAACAAAGGCCAGCTCGTTCTCTGACTCGGCCTGCTCAAGGAGACCTCGTGTGACGAGGATGCGCCCGCCGGGGATCGCAAATGCGTTTGGTTCTGGACTCTCGTCGATTGAGATCTCAAAAACGTAGGGACAGTCGGGCCATGATGCGGCAAGACGATTGACCAGTTCCTGAAGCTGAGGATCGACTGATACATCGCCGTCAGCGTTGAGGAGTCGACCGACGCCAGAGAAGACGCGCACCTCCCAAGTCGGTGGAATCCTCGGCACAGCAAATTCAATCACTTGCCCTAGGGAGAAGAAAACGACGATCGCTATCGCCGTCGCGGCAAGCACGGGTATCGCGATTTCCCGCAGAGGGTTCTCCCTCGTGTAATTGATCGCCTCCTTAGGCGTCTTGGGCTCGAAGCGCATTGGCGGACTCAAGTGGACTATTCCGAAGCCGAAGCCCAGTGCCGTACGCCAGCATCTCTACCCCGGCCGTCGTCGCTCCGTCGGAGTTGGCCATCCGGGAAGTCTCTAGGCGCACGTTGATGATCGCATCGTAGCCCGCCGCGACGGCGTCTTCTTTCATACGCAAGAGCGCCTCGCGGCGCCCTCGGTCGAGTAGCGGTTCAAAGGACTTCACCCGACCGCCGATAAGAATTCGAAACGACGCGGCGAAGCGCTTGAAGTAGTCCAACGAGACGACCACGCTACCAGTGACGAGGCCCGCACGGTCGGCGGTCCAGCCTGCCGGTGGCTCTTTGAAGGTGACCGCCGGAAGCGTCCGCAAGCGCTCCTCTCTCTGGCGGATCGAGGCGAAATGTCGTCGCTCGGAGATTGAACCCGCCGCTAGACCCACCGCCAGGAGTAGCAGGAAGGGGACGACGCGCACGGCGACCTCAAGCAGTTCCGAACTCATTGTTACTCCACCCGTACAGCAGTGCCATAGGCGAACAGCTCAGCTGCACCCTGCGCAATGGAACTTGTGGAAAACCGGACGTTCACTACCGCGTTGGCACCCAGCGACTGGGCCTCGGCAATCATTCGCGTGAGCGCTTCCTGGCGTGCTTCGCCCAACAGCTCCGTGTAGCTTTTCAATTCACCACCCACGATGTTCTTCAGTCCCGCGAGGATGTCCTTGCCCAGATGCTTTGCCCGTACAGTGCTGCCCGTCACCAGCCCGTAGAACTCAACCACCCGACGTCCCGGAATGTTTTCTATGTTAGAAATCAAGAATTCGGCGTTCAACTGAGCCATATAAACTGACACCCCCTAGATCTGACTAATTATCTCCCAAGTCGGTTCTTGTTTTACTGCAGAAGAAACCCTAGCGGAGAATGAGGTTGGTACTCGACAGACCGGGCCCGGCTGGTAGAATTGTGCGGAGATGCCAGCATCTGAACAGCTAGCGATCTATCCGGGTTCTTTCGATCCGATCACGAACGGCCATCTCGACCTGATCCGCCGAGCGGCCAAGATCCTCAATCATGTCGTCGTCGCCACGTTGCGACACGACACGAAGGATCCACTCTTTACCGCCGAAGAACGGATGGAGATGATCAGCCAGGCCACCGCTGACCTACCAAACGTTTCGGTCGACAGCTTCGACGGACTTCTTGTCGACTATGCGCGTGGGCACGGGGCCCGCCTCATCCTCCGTGGCATACGTGCGGTATCCGACTACGAGTACGAGTTACAGATGGCATTGATGAACCGTCAACTCAGCACCGAACTCGAAACGATCTTCATCCCGGCCTCGGAGCAATACAGCTATCTCAGCTCTCGTATCGTCAAAGAAGTCAGTCGCCTCGGCGGAGACGTGAGCTCCCTAGTTCCTGCTTCGGTATCGGCGCGCCTCATCGAGAAACACAGTAATCTGTCAGTAGGATGAAGCTTTCTCAACGAATGGCGCGGATCAGCGAATCCGCCACGATGGCCGTCTCTGCGAAGGCGGGTCAACTCAAGGCAAGCGGCGTTAATGTAATCGCCTTCGCCGCTGGCGAGCCCGACTTCCCGACGCCCAACTACATCAAAGATGCGGCGAAGCAGGCCCTCGATAACGATTTCACCCGTTACACTCCCGCAGGCGGCATTCCAGCGCTGAAACAAGCGATCACGGACTGGCATCGAAACGACTTCGGAACCGACTACGCTACCTCCGAATGCATCGCCTCGGTCGGCGGCAAGCACGCCATCTTCAACGTCATGGCGGCGCTGCTTGATGACGGCGACGAGGTTGTGCTTCCGGTGCCGTACTGGGTGACCTTCTACGACGTGGTGAACTATCACGGTGGTCGCTGCGTCCAGGTGAAGACCGAAGAGTCCGACGGCTACCGACTGACCGCGGCAGCCATCGAGAAGACGCTTACCCCGAAGACACGCATCGTCATCGTCAACTCGCCGAACAATCCCAGCGGTGCCGTTGTCGATCGTGCGGAGTTCGAGAAGATCTACGAGTTGACCTCGACTCGCGGCATCATGCTGATGACGGACGAGTGCTACTGCAAGTTCGTTTATGAAACTGAGCCGTTCTCAATCGCCTCGCTACCCGGAGCCAAGACCAGCGTCGTTGTGATCGGCTCGCTATCGAAGACCTTTGCGATGACCGGCTGGCGCCTCGGCTACACTTTGGGCCCCAAGGAGTTGATCGGCGCAATCAATAAGCTACAGAGTCACTCCACGTCGAACCCGACCTCATTCGTGCAGATAGCGGCGATTGAAGCCCTCACCGCGCCCCAAGACTCGGTGGACCAAATGCTAGCTGAGTATCGCCGCCGCCGCGACTACGTCATCCCGGCGCTCAACGCCATCCCCGGTATCGAATGCCCCACGCCCGGCGGTGCATTCTACGCCTACCCCAACATCAGCTCCACCTTCGGCAAGGCGGGCATCAACTCACCGATCGACTTCGCAGGAAAATTACTCGATGACGTGCACGTAGCCGTCGTACCCGGCGAGGCGTTTGGTACCGACGCACACGTTCGCCTCTCGTATGCAGCTTCGATGGAAGATCTTACGGAAGGGCTCAGCCGTATACGTCAGTTCATGACCCAACTATCGTGAGCGAACTCTATCCGCTGCGTCTGACTCCGTCGCCGAAAGAGCGGATCTGGGGAGCGACAGACCTCCGCCCGTACTTCGGCGAGTTCTCGCAGCCCATCGGGGAGATCTGGTACTCCTTCGAGGAAAACTCGGTCACCAACGGCCCTCTCGCGGGGCGCACGTTGGCCTCACTCATGACGGAGTTCGGTTCCCGGCTGATGGGAACCGCCCATCAGCCACAGAAGCTCGTCCGGCAAACCGTTGGCAGCCACGTCACCGGCAGCTCAAGCCCGACGGGGCCGTATTTCCCCATCCTGGCGAAGATGCTCTTCGCTGA
>SMVB01324376.1_pt1 | contig 11626 bp, 13 predicted proteins | sample 2456461 | NCBI WGS metagenome assembly SMVB01 (sample SAMN11095934, study PRJNA526329) | marine sediment metagenome | biome: Marine sediment; feature: Surficial sediment; material: Deep marine sediment; isolation source: Hadal surficial sediment | place: Pacific Ocean | collected 2014-05 | depth...
CCGTGCCGGTTCGAGTCCGGCCTTCGGCACCACGCTTCTTATCGACATCTCCTAACGACGAACCGAACAGACCCACAACCAGGCTATCCAGCAGAGGGCCAACACCTGATGACGACAGATCCCGCGAAAGACAACGATGGCAACGGGGCTGCCGAGACTACCGCCCCGACCGACGACGACGCCAAGCAACCGAAGGCGGAGGCCTCCGAGCCAGCGGCGGAGGAACCGAAGCCCGAGCCACCGGCGCGGGTCCTACCTTCATACGAGGACATCGCAGCCTGGGCGGGTGGCGCCGAGATCCACAGCATCGGAACTCTCTTCGAGGGGCTGAAGCTGGCGCGCTTCGACGCCTTCAGCGCCCAGATACGCAACAAAGAAATTCTGCCCCAACACTGGCAGCCGATCTCCGCCGAGGCGGCGCCCGCCGACGAAGTCTTCGACGGCTTGCCCGAGGTCGGCAATCTCAGGGTCAAGTACGCCGATCAGGAGATGGCACGCCGCCGCTTGGGTGCCATGAAGGTAGCCTGGCGAGAGCTCCGCGGTAAGAGACCAGGCCTCTGGCAAGTGGGCGATCTCGTGGCCGCCCTGCGCCGCATCATCCAGAAGGACCTCGACGTCGACTTCTACGAGCTCCTCTCCGGAGCACGCGACCTGTGGCGGGGCATGACCCTACCGATGGGCAAGGAGCAGGTCGAGATCCTGTGGGCAGCGCTCGCAGTGATTCGCAAGGGAACAAAGAAGTAGGCGGGACTGCAGCGAATTAGTTCCGCGTCACCGACTCGATAAGAATCGTCTCGTTCGGGACGTTCTGCATTCCGCTCTGGCTGCCAACGGTCACACCCGAGATCGCGTCGACCGCATCCAGACCGGAAGTAACCCTGCCGAACACGGCGTAGCCCCATTCTCCGCCGCTGGAGTCGAGGGCATCGTTGTCTACGGTGTTGATGAAGAACTGTGAAGTGGCGCTGTGCGGATCGCTGGTCCTGGCCATCGAGACAGTTCCGCGCATGTTGCTCAGACCGTTCTTCGACTCGTTCTCGATCGGGTCGTTGGGTGCTTTCTTCTGCATGTCGGCGGTGAAGCCGCCGCCCTGGATCATGAAACCGTCCATCACTCGATGGAAGATGGTGCCATCGAAGTATCCAGCGTCGACGTAGGCCAGGAAGTTCTCCACCGACTTCGGAGCCTTCTCGGCATCGAGCTCGATGACGATGGCACCCTTCGAGGTCGTCATGGTTACAGACGGGTTCTGAGCAGCGAGAGGACCGGCAATCAGGACGACGGTCAGCAGTCCAAGAGCTAGAATTCTGTTCGACATGAGTTCTCCAAGAGCGGGTTTGCAAAGAGTGCGCGATGGTAGCACGGAGCCCGCGCCATGATTGAGCCGGCAATGCCGATCGGCGTGGTCCTGGCCGGCGGCGCTTCGAGGCGATTCGGAAGCGACAAGGGAAGTCTCACAATCGACGGCCGCTCGCTGACCGAGCGTGCCTTGGCGGTCCTCTCGAGAGCGTGCGACGAAGTGGCGGTTGCCAGTCGCGGTAGGCACATGCCGGGCGCACGCCTGGTCGCTGATGGCCCTGGGAGCGGACCAGCAGCCGGCATTCTCGGCGCGGCGAACGCCTTTCCCGGCCGGTCTCTCCTGGTGCTGGCATGCGACCTACCGGCAGTCTCCGAACCTCTGCTCGCACGCCTCCTGGACGATCGGAACCTCGACTGGCTCCTGCCCAGACATTCGGGAAGGGTCGAACCGCTCTGTGCCCGCTACGGCCCGGCGGCCCTCGCGGCCCTCGAAGAACAGGTCGCGACCGGCGACTTCGCGCTGCACCATCTTCAGCGGGCCGATCTGCGGATCGGCTATCTGGAAAACGAGGCCCTCGGCCGCTTCGGCACACCGCGAGAGCTGTTCCTCAACATCAACACCCCGGAGGATCTCAAGAGCCTGGCGAAGGTTGATCTAGCCTAGGAGCGCGTCCGCTTCGCGGACGGGCGAGTAGTTCTTAGGTGGGGATGGGCCGGGGAACGGGCCGAAGGCGCGTTGCCCGGGGCGAGGTTTTCAGGGCGGATCGACCGTCCCGTCCGGAGTCCACGGAGCGCAGCGAAGAATTCGCCACACCGAGCGAGCGACGCCCCTCGCGGCGCCGTATTTCTCGATCGAGGCTTCGGCGTATCTGCTGCACGTGGGAGAGAAGCGGCAGCGGGCACCCACCGCCGAAAGGCCGGGGGACAGCACCGCCTGGTAACCGTGAATCCCCGCCACGAGGAAGCGGGCACTGTACTGCTCGGCGGGGGAGTGGCCGAGGTCGTAGCCTAGTGTGCCGCTCGCGAGCACCAGCAGCACTACGACGACCCGGCGTCTCGGCCTTCCGGCTGAATTCCCGGCGGCCGAGACAGGCGGCAGGTTTCCCAGCCGACCGTCGGCCGGCCGGGAACCTCTGCCTCGAAAACTGGTTCTAGAACTTGTCGGCGTACTGGCTCACCCCTGGGATGATGAGACGACCACCGCCGATCCCCTTGACTATGGCGGCGACGTGCACCGCCAGGAATCCCAGCCAGATAAAGGGACCCAAGCAACCCACGGCTCCGAGGAAGGGAACCAAGGATACGATCGTCAATCCGATCCAGAACAGAATCTCCGCGCCAACCAGGACGAGCCCGTGCTTGGCGTGCCACTGCACCTCCTTGTCGTCTTTTTCGACGAGAAGGGGCACCAACGCCAGGAGCCACAGATACGAGAGCACAATCATCACCGTGTTGGGGCTACCCGAAGCCGGTGCCGATGCCGGCGGATCCGATGGCGGCGCAGCTGGCGGATCCGAAGGCGGATCCTCTGGCGGTGCCGGCGGGTCCGAAGGCGGGTCCTCTGGCGGCGGGGTGGCAGGCGGGTCTTGTGGCGGTTGGGAAGGGCCTTCCGGCTCGGTCATAGGTCAATCTCCTTGGCTGAGGGCGCCCCCAAGAGAGCGCGGTCTACGAAAGCTACGAGAAGCGACGTAAGTCTACACCGAAGCCCAAAGCCGTGAAGCGGGCAGCCCAGACCAGACTCAGCGTCTACCGGTGAACGCCAGGCCCGGGGCAGGATCGGTAGCGAGAACCTCCTGATACAGAGCGCGGTAGCGAGCGACGATATCGTCCTGCGAGAAGCGCTCCACCGCCAGCCGCCGACCGGCTCGGCCCATCTCTCGACGCTTGTCGCCGTTTGTCAGCAGCTCCCCCACGGCGGCCGTCATCCCGTCAATGTCGCCGACCGGTCTCAGGAAGCCACTCACACCGTCTTCGACCACTTCCGGCACACCACCGATCCGGCTGGCGACAACCGGAACTTCGCAGGCGAGAGCTTCGAGCGCCGCCAGACCGAAGGACTCGGTCGCCGAAGGCAGCAGGAAAGCGTCGGCATGGGCCAACACTTCCTCGATGTCACTCACGGTGCCGAGAAACACGACCCGGTCTTCGATGTTCAACTGGCGACAGAGTTGCTCCGCACGGGCCAGCTCCGGGCCCTCACCAACGAGAAGCAAGCGCAGTGGGCGATCCTCGCTCAGGCGATGGAAGATCGCGATCACGTCCGGGACCCGCTTGACTCGGCGGAAGTTGGAGACATGAATCAGCACTTGCTCGCCGTCCTTTGCCCAACGACGAGCCCCGGGGCCCTTCATGGCCGCAAGGAAGCGTTTCGGATCGATGAAGTTCGGGACGACACGGATGTCACGACCGTTGCCGAGCTGCTCGAGAGTCGCTGCTTTGAGCGACTCGGAAACCGCGGTGACCAAGTCGCTGCGCTGGATACCGAAACGGGTAGTCTCCAGATAGCTCGGGTCGTTGCCAACCAGAGTCACGTCGGTTCCATGCAGGGTCGTGATCACGCGAACGGGGTATGGCGCCAGAATCTCCCGAGCGAGAATCGCGGAAACCGCGTTGGGCACAGCGTAGTGCACGTGCAAGAGGTCTAGACGATGCTGTCGAACCACGTCGACCATCTTGGTAGCCAGCGCCAGGGAGTAGGGAGGGTACTCGAAGAGCGGATACTGCCCCACCGATACAGGATGAAAGAAAAGCCGAGATCCACCCGTCGGCCACCGCGCCGGTAGCGCGTAGCTCATCAGATGGACCTCATCGCCGATCTCGGCGAGGGCTCCGGCGAGCTCGGTGGCGACGACGCCCGAGCCGCCGACGGTCGGGTGACAGCTGATTCCGATTCTCATGGAGACCCCTGCGGCAGCAGAGCCCAGGGATCTCTCACCGCTAGCGGCGAAGGGCTCAGAAAGGGTTCGCCGTAGACGGCCGAGATACCGAGACCGTAGTGACGAGCACGACCTTCGGCTGCCGCCAAGAACTCAGGCGAAGAGACCTTGGTTGGTGAGCCATCGCCACCCGGACGACCCGGTTGAAAGAACTGCGACTCGTAGGCTTCGAGTGCCTTCATCTTCTTGTTCCAGGTCGAGGTGACGTCGACCACGAAGGTCGGTTCGAAGGCGTCGTGCTGCATGTACGAGTACACCGCCTGCGGCCGATGAGGGGATCCAAGAGTGGGCGAACGCTTGGCGAGGCCGGCATAAAAGCAGGCGTCGAGCGTCAGGCGATGTGCCCTGCCGTGATCCGGATGGCGGTCACGCGGTGCCGGCACCAGAACCAGCCGCGGCGTCAGCTCGCGCAGCTTCTCGATCAGGGCATCCTCCTCGGCAGCCCCGGTTCGCAGGCCGCCATCGCCGCAGTCGAGAAAGTCGATCTCGACCGCCCCCAGGACCTCTGCTGCCAGCGCGGCTTCGCGGCGCCGCACCTCAGCGCTGCCCCGGGTTCCCGCCTCCCCCGACGTCAGATGCACGATGCCCACACGACGCCCTTGTTCGGCGAGAAGCGCCAGCGTCGCTCCACAGCCCAGCTCGACGTCGTCCGGATGAGCGCCGACACCAAGAACGTCTATCGTCAAGCGTTTCGGTTCCTTGGTTCGATGATCTGGATCCGATCGGAATTCAGAGCCATCTGATCCCACACCGAGGCCGCGAAGTCACGACCGTAGGTGAGGGCGAAATGAGCCGTCGACAGAGTGCGCTCCTGCGGCGTGCCTAGAGGCAGACAACGTGACCGCACATCTTCCAACCGTTGCCGGGAGGTCGAGTCTTGTCGCGAGGCCGAGGCCACCACCTTCTGTGAAAACAGATTCAAGGCGTTCTCCACCTGGCTACGAGTCTTTTGCAAGGGCCGTTCCAACTGACTGTCGATAGCGAGCGCACGCACGCCCAGATCGTCGACTTCCGCGAGCAGGCGCTGGCGCGCATCATCCAGAAACTCGATGCCGGCCCGACGTGCCAAGCGATCCTCGAGATCCGCCTCTGAGGCCAGGGCCTCCTCCAGAGTCATGTCGAGCTGGCGCAACCGACGTCGCTGCTTGCTTTCGAGGACCAGAATCTGCGGTCGCAGACTGGTGATCGGCGCATCGACGCCGAGCACGGGATACAGAGCGGCGGCCTGAGTCATGTAGGCAAGCTCTCCTGGTCCCATGAGCTGTAGTCCTGATCCAAGCACCGCATCCTGAATCACCGGCCGTGCGAGTACCCCCGGACTGACTACTGCCGGGTTCTCTTCGATGGCCTCTAAAAGCTCTTTTACGGGACGGCGCTCGGCTTCGGATTTCTCGGTTCCGCGAAGCGTGAAATGCGCGTCGCCATTCCAAAGGATGCGACAACGGCGCTCTCCGTGAAGCAGGAACAGCGGGCTGGCCTCCGGAGAGGACCTCACCTGTAGCTTGTAGCCCGCCTCGTCGACTCGGCGGCCCGCTGCCCCGAGAGCCTCTGCGACGTCGACTCTGCGCTCCACCAGGGTGCGCAGCCAAGGCTTCTCCGCCTCCTTCAGAGCCGGCAGCATCGAGTCGAGAAGCAAAGGAGAGCGCTCACCGAGCAGCCAGACCATGAATCTACTGAAGGCCTCTCCGACCCGAGCGTCCGCGCGAAAGGCGGAGGACAGAGCGGCGAACGCCGGCTCCGACTCCTCGCCCGGGTAGAGCTCACGAGCCCGATGCAGCACCCGCTCGATGCCGGCGCCCCAGGTTCGCATTCCAACCGGCATCAGAGGCTGCTCGTCGTCTCCCGCCTCGAGAGACTCCGGCTCGGCACCGAGAACACAGCGCGCGATCTCGCGGTAGTCGTGGTCCTCGGTAGCGACCCAGAAGACACCGACCGCCGGCACACCTCGCTGCTCCAACTCCTGCGCCCACTTGGCGACACCGATCATCTTGGTCAGACTGAACAACGGACCGCCGAACAGCCCGGCCTGCTGGCCTGCCACGATCACCACCGTCGCGGGATCGGCGAGCCTCGCGGCGAGCTCCGCGGCGCGCGGATGCCCGTACGAGGTGTTGGCGCGCTCCATCTCCTCGGCCAGCATCTGACGATCGACAGGTCTCGGCCGCAGCTCCCAAGGCTGCCCCGGAGTAGCGAAGGTCAATGGCTGCAGAAGCTCGTGATCGCGACCCGCGAGAAGCGCCTTCGCGACCGGCCCCACGAAACGAGTCGCGGCCAGCGAGCAGAGATCTTGGTCGGAGCTTGGCAACGGATTGGATCGTCTCAGGGTCGGGTTTCCGGGCGCCCGGGATCATACAGGGAGCCGAAACGATACACTTCCCGGATGCTTCGCATCGGTGCCATCCCCGTCGATCCTCCGTTGCTGCTCGCTCCGATGGCCGGGGTAACCGATCGCGACTTTCGGCTGATCGTGCGCCGCATCCAGGGAATCGGCATCGTTTCGATGGAGTTCATTTCGTCGCGGGCTATCGTCTCGGAGAACCCCCACACCCGTGAGCTCATGTACTTCGACGAGGAGGAGCGGCCGCTGGCCATCCAAATCTACGGCTCCGACGCACAGACCATGACCAAGGCCGCTCGAGTCGTCGAAGAGCTCGGCGCCGACATCTGCGACATCAACATGGGGTGCCCGGCGAACAAGGTCCTCAAGGGTTGCGCCGGCGCCGCCCTGATGGGCGACCTCGATCTCGCGGAGAGCATCATCCGCAGCGTGCGCAAGGTTCTGACGATCCCTCTGACCGTGAAGTTCCGGCTCGGTCTCGATGATCGCAGCCGCAACTACCTGGAGCTCGGAAAGGTCTGCGAAGCGAACGGGGTCGACTGCGTTGCGATGCACGGTCGCACGGCTCGCCAAGGATTTCGCGGCGAGGCGGATTGGTCGCCGATCGCGCGGCTGAAGGAGACGCTGTCGATTCCGGTGATCGGCAATGGTGATGTCCGCGAGCCGCAAGACGTGCTGCGCATGATGCAGGAGACCGGATGCGACGGCGTGATGATCGGGCGCGGCGCGACCCGCAATCCCTGGATCTTCCGCCAGGCGGCCTCGCTCCTCGGCGGTAGCGCGCCTGAGGCACCGACCATCCACGACAAGCGCGATCTGATCCTCGAGCACTTCCGAATGGTGGCCGATCGCGAGTCGGGCAACTTCGCACTCCACAAGCTCAGGAAGTTCACCGGGTGGTACACCCACGGCCTGCCCAACGGCCGCAGTCTTCGCCGCCGGATCAATGACTTGCCCGACGTTCCGAGCTTCATCGAAGCGGTCGAAGAGTTCTTCGAGGAACGGCTCTCGGAAGCAGCCTGAGCGGACTGAGCACGAGATCGCCATGAGCGATTGGCAGAAGCAGCATCGCGTCGAAGTCTCCGGGAACCCGGAAGAGGCGCTGAAGGCGGTCGAGGAGGCCGCCGAGATCTGGGGCGGAGAGTGGCGCAGCCATGGCACCGGGGGTACCCTGTGGATTCCTGTCTCCGCCGGCCTGCGCCGGGGCTTCCTGTCAGGAGAGGTCTCGGCACAGCGCAGCGGCAAGGGGGCCGAGGTCGTCTTCCACGTCGACAAGAGCCACGATCAGATTCACGTCGCGGCGCTCGTGGTTCTGTTGATGGGTGCTCTCGGCGGTCTTCTTCTGGTTGCCTGGCCCTTCTATCCGGTGCTGATACCCCTTACTCCCGCCGGACTGATCCTCAGCCTGGCGGCGTGGTTTCTCGTGTCCTCCCGGCTGCGGACTCATAGCCCCGGTGATTTCCTGGAGCTGATCGTCGAGATATCCGCCGGCTCCGACTCCGAAACGCCGCAGGGCTGACGCCTCGAACGCGTGGATTCCGGCTCCGGCGTGGTATCTTCGTCGATGGTCGGATGCCAGCTCTCGAAGCGTCTGGCCGGTTCTTTCACAACCTGGATGGGGGCGACCGGTTTTGACGGGGAACAAAGCGGCAGGTTGGCTGCGTGTCGACTTCCGTACGTCAAACGGAAACCTATAGACGCCAACAACGATTTGGCTTTGGCGGCTTAAGCCCGCCAACGGTCCTCAGAACGCCTTGATCTGCGACCTCTGATGGATTGTCACAACTGTAGATCAAAGGATGGCGGCTCGCCTCGCTTCGCCATCTGGATCAGGGGCGAGGCTGGCCCGGGCGACGGAGTGCTTTCTTCCAAAGCGCCGTGGGCGAGAACTTAAGAGAAGGCTACACACGTAGACGCCTTCAGGTCGTGTTTCTCGGACGTGGGTTCGATTCCCACCGCCTCCACCATCTAGCTCCCTCCAAGCCACGATCCACAGCGTTCAAGAACTCCTCATCCCTCGCCGTAGAAGGTGCAGCTTGATATGCTGACTCTTCATCGAAACGGACGAGCGTATCGCCAAAAGGAGGCAACGAATGCAAAGAATCTGGGGAATCCTCACGTCTCTCGCGATTGTGGGAGCCGTTCTAGCGGCAACGAGTTGTACGAGCCCTGCCGATGAGATGGCAGAGTCTTCCGAGGAAGTCACGGAAGCAGCGGAAGAGACAAGCGAAGCTGCAGAGCAAGCTCCTGAGGACGGCGAAGCCGCCGAGATGGAGGGTGGAGAGGCTGAGGGAGAGGAAGAGGACGAGGCTGCTGAGGAAGACGATGAGGCTGAGGAAGAGGAGGAAGACCCAGACCCGCAGGATGGCTGATCAGAGCACACCCCAGCCTTGCTGGTAAGACCTGATTGCGGTCGGCCAGGAAAGAGGCTACCTAACTCTTGGACGAGATTTTAGTGCGCTCCACCAGGTCGGGCTCGGGGTCATAGCTCGCCTGGGGCGCTACCACTTTCTCTCACCGTACCTCCGGGAAAGAGCTCTGGCTGACGCGTTGCCGCGTCGAGTCGGATGTCTCTGGACGACTAGAAGTCGAGTCGTCTCTCAAGCGGATGAAGGGCTCGTCAAGCAGCAGCAGCTGTCCGATACCGAAGCCTCTTGCCAGACAATCGAGCTACGTACCGCGCTGCATCGTGACGACCGACCATTCAGCGGCTGGCTGGCGCTACCCGAACCTGGCCAAAAGCGAAAGCGATGGCGTCTTCTGCTACTACTTGCAGCGCAGGCTCTCGTGCCACGTCACCCGTCTCTGCAACTCGGTCGGCATGCATCCCAGCGGAGCTACCGCCATGGATCTCCTCTTCGCGGTCGCGGCGGCGGTGACGCTCTACTTTCACTATTTCTTCGCCTCAGCTCTCTTGATTCAGCTCTTCGGTCTGTTCTCGTGCGTCGATGGTGAACTCGCGAGGCTCAGTGGCAAAACCAGCCTGCTTGGCGACTACTACGACACCATGGTGGACCGTGTCGCCGAGTTTCTCATCGTGGGAAGCCTCTTCCTCGTCCTGAGGGAATCAAGCTCCATCGATCTTGCCGACGGCCTCATGTTTGCCTACGTAGGCGCCGTTTTCCTCATCACGAACTCTTCCGAGAAGTTCCGTTCGACGTTCCAGCGCAACTATCCCAAGCGCAAAGTAGAGCGGCTTTTCACGTGGATCTGCGCCGGAAGTGACGTGCGCCTGTGCTACATTTCCATCGGCATCCTTCTGATCCCGATTACCGGAAGTTCGACCATCCTGTTCTGGATTCTCTTGTCTCTCACGCTCTCTCTCTATCTCAACTTCCTCTTTCGAGTCTGGAAGGTCCGGCGGCTGGAGGCGCAACCGTAACGCGCTCGTAGCCTGGACGGATCACCAGCGGCCCCGTCGCATCGTCGAGACTGATGAGGAAGATTTCTTGCGCTCCAGGAACGAAGATGTAGAGCCAATGATTCTTGTGCTCCACACACTGTCCCTCTTCGAAGCTCAGCCCCAGCAGGTTCTTGATCAACATCTTATTGACGTTGCGGTGCGAAACAACCAGGACATGGCCACTTTGTAGCGATTCGAGGATCAACTTCAGTGGCTCTTGAATCCGCGCGTCCAACTGCCGCAGATTCTCGCCGCCTCCGGGCAGCACTACGTTGACTTCGTCCTCGAGGAACTCCGCGTAGAGACGTGCTGAGAGCTCATCGGCAAACTCGGTCTTCGACTCACCCTCGAAAACGCCCAGCTTTGCTTCGTTGAGGGCCGGTAGTATCTCTTGGGCGAGTCCCAGCTCGGCGTTCAAAGGCAGCGCCGTCTGGATTGCCCTGTCCAGGCCACTGGTGAAGATTCGAGCTAACGGCACGGATCGGAGGCGGAAGAACAGGACCTTCCTCTGGCGATAGCCGAGCTCGCTGAGGGGCCGGTTCTGTTGGCCCTGGATCAGACCACGAGCGTTCCAGTCGGTTTCTCCGTGGCGCGCGAGCAGGAGGCAGTTTTCTTGAAACTCCTCAAGGATGCTCTTGACGGACTGATAAGGCACGATCTCTGCGGGACGCCTTCGCCTTTGGGGCGAACCCTGCCCAAGATCAGGTGCCCGCCAAGGTCGAGGTTAGCAGCTCGTTCACTTGACGCCTCCAATGGAAGGATGTAGGTCGTTTGTCTGATAGGATGTTGTGTCCCGGTATTTTGATACTCTGGACTCTTCCGGCCTCAAGACAAGGCCACTCGCGATCCGCGGCTCGGAGCAGATTGCTCTAATCCAGCTAGGCGGAGGCGCCAGACCGGCGTGCTCCTCGGGTCGATCTGATCGACACCGAGGGGGACTCTGAAAGGTCTCTTACATGACTCGCACGAAAAGACTACGTCAGCTGCTGTTCTCGAAGGACCCGACGATCCTCATGGAGGCCCATAACGGCCTCTCAGCCAAACTCGCCGAGGAAGCCGGATTCCAGGCGATCTGGGGCAGTGGGCTCGCTGTCTCAGCGGCTCTAGGCGTTCGCGACAGCAACGAGGCGAGCTGGACTCAGATCCTCGACGTCATGGAGTTCATGACTGACGCCACCGACGTTCCGATTCTCCTCGATGGCGATACTGGCTATGGCAACTTCAACACCGTGCGCAGGCTGGTCCGTAAGCTCGAGCAGCGCAGTATCGCGGGAGTCTGCATCGAAGACAAGCTCTTTCCGAAAACCAACAGCTTCATCGACAGTGAGGGGCAGCCGTTGGCGGAAATCGACGAGTTCTGCGGCAAGATCGCGGCGGCGAAGGACACGCAGCGCGATCCGGACTTCATCGTCGTAGCACGAACGGAGGCCTTCATCGCTGGCTGGGGTCTGCAGGAGGCCCTTCTGCGCGCCACCGCGTACGCGGAAACCGGCGCCGATCTGATTCTGGTTCATAGCGCGCGCAAGGACAGCGAGGAGATCCTCTCCTTCATGGAGAACTGGAAGCTCGACACACCGGTGGTGATCGTCCCGACCAAGTATCCCTCTGAGTGGCTACAGTCGTTCAAGAGCGTCGGCATCTCCAACTTCA
>SMVB01374690.1_pt1 | contig 11624 bp, 12 predicted proteins | sample 2456461 | NCBI WGS metagenome assembly SMVB01 (sample SAMN11095934, study PRJNA526329) | marine sediment metagenome | biome: Marine sediment; feature: Surficial sediment; material: Deep marine sediment; isolation source: Hadal surficial sediment | place: Pacific Ocean | collected 2014-05 | depth...
ATCCTGCATTGCAACCCTGTCGGGTGAAAGTTCTGCATAATATTTTCCTCTGGTTACTTCACTCGTGGTTTCTTCCGTTATGTGCACATAAAGAATTTTTTCAGTATAAGTCAGTGGTCTGTTTAAAACTTTTTTCACAACGCTAAGTTTATCCCTGTATTCTTCATAAAATTGCCGAATCATATCAAAATTTGCTGTCATTTTTACATCCTTTATCTTAAATAAAATTTAATATCACTTATTTGAAAATACAAAAAAGTATTGAAATTTACTTTTTTGGCATCATTAGTGTGTGAATATAGCTTACTCTTAATAATTATTAAAGAAAATTAATACTAATTTTTATAACTAAATTTATCTTTTAAGGTTATAAATGTGCACTAATCCAATCTTAGTTGTTGATGACGAATTATCCTATTTAGAATTAGTGAAAGGTTTGTTAAATGAGGAAGGTTACCAGAATATTATCACCGAAGATAATCCCCTGAATGTTATACCCTTGCTGGAAAAGCAGAATATAGATCTAATTCTTTTGGATATTTATATGCCTCAAATGAACGGATTGGAATTACTTGAAAAAATATATACAATCTATCCTAAAATACCAGTTATTGTTATTACTGCTGTTGATGAAGTAGAGGTAGCACTCAAAGCCATAAAATTAGGGGCTTATTATTATATTACAAAACCGCCTGATACAGACAAGCTTTTTCTAACTATTAAAAGAGCTATTGACAAAAGATTGTTAGAGACAGAACGAGATTCACTTAGAAAAGTTCTTAGTGATGATAAACCGGAGAAGATAATTTTTTCTGATATCATCACAGATTCACCTTTACTTCATAAAGTTTTTGAGTTAGTAGAAATATTTGCCCCTACAAATGAAACTATAATTATTTCAGGTGAAACCGGGACAGGAAAGGATCTTTTGGCAAAAAAAATCCATGATCTTTCGCCCAGAAAAAACGGACCGTTCATTGCTGTAAACCTTGCTTCAATATCACCGAGCCTATTTGAAAGTGAATTATTCGGACATAAGAAAGGAACGTTTACGGGAGCCGGTGCAGATAAAATGGGTTATTTTGAAGTAGCCAAGGGAGGTACAATTTTTCTTGATGAAATTGGTGAACTTCCACTTGAATTACAGGGAAAATTGCTCAGAACTATTCAATATAATGAGATAATGAGAATTGGTGATCCGAAACCTATTAATTTAGATATAAGAATTATATCGGCAACTAATAAAGATTTGTTAGATGCTGTAAATAAAAAAGAATTCCGTGCCGACCTCTATTATCGTTTGAACAGGGGATATATTCGTATACCACCATTAAGAAAACGCGGTGATGATGTGTTAATTCTTGCGAATTATTTTCTTGAAATTGGAAATAAAACTTACAACCGCAATATTCTCGGCTTTTCTGATGAAGTGATTACAAACCTAATGAATTACGATTTCCCGGGCAATGTGAGAGAGTTGGAAAATATTATTATTAATGCTGTAGCAACAACCTCAAACAATCAATACATTGATTCTGTAGATCTTCCACCGCCTTTAAATAAAGAAAAGGTGGGAGAATCTGCCAGCGCTAGATTAACTACTTTAGAAAATATTATTGAAGAACATATTTTATATGTAATGAAAAAGATGGGGAATAATGTTCAAAAAGCTGCTCCAATTCTGGATGTTAGCGAACGAACACTACAAAGAAAGCTCAAAAGTATGAAAGAGAACAACAACAACGATATTATTGACGTCGCAGACGGTAAAATTGACTGAGAAAAAATACTCTCTTTGTAAATTATCCTAACATCTCCGTAACAAATAGTTACAAAATTACCTTTTCATCTTCATTCTGTGCTTGGCAGTTAAATTGCAACTCTATGTCCGCCGGATAAGAATATAAAAAATAGGATTTCTATAAATTATGAATATGGGTCAATCATTTTTAAGTATAGGGGCATTATTACTCTTTTCGTTGGTATCCCTGAATTTCAACTCAACTGTTTTAACAAATACAACTGTTGAAGTTGAAAATAAAGTTTATCTAACTGCATTTTCTTTGGCTGATGATTTAATAGAGGAGATAAAGCAAAAAGCTTTTGACGCTGAAACTATTAATTTTCCGACTACAAACCCCAACAATCTAACCCCGGCGAATAACCTGGGTCATGGGTGGTGGGAAGTTTATCCTGATTACAATGATATGGATGACTACAACGGATTTACAAAAACTGTTTCTGCACCTCATGCAGAAAATTATATCGTTAATTGTACCGTTACATATGTTGATACAGATGATCCTGACATAGTTGTGAACACTCAAACATTTTACAAAAAAGTAACTGTAACTGTTAGCAGCCCTTATTTAAGAAGCCCTATTTCACTCTCTCACATTTTTACATTAAAGTAAGCTATGAGTATTTTATTAGATTTATTTGGTTCCACTATAATTGGCGGCTTAATAGTTTTAATGCTTATCAATTTTAATATGTTCCAGAGTAAGACAAGGATTTCATCCGGTTCAGAACTTCAACTTCAGCAAAATGCAAAAACATTGGCTGAGATTCTGAATCATGATTTCAGGAAAATCGGTTATCGCTATGATAATGTTGCATTTGCCGAGATAGATTCTGAAAAAATTTCCTTTTATTCCGATATTGATCGAAATGGATCAATTGATCTAGTAACCTATATGCTAGGAGATACTTCTGAAGTATCAATGACAACGAACCCAGGAGACAGAATTTTATATAGAATAGTTAATAGCGATACTCTTAAAGGTCCGTCTCTGGGTTTAACAAAAGCAAAATTTTCTTATTTAGATGAGATTGGTGCTGAAACGACTGTACTTTCAGATATCAAATATGTAAAAGCTGAATTGTGGATAGAATCCATTGAGCCGATTGATGGCAAGTACTTATTTACTTACTGGGAAATGACAATAAATCCAAGGAATTTATAATATGGGACGAGGAATAATAATAACAGTTTTAGGAGTTTCGGCAATTACCGGTTTTCTGATACTCCAACTCAATGCAAATTCAAAACAGGGATTAAAAACCACGGTCGATAAATACGAATTTACTCAAGCCAGAATTATTTCCAATTCGGCTGTTGAGATATATTTAGAAAAACTGAGAAGGAATAAGACTCTCAGCGGTACTTTTACTGATGTAAATTTAATGGATGGAGCCTATGATCTTTCTATTACCGGACCCGATACTTTGATGACTATCACCTCAATGGGCCACTTCGGCAACACCAATCATCAAACTATTGTTACTGCAAAAAGAGAACCCGCTAAACTTCCTCCAGTTCATGGTGCAATGTATATTTCAACGGATACACTTAAAGTAAAGTTACAAGGTGATTTGGAAATCGATGGGAATGATAGAAATATAGATGATTCTCCGGGACCAGAGCCCGCTATGCCTGGAATCGCAGTTGACGATCCTACAGATAGTTCATATGTGATTAACGAATTAAAACCAAAAATATCGAACAGCATCGAGGGATTAGGCGGAGATCCCAGCGTACACACTGTAGTGGATAATACTGATTGGGAAGAGGTAACTCAGAATTTGATTTTTGCTCAGGATACTGCCATTGGTAACGGCACATACGGGGCGGGTACCGTGCTTGGTACTTTTGCCAATCCAATAATTACCTATGTAAAGGGAGATGTTCATTTTTCAAGTACAGCTACCGGCAGTGGTATAATGATTATTGACGGGAATATAATTATGAGTGGTCAGTTTACCTACTATGGAATGATAATAGTATATGGCACATCTTCTATTGAAACTACCTTCGTTGGTAATGGAGGTATTTATGGCTCTATAGCAATAGTTGGTAGCTATGTGGATTTCAAGTCAACCGGAACCACCGGAATTTATTATAGCAGCCAGGCAATTTCTAATGCCCAAATAAACTTAAAATCTTCAAGATTTGAAATTCTAAGCTGGTGGGAGTAAAGCGATTTAATTATTAATTGCATAAATAAATTAAATTAAATATTAACTAAAAAATGGACTCCTTAAATAACAATAAAAAAAGTGTTGGCCCAGACCTTGCAGATTTTGCCGGCAAGATTGAAACCCGGCAGCTTCCATTCTTCAGCATAATAAGGATTACAATTGCGATCTCAGTAGTATTAGCATTAATTATGTTTTTACTAAAATAATTTATAAAGCTCTTTCTGTGTATAATCCCATTATTTAAATTGATCATTCTTTAGGTTCTCATCACAATTCGATTCTGTTTCTTTAAATGCATCATCAAGTTTAACTATAGATTTTTGTGGTTCCACAATAGTATCAAGTTCCGCCTCAGAGAGTGTTTCAAATATTTCTTCTTCCTGCATTTGGTCAAAATCCAGTATATCACTTTTCTCTGTATTATCTCCTGGATCTACAAAGGTACCAGCGTCAGGTGTTACACTTTCCTGTGGTTTACTAATTTCATCCCCATCTTTTTTGAACAAATTATCATTAAATGTTTTTTCACTTTTGGAAAGAAGGTTAAGTTCAGCAATACTAATTTTGTATAAAACACATTCACTATTTGCAACTGCAAATGAATTTCTTTTGCTCTTGGTTAGTATTTCAGTTTCACCAAAGAAGTCAAATAAATTTTTGTACTCAATAGTACGATCTTTACTGTATTTAATTTTAACCTTCCCTTCAACTATTAAAAACATTTCCGATGTTTCTTCATCACCATTATACATTATTTCCCCATCTGTAACTTTGATAAAATTTTTACGCTTAAGGAATGATTTAAGAAATATTTTTGATATCCCATCAAATAGTTTGTTTTCATAAAGTAATTTGAGTGACTCTTTATTAACTGCCATTTACTAACCTCAAGTGAAGTAATTATTTTAATTAACTCTTATTAAATGCCAAGAAAAACTCAACAGAAATAATGTATTACATCCCTGTTATTCAATAATGATACCAGTGTAAAAACACAATAATTATAATTTGTGTATAATTTGCTACAGAAAAGTATTTTAAGTGGGGAAAAAATTATTTGTTAAAATCCAGTAACAATTTGAAAGACAAAATAATACTAAAGCACCTAACCATGGTTAAGCTTGAAAATCATCTTCACGAATGGGCAATACAATTGCAGATTTTTGTACTGCTAAAAATTTTATCTCGATGAATTATTTTCATATTATTGTATCACACAAAAAAATAATTTAATTCATTAAAAATATACGGAACAAAAATGCGTAAATCATTCATTTTATCAATTCTATTTTTTTTAAGTATTATATCAGTTTCATTCGCGCAAGATAAAGGATTTGGTATTGGAGTCTTATTTGGAGAGCCCACCGGTGTAAGTGGAAAACTATGGCTTGGAGGAACCAACGCTTTGGATATGTCCGCTGCCTGGTCTTTCAAAGGAGATGGAAACCTTCTACTTCAGGCAGACTATGTCTGGCACAGTTTCAACTTATTAAGCGTATCCAGCGGAAAGTTGCCTTTATACTTTGGTATTGGAGGTCGGATTATTTTTGCAAAGAATGATATTAATTTAGGTGTGAGGCTTCCGATAGGATTAGACTATATGTTTTCTGAAGCTCCAGTAGATATTTTCTTAGAAATTGTACCAATCCTTGATTTAACTCCATCCACCGATTTTGATATTGGTGGAGGAATTGGAGTTAGATATTGGTTTTAAAATTTTATATGGGGAAGCAATGCTTCCCAATAAATCTTAATAAGCAGTTTTGGGAAATTAATTTATTTTTTTAAACTGCTTATCTGCTTTAGACAAGTATTCTTGTATCAGTTCACTATTTCATTTAATGGCACCGATGAGGTAGCTACTGCCTGCTGTATTAGGCGATAGAACAGCTTTTCTCAATAAGTTGACAGATAAACGTTCATTACTAACCATACACAAAGTTATAAATTTTCACGACTTGTTCTAAGCAGATAAGCAGTTATATTAATTTGAACTTACCTGGTTGAAAGTGTAATCGTTCCAATATCAGTATCTTGATTAGCTATAACATATACTCCTGTTATAGTTGTGTCTTTATATATTATTGTATCTGCAGGAACAATATGCACATCATATATCCCTTCCAACAATGCCATAAGCTTAAACAATCCATTTGCATCAGTAAAAGTTGAAACAGTATCCGAACCAGCTAATGCCCGGATAGTGGGGTCAGAATCTAAAGGAAGCACCTGTCCTGAAATTGAGCCTGAAATAGCAAATGGGACTACTCGTATAACAGGTTTCATTTTGTATTGACCGTTGCCGGTAACTATTATTGATTTATCAACATTGAAGTCCAAATAAAACTCGTAAAGCTTGCCAGCTTCAATATCAAATGAATGATTCAGTTTTATTCCTGATTGGGATCCACTTGGGATTATCAAATTATGTTTTACTCCCTCATCAACTACATAGCTACCATCTTCAACAATTAATCGGATTTGGGTATACTTGCCTGCTGAAAGAGCAGTATCGCCGAGTACTGCGCTCGCACCGTTACGCAGCTGTAAAAGATCAAAATACCTTAACGAATCGTTAAGCACAGTCCAACTTCCATTAGTGCTATCTGAACCAACTTTATGAACTTCTACGCTAGAGATACAAATTACTACTGAATCCAACATTGCGGGTGAGTCGACTAATAATAACCTGATTAAACCTTCACCACCATCTACCGAAACAGACTCAGTAGTGCTATTTTCTGAGCACTGCCATAATATTGACAAGAGCATAAATACTAATAATAGAGATAATTTACTCAAAATGAATTTCCTCACTTTACTTTTTAAGATTTTTTGTAGTACATATGAAAAATTAAAAGCTGTAATAAGTTATCACTCTAACAATTATAATACCACATATTATCTATGATCTTTGCCTCTCAGCATTGTTACAAATGCTTCTATTAAATCAGAATAATTGTTAATTGTGTGGATATGTATTTTCTATAAATTAAACGGGGTTGAAAAGCTATCTCAGAAAGATAATTAACTTAGAAATTATTTTCATTTAACTTCCATAAAAAAATGATAACCAGCATGATTAATAGCTTAATTATTTTGAAATAATAACCAAAAGAATGAAGCACTATTAATATAATTTGTAATAATTATGATTTAGGTGAGATAATTTTTTGTGGAATGTACAGTAATTCTCTATTTGCAAACATAAATTTTTCAGAGAAAAAAAATACTCCTCTAAAATCTGCTAAACATCTAGATCGTCTTCACGAATGAGCAATAAAATTGCAGATTGTGGTACTATCAAAAATTTCTCACTATCGAATTCAATTTCTATCGCCTCTTTCCTTAAGAAAATAGCAAGGTCACCTTCTTCTGCCTGGAGTGGAATGTACTTTACTTGTTCAGAAGATTCCTTCCAAGGTTCGTCTTCCTCTTGTGAATATGTTGCAAAACCGGGACCCGCTTTTATAATATATCCACTTTGAACTTTTTCCTTTTCCTTCACTCCTGCAGGCAAATATAAACCGCTGCTGGTCTTTTCAGAATCAACCTGTGGTTTAATAAGCAGCCTGTCGCCAACAACAATAAATTTATCAATATTTTTAAAAGTCATGATTGATATAAAAGTAGTTAATGATTTTTAATATCAAATATAATCATATTTATGCAGTTCAGTTAAACTTCGCGATAGTCCGGTTAAGTTACGGAGTATCAACGGGAACGGTTTTATAACTTTTAACCCAAATTTTCGCAACCCATTTTGCATAACTACATTTTGTATTAATGAAGCAATCCTGACTCTTTTAGAAAATAACAACTGCCATTCATTGATGTAAAATCTCCTTAAATCAATAATATTAATTTTGCTGTTTAAATGATCTTTTAATAAGCGAGAGATAAGTTCTGCCGATTGGAATGCCATCCCTATTCCATCACCAGTTAAAGGTGCAATTACTCCTGCAGCATCACCAATCATAAAGATCCCGTTTTCAACAACATTTCTTTTACCAAAATATATGCTGCCAGTACCATAAATAGGAAGATCGTAAATAATATCTCTAAAATTATTATTAAAAAGATTGCCGAAGTATTCATTTTCATTTGTCAATTCTATTAACCGATGCCTTGCTGATTTATTATGATTTGTTCTTTTTTCCAAAAAACATAGTGTTGTTTGATCTGCTGAGACTCTGTTCAGTCCGCAATAAATCTCCCTGCCAAAATATATACTTATATCATTTGGGGGATTCTCTAAAAAGACATCACTTGGCAGATGAAATTTTACACCATAATAATTACCCTGTTTCGAAATAAAATCTCTCTTCAGTATCCTATCGATTATATTTTGCTTTCCGTAGGCGGCTATTAAAAAGTTAGATTTGATAATGGATTCAATATTACTTGAATCTTTAACTTTTAGTAAATATTTATCACCATCTTTTTTGATTGATTGTACTTTAGCAGGTTGATATATTTTTGTTCCCATTTCTGCCGCTTTATTTAAAAGAAATGTATCAAAAATCGATCTCTTGATTGAGTACGCCGGAAAGGTCAATGTTATCGAAAGCTTTGTCTTTGCTTCATCATAGCATTTAAACCTTTTGATTTTCACAGGACTTAATTTCAAAAATTCATCAAAGAGATTTAAATTTGTTAAAGCCTCTGTTACTTCGCACGATAAAAACTCACCACAAAGAATTTCTCTCGGAAATTTGTTCTTCTCAATAATGCACGTATCAATGTCATATTTAGAAAGATAAATTGCCGCCATTGCACCTGCAGGTCCACCGCCTATTATTGCAACATTATGTTTATAAATCTTATTCAATTTTGCTTTTTAGATATAATTATTAACCACCTGAATGCCCATTTACGTTTTATTTTAAAATTATTGATATTCATTTTTTGAAGAATGTTTTTTATTTCTAACTTCAAAAATCCTCGCTTAACAGAAAGCGGTGCATCATTTTTGACCAATATACTATTGGAGAAAAGAAAAGTTAAAAACTTTATTCCTGCCAAAGCAAAAACAGAACGCCTTAAATCATTTATGATCATTCCATCATTTGCTACTGAAAGAGAATCTTTTACAATTCTTATTATTTCTTCTTCATTAAAATGATGCAAAAAAAGTGAGGCGTGAACAACCGAAAAAGAATTTTTCTTGAACGGGAGATGAAGAGCATCACCGAATATAGCTCTTTTATTACCTGTGTTTTTTAGAATACCGCAAACTTTCTTATTCCGATCCAGAGAATAAACTTTTAGATCACTCAATTTTTTGATTGGTTTATGAAAAATATCAGAGGCGCCTGAGCCAATATCCAAAACATTCAGCGGTCCTTTCGTTCTTTCGTTCAACAGATATTTGAATCCTGCAATGGAAGTATTTCTTCCCCCTAAAAATCTATTCACAATTTTCAATTCATCCAGCGCTTTGTCAATTCGGTCATCATTGATGGAGAAGTCATCCATTATTTCTTTTTCGTAACTTCTCTTAAGAAACATCACTCAGCCCTAAACAAAACTACTTCCATTGTGAGTCCGGGTCCGAATGCTATTGCGCAGCAATATTCTCCTTTGTTCAATTTTTTGTTGTGAATAATTTCTTTCAGCACAAAAAGAATTGATGCGGATGACATGTTACCGTAATTGCGTAACACTTCGCGCGAAGGAATCAATTGTTCATCACTTAATTGCAAACCTTTTTGAAGTGAATCAAGAATTGCTCTTCCACCTGGATGCAAAGCCCAATGTTTAATATCATTTTTTTCAACACCTTCCTTATTTAGAATATTAATTACATTTGGTGCGGCGGTTTCCAAAATTATCTTCGGCAGTTTTGATGAGAGCATCATTTCAAATCCAAAATTACCAATCTTCCATCCCATAAATTCGGCAGAGTTTTCAAATAAAATTGAATGCGTGGCAATAATTCTAAATTGATGTTTGTTCTCCGGGTTTTTATTATTTCTAAAAATTGCAGCAGCTGCCCCATCCGCAAAAATCATGTTTGCAAGAATATTATCTCTCGTAGCTTTTGTTTGAAGATGAAGACTGCATATTTCAACTGAAACAAGCAAGGTTGTTGCTGAATCTCCATTTTGCACACTGAGAGCTTCCCAAACAGAATTCACACCTACCAAAGCAGCAGCGCAGCCCATAAAACCTATGTGCGTTCTTTTTATTGATTTGGGAAAATTAAAACGATTGATAAGATGATAATCTATTCCCGGAGCGAAAAATCCTGTGCAGGATATCGTTATCAACCGGTTAACATCTTTAGGATTAATTTTATTTTTAGTTAATAATTTTTCAACTGCTTCACTTGTTAATTTAACAGACCACTCTTCATATAAATCCATCCTCGACTTCGTATCGGGGTTAAAGTGTTTACCATCATCGTTTGTAAAAAACTTATTGTCATTTTGCGCTTCAGCATCTGGTACTACTATGTAACGTTTATCAATTCCGGAATACCTTGCAGCCATATCAATCAATCTTGATGTTGCTCCCTCTTCGCCCATTCTGTTTTTCAGTTCTTCGGCAGCTTTAGTTTGCTCTACTTCAAACGGTGGAGATGCAGTTGCTATATCTATTAACATAATTTTTCTTTAAAAATACTTAAGTTAAATATCCATACTTCAATATAGATTTTAATATTTATAAATTTGTTATCATAATCATAAAATATGAAAGATAAATCAATGAATAAATTCGGCGGCAAATTTTGGGATGAAAGATATTCTTCCACCGAGTTTGTATATGGCACTGCACCGAATACCTTTTTCAAAGATGAATTAGATAAACTTAAAACCGGAAATATATTATTTCTGGGAGAAGGTGAAGGAAGAAATGCAGTTAATGCAGCAGTTAAAGGATGGAATGTTGATGCGGTTGATTTTAGTATAATTGCAAAAGAGAAAGCATTAAAATTAGCTGAAGAAAATTCTGTGAATATTAATTATGAAGTTGCCGACCTTTCACAATATAAACCCAAATTAAATTACTACGATGCTGCTGCAATAATTTTCCTGCATCTAAATCCAGAGATTAGAAGTGATGTTCATTCAAAAGTTGTAGATTCATTAAAGCCCGGCGGAACATTGATCCTCGAAGTTTATGAAAAAGAACAATTAGGAAAAGATTCCGGCGGACCCAAAAATATCGATATGCTTTATTCCAAAGAGGAATTAAAAAATGATTTTAATAATATGAAAATTATAGGGTTGGAAAAGAAAGTTATAAACCTAAATGAGAGTGAGCATCACAAAGGTGAAGCTGTTGTACTCAGATTAATTGCGGTTAAATCATAATTTGAAAATGAAAAAAGTGTTATTCATAACATACTATTGGCCTCCATCAGGTAAAGCATCACTACACTGGCCATTAAAGATTATGAAGCATCTTCCAGAATATGGTTGGCAGCCATCTGTGTTAACTGTTGAAGAAGATACATTCTCTCAGCAGGATGAAACGCTGTCGGAAGATATATCCCCGGGACTAAAGGTAATCAGAGCCAAATCATATGAGCCATTTAACATTTATAAAAAGTTCATAGGCAAAAAAAATGACGATCAGCTTATTGCTTCCGAAACGATTTCAAAATCAAACAGAAGTTTACCTCACAGAATTTCCAT
>SMVB01215407.1_pt1 | contig 11616 bp, 9 predicted proteins | sample 2456461 | NCBI WGS metagenome assembly SMVB01 (sample SAMN11095934, study PRJNA526329) | marine sediment metagenome | biome: Marine sediment; feature: Surficial sediment; material: Deep marine sediment; isolation source: Hadal surficial sediment | place: Pacific Ocean | collected 2014-05 | depth 0-1...
CGACTCCGTCCTCGGCTGCCCGGCCGCCAACGACAACGGTACGGGCGTCGCCGCGACACTGGCCCTGGCACGCCGCATGCGCGGCGACAAGCCCGCGCGCACCATCCGTTTCGTCCTGTTCGTCAACGAGGAGCCGCCGTGGTTCCAGACCGCGGACATGGGCAGCGTCGTGTACGCCGGGGCGTGCCGCGAACGCGGCGACAACGTGGTCGCGATGATGAGCCTGGAAACCATCGGCTGCTACAGCGACGAGAAGGGCTCGCAGAAGTACCCCGGCCCGATCGGCCTGTGTTATCCGGCGGCGGGCAACTTCATCGCGTTCGTCGGTAACATCCGGTCACGCCCGCTGGTTCGTCGCGTCGTGCGGTCATTCCGGCAGCACGCGAAGTTCCCCTCCGAGGGCGCCGCCCTGCCGGCGGGAATCCCGGGCGTCGGCTGGTCCGACCACTGGTCGTTCTGGCAGCAGGGTTACCCCGCCCTGATGGTGACCGACACGGCCCCGTTCCGGTACACCCACTACCACCGTCCCACGGACACGCCCGACAAGATCGACTTCCAGAGCACGGCCCGCGTCGTCGAGGGTCTCGAAGCGGTCGTGCGGGAACTCGCGGGCTGAGGAGAAGAAAGGACCCAGGGTCCTTTTTTCGCACTTACTTCTTCATGGTCGCGACGAAGAGCCCAGGCCCCTTCGCGGCCGTGTCGGCCCGCAACCGGCGGTAGCGCACGTCTGACAGTCCTGCATCCTCGGCCCACCGGCGGACTGCGGCCTCGTCGAAGCCGAGGTGCTGGTGACCCATCGTGTGCAGGTAGACCTCGCGGTCGTGCGCCAACAGGTCCACCACCATCGCGCGGCCGCCGGGCTTGAGGATCCGGGCGATTTCGCGCGTTGCCGCCCCCGGTTCAGGCATGTAGACCATCACCAGCGATACGACGACGGCGTCCACCGAACCGTCCGCGATGGACAGGGCGGCAAGGTCGTCCTGGTGGTACTCGACGTTGTCGAATCGCTCCAGGCGTCGCCGGGCGGTGTTGAGCATCTCCGGCTCACGATCGACGGCGATCACGCGTCGAACGACCGGCGCGAGTTGCTCCGTGGTCATGCCGGTGCCGCAGCCCAGGTCCGCGATGATCCATCCCGGGTCGAGAAAGCTCAGCAACGCCTCGGCGGCGAATGACTCGCCGAACAGCTCGCCGCGCAATCGGTCCCACTCGCCGGCGATTCGACCGAAGAACGCCTTGCTGTCGGTGCGCCGTTCGGCGAGCACCTCGGCGAGACGATGGTCGTCGTCGGCGAGCGTCGCCGCGGGGCCGAGTTGTTTCTGCACGACGCGCCAGAGTTCGGCGGCGTCGGCGCTGACTTGTTTCGGGTCCACGCGGAAGAAGCTCGCCGGCCCCGACGCGCGGCGGATGATCCAGCCGTTCTCGTAAAGGAGCTTGAGGTGACGGCTCACCGTCGACTGCGGCAGTTGCAGGATCTTCGACAACTCGCCGACACTGAGTTCCTCGCGCTCGATCACACGCAGGAGCCGCAGCCGGACCATGTCGCTGAGCGATGCCAGCGTTGTCATCAACCCCGAATCCACGGGACGTGTCTCCAGGGGGATCGTCGAATCATTGAATCATCGGCCCGGCGGAAGCCCGATCGTCGGGCCCGGCACTTCACCGAGGTCACGAAGCCGCCGGTCGACGGCCGGATCGCCCGGGTTGATCCTGTAGGCCTGGCGCAGGCGGCGCAGTGCACCGTCAAGATCGCCGATCTGCTGGCTGAACAACGCGGTCTGAATGTACGGCTCGGCCGACCGGCCGGCGTCGAGCTCGATGGCCGTCTCGAAAGCGGTCAGCGCCGTGTCTGCGTCACCGAGTTCCGCCGAGTACCGGCCCAGCCGCAGCCAGGCGCGGACCGTCTGCTCCGTCTCGGCCCGATCCGAGAGCAGGTCCATCAGCGATCGTTCATCGCCCTGGCGGAACATGGCCTCGGCGAGGGAATCGACGATATCCGGATTGGCCGGCTGGCGCGCGTGCGCGATCTCCAGGGCGGTCCGCGCCCGGTCGGGGTTCCCGATGTCCAGTTCGCACAGTCCAAGCCGGTACTGCGCTCGCCAGTCACCCGGCGCGCGATCGACGATCTCGGTGTACCCGATCGCAGCCTGGCCGTAGTGTTGCTGCTGGAACTGGAAGTCCGCGCTCGTTCGTACCGACTCGATCGGCCGCGTCGCGCAGCCGACATGGGCCAGGCCAAGGATAAGGACCGGCAACAACAAAGCTGATCGTGTCATTGTCATGCACTCCATTGCATTCGCCCCACGCGTTCCATTTGCCGCAGCATGGTACCGACTCGCGGGTGGTTTGAGCCAACGGTGCTAGACTACCCATTGATGCCCTCCGCGCCCACGTCCCGCTGGCCGACCGTTCTGCTGTCCCATGAACTTCCGGACGCAACGAGTCACGTTGACTGGATGATCGCGTCGGAACCGGACGGACGGGAGTCGTTGGTGACGTTCCGCCTCGACAGCCGGATCGACGAGATAGAGGCTGACCAAGGGATTCTTGCCCGCCGGATCGACGATCACCGGGCCGAATACCTGACCTTCGAAGGGCCGGTCTCCGGGGACCGCGGCACGGTCCGGCGGCTGACGCGTGGCACGGTTGTGTCCTGGGAAAGGTCGGGGGACCAATGGCAACTGGAGATCGAGTGGCCCGATCCGAAAGGCGGCCTCCGACGCCAGAATCTGCTTCTGAGCCGTCGGGGGCCCCGGAGTGACGACTGGCTGATCGAGGCGTCGGGACCAGCTAGGATCAATGACGCAACAAAGGGGACCCTCATGCCAACCGATCCGAATCACCCCGCCGGGAGCCGGATTCAGCACACGCCGACGCAGATCGGCAGCGCCAAGGTCGACGACACGGCACCGCTGCCGGTTGTCGAGGGCGTCGGTCCATCGACCGGCGCGAGCAGGATCACGGCCTTCGGCAAGGAAAAGCGTCACGAGGACAACTGGTCCCGCTCGCCCAACACGACCGGGCAGGGCGCGATCCACGTCAAGACGTTCCACTCCAAGCTCACGAGCGACGCGCTGGAATACATGGACCAGTGCATCAACGAGTGGCTCGACGCGCACCCCCAGTACGAGGTGAAGTTCACGTGCTCCACCGTGGGGACCGTAACCAGCAAGGTCAAAGAGCCGAACATCATCTGCCAGGTCTGGGTGTGACGCGAGCCGTCGCGGGTGGAACCGGACGACCATGTCTGCCTTTGTCACCGCGTAAGTCTGCGGAAGCTTGTCAATTTCATGAATCGCGAACGGCCGGGGGTGCCTTCGCAACTGAGTGAGTGCCTGGGGGCGGGCACCGGGTGCCAGTGGTGCGTGCCGTTCCTGAAGAAGATCCACACGCAGTGGGCCCGCGGTGAGGAGCCGCACCTTGGGGTGTCGCCGGAGAGCTACGCTGTTCGTCGCGACAAGTACCGCGGGTCGGGGCGCCGCGACGAGGCCGCCGACGCGGGCTCAGGCGGCGTTTGAGCCCTGTTTGAGCAGCTCGCGGAGGCCGGGGATGTCGCGCTCGAAGGCGATACCGATAACGCGGTGTCTCGGGTTCCGGTTGCCGGCGAGACGCGCGATCGTGACCATCCGGTTGATGCCGCCCACCGGTGGCGGCAGGTGCACGATCAGTCGCACGCGTTCGCCGGATCGCAGCGGCGGTTCGGGAGCGTCGTGGGTGCGGATCTGCATGCCGCCCTGGCTGAGATTCTGCACGACGCCACGGATCGGTTCCTCGTCCGGGCAGCGATAGAGTTCGACCTCGCGGGCAAGGTTGACGCTGCCGCCCGCGCGGCCGGTTTCGCGCCGCTCGTCCGGGAACAGCTCCTGGGGGATCGTGAGGCGATAGCCGTGCAGCGGCTCGCCGCCGCCCGACGGGATCTTGAACCGCCCGACGACCTCGGTCTCGCCCGTGACGTGCCCGAGCTCCTTGAGCGAAAAGCTCAGCCGCAACTGCTCACCGGTCAACAGTGGGCGTGTGACGCCGCCGATCACCGGCTGGCTGATAATCAGGTCCTCGCCGACTTGCTCGATCGAGGCGGTCATGACCGTCGCGTTGGCGATGCTCGTCTTCAGCGGCTCGATCTTCAGCTTCACGCGAGCCTCATACGCGGCAGCGAGGGCCAACAGCGCCTCGCGGCGCGGATCGTCCCCACCAAGGGCGCGGCTAAGCTTTGACATCCAGCGTCCCACTTCGTATAGATCGGAAATTCGAATGACCGGATTAAGTCAGACCGCGTCGCTCGCCACCATATGCCGATAACCGACGATCATTCTCCATCGAGATCGATGACGGTGATCTGCAGGTTGGAGTAGACGCAGATCTCACCGGCCGTCTTCAGCGCCTCGCGGCAGAGTTCCGCGGGTGCCAGCGGCGTGTGTCGCAGCAACGCGCGGGCGGCGGCGAGCGCGTACGGGCCGCCGGAGCCGATCGCGCACACACCGTCGGACGGCTCGATGACGTCGCCTTGGCCGGACATCATCAGCGTCTGCGCCCGGTCGGCGACCACCAGCAGCGATTCGAGCCGCCGGAGCAGCCGGTCCGTGCGCCACTGCTTGGCGAGCTCGATCGCGGCCCGCATGAGGTTGGCCGGCGAGTCCTTGAGCTTGGCCTCGAATCGTTCCAGCAACGCGAAGGCGTCGGCCGTCGAACCGGCGAACCCCACCAGCACGCCCGCAGCGTCGGCCCCGAAGCCGTCCAGCTTGCGCACCTTGACGGCGTCGGCCTTGGCCACGGTCTCGCCCATGCTCACCTGGCCGTCGCCGGCGATCGCAACACGGTCGTCCCTGCGCACCGAAAGGATCGTCGTGGAGCGGATGGGCATGGTCATGGCCAGAGTCTACACATGACTGCTCGCGCAGGCTTACCGGACCCGCGAGTGCCGGCTGACCGCGCCCCAGTCGAAACGTCCCTGCACGACGCAGTGAAACCCGGGCCGAGCCGAAAGACCCGTTACGACCGGCAGCCGTCCGAGCCGACCACGGTGAAGGGGACTGTCGGGAGAAAGGACACGACGATGACTGGTATTTCATACATCCTTGCGGACGTCGCGACGAACGGGGGCGAAGCGCTGGTCATCTCGCAGTCGCTGCTGATCCGACTGGCCGTGGTGCTTGCGGTTGGTTGTCTCACCGGCCTCTTCCTGGGCTTCTTCGTGCGTGGCATCACGGCCGGCTTCTCGCTGGTGGGCGGCACGCTCGGCGGTGTTCTTGCGGCAGTGGGATTCCTGCTGGCCGCGCCGATGTTCGGCGAGGTGATCGGCTTCACCGTCGCGGGCGGGCTACTGAGCCTGGCCATGACGCTGATGATCTCCCGTGCGCGGCCGTGTGCGGCAACGGCCGACGACGACGAACCCGACGCGTTGGACACGTCCCTTTCGTCCCCGGTACCGTCGATGACGCAAGTTGCGGCCATGCCCGCGCCGAAAGCCGATCCGAAGCCCGATCCGAAGTCCGACCCCGATCCCGCACCGGCCGACGAGTCGGAATCGGAACCCGCACCGACCAGGACATCCGCACCCGACCCACCCGGCCTGGCGCCGGCGCTGCTCAAGACTGCCGCGCCGGAGCCGAAGGCGGCGCCCACGCAAGACGACGAGGCCGGTCAGAAGGCGACGAAGAAGCCCATCGCCATGCCGTCTCCGCCGAAGCCGATTATGAAACCGAAACCCACGAAGGGTTCGCAAGGCTCCTCGACCTCACCCGCCTGGATGCAGGATCACTGACGGATCGGCAATGGCGTCCGGTGCGAGCACCGATCGACGGGCAGAGACCGGCGGCTGGTTGCTCCAGGAACGCCTTCAATCTGCAGGCACACGCCGCTCGAGCTCCTCGAACCAGTGCGGGCAGTCGCGGTCGATCCGGTCGAGGATCTCGTCCCGACCGGCCACTACTCTAGAATCAACATTCCGATGGATCGTCGACACCAACAGGTCGGTAACCTGTTCGCCCGGGCGCGACGACTGCCGCCGGCGGACCTTCCGGCGTTCCTCGACGAAGCCTGTGCCGGTGACGACGAGTTGCGTCGTGAGGTCGAGTCGCTGCTGGCCGTCCATCACGACCAGGCGAGCCTGCTCGACCCGGATGGCGTCCGGCAACGCCTCGGTGCCGTTGCCGCCGATGTGATCGACCGCGAACTGCCCGAGCGCATCGGTCCTTATCGGATCGTCCGGTTGATCGGCGAGGGTGGCATGGGCGTCGTCTACGAAGCGCAGCAGGATGAGCCGCGTCGCCGCGTGGCGCTGAAGGTGATCCGCCCCGGGATGATCACGAGCAGCCTGCTGAAACGCTTCCGGCACGAGACGCAGTTCCTCGGGCAGCTCCGCCACCCCGGTATCGCCCAGATCTACCACGCCGGCACCCAGGACACCGGTCAGGGCAGCCAGCCGTTCTTCGCCATGGAACTCGTGACCGGACGCCCGCTCAAGGCGTACGCCGACGAGCACCGCCTCGGGATTCGGCAGCGGCTTGAGCTGATCGCGATGGTCTGCGACGCCGTGCACCACGCACACCAGAAGGGCATCGTGCACCGCGACCTGAAGCCGGCAAACATCCTCGTGGAGCGGCCGTCGGAACCACGCGGCGGCGACGCGAGCGGAGCCGATCTCGGACAGCCGAAGATCCTCGACTTCGGCGTCGCCCGCGCCACGGACGCCGACATCCACGCGGTGACGCTTCAGACTGACGCCGGCCAACTCGTCGGCACCCTGCAGTATATGAGCCCCGAACAGGCCGCCGGCGATCCGGCCTCGATCGATATTCGCAGCGACCTCTACGCGATCGGCGTGATCGCCTATGAACTGCTCAGCGGGCGTCTGCCGTACGCCGTGGAGGGAAAGTTGATCCACGAGGCGGTGCGGATCATCCGCGAGGACAACCCGTCGCGGCTCAGTTCGATCGACCGGGCCTTGCGAGGCGACGTGGACACGATCATCGCCAAGACCCTCGCGAAGGAGAAGGAGCGTCGTTACCAGTCGGCCGCCGAGCTCGCGGCCGACATCCGCCGGTACCTCAACGACCAACCCATCATCGCACGCCCGACGTCAGCGATCTACCAGCTCCGCAAGTTCGCGCGACGCAACAAGGTGCTCGTGGGCGCGGTGACGGTCATCTTTGCAACGATGCTCGGGGCGACGATGTTCTCGCTCGTCCAGGCGCGTATCGCCATCGACGCCAGGAAGACCGCCGACCTTGAGAAACAGATCGCCCTCCAGCAGGCCCGCCGCGCGACGATCGCGGCCGCGACCGCCGCGCTCGACGCCCACGACCCGGCGTCCGCCCGTCAATTGCTCGCAGCGGTCACCGATGCCGACCGGACGTGGGAGCTCAGCTACGTCACGGCCAGGCTCGATCAATCAATGGCAATGATCGATTATCCGTCGGTGGTGGGGGCGGGATTGAGCGCCGACAACAGCGAGGTCGTCATGGTGTCGCGCGACGGTTTCCTTCGGCGGTGGAACCCGTTCCTCGGTGAGTCTACGGCGATCATCCCTCTCAACGGCGGCGAGGTTGCAACGGCAGTCTTCTCGCTCGACGCCACCCGCGTCGCCTGTGTGGTCGGACAGCATCAGCGGCACGTCAGCCTGTGGGAGATCAGCGGCCAGACGCCGCGACGGATCGCGTTGCACGAACTCGATGGGCCGGTTGTCGGCCTGGACGTCTCGGCCGATGGGCGTCGCGTCGCGGTGACAACCCACGACAATGCCGTCGTCTTCGACGGCGACGCAGTGATTGCACGCTGGCGGCACTCGCTCGACGCCCGCATGATCGCGATGAGCGCCGACGGCGGTCGGATCGCGATACTCACCGAGGTCGACGGTCTCGGATCGTTCCGGGTCTTCGAAGCCGCCACCGGTGCAGCGGTCAACACCGCAGGGTTCGGCCGTGACATCGTGTGCCTGGCGCTTTCCCCCGACGGGAAGCTTGTCGCCGCCGGCGAGCTCGATCGGACGATCCGGATCCGTGACACATCGACCGCCCGCGTGTTGGACCGGATGCGTGGTCACGGCGACCTGCCGACGGCTCTCGCGTTCAGCCCCGACGGCGACCGGATCGTCTCGGCCGCCGCCGACGGGATCGTGCGTTTCTGGAACACCGGATCGGTCGAACCGTTCGCGGTGCTCGGCGGGCACACTGGACGGATCGGCACGCTTTGTTTCAGCGCCGATGGGTCGCGGGTGCTGTCCGCAGCGGACGACGGCACCCTGCGGCTCTGGAGCACGGCCGCACCCGACGCCACGGACGTGTTGCCGGGGCACGCGTCGGCCGTGCACTCGGTCGCCTTCGGTACGAGCGACACGCAGCTTGTCTCTGCTTCGGTGCGGGGCGAGCTGCGATTCTGGGACGCCGGCGCAGGCGAATGCTACGACGCCATCCATCTCGTCAACGACGACCACAGTGCGATGGCCGTGTCACCCGATGGCAAACTTCTGGCGATCGGTCACCGGGGCGGGGCGTTGCTCTGTGACTTTGCAATGGCGCGGGCACGACCGCTCGGGGGGCGGCTCGGTGACGTGATCGCGCTTGTGTTTGCACCGGACGGGTCGCAACTCGCCGGCCTCGACTCGGACGGGCATGTCATCGTCTGGGATGCGGCCACGGCCGACCCGGTCATGACCATGCATGGTGAGGCATCGCCCGGCGGCGGTGCGGTCTCGTTTTCAGCGGACGGCCGACGCCTCGCGTCTACGCACGGAACGTCCGTGCGGATCTGGGACGCCGTGGGCGGTGCAGTGCTTCGGACGCTCGGCGGGACCGACGCCGTGGTGCGTGCCCTGGCATTCGCACCCGGTGCTGATCTGCTGGCGACAGGATGGTCCGATGGCTCGATTCGAGTCTTCGACCCTGAGACCGGCGAGCTTGTTGCCGACCTCGCGGGCCACGTCGATGTCGTCTGGTCGCTGTCCTTCTCGCCGGACGGCACCCGCTTGGTCTCCGGGGCAGGAGACGCCACGATCTGGCTGTGGGACGCCGGGACCGCCCGCCCGATGGCCCGGCTTCGCGGCCATTTGCGCGCCGTCACGTCAGTGGCGTTTTCGCCCAGCGGGTCGCGGATCGTCAGTGGCTCCGTCGACGGCTCTGTGGGGATCTGGGACACGGAGCCTGTGCGCACACGGTGGGCGGCCCGATTTCGCGCGCAGCGGCAACGCGAACTCGCCCGACCGCTCGTGGACCGGCTCTTCGAACTCACGGCCGAGCCGCAACGCGTCACGGCGCTCGTGCGGCAGGATTCGGATCTCGACGAACCGCTGCGCATGGCAGCGTTGCAACTGGCGATGACGCCTGCCACGCCGCCAAACGGTGTCGGCTGCGACCCCTTCCCGGGCGCAGCGCTCGAATTCGATGGTGCCGACAGCCACGTCCTGTTGGGGGCCTCCGACGACCTGCGTGTGGCCGACGCGTTCACCATCGAGTACTGGATGCAAAGGTTGGCTATGCCGGTCAGTGCTGCTGAACAGCCGGACCGACAGCAGGTGGGCTCCCGTTGGTTGCGGGGTTGGCAGACCATCCTCAACAAGGAGGGCGAGTACCAGGTCGCTTGTGACGCCGACGGCGCGTTGTACTGGATGATCACGGCACACGCGGGGTGGGAGCCTTGGATCTCATTGCGATACGCGGCGCCGGTCGGGCAGTGGCTCCACCTTGCGATCGTTCGTGAGCGACCGGTCGTGCATGTCTACATCAATGGGCGACTCGTCCAGACGCACCACGCCGCGACAGCGACAGGGTCCGACGATCATCACACCGACATGGACGAGCTTCGCATCGGCGGGCGGCAGCATACGCCGCTGGGTTTTCGTGGGCGGATCGACGAAGTGCGACTCTGGCGTGTCGCACGCACCGCCGAACAGATCGCCGCGTCGATGACGCGATCGCTCGATGGCGACGAGCCCGGACTCATCGGCTACTGGCGGTTCGATGAGGGTCGCGGTTCCGTCGCACACAGCCTCACCGGTGTGCACGACGGCGACGTGGTCGGCGCCACGTGGCGCGCGACGACACGATGTGACGACTGAGCGACGATGCCATCGTCGTCGAGGTCGCCGGTGATCGGGAACAGCACGTCGATCGCTCCGCTGAGGCCGTTGCCGGAGCTGCCGCATGAAGAGGAGATTGGACAGGCACTCTGCGCCGCCGAACCGCCATGGTGATGCCGCCAGAGCCGATTCAGAGCATTCGACCGCCGAAAGTGCCTGTCCAAGGCCCGGTCCAAGCCGGATGGCGGCACCCTGGAAGTCGATCGTCTCCACGTAGGTTCCCCGGGCGACGATGACCTGGTCCGATCCGATCGTGATGGCGACGTCGATCCCGTCCTGGATCGACAGCGGCAGATCGCCCGGCACCTGGACGGGCGTGCCGCCGCCTGCCAGGACCGGGGGCGGTCAGGCATGCGGTCGCCAACAGGGCGACGCTGAGGGAATGTGGTCGGTGGTGCATGGTCATGGCGGTGCCTCCTGGGGGGTGACGGTAGAAGAGTCCGACCCACACTCGGAAAGCACGACCGAACCCCTTAGGGGAAAACCGGAGACCAATACACCGCCCGTATAATGACCGCAGTCATCGGCCCTTAGAAGGATTGTGGTCATTGGCAAAGGAGATCGACCCATGAAGGGCACCGCTTCCGTTCTCATGATGGCACTGGTCGTCGCGGTGTTTGTCCCGGCGGGGCGAGCCCAGACCGACGTGGCCGGGGCGACAGACATGCAATGGCCGCGCGTGGTGCAAGGCGCCGGCGGCGAGAAAATAACCGTCTACCAGCCGCAGGTTGAGTCTTGGCGCGGCAACCGCATCGAGATGCGGGCGGCCGTGGCGGTCGAGAGCGCGGCGTCGCCCACCCCCACCTACGGCGTCGTCTGGGTGACGGCCCGTACCGCGGTGAACAAGGCCCAGCGTGTCGTGACCCTCCAGGCGCTCCAGATCAAGAAGGTCAACTTCCCGGCCGGCGATCGTAACTATGCAGCGTTGCTGCACGAGCACCTGCCGGCGACCGCGCCGCACGTCGCGCTCGATCGGCTGGAGGCGAGCCTGACCGTCAGCGGAGCGGAGCGGTAGACGCACGCCGTGCCATTGAAGAACGAGCCACCGCGGATCATCTTCGCCCTCGACCCGTCGGTGCTCGTGCTGGTCGACGGCGACGCCGTCCTGAGGGACGTGCCGCAGTCGAACCTGCTCCGCGTCATCAACACACGCGCGCTGCTGGTGCTCGACAAGAAGCAGGGGCAGTACTACGTCTACGTGGCCGACCGGTGGTACCAGTCGTCGACCCTCGACAGCACGTGGTCGCCGGCGAGCGACGCTCCGCCGTCGCTCGACACGGTGAAGCAAGCCGCGGTGAAGCAGCACGAGGTCTCGCTCTACGACAACCCCGGCCCGGCGGCGAAGACGCTCCTTGCCCAGGGCAGCACGCCAAGGATCTACGTGAGCCTGACGCCGGCGTCGCTCATCGAGACCGACGGCAGGCCCGATTGGGCCCCGATCTCCGGAACCCAGCTGCTCTACGTCTCGAACACCTCCAGCACGGTGATCCGCGACATTCGGAATCAGAAGGTTTACGTGCTGCTGTCGGGGCGCTGGTTCGCCG
>SMVB01286898.1_pt1 | contig 11615 bp, 11 predicted proteins | sample 2456461 | NCBI WGS metagenome assembly SMVB01 (sample SAMN11095934, study PRJNA526329) | marine sediment metagenome | biome: Marine sediment; feature: Surficial sediment; material: Deep marine sediment; isolation source: Hadal surficial sediment | place: Pacific Ocean | collected 2014-05 | depth...
AGAAGATCAAGAATTCGAACAGCGCTGGTAAATCGACCAGACTCGACGTATTCACGGGCGAGACCGATAAGATTTGTTTGCGCGAAACATGACGTGACGCTCAGAATCCAGATAAAACATGAGATAGTCGCCGTGCGTAAATAATCCCCATTACCAGATATTGGGCTGTGGCACATTGCGAATAAACTCGATTAACGTGTACGTACTGAATATGGATGATCCAAGCGATCCTCATTCATGTGGCGTACCTTTCCGTCCCAATGTTAACGATGGAATTCATGGACTGGCTGAAAAACGTACTTCTCGACATCGCAATCACGGCGCTGATAGCGATCTGGCTTTTTTTCGATAACACCTTGGCGTATTGGGCCATAGTCATTTACACACCCTTGCTACTGCTACTCAAGATTGTAGCGCTTTCAAGTGGATTATCCCAGGTTGCGGCACAAAAATCTGACTCGACTCCGACCTGGTTCTATCACACCATTTACGCCATCAACCTTATCCTGCTTCTGGTCGGAAGTTGGTATCTGGTTGCCGGTGGCTGGGCCGCAATCTGGATATTGTCGGCATATCAGGAATCTCGAACCGTCGCCCGCAAGACGGCGAAGAAAAAATAGACCGAAGGCTGTGTACGTTGCTTGCCAACTACTTCACTCTCAGAACACTTGTCCGCGAGTGGCAGGAAACGCTGTCAGGGAGCACCATAGAACAGGTTTATTCTCAGTCGAAGGGAGAACTGACCATCGTGGTTTCTCTGAGCGAAACCGAGATCCACTCGATCAGAATAGCTACTCGAGCGCCGTTTCAATTCGTTTTTGAATACAGCGGTCAAAACCGGGCCCGCAGGAACACTCGTTCCATATTTCCTCGTGTGGTTGGCTCCAGAATAATTTCGATCTTGATTGCTGACGCCGACAGGCAGATCACAATGGTTTTGAGCAACGATCGCACAATCCGCATAGATTTTATGGGGTCACGATCGAATGTGTATCTGGTGGGAGCTGACGGTACGGTTTCCGATCGATTTCGGGAAGTCGGCACCGAGATAGGAGTACGGCCGCCGCAACCGCGGTCTGCACAAATCCCGGATTCCGTCGCTGATCTGCGGTCTCGAATGGACGTTTTTTCAGGATTGTCGGCCGTGCGTTTGAAGCGAGCGGTCAGTCTTTTTGACCGAACTCTGGCAGAAGAGGTGGTATTTCTGGCAGGCGGGAAGAACACCGATGAACCGGACTCAGACAAGCTTTTCGGGAGCATGTTGTCTGTAATTGAGTCATTTGAACAAGCATCTCCGAGGGTGTATGCCCGTGGCGACATGGTTACCGGCATCGCAGCGATCGAGCTTCGTTCAAAATCGGAAGAGGATGTAAAACTGTTTCCAACGATGAATGAGGCGGTTGTTTATTTTGTACGACGCGTGTTGTCGCAATCAGGCTTTGAGAGTTTGTTCAAACCATTGATCGCGGCTGTGGAATCGCGGCTTACGCGGACGTCCCGGCGGTATGAACGAATGGCAGAGGAGTTATCAAAGCCAAGTCGTGCAGACACCTATGAAAAATACGGACACCTGCTCATGGCCAATCAATCCGCGGTAGGAGCAGGAACAGATGTTGTAGAACTGGACGATATAATATGCCGATCTGGTGTCGTCAGCGTCAAACTAGATCCACTTCTGGGCGCCATTCAGAACGCCGAGCGATATTATCAACGGGCCCGCAAGATCAGGCAGTCACGGGATACTTCGAAAGAAAGGGTCGAAAACGCGCGCGCCGAAGTTGATCGACTAACAAAATTGAAAGAGAAAATCGACGGTCTAACCTCACGAGATGAAGTAGTGCGATTCAAAAAAGAATATGCCGACGATCTGGCGTGGCTAAGCAGCTCCGGCGCGGCAGGGGGAAGCGAAGTCCCATTCCGGCAGTTTGATATCGGTGGCGGCTACATTGTGTGGGTTGGTCGGAACGCCACTCAAAACGACGAGCTTACGTTGCATGCGGCCAGGAAATACGATTACTGGTTGCACGCCAGAGGAGTGGCTGGTTCTCATGTAATATTGCGAATACCTGCAAAAAATGTAAAACCTCCACGCCGTATCGTCGAAAAAGCGGCTGCTATTGCTGCGTACTACAGTAAAGCCCGTACCAGTTCGTACGTGCCAGTTATTTTCACCGAGAAAAAATTCGTTCGAAAACCACGAAAAAGCCCTGCCGGAAGCGTACTCGTTGAAAGGGAAGAGGTCATAATGATTGAACCCGGAATTCCATCGGTTTAAATGACTGCAATACAAAGAATGCAAAACAAGATCAATCTCTCAAATAATCCAAACACCTTATGACCTGGATCGAATCAGTCATCTTGGGATTGGTGCAGGGACTCACAGAATTTCTGCCGGTGTCCTCGTCAGGGCACCTCGTTCTCGGAAAACATATTCTGGGAATAGAGGCCTCGGAAATCGGCATTTTGTTTGAGGTATTGGTGCATTTCGGGACTGCACTCAGCATTATTGTGGTGTATCGGAAGGAGTTGGTTAAGTTGATTGGAGGGTTCATCACGGCCGCTATACGCCCGTCACAGTATCAACAGGCATGGATCAACAACCAGGAATTCCGTATGGCATTGTTCATCCTGCTGACAATGATTCCGACCGGACTCGTATACGTGTTATTCAAAGACGACTTGGAGGCCCTTTTTTCAGATCCAAAGGCCACGTCCTTTATGTTGATTGTGACAGGAATACTATTGCTTCTGACTCGACTAAGAAAAAACCCTGACGGCGAAATCACACCGGTAAAGGCCTTGCTAATTGGTGTTGCGCAATCGGTTGCAATGATTCCTGGCATATCCCGATCGGGTTCGACGATTTGTACAGCCATCTACCTGAACATAGACGCCCGGAAAGCGGCAGACTTCTCGTTCCTGATGCTCTTACCCGTTGTACTTGGGGCTACCCTCCTGAAAACAGGTGAAGTGCTCAGCGCGACCTCGAGCGTTCCGTGGGGGATCCTCTTGCTGGGAACCTTTGTCGCGTTTTTGTCAGGGATTGTGGCCATCAAGCTGGTCCTGAACTTTGTGCGGAGCGGGAAACTGCACTATTTCGCGTTTTATTGTTTCGCCATCGGCGGCACCGGAATTGCGCTTCTGTGATAACAAGCCCAGTTAAATCGGGCGCAGATCGGAGGGTTAAAGAATCTTCCGGAATGCCCGATTATGACAGTGATTGGCACTGGTTCTTCGTCAGCGCTTTATCCCCCGGAAGAATATTATCGCCCCCTCTGAATGGTCCCATCCATTTCAGAGTTAAAACATGAAATATCGCATATTCGTCGTCGACGACGATACCCAATATGCTCGAATGCTGAGCTATCGTCTGTCGAAAAATACGAATTACGACGTCACGGTATTTAACCGTGGCGAAGCTGTATTAGAAAGACTGTCCGAAAAACCCGACGTGATATTGCTCGACATCATGATGCCCGGTGTGGACGGAATTGAGGTTCTCCAGAAAGTTCTTAAAGAACTACCCAATATTCCCGTCATTATGGTGTCGGCGCAAGGGGTAATCGATACGGCCGTCGAGGCCATGAAATTGGGCGCACACGATTACATCACAAAAGGTCAGGACGACCTCGTGAAACTGGATACCGTCGTTCGAAATGCCATTGAAAAGGCATCGATGGCCAGAGAGCTCGAAGCCCTCCGGAGTGAAGTGGCGTCCCAGTACAAATTGCAAGGACTGATCGGCGATTCAGAGCCGATGAATCAGGTCTATCGACTTATTCAGAAAGCGATTCGGGGCGATCTGACCATCGCTATTCAGGGTGAAAGCGGGACTGGAAAGGAACTCGTGGCTCGAGCTATCCACTACAATTCCGACAGGCGCCGCAAGCCATTTGTTGTCGTGAATTGCGCGGCAATACCCCGGGATTTGATGGAGAGCGAGTTTTTTGGCCACGAGAAAGGCTCTTTCACCGGAGCACACACCCGGAAAATCGGAAAATTCGAGGCGGCTGATCAGGGGACCATTTTTCTTGACGAAATCGGCGAACTGGACCTCGATCTACAGGCAAAATTGTTACGTACGCTTCAGGAAGGTGAACTGACACGTGTTGGTGGCAATGATACCATCAGCTTTGATGCTCGTGTTATTTCAGCTACAAATGCCGACGTGATCAGCATGATCAGGGCGGGTCAATTCCGTGAAGACCTTTACTACCGATTGTATCAGTTCCCGATTCCGCTTCCGCCACTTCGAGACCGTGGTTCCGATATCCTGATGTTGGCCAACTACTTTTTCCGAGAGTATCTGAATAACAATCCAGAATTTAAAGAGACACAAATTTCGCTCGAAGCCCAGCAGGCTATTAAAGCGCATCCGTGGCCAGGTAATGTTCGGGAGTTAAAAAGTGCCATCGAACGGGCGATCCTGATCACAGATCACGAGCAAATTCAGGTTCAGGACCTGATGTTGAACAATACCAATCCAATCACGCCGTGGGCGGATCGGCCGGCTGCCAAACCTGTAACCGAGCTTCGATTACATAAGCCGCAACCAACCGCCGCAGTATCCAGTACACCGCCGAGCGAAACAGGTGATGATTTCGCACCTGCATACGAAGATGTGAATGACGGTGAAATAGTCTCTCTGGAAGAATTGAAACATCGCGCGGTCCGACAAGCCTACCAGGTTTGTGATGGAAATGTGGATCGGGCGGCTGTTGAACTCGGTATCGGACGAGCGACCATGTACAGGTTGTTGAAGAAATACCACATGATGACGTAAGTCGCATTTTCGGAGCTGTATTGGTATCGTAGGGGGGCGTGGTATATTGCGCGTCCAGAAATTCGCGAACGACTCTGAAACAGGATTTAACGAATGCGTCTGACCAAGTATGAGAGAGATGTGCAGCGGGAGATAGAATCGTGGCAGCACGGTGATTCATCCCTGATCACACAAGCGATGAATTGGGCTATGCAGCCGATGGACTGGGTGGTGAAGCAGATCATCACACCGGACTTGCTGGATCAGGCTGATTCAGCGATTTCAGGCTTCCTGGGCCTGCTGAACGACGCGTCCCGGTGGACATTCAACAAAAAAGACTTTCTTCCACGCGCTCGAAGTCTGGATATCGATGTCTCAGAGGTCGATGATCTTCGGGATCAACCACTTGAAGACCTGGATCCGCTTGCTCGCAGTTGGTTTACAGAAAACACACTTCTGGCCGCGATCGAAGGGGGTGGAACGGGTCTCGGCGGTGCCGTATTTATCGCCGCAGATATTCCACTCCTGTTCGGAATCAATTTGAGGTTGATACAGCAAATTGGTGCGTCATACGGTTTCCCGCTTGATGATCCATCGTACGCTCCCGTAATCCTGTCCATATTTAATGTTGCATCTTCGGGATCCAGAGAAGGTAAAAACGAAGCGTTACGGGAAATATCCGTAGCCGCCGCCGCCCTCGCCGGGGATCTGAATTACCGAGGCCGCGTGAGCGGAACGTACCGTGATCAAACCAAACATCTTCCCCGGGAAATCGCCAAAAACATTCTTGGGCGGAAGGTCGCCCAGGCCATTCCGATTGCCGGAGCGGCAATTGGTGCCGGAATTAACTATTGGTTCACCGCAGAGACGGCCGAAACGGCGTATATGCTGTTCCGTGCGCTGTACATTGAGAGGAAGGAACGCCTCTAAGAAATGTACAGCTCAGATAAATGCCGCTCGTTGCGATAGTCGGTAGGCCAAACGTAGGTAAATCAACGATATTTAATCGGTTCACGGAAGACCGTCAATCGATTGTTGATGATATGCCCGGAGTCACCCGTGATCGGATATATGGTTCGGTTGAGTGGGGCGGACGGGTGTTTTCTATTGTAGATACGGGCGGATTTGTTCAGAATTCGGACGATCGGTTTGAGGCCGCTATCCGAGAGCAGGTTCACATCGCACTTGATGAGGCTGATCTGGTGGTTTTGACGGTCGATGTCACAACCGGTGTGACAGATCTCGATCAGGAAATGGCTTCGGTATTAAGAAAGTCGGGGAAACCGGTCCTTGTCCTGGCGAATAAGGCAGACAATAACGAGCGCCGGTGGGAAGCAGCAGCATTTTATGATCTCGGCCTCGGCGAGGTGTACGCCATTAGCGCAATCAATGGTATGGGTACCGGGGATTTCCTGGACGCGGTTCTGGAAAAATTGCCCAAAGAAGTCGAAAAGTCGGAAGATGATCGAATTCGAATTGCCATTGTAGGACGTCCAAACGTCGGAAAATCATCGCTCACCAATGGATTATTGGGATTTGATCGATCGATCGTAACAGAAATTGAAGGTACTACCCGGGACTCCGTCGATTCATTCATGAAATATAAAGGTCAGGAGCTGGTTCTGGTTGATACCGCAGGGCTCCGGAAGCGGCGAAATATTACCGAGAATGTTGAATTCTATGCCTATCTAAGGACCGAGCGCGCTATCGAGTCATGCGACGTCGCAATTTTACTTGTTGATGCGAGAGAAGGAGTGGAGTCACAGGATATTCGTGTGTTCAAACTCGCAGAAGGCCTCAAGAAAGGTCTGGTGCTTGGAATGAACAAGTGGGATCTGGTAACGAAGGAGACAAACACGGTCCGGGATGTCGAGAGATCCATCCGGAAGCGACTCAAAACGCTTGAATATGTGCCGATTGTGACCACTTCGGCGCTAACCAAACAGCGCATGTTCAAACTGCTGGATACAGCGGTACAGGTCCATCTCAATCGGCAGCAACGTGTGTCAACGAGTAAGTTGAACGACGCTCTATTACCGGCCATCGAGCAGCATCACCCGGCTCTTTATCGAGGGAATCGGGTAAAAATTAAGTACATGACCCAGGTGAGAGAAAGTCCGCCGGTATTCAATTTTTTCTGTAACTATCCTAAAGGCATCAATGAGTCCTACCGGCGATTCCTTGAGAACAGGATCAGGGAAAGCTTTGGATTTGAGGGTGTACCGCTGACGCTGGTCTTCAAATCGAAATAAAAAGATATTTCGAATCACCGCTGTTGCAGGTAATAATCGGCCTGATATTTCTTATTTTCCGAATCATCCTTAACGGCCTTTACCAAGAATGGCAGGAACCCCGCTTAATACCGCTAAAGAAAACGAACGGACGCTGAATTTTTGGGAGCGATTGTACCTGCCTGAAATTTTCAAAGGCCTGGGATGGTCCGCGAGTAAAATCTGGAAAGAGCCACTTTACACGTTTCAGTATCCGGAGGAACAGTGGTATCCACCGGATAGCTACCGGGGTCGACCGGTTCTCGTGGAAGAAGACGGGAAAGCACGCTGTGTGTCTTGCGATTTGTGCGCGCGGGCGTGTCCACCCATGGCCATTTCTATGGAGGCTCAGGAAATCGATGGGCCCAAAGAACGCGAGCCGGTCTGGTTCGAAATCAATATGCTCCGCTGTATTTATTGCGGCTTTTGCGAAGAAGTGTGCCCGGAAGAAGCGATTGTGATGTCTAAAGAATACGATCTCACATTTCAAGACCGGGAGGAAGCGATATTTGGTCTGGAGCGTCTGTTAGTATCGAAAGATCACCTGACTGATCGGTTGAATTATCTGAAAGCTCAGAAAAATCCGGAATTCTCTGCAGACTGGGATTATCAGGCGTCCAACAATCGTCACTCCATGCGCGACACCGGATTTCTTGCAACACTTGCGGCTGAGGCTGCGGGCAATGGATCGGGCGCCGAAGCATCGTCTTCTTCGGACACTGTCGCCGGTTGATGCGCTCCGAGATCCAGTCGCTGAAGGAACAACTATTGTATCTCGTGGATGAGCTGGATGCTCAGCGTCCACTTTACCGGAAGGTTTCGGATTCGATTCTGGGTGAACGACCTCCGGGTGACGTGTCAATTCGCGATCACTACGAACACATGTTGCAGGCAGAAGAGAAATTCTTCAGGCATATAATTAAGCGTTCGTCGGATGAAGTGGCTGAAAAACTTGCTTCCGAGGAGGCAACCAGCATAGATACGCTGCTCGTACGAATCATGAATGCCCGCGCCAGAAACGTTCAAAATCTTCCAGCGGACGATTCTGACCTTTGGGAGGAATCTATCACCGCGAATGAACGGTCGTGCTCGTTACTCGAATGGACGTATCAAGTTGCACTGGGAGATGCAAAAACTTTGCGTGCCATCACGATGCAGCTGTCTGAAATCCGGATGCTATTTCGCCAGTAAGAAGAGTGTATTTCGCTGGGAATGCATACCAATCTGTTAATTCGAAACGTTACTTTAGAAGAAGAACCCTCAGTAATCGAAATAGACTTGCTAACAATTGGCAACCCGTCAAATATCATATGACGATCTGACAGCAGCATTTACGCACAAAAATTTTGCGCCATTTTATTTGCTGCACGGTCAAGAACAATTCTTTATTGATCGGTTGCAACAGCTCCTGCTGGAAACCGCGCTTCAGTCACACGAGCGTGATTTTAATCTGGATATCGTGTACGGGGCGGAGGCGGATGCAAAAGCAGTGCTGGGCATCTGCATGTCGTATCCATTGATGGCAGAACGGCGGGTGGTCATTATCCGGGATTTCAACAAACTCAGCGATAATAAATTATTCCAGGCATACGCGGAAAAACCTAATCCCGCCGCGATTGTGCTGTTTATCTGTTCCGGAAAGATTAATACAAATGCTCATCCGTACCGGGCTTTAAAGAAGAACGGTGTGGCCGTCGAATTCAAGGCCCTTTATCCACGACAGGTACCGGGTTGGATCGGAAGATTAGCCAAGGATAAGGGCCTTCAAATTGAGCCCCGGGCCATTCAGATGTTGTCTGATTTTGTAGGCAGCGACTTGCGGAAGGCTGCCGCTGAACTGGAGAAGTTGTCCGCTTTTGCCGGAGAGAGAACGTCGATTACAGCAGATGATGTTGTCCAGGCAAGTGGTCATACGAGGGACGTAAATGTATTCGAATTACAACGTGCCGTTGGAGAATTCCGCCACAATGACACGATAATAATAGCGGAACGGTTGTTGCAACAGTCTTCCAACACAAAGGGCGAGAGCACCATGATCGTGGCGGTGTTAACCTCTTTTTTTATAAAGCTGTGGCAATTGTCTGAATTTCAAAAATTAAGAATCTCTGAAAAAGAGATGTCACGGGGTATAGGAGTTTCACCGTTCTTTTTAAAGGAGTATCTTTCGAGTCTTCGTCGATTCGATGAGAATAGCATTAAAAACGCGTTTTCGTCGCTTTTGACTGCGGACTACGAATTAAAAGGGGGAAGCGATAGGAGTGATAGACTGATACTAAATCTGATGTTCGGGCAAATGTTTGCGGGAATACGAGTAACACAGCAGGCCGCCTGAATGTATTTATGTAACAAATCGGTCAATTTTCGCACGAAGATAAACCGGGCAACGTCAAGTATTGGAACGAGGCCTAATTGAATATGGGTATGGCAAACACAGATAACACAGGGACGCTTCGGAAACGGACGCTTAAAGTAAAAGGCTCAAAACACGAGTTGTCGGGAGTTAATCCTAACAACCGTCATTTTGGTGCACTTTCGGCTATGACCGACGAAGATCTGATGTCGCAGTTCCAGATGGGAACTGTCGAAGCGTTTGATATTCTGGTCAGCAGGTACAAAGATCCACTGACCAACTACATCTACCGCTTCCTGGGTGATATGAAGGAATGTGAAGACCTTCTTCAGGAGACATTCCTGCGCGTCTACCGGAACAGACATTCTTACCGCCGAATTGCCAAGTTCTCTACATGGTTGTATACCATCGCCGGCAACCTTGCGCGATCGGAGTATAGAAAACGCAAAAGGCGTCGTTTGTATTCGCTTCAGTCTGTTAACAGAGACGATGAGGAGTACGAAGTAGAAATTCCGGACGAAACGTTTTCTCCGGATAAACACACCGAAAGCACGATTCAGGACTTTTTTATACAAGAAGCCTTGCGTCAGATTCCTGAGGAGTTCAGAGAAGTTGTCGTGTTACGTGACGTTCAGCAGCTTGCTTACGAGGAAATTGCTGAAATCACGGGCCTTCCGATGGGTACGGTTAAAAGTCGTATTAACCGTGGCAGAACAAAACTTCAGATTCTCTTGAAGGAGATTTATGTAACCAACACTCAGTAAAAACGCGTCGAGAACATCCGGACGACTTTCGAAAGGGTCTGCAGATTTTTCTGTGGACCCTTTCTTGTTTTTGAGAACATATCGTGAACAGCAGGGTAGTCACCGGACTTAAAAATGGGGATAACCCATGCCTATGCAGGAAGGATACTACCCGGAAGGACCAGAATCTGTTGACAACGCGCTGGACGAGCTACTCTGCGAATATGTAGATGGCACGATGGATCCAGATGTGCGCGTTGTGTTTGAAGAGTATCTTGCCACAGACGCTGATCTGGCGGCCCATGTTCGCCAACTATGCTTGACGCGTAATATGCTTTGTTCGTTCGGGGCGTGCAAATGCGCTTCCAAAAGCCTGCAGGCACAACTCCGCGTCCGTCTGGCAGGGGAATTGGACAGGAAGAACCGATCGTCTCAAGTTCTCTCCAACGGGCTGGGTAACATGGCTCTTCTGACGTCTGCGGTCGGTGTAATTCTGATCGTGGGTATGATGGTAGGTTTGGTCGCTGTTGTCCCACAGACGACTGACGAAACCCCCAATACACTTCAAGTAGTTGACGTGGATCAGGAATTAATTCCGCGTATTCTTTACGTAAGACACGACGCTCATAGCGGTGTTGCGGCTGGGTTAGTCACAGGCGAGAGTATTGAACTTGGGAGTTTACGTGAGGCCATGCAGTCCTCATTCATGGGGCCAATTTCTTCGCTGCCGGTGGTTACCGGTAGTGGCCATATGACGCCGGCAGCACTTCGTACAGTCTCGGTAGATTAACCGGCACCTGTGGATTTAATAAAAAAGGCCTGAAGCGATTTCTACAGCTCTAGGCCTTTGTGGTTAGGCGCTGCGCTCTTGGCCACGTCAGTGTTGTTTAGGTATCGTAGCATACATCTGTATCGACTCTGGGCGCCTGTGATTGTAACAATCGGGAAAATAAGATCGAGCGGGTCGCGGTAACGGATACATACAACGAACCCTGGAACGATTGCTCATTCCAGGGTTGGGAAAAGGTGAATTGGACGACTCACGTGGCTAGAGTTCCTGGCAAAATCAACCACCACCACCGGCAGTTGTGTAATTCGAGAAGCTGTTGTTTACAGTTCTCTGAGATGCTATTTCACGGATATCACCTAAGACGACTGTGATCCGTTGCGTTTTCATCATTGGAATCAATTGGGCAACCGGAGCGAGCGCCGCTGAACTATACATCAGATTGACGTCTCCGTTGATTGAGAAGTCGAGAGTACTCGATTCACCGACGCGTGGAATTCCTAAATCGTAACGGGTAGTGCTCAGGATCAAGGCACCGTAAATATCTACTGTTCCTTTAAATTCAGAACCGTCGCCACTTCTGTCAGCGTGAACTCCTGTCGCAAAGATCAAGCCTTCCCACCTTGGAGTGCCGTGTGCAATAGACAAGTCGCCGTTGATAAGCAACACGCCGTAACCAGTTACGGTGCCCCCGAGATCCACG
>SMVB01382103.1_pt1 | contig 11613 bp, 10 predicted proteins | sample 2456461 | NCBI WGS metagenome assembly SMVB01 (sample SAMN11095934, study PRJNA526329) | marine sediment metagenome | biome: Marine sediment; feature: Surficial sediment; material: Deep marine sediment; isolation source: Hadal surficial sediment | place: Pacific Ocean | collected 2014-05 | depth...
CGGAAGCCAGCGGCGATGGCCATGACGGGCAAGTGGATCTTGTGCCAGAACATACGCCGAACAGGGTCTCGGTGACGGACAACGTGGCGTCGGTCGCGCTTGACGATCGAACAGATACGTTGTCGGTAATGGAACTCCCAGATGATTTCAAAAAGTGGCAACTCGATTATAAAAACGGTGTGTACGACGCGATCGAGAAAAACGAGTATATCGCGTTTAACGCCGGACATCTGCCCGTGGTCGGAACGTGGGCGGACGGAGGGATATTTCCGAATCTGGCCAATAAGGGCATCGGTTTTACGCCCAAAGACGAATTCATTGAGCACTATCTGAATCTTGTCGAAAGTGCTGTCGCTGAGATCGAGAAGCTTCCTCCGCACGCCGTTAACGAAACGCGAATGTTGCGAGTGAACACGGCGCGGAATTTTTATGCCCACCCGGAACACGTGGACTGGCGGCGCCTCGGACTCCTGGAAATATTTGAAGGGACGACTCTGAAAAATCTCAGGAAACATCCATACGCAAGTGTTTTGTGGACGGGTGATGCTCCAGTTTTTCCCAGCTATCAAGTGGATTGTGCGGTTGAAATTATCACGCCCGAGGATCCCCGATATCGATTCTCCTGGGCGATGAGACGTCTGTTCGAATATGAACCGTTTCACGTTGTCCAGACGATTTACCCGTATGCCTATTGTTTCTGGGTCACTGGATTCAAAAATAAAACTCCGATACGGCGATATCCCGGTAAACGGAGTGACAACACTGTAAATGAAGGACAGGGATCCCTGTGTCCTCACCAGGGCTGATGGCTTTTATAATCACAGATCAATGCAGCGCATGCGGAGTCTGCCTGGATGAATGCCCGATTGAAGCTATCGAACCGGGCGAAGCCAAATTTGTTATCAACGAAACGTGCTGTGAATTCCAGGAATGTGTCGCCGTTTGTCCGGAAGAAGCGATTATTCATGAAAGTGAAGCTGAAGCTGAAACTGAAGCAACTGCTCGTGAAGAAGCATGATTAATTTAGATCGTGGGATAGATTTTTTTACCGAGGTCGATCGTTTATTTGATCGACCAGCCCGGATAATCCTCGTTGGCGAGACTACTCAATTATTCGAAGGTTGGCAGAGATGGACTATACAACTGGATTTTTTCTGCGATGTCGAAACTGCGGATAAAGCTGCGCTGAACTCCGCCATTAACGAAGCTGTGGCCTCAATCGATATTGCTGTCCAAGTGGAATTTCCGGGAGACATAATTCCGCTTCCAGAAAACTATGGCGAACGCGCTCGCGACTTGACTGAAGATGCCTGGTGCCGTTCGATGCGGATTGAATTCGAGCATTTCGATCCTTACTCCGTGGCATATCGGTTTATGGCGCGGGGCAGCAAAACGGACTATGACGTTGTGCTACGATTTCTGGAGCACCAATGGATAAATGAACCAGAAATGGAGTCACGTCTTGAAAATCTACTCCCGAAGTTGACGTTTGAGACCATCCAGCAGGATCCGGCTGAGTTCAGACGCCGGTATTCTGGATTGCAGCAGATGTGGCGTGCCCGGCAGAAGAAAACGGATCAATCCATTATTGCCGGGTAACAAATGGCTTCTTCAACACCAATATCTGAACACCTGCCAATTACAGGACGCCACCTGGGCTGGAATGAGGTACACTTTGTGACGGTCGAAGAATTTCGTCAAAACGCACCGGCTGTAGTCGGACTTGAAATCAACCGATTGACAGCGGTTCTGAACCATATGGAATTCGGGTCAGAAGCGTACAATGAAATCGTTGCGGCCCGCCACGAACTCAGGAAAGTGATCTCTCAAATTGAATCATCCACCGGAACTCGCCTGGACCCGGAAATTGCGTCCGAGGTCGACACGGTTATTCTAAGGCTGTCAGCCGAATCCAGGTCTGGTAACTCCGATATTGCCAGCACCCTGGAATACTCCATCAATCGGTTAGACTATCTGACATCAAAAATGCGCCGACTGGCGTAATCATTTTTAGCGGACTGCAGTGAGTCCAACAATATCCTATGTACGATCAAATATTTGTCCCGGTAGATAATTCAGATCATGCCATGAGTGCCGTTCACCTGGCAGTCCGGCTTGCTCAGGAATTCGACGCTGAACTGGTGGGCAGCCATGCCTACGCCGCACGCCTTCACGACTATCGATTTAAACAGATGGAGTTTACGCTTCCGGAAGAATACCTCGTGGAAGCGGAAATGGAGAAGCAGCGCAAGATTCACGATTCGCTGATCACGATGGGTCTGGAATTGATCTCTGATTCATATCTGGTGGTGATGGAGAAAGAGGCTAAGAAAGCTGGCCTTTCGTTTGTCCCGAAAATGTATGACGGGAAAAATTATGAGATGATCGCCGAAGACATAAACGGGAGCGACTACGATCTGGTAATCATGGGTGCGTTGGGGTTGGGTGCCGTGAAAGACAGCCAGATCGGAAGTGTTTGTGAGCGCGTGACCCGTCGTATCCGAACCGACGTGATGGTGATGAAGAACACGGCGGACATGGAAGAACAGCTCGCGCCGTCAACCAACGGAGTTGCCCACAAAAACGGTGGCGGAATTCTGGTTGCGGTGGACGGAAGCCCGGAATCATTTGCCGGCTTGCGAACGGCCATCGAAATGGGGAAAAAACTGAACAAGACTGTCGAAGCGATTTCGGTTTATGATCCGTACCTGCATTACACGATGTTTAACAGCCTCGTGAATGTGTTGACTGAAAAGGCGTCCAAAGTATTCAAGTTTAAAGAACAGGAGCAGTTACACGAGGAGGTGATTGATACAGGACTCGCCAAAATCTATCAGTCCCATCTGGAAGTGGCTCGGAGAATCGCCGACGACGAAGGCGTGGATCTCAAAATCACATTACTGGACGGAAAAGCATTCGAAAAAATTCTTGAGTATGCGCGGCGCGAAAAACCATGGTTATTAGTCATGGGCCGCATCGGAGTGCACAGCGAAGAGTCGATGGATATCGGTAGCAATACGGAGAATCTGCTTCGATTGGTTCCGTGTAACGTGTATTTGTCGAGTAAAAGATTTACTCCAGCAACGGATGTCAGGGCTGAGGAATCCATGATCTGGGTAGAAGAAGCCCAGAGAATTCTGGACAAGGCACCTGATTTCGCGAAAGGAATCACCCGAACGATTGTACATCGCTGGGCGATGGAGCGTGGTCACTCTGTGATCACCACATCTGTGCTTCAAAACGCGCTGGCAACCATTCTTCCCGAGCGATCGATGATCTCTATGGGCATTATTGCAGAAGATGTTGCCATGAAAAAAATATCCGAGGATAGTAATGTCCGATACGTGTGTACGAAATGTGGTTGGGTAGCCAAGGGTTTCGAACCGAGTAAATGCACCGTCTGTGATGCTCCGCCGGAAGACCTGCAGAAGCTGGACGAAGAAGCGTTGGAAAAGCTGAGTTCACTCGAAGGTGCGATTCTTGAAGAGACCTCGTTCGACCAGGTAAAAATAAAATGGACGGAAGAGGCTCGCAAACTTGTCAAAAGTATTCCAGACGGTTATCAGCGAAGGCGCGCGAAAGCGAAAATTGAGAAGAAAGCTCGTGTCAGAAAGGATCAGGTAATAACACTTATAATGGTACAAGATGTGGTCGAGACCAATAACATTGAAACCGGAAATCTAGAACCTCGTGGGAAGCTCGGGAATCGATCTGTAGACGAAATTCCTGCAACGGCTCAGAATGTCAGAGATGGTGCATTTTCCTGGACTCCAGACGCAGTCATTCGATTGAATCGTGTGCCCGAAGGGTTTATGCGGAAAGGGACGAAGGGGCGGATCGAAAAAGTAGCGGTTGTCCGCGGCGTCGATCTGATCGATATGGACGTGGTTGAAGAGGGCATCAAGGAGGGACTTCGCCTGATGGAAGAGATGATCAAGAAGCAGAACGGATCCGATTCTCTGGAAGAGATGATCAAGAAGCAGAACGGGTCCGATTCCCCGGAGTGAGTTGTCTTTGAAATCGTATCACGACATAGCAGGAGATGGCGGATCGAACGTGGCCGGTCAAGTGCAGGAACAGTCGGATCGGCTGACGCATCGACTATCTGGAATTCAACACATCGTAGCCGTGATGAGCGGCAAGGGCGGTGTTGGGAAAAGTTCGCTGACCGTTAATCTTGCGGCGGTTCTGCAGGCTGAAGGATATCGTGTCGGAATCGTGGACGCGGACATCAATGGCGCATCCATTGTGCAGATGACGGGCGTCGCGAGGAATCCTTCAGTCGGTCCGGGCGGCGTTCAACCGCCTGTTGCGGAAAATGGCGTTCAGGTCATGTCGATTGACCTGTTCCTCGAAAAAGGCGAACCGGTAGAGTGGGCCTCAACGACAAACCACAGTTCCTACACCTGGCGAGGAATGGTAGAAGTAGGAACGGTCAGAGAATTGCTGTCCGACACCGACTGGTCACCCCTGGATTTCCTTTTGATCGATCTGCCGCCCGGTACCGACAAACTTCCCAATTTGCTCGACATCGTTCCGGATCTTGCTGGTGCGATCGTGGTGACCGTGCCTTCACGGGCGTCCCAATACGTGGTCAGGAAATCTCTTCAGATAGCTCGTGGTTATCTCGGCGACCGGCCCATAGGGCTGGTTGAGAACATGGCGACGTTTGTTTGTGATTCCTGCCAGAAAGAACACCGATTGTTTCCCGGTGGAGAAGAAACGGCGTGGGACGCGGAATTCGGGGTCACGTGGCTCGGGTCGATTCCGTTCGATCCGGAATTAAGTCAACGCGTCGACAGCGGTATGATGTATTATTCGTCCGAACATACCCGCCCAGCTTCTTCAGCCCTGAAACAGGTAGCAGAGTCCGTATTAAGTCTTTTTCAGGGTGAAAAAGTTTTATGAGTGACATTGTGTTTTATATGTAACATGGTGTTTTATGGGTGACATTGTGCTTTTAAATAACACAGCCACGCCCCAAAGTATGGAGAGTATAAAATGAAGTTTCTTTGTGTTGATTGTGACGAGTCAATGGCTCTCGTCGAGACGTCAGGCCCTGACAGGGGATCGATGAAAGTCCTGTTCAGGTGTCGCAGTTGCGACCGGGAAATCGCCATGTTAACAAACGCAATGGAGACACAGATGGTGCAATCGTTGGGCGTAAAAATCGGTCCAGATGGCGCACCCGTTGAAGCCGTCGCTCCCATGAGTACAATTCGTTCTACTTTAAAAGGATACGGTGGGGGTGAAAAGCAGGCGGCACCGGAACTCGAAGCTGAAGGAATACACTCCAACCATGGCGGAGCAGACGCCGGAACCAGCAAGTGTCCGTTTACAGGAATGATTACCGAGCAGATTCAGAACCAGGCCGAATCGGCAGGCCCGACATGGACACCTGAAGCAGAGGCCCGAATGGCACAGATTCCTTCGTTCATCCGACCGATGGTTCAGAAAGGAATAGAAGATCATGCCAGGTCGAACAAGTGCCCCGTGATCGACGAGAAAGTCATTGACAGTGTTCGGGAATCGATGGGCATGTAGGGGCGACGGGAATCAGTTCTAAAGGCTTCGAATCCGGCGCGTTAAGGCCGTACTCGGGGGCGGATCTGAATTCCGGCGCGTCAAGGCCGCAGCCGGGCACGGATATGAACTCCCGCCTGTTAAGGCAGTAGCCGGGCGCGGGTATTGATTTCAGATCGGACACGGTCAAGTCGTGCCTTTCCGGTGTAGCGGTCCGGTTCCATGAGCGCGATCAGGTTTCCGGCATCCCGCACAATCCCGTTCCAGGTGTCTTTGATTGGGAATTGTTCTTCCTCGCGTTCTGCCGGTCTGAGTCGATCGATCCGGAGCTCGAGGAAACGGTTAAATCGTTCAAGCCAGGCAAACTCTTCCTCGGTGAACGATTCCTCGAAAAGTGCGACTTCGGTGGGGCTGCGATCACCCTTGTAGCCATCCATATATCGTATGCCCGGAGAATACACGTCATCCAACCAAGACCGCAAAAGCTCATAGGCGATTTGCTCAGGCGGCATATCCGACCGTTTGACAAAAACCACAGCACTCAGATGTATTAGAGCGAGCGCATCAAGAACGTGTTCCCGTACGGACGGCTGATCGGATTCAGATTTTGCGGACATGGATTGACAGTTAATCGGGGCGGCTCACAATAAAAGCGAAACCACACCAAAGATCAACGCCCGGAACCAACCGGTACAATGTATCTTTACAAAATGCTCTTTTGGGCACTCTTTTGTAGAAGATATTCTCGGCGTTTAATGGGCATTATTTTATCTACCACAGATCTGATACGTCGTTGGGCGTCGGCCCTCCTCCTGATAGTGAGCCTCGTATCAGCCGGCATCTGGAGCGGTTGTTCGTCAAGGGATGATCAGCCCACGACCGGCCCGTTGTCAAATGCTGGCAAGCCTGAAATAGTGTTTGCGAATCTTGCCGACGATGTTGCATTTGTAGGCGACGATGCCTGTTTCGGATGCCATGAAACGCAATACACGGGTTTCAAAAAACATGGTATGGCCAACGCCGTCTTTGAGATGACCGCTGAAAATGAAATCGAATTATTCGATGACAGTGTTGTGCTGGACTCAATTAACGGGTACTACTATCGGGCCTTCAGAGAAGACGGTAAATACTGGCAGGAGGAGTATCGGCTTGATGATAAAGGCAATAAAAACCACAGCCTGATTCGCGAGATGCAGCTCGTTATGGGAAGCGGGATATCGGCAAGATCCTATTTCATTCAGAACGATGGATGGTTTTTTGAACTGCCTATCAGCTGGTATACGCAGGGTCAGAAATGGGATTTCAGCCCCGGGTATCGAACGGCGAATAAACGTTTTGATCGCACGATCGCGACCCGGTGTGTGGTCTGTCACGATGCGTATCCTGATGAAGTGCCGTTCTCAGATGGAAAATACGATCATATTCCGCTTGGGATTACATGCGAAAGATGCCATGGTCCCGGAGAATTACACGTTGACGAACGGTTGTCCGTACCCGAACCTGATTCGATCGACCTGACAATCGTAAACCCGTCCCATCTCTCGCTGGCCCGAAAACTTGATGTGTGCCAACAATGCCACATGAGCGCCACCGTCTCCATACTGCGGGAGGGTAAAACGCCGTTTGATTTCCGCCCATCACAGGACCTGGCGGAGTTCAAGGCTCTTTTCAACCTTGATCTACCGGCTTCGAACGAGGTTATCGGACTCACGTCACACGTGGGCAGGATGAAAAAAAGCGAATGTTATCTGGGTACGATGAACTCGTCTTCCCCGCTGGAATGTGCAACTTGCCATGATCCGCATTCAAGCTTCCGCGATAGTGGTCCCGAATATTTCAACGCCACATGTGTGTCGTGCCATACGCAGGAATCGCTCAGCGATAGACTGGCAGCCTCGCCGAGCCTGTCAGATCACCAACCGCCGTCGAATTGTATCAGTTGCCATATGCCGAAAGCCGATCTGTCCCGAGTGGCCCATTCGACGTTCACCGATCATTGGGTGAGGGTGGTTGGTCGGGACGATGAACCCGATCCGCTTGCTTCTCATGATCCCACGTTACTGATACCCATTTTCGACGTGGATAAAACGGAGGAGCCGAACATGTATACCGGTATGGCCTACATCGTTCGGGGCAGGCAGATGCGACAGACGGATATGACGCAGAAGGGAATCGACATTCTGGAACCGTTAATGACGGGCGACGATGCCTACAGCGAAGCTAAAATGATGTTGGCAATCGGTTACATACAGCTGGGATCACCGGCCGACGCCGAACCGTGGATGGAACAGGCTCTCGCACAGAACCCGGACATCCCGGAACGCCTGAATGCCCTCGCTCAGATCTACGAGAGTCTCGAACGAGACCCTGTAAAAATTGAACGGTTGTATAGAAGGGCCCTGGCTATTCAACCAGCCAGAGCTGATATTCGAGTGAATTATGGACGTTTCCTGGACGCTCGCGGCAAGCTGGATGCAGCCAGAGAACAGTACGAGTTAGCCATCGAGGAGCGGGAGTGGTTCGAAAAGGCCTATTTCAATCTCGGAACATTACACCTCCGATCCGGGGAGTTTGAAGAGGCAGAGAACAGATTAAACGAGGCCATCGATCTTAACCCACTCAATCCGGAAAGCTGGAGCAACCTGGGGATTCTGTTTGCCCGCCAGAATATGATGGACGCTGCGCGGACCGCGTTCGAGTCCGGGGTGAATGCCGATCCGGACAGCCCGGTCGCTCTTTCTAATCTGGGGACGTTTTTTCTGTCTATTGAAGAGAATGAAGAGGCGATTCGGAATCTGAAACGGGCATTCGATTTAAATCCGTTATACGTCGATGCGGCTGCAAATCTCGCACTCGCTTATTTCCGGGCTGATCTATACGATCTGGCAGGTGCGCAGGCGCGGAAAGTTCTCGAGATCGACGCTCAAAACGCTATCGCTTTGCAAATTCTTCGGGCTATCTGAATCTAAGGAAGAATTGCGAACAGCCTGACCGGGCCGCCCGATCCACCCGTGATTTTGATTGGAGCAACAATCAGCCACGCACCGGATTCCGGTAATTCGTGAACATTGGCGACATTCTCCAGGTGGAATTTTCCATTTCCATTTACTGCATTGTGTGCAGGGAATCCGTTCGCAGCGCCCGGATCAACACTCATGTTATCAATTCCGATACCCAGAATATTTCTCTCTTCGATCAGAAAACGCGCCGCTTCTTCTGAGAACCCAGGAAATCGAAGACGGTCATTTTCGTCACGATTCAAATAGGCATCGTGATCGTCCCACTTTCGACTCCAGCCTGTAAATGCTATCACAATAGAGCGGTTCGGTAGTGATCCGTTTTTAGATTCCCAGTTAAGGATATCATTGACTGTTAGGGCATAGTCTGGATCGGCCTCGGACGCTTCTGATATGTCGACTACAACGAGAGGGCCAAACAAATCATGTGCCCCGAGTTCATCGACGGTAGGTAACATATCGCCCCCATGTGTAGGGGCATCAATGTGCGTACCATAGTGGTCAGCAGTTCTGAAGGCTCCCATCATTGCGCGGCCACTTTCATGCGCGGCCAGGACATCGTACTTAAACGGGCTCTCTGACCCGGATCCCCAGACCGGATTTGAGTCGTTCAGAGCATGGGTCAGATCCACGATCTTCATTTCTCCAGAAAACAGATCGGCGAGAGAGGGAGCCTGAGTTGAGGTCGGTTCGGTTCCGGGTGTACTACAAGCAGATAACACGGCGGCAACCACTAAAAAAATAAAGGCTGATGTACGGTTGCGAGTGCTGCTGCGCCTAGTTGGTGAAAATACGCGGTCGTTCATTGTCAATTACTTCTATGTCTTGAAGGGCGAACCAGGATTCATTCTCTTCTCCGGAGCTGTTCTTGTACGGTACGTTCGGATCCTCAGTCGTTATGTCGACTACATAGGCCAGATCCTTTTTCATCCCGTCCGCAACTTCGACGGCGCGAGCAACATCGGCAACCCGGCCTTCAACAACGCCTACAGAAATGCCCTCGCGATTGTACAGGTGAACACGCACTCTTTTTCCAACAAGATCGTACATCCGGAAACGGGTCAATTCAAGCAATTTACGAGGTTGAACTGAAGAGGTCAATCCGGGTTGCAGCCGAGCCGAGCCGACCGGGCGTCGGAGGGAGCCCTTTCCCCTCGGAAACTGTCCGAAAACCGTCGTATTGTGCGAGGCCACGATTTGTACCGAACCAGATAAGACCTTGTGAATCCTGGAAAATCTCATTTATTCTATTTCCGGGTATTCCTGCGCCAACCGAATAATGATCAAATTCGTATGACTATGACATCGATCGGGCATGCGTATTCCGGGGAAACAGCAGACCAACGCTCAGGATCAGTACCGGAAGAAAGCGGGTGAAGTGCTCACGTGAATCCATACCGTACATGATCAGCCGGTCCCGCGCTCTACTTCGCCTCTTGGCATTCTTGTTGTTGATGACCTCCTCAAACGTGGCCATCGCGCAACTTGTGGTATTTGGAAAGGTGTCAGATGCCGAAACGGGTCGTACGCTGCAGCTGGCGACCATTCAGGTTGAGGGTTCCGGCCAGCACGCTGTAACCAATCCGGACGGGCAATTTCGAATTTCAGTAGCCGCATTTCCGGTCACCTTAGTTATTCGTCATATCGGTTATGCGACCTTCACCCAAGTTGTTGAGGCCCGATCGCTGTCTGCGGTCTTGATTGATTTGTCTCCGGTTGTCGCAGAACTCGACGAACTCGTTGTTTCCGGAGAAGACCCGGCCTTCAATATCATGAGAAAGGTGATTCGTCGGAAGGCTGAGATTAGAGCTTCTGTCAGCAGTATGTACGCCGATGTTTATACACGATTCTGGCTGTACAAAGACTCTGATCCCGTGCTGATGGAAGAATCGATACGATCCAGCTACTGGCGATCGGACGGTGGCGCGCGAGAATTTGTGAGGGCTACCCGGACCCGCCCTCCCAATGCGGACATGTTAAAATTCGCGTCGGCGCAATACGTCCCCAATTTTTATGACGATTCGGTACTTCTTTTTGGGACCACGTATGCGACCGCGACACATCCTGATGCGCTGGACTATTACGAGTTTCGGATCGGTGACAGGCGCCTTATCGACGACACGATCGTGTGGGACATTTACTTCAGCCCACGAAGTTATACGCGGCCATTATTCACCGGGCATGTGGCCGTGATGGACTCATCCTATGTGATTCTGGAGATGAATGCCCGGCCTCAGCCGGGAATCGTGGTTACACCCCCGATGTTGTTTCATGATATTCAGTTCGAACAGCGATTCGGTGAAATGCCTGGTGGACTCATGGTGCCTCTCAATTTGACCGCGAGAGGAGCGGTTGGATTCGGGCGACTCGGGGCCAACTACCCGACGGCTCGGTATGAACAATTTTCGAACGTGACCAATCACTCCCGTGGTGCGCCGACCCCGGATTCGCTGTTCACCGATACGAGAACGCAGCGGTACCATCCGTTTGCCAATCGTGCGGACTTTTTTTTCAGCCGAAACCCCACCATCACCCCCATGACACCCCGGGAGCTGGAATCGCTCTCTAAAATCAATCCGAGGATGACGGTCGATGCTGCGTTCCGTCCAAGTGGACTCTTGGCTGCATATGCCGCTTTTGATGTCTCCGAGGATTCCGATCCTACGACAGAAGATGACGATGAAGCTCCGACGATTGTCCATAAAATGGCCCAGCATGCGTGGTTGTGGTACAACCGGGTTGACGGCTGGAACGTGGGATTGCAGGCAGAAACGGACTTATCCACCGGCACAACAGTTGCGACCAAACTCGGGTATGCCTTTGACAGGAAAAAGACAGCGGGGGTACTTGGGATTTCTCATCCTTTCAGCCTGGGCTCGTCAACCGTTTCGTTGTTCGGTTCTGTGGCTGACGAGACGCGTCCTGTTTTCGACTCAGATTTATATGGCCTGTTCTTACCTGGTATGATGGCGTACGCGGGCTACAGCGATTATTACGATTATTACAGGCGCAGGCAAATTCGCTTCGGTGCTTCATGGGAGAATTCGTCTGGATTCTTCAAGGCGTCATTGGC
>SMVB01424897.1_pt1 | contig 11611 bp, 9 predicted proteins | sample 2456461 | NCBI WGS metagenome assembly SMVB01 (sample SAMN11095934, study PRJNA526329) | marine sediment metagenome | biome: Marine sediment; feature: Surficial sediment; material: Deep marine sediment; isolation source: Hadal surficial sediment | place: Pacific Ocean | collected 2014-05 | depth 0-1...
CACGGTCGCCCGCGCACTGGTAGGGAGTTTGTCGAACACTTGGGCCAGATCGCTCGCTTTCGTGCCCTGGATCATCGCGACGAGAGCCCCCTTCTTTCCGTGGGCGGCCTTGTTCGTGAGTGTCGTCCAGAGTTCGCCATTCGTCACGGCCACCTCGTCAATGCTCAAATGGGGGCCGAGATTCTGTGGAAAGAGCATCCATTCTTCGACATGCTCATATTGCTCCCAGTCCGTGAAGCCACTGAGGTGGTCTTTATACGGCTGTTCGAATTCCTTGGGCTTCAATTGGTTCGCCCGCGCAATGGCGGCAAGCGAGACCGGCTCAGTCTCGGCTTGATGCTTTTAAAAAATCTGCGAACGCCTGCTCCAGGTGGGTGCCGGGGAAACAGAGCGGGATAGCACGTGTCAGATACTCGTCCTGGCCTTCCAGCTTCCAATAGCGTCGTCGGACGGTCAGGCGTGTGCGTGTCCCTCACAGGGGGAAGTCGGTCATCGTGATGTCGTGAAATTTTCTGGCCACGATCATTTGGTGTGGATTCGAGAGCGGAGGGATGTCTTTTTCGGTCAGCGTGAAGTAGACCTGCTCCTCGTCACTCCGTCCGGACGTGAGTTCAAACCAGGCAAACAGCCCTTGAGGAAAAATCAATTCAAACATGTCTTGGGTGAGTTCCATACATGGTCCATCGGTGATAATTTTGCTACCGATTGCCATTGTACCTCATAGGGCTAGAACCATGTTTTCTGTATGATCCCTTCTCACCTCACGTCTTCTTTCGCTTCACGTTTCACGTCTTCCTTCTTCCGTCTTCAAAACAATGTGACATTATCCCCATCTTCCGTCCCGCCGGTTCCGACCATCACAGCGTCTTCACCGGATTGCGCCGCCTCCATCGTCAGACGTTCGGACTCCATGGTCTAGTTGTATTCTAATTGGCGGAGTTGCTCGATCACCTCGGGCAAGCTCTCCATTCCCCCGGTATCGTCCATAGCATTTTGCAACGGCGCATGCATGCGTTCTAACGGCTGATAGACATGTTCCAATTTTTGCCTGGTGATATCCTGGAACTGCATGGATATGACAATCTGCGAAATATTGAGACCAAGCTCTCTGGCCCGATGAGAATTTTCCACCACACTCTCTTTTAAGGCTTCATTTTTCGATGCCATCACTTCGGTCATGCCTAACACCTTGTTCTGAGCCATGACGGTTTCAGTTAAATCTAAGGTTGCGAGCACTTGGAGTTCTGACATAGCCGATTCTGTGGTATCTCTCACCGTCGTCGCCAGGGAACGAATCTGCTCGGCGGCTTGCGCAGAGCGATTGGCTAATTTGGTCACCTCATCCGCCACCACCGCAAACCCCCGGCCATGTTCCCCCGCTCTCGCCGCTTCAATCGCCGCGTTGAGAGCAAGGAGCCTCGTTTGATCCGCAATAAATTCTACCTCCTCAACGACATCTGAGATCCGCGAGGTGCTTTCCACGGCTTTTTCCATAACTTGCATCGTCGAGATGGTCACGCTTGAGGTCTGAATCACTTGCTGCACAAACACCTCGATGGTATCCCGGGTTTCTTTCAATATCCGTTCTACAGAGTAATCATCATCTCCGCTTTGTCCTTCACCCATATTCAAAATAGCTTCTGTTTCAAATGCCTGTTCACGAGCCGATTGAGATATTTTTTGGAAATTCCGGATCAATCCGGATGCAGCTTCATCCGTTTCTTGAATCACACCCTTGAGTTGTCCGACAAAAACGGAAAACACTGGAGCGAGGTATACACAAAATTCTTTCCAGTTTTGGTGAGCTTGGATCTGCTTCTCTTTCGACTCCTTCAATTGCTGTTCAAGTCCATCGATTCGCGCACCCTGCCCTCGATTTCCCAGGATATATCCCCCTCCACCCCCGACAATCAGGAACATCCCCCACACCATCCAATCAATCAACACACATCACCTCATGTTCGTTAATGTCATATCACGCAGGAAAGGTCCGTTTTCCTCACTCATGAGGACATTTTCTGTACTGTTGGAAGGAACTGATCAAAGCCAATTTGTTCAAAGCGATCGCGTATATGTTGAGAATATCCCTTTAACGTCAATCGCCCGAAACGAGTCGCAGCCACAATGAGCTGAACACATGAAGAATCCATCCGGTCGACTTCGGATAAATCCAACTCCAGCGGTCCCTCTTGTTTCTGAAGGTTCGAGAGGTCTTCGTGAAATTGCGCAGCCTCGAAAATAGTCAAATCCCCGAGAGGCTTCAACGTAGAGTCTGGCGGAATCATACGATCTTCTGATGGTTCGTTTTTCTCTTCATTCATGTTCCTCACTCCTCACTTTTAGGTCCTCTTTTTGACAATACTCAAGTATTGAGACTGAAGGTTTGCATCCCATAAGACCCGCCGAATTGGATGTTCAAGCATGTTTGGCTCCGAAAAACCTTCAGTCTGATGCAATACAAAAGATATATCGGAAAGCGTTTTTCTGGACTTAAGGAAGAAGTGGAAGACGTGAAGCGTGAGGCGTGAGGCGAAAAAAACGTAATGGGGGAAGCGGGGAAAATAAATCTATTCTCTTATCGCCTTACGCTTCACGCCTTACGAAAGAAGTATTACCTCTCCCTTGATGTAGCTGCCATACCTGCTAGCTCAACGGCTGAAGAAGACACGCCATTCTCTGAAGGAACAAGATTCACCACACACACGACTTGATTTCCGGTTCCTAGATATTCCAGATTATCAAAACTCAGGGCTTTGGCCATGGGAATCCCTCGCCCGTGGCTCCCTAGCATTCGTTCCGTTTTGATTTCTTGATACTCACGCCAATCAAATCCTGAACCCTGATCGGTCACTGTAATCTTAATCTGGTCAAGAGACCGCTCGAAGACCACTTCCACAAATTTGTGGGCATTCTCAGGCAAAGCTTGTCGGTACGCCATTTCCTCTTCCCATCGATTCGCTTCTTGCAGAATGGTTTTTTCATCGAAAGTGATCTGGAAATTACCATGCTCGATGGCATTCAAGATTATTTCGTTTAACCCGAACACCACTTTTTCAGCATTCGGACAGGCTTGGGCTATGAGAAGAGCCAAATCAGAGCATTCTTCCATCGTTCGAATCTGAAAACGCCCATACTGTAAACTCCCGATGGTCTTCAATTGAACATGCAAGTGCTGAGCGAAATCCTGCCATTTTTGCCCTTCCACAACTGCCGCTCTTACGATACGCAGCAAAGTCTGTTGGTCAAATGGCTTTGTCAAATAGAAAAACACACCGGCTTCACAACCTTCGCACATTTCTTTGGGCGATGCCGCAGAAGTTTGCATCACCACCGGCATCCATTTAAACCGTTCGTCGGCCTTCAATTCGGCAATCACTTTCAGGCCATCCATGCCGGGCATCATGCGATCCAGCACCATGACATCAAAACCTTCGGGATCTTTCTGTAAAAGATCCAATGCCTGAGCGCCATCATGTGCCGGAATCAACTCATACGATTCATCCTTCAGGCATTCCATGATGACATCCAGGTTCACATCATCATCATCGACAATCAAAATACGTGGTTGGGTATTAGGCATAGTGGTTGACGTCAATTGTCTTCATATAACCCGTTAATAGTGAAATGCCTTCGTAAGGCGTGAAGCGTGAGGCGTAAGGGGGAACCTTCTTTCGTGAGGCGTGAAGCGTGAGGCGTAAGGCGATAAGAGAACAGATTGATTTTCCCCGTCTCCCCCATTACGCTTTTTTCGCCTTTCGCCTTTCGCCTCACGTCTTTTCACGCTTCACGCCTTCCCCGCTTCACGTCTTCTAACTAATGTCCAATCCAATCAAGGCCACGTCATCACTGAAGATGCCATCTGCTTGCCAGGAACGGCTGGTTTGCATAATGTGTTTGAGCCCTAGTCTCAGGGATCGCGTATAGACCTTTTCCATCGTTTCCTGGAGTCGAGACGTCCCCCAAATCTCCTCTTTTGCATTGATCACTTCGTAAATCCCATCGCTAAACACATATAAACGATCTCCCTTGGACAGCGTCATGCTGTGGGTTTCGTAGGTTTCATCAGGTGAGAATCCCACGGGCCATGTCTTGCCGCCTAACGTGACGGAAGGCCCTTCCTTTCGAATGAGCAACGCGCCGGGATGTCCTCCGCTGGCGTAACGCAAGACAGAAGTGGAGAGTTGAAGAACTCCGACCCAAATCGTGAAATACTCTCCCTGATCGGTCATCGGATTCTCTGCATTCAACCGTGTCACGATCTCACCGGGATCATAACTGGGAAAGTATGACGCAATATGTTCTCGTTTAAACTGAATAGATAAAGAGACGGCCCGTAACGCCGGCCCGATACCATGACCGGACATGTCTAACACCATAAGCCCCAAATAATCCTCTCCCCATTGAGCAACTTGAAACAAGTCACCTCCCAATAAGGCGGACGGCAGAAATTCCCAACCCAACTGTATCCCCGGCGCCACCTCTCCCGAAACAGGGAGTAAGGTTCGAACAAATTCTGACGCCGAATGAATTTCGGAATCGAGCTCACTCTGTTTTTCCGCGATCAGACGATAGGACTCCTCAAGGTTTAAATGCAATTCCCGGGAACGAAGTCCGGCACCGATTCGAGCCAGAATTTCTTGATCCGTCGCCGACTTCAGTAAAAAATCATCTGCCCCGCAAGCCAGTCCTTCTGCCAGTTGCTGCGGTTGGTCCAGGGCCGTCATCAGAATAAATTGTATGGATTGAAACTGGTCACTTCCCTTTACGGCTTTACAGAGTCCGAGACCATCAAGTTCAGGCATCATCCAATCGGACACGATCAAATCCACGGCTTCCCGTTGAAGAAGTTCAAGGGCTTCTTTGCCATTCTCCGCCTCAAGCACACGAAGATGTAATTGTGCCAACCGTTGCTTCATCACGATTCGCACAAGCTTTTCATCATCGACGAGTAAAAGAGTATAGTCATGTCCTTTCGTACCACATTGCTCACCCCTACCCGTTTCCATTTTGTCAGATTCCATCACATTCATCCTGTAAGCCTCTATTGTTCAGAAGTATGTTTTTTATTTTTCGGATGTACAACCTCAAAACTCAAGGAAAAATGAGGAAAAGACGTGAAGCGTGAAGCGTGAGGCGTAAGGGGGAAAAGACGTGAAGCGTAAGACATAAGGGGATAAGAGAAAGGAAAGGAAATGCCCTCCTCTGTTTGCATTTTTTTTCGCCTTCCGCCTTACGTCTTCATCGCTTCACGCTTCACGTCTTCTAACTTTTCACTTCTTTTCAATAAGCCCTTCATGTTGACTGCTTTCCAACAGAAAAAGGCAGGGTACAATTGGCCATCAAATACAACATGCGGGGTTCGCTCAACGGCTTCAAGCGGATCAGATGCTTCCAGACGGTTTCTCAATCTGTGGCACGGGGGTTCTCAAAGGAAAAGTGAGTAGTAAGGAGCAAGAGTACAGTAAAGAAGAATTTGGAATTTTCTTATTCTTACTCCTCACTCCTCACTTCTCCTACTTTTTACTTTTCACGACGTGAAGGACCTATCATGACAGTGACTATCGAACTACAGGACGAGCTTTTACTTTTTTTAATGGACAAACTGGAGAAAAAAGAATTCGATCTTCCGCCCCTGCCCCATGTAGCCAGTCAAGTGCTCACGCTCGTAAGCGATCCTCATGCGGATGCGAATACACTCACCAAACTCATTCAACAAGACCCTATCCTCACCGCCAAGATTTTCCAAACATCGAATTCTGCAGGTTGGGGTGCCCAGCGTCGTATCGAATCCTTACCACAGGCCATTGCATGGCTCGGACTCAACATGATCGCGGGAACGGCATTTACCTTGTCGGTACAATCAGGAGTCTTCAACGTTCGTGGCTATGAACAGGAAGTCAGGGAATTATGCCCTGGCAACGGGGTTTTATGCTAAGGCCATTGCAGAATCGATCGGGAGAAATTCTGACTCGGCTTTTCTCTGTGGTTTACTCCATGCCATTGGCAAACCATTTATCGTTCATACGGTGAATCACTATCGTCAGTCCTCGGACTCGCCGATTCCATGGACAGCCATGATGGTCCTCATGAAAGATTCCTATATTGAGGTGGGCAGACAACTCGCGGAAGCATGGAAATTCCCCTTTGCGGTGAAGGAGGCTATTAGTCGTCATGAAGACCATGCCATCCATTTAACGACATCTCCCACAAAGGGAGCCATCATAACCTCCCTGGCAAGACACTTTGCCTCCCACCTTCTGAAGCAAGAAACTCTCACTCCAGATGCCCTTCACACGCTATCCAGCTTTAAGGCTCTCAATTTTCCGGAAGAAAATATCGACACCTTGCTGGACATGAAGCCTGCCATTCAAACTCAAGTTGAAAGCATGCTGACATAAAGTGAAAAGAAAATTTATTCGTAAGGCGTGAAGCGTCAGGCGTAAGTGGAAAATTAAAGATATCTTTCTTCTCACGCTCTCCGCCTCACGTCTTCATCGCCTCACGCCTCACGTCTTTCACTCTTCACGCTTCACGTCTTCACTCATCTAGTTAACCGATTGTGAAGGAGGGCTTTGAGCTTAATCATCGATTGGGCATGGAGTTGGCAAATGCGGGATTCCGTGACATGAAGAATCACGCCGATTTCTTTCATCGTGAGTTCTTCAAAATAGTAGAGGGTGAGAACCAGGCGTTGGCGATCGGGCAACCGCTCGATCGCATCGACTAATGCTCGTCGGGCATCTTCTGAGACCAACGCTTCCAACGGGCTCGGCTGGGTACGATCAGCAAGGGCATCAAGAATGGGATGAGAATCTTCTTCATGACTTCCCAGGTCATCCAAGCTCAACACCACCGCCCCTTTGGCTTGCAGAAGTGTCGCATCGACTTCTTTAGTCTCCATACCCAGGGATTCGGCTAATTCCTCTTCAGTCGGTGGATGGCCCTTTCGTTTGGTCCATTCGTTGGCGGCATGCTGGATTTTCCCGATACGCTCCCGCAGAGACCTCGGCACCCAATCCATGGCTCGAATTTCATCCAACATGGCTCCACGAATACGAAATTCTGCATAGGTACGGAACTTAATTTCCCTGGACGGATCGAATTTGGTTAACGCATCCAACAGTCCCACCATTCCAGCACTCATCAGATCTTCAACATTGAGCCCACTCGAAACCCGCATGGATAATCGCATCGCCATATATTTGATCACAGGCAGGAAATCCGTGACCATCGTTTCCCGTTCTTGTGTGCTCAGCGAAAGTTTTGTTGGAAGCGTCGTTTTGGGGTTTTCAGGTTCAACTGTCACGGCACCGTGTTTCATGTCTTATCCTTCCGTCACAATTCGAGTCGCGGCCAAGGCCGAGGGCCCGAACAATTGAAAACCACCTTGCCAGGAATGCTCACTTCTCCAGGCTTCAAGGGTCGGGAGCAAAGATGTCAATGCCCGGCTTGCCGGCGCACGGGGGTAGAGCTCACACACGGCCCGTTGTTGAACAACCGCCATCGTCACGTACTCGTCCGTCGGAATACACCCCACATAATCCAGTGAGACGGATAAAAACCGATCCGTGACCAGGCTGAATTTTCGAAACACCTCTTTGCCTTCCTGGACATGCTTGACTTTGTTCACGACCAGTCGGAATTTCTGAAGATGGTAGCGAGTAGAAAGAATTTTTATGAGCGCATACGCATCGGTGAGGGATGTGGGATCTGGAGTGACCAAGACGAGTGTTTCATGGGCCACTAAACTAAAATACAGCACATTCGCCGAAATTCCCGCAGCACAATCGATGAGCAACAGATCCGGCGTCTGTGCCAATTCTAAAAAGGCCGTGTGAAGCAAAAGCTGTTGCTCATGTGTCAGTTGCGTAAAGGCTTGGCCACCTGACGTCGCCGGGAGGAGTTGGATACCTTCGGGACCGGTGACCAGCACCTCTTCCAATCGTTTGTGGCCCGAAAGCACATCTTCTATTGTATACTGTGGTGTCAGACCTAAGAGAATATCCACATTCCCCAACGCCAGATCCGCATCCATAATCATCACTTGACGTCCTTGACGAGCGGATACGATGGCTAAGTTGACCACCACATTAGATTTTCCCACTCCGCCTTTCCCCGAACTCACGGCAATCACTTGGACCGGTCTTCGTGTCGACGGTGTTGGATTCATGACTGCGCGTAACCCGCTGGCTTGGTCCAATCGTCTGGTCCTCGTACCCGCTGCTCTCCTTTTGTCCACAGTCGTTGAGACGGTCATGAGTGAGCCACCCCCACCAATGTGGCTGGCTCGTCATGCACCAGAACTTGCGGCTCACCCCACACCAAATCCACAAGCCGTTGCCGGGTGGCCGGCTCTAAATCTTCCGGAACACGTTGTCCCGCCGACAGATAGGACACGGGAATACCTGCCTGAGACAACACGTTATACATGCTGCCATATCTTGGTGTTTCATCAAGTTTGGTCATAATAATGTTTTGAACAGGGAGGGATTGATACCGGCGGATAATGTCCAATTGCACCGACTCGGCAACCGGCGCTGCCAGAACTAAATGCGTTTCGATTTTACACACCTCACGAGTCATGGCCATGAGTTCATCATGCCCGGCTTGGTCCTTCGGGCTTCGCCCTGCCGTATCGATGAGAATAAGGTCGGCTTCCTGATGACGGCTTAAGCATCCCAGAAAATCTTGCTGAGAGACGGCAACCTCCAAGGGGATTTTGAGAATTTTGGCAAAGACCCGTAATTGTTCAACCGCCGCAACACGATAGGTATCTAACGTAATTAAGACGGTGTTCCGTTCGATATTCTGCGCACGAGCCATTCCGGCGAGTTTGGCAATCGTCGTGGTTTTCCCTACTCCGGTCGGCCCCACGAGCATCATGATCTTTTGTCCATAATTTCGTGAGACAGAGGCATTCGAGACGGCCACCATTTCTTCCATGCGGTCCTGTATGAGATTGGTCACAACCTCGCGATTGCCTAGCCCGACCGTCCCTAACGTTTCCACGACGGAGCGCAATAATTGATGCGCCAGTTGCGGCTCAATGCCATGACTCACCAATGTTTGATAGTCCTCGAGCAAATCGCCCGGTAAGCCTTCGACCCGTTTCTGCATCTGGCTTCCCAGCACTTGACTCACCACAATCCGCAAACCTTCTATTTCCTGTCGCAAGGGACCCAGAGTCTGCTCAGGATCTTTCTGGGATTCGCGCAATCGCTGAATTTCATCCTTCATATCCTGTAAATGTTGATTCACAGGATCCAAGACCGCTGCCACTTTCAATTGTTCAGAAAAGGTGGGTTCCGTCTTGGCCTTCGGCGGCTCGGTGGAAGGACGAGAAGAAGACGTTGACTGTTTCAACAACGCTTGAAGCGACGAATCTAATGTCACCGCCGGCTCCACGTCAGCCGGAGGCGTTGACCGATCCACCGCAGCGGTCACTTCAATCACCGATTGACTGAGTAGACCAAACAACCCTCGAGATTTCTGTAGGCGACGAGAGGAGACAATGACGGCATCCGGACCTAACTCGGCCTTCACTGCTTGGAGAGCTTCCTGTAAAGAGAGAGCCTCAAACCGTTTCAACTTCATGTGGCAACCTCACAACTTCAATGGCTTGAATTTTTGTTTTAGGATCCAACTCATTTGGCGACAATACCGCCAACGCATGAACCCCAGGCGACACCAATCGATACAGTTGGGATCTGATTGACTGCGAACACAGCACTATCGGTTGATATCCTTGACGGACGACACGTTCAATCGCTTGCCGCACCGCAACAATGACGTCGTTCAACAGACCCGGCGACAACCCGGGCTGATCTCCCCCGCTTGGTTTGATGGCTTCCACCATTCGTCGATCCAGCATCGGATCCAGACTCACCACATGCACCAACCCATCCGCATTGGCATATTGCATGGAAATCGTTCTAGATAAATTTTGCCGGGCATATTCCGTCAAGGTGTCAGGATCTTTACTCACAGTGGTGTAATCCGCAACAGTCTCAAGAATCGTCCGCAAATCACGAATAGATACCCGTTCACGTAATAGATTCCGTAAGATTCTCACCACAACTCCTAATGACAACTGGGTGGGAATGAGCTCATCCACCACCTTGGGATACGTCTTAGCTAGGTTATCCAGCAAATTCTGGACCTCTTGGCGACCCAGCAATTCATGCCCACTGGATTTCAAAAGTTCAGTCAAATGTGTTGCAATAATGGCCGGACCATCGACGACCGTATACCCGTCCATTTGCGCTCGTTCTTTTTCTGATGGTTCAATCCAGACGGCCGGCAGACCGAAACACGGATCATGGCCGGGTTTGCCTTCTAATCCCTTTTTGGCCGTTCCGGGATTGATCGCTAATAAATGCCGGGGCAGGAGTTCGCCCTTAGCCACTGAAATACCTTTGAGCAAAATACTGTATTCATGGGGTTTGAGCTGCAAGTTATCCCGAATATGGACGGAAGGCACGACGAATCCCATATCCAGCGCCGTCTGTTTGCGAATGGCTCGAATGCGCTCAAGCAGTTCTCCGCCTTGGGCCTGATCGACTAATGGCACTAACCCATAGCCCACATGTAATTCCAAGAGATCGGGTGGTGTCACCGTTTCGACCGATTCGGTGAGAGGCGTTTCGGCTTTTTCCGCCTGAGTGCCTGTACTTTTTACAGGACTGGTGGGAACGAGAGCGGCCTCCTGTTTCCGTTGCCACAGCACATAGGCCAGTGCTGCTGTCCCGGCCCCCAGAAGCAAGAACGGGACATGGGGTAATCCCGGCAACAGCCCTAAAAAGAGCAACATGCTTGCCACCGCCCCGACCAACTGCGGATTGAAAAAGATCTGGTCCGTTAAATCACGGCCCAAGCTCCTATCCGTAGAGACCCGTGTAATAATAATGCCGGCTGCAGTCGACATAATAATCGCCGGGATTTGTGCCACAATGGCATCGCCCACGGTTAACAGGGTAAACCGTTTGGCGGCTTCCACGAACGACATCCCGTGATCCATCACCCCGATCCCGAGTCCACCCAACACATTGATGAAAATAATCAACAATGCGGCGATGGCATCGCCCCGCACAAATTTACTGGCGCCATCCATGGAGCCATAAAAATCGGCTTCCTGCGAGATCATTTCTCTGCGTTTTCTCGCTTCCCCTTCGTCAATCACACCAGCATTGAGATCCGCATCGATACTCATTTGTCTCCCGGGCATTGCATCCAACGTAAACCGGGCCGCGACTTCAGCAATGCGGGTGGCGCCTTTGGTAATGACCACAAAATTGATAATCACGAGAATAGAAAACACCACAATACCAACAGCAAAATTCCCGCCGATAACGAATTCGCCAAACACACGAATGACTTCCCCTGCAGCGGCCGGGCCTTCATGTCCATGCAATAAAATGGCGCGCGTCGAGGAAATATTCAACGCCAAACGATACAATGTCGTCAGTAACACCACGGTTGGAAAAACCGAAAATTCAGCCGGACGTCCCGCATTCATCGTGACAAGTAAAATCAACATCGACAACGTAATACTAAAAGACAAAAAGAGATCCAGCAAAAACGGCGGAAGAGGGAGCAACATGAGCAACAACAG
>SMVB01182361.1_pt1 | contig 11610 bp, 5 predicted proteins | sample 2456461 | NCBI WGS metagenome assembly SMVB01 (sample SAMN11095934, study PRJNA526329) | marine sediment metagenome | biome: Marine sediment; feature: Surficial sediment; material: Deep marine sediment; isolation source: Hadal surficial sediment | place: Pacific Ocean | collected 2014-05 | depth 0-1...
CAGGTGTCGGCACTGAACACGCCGCCGGTGCCCGTCACCTTGTACCACACGCTCGGCCCGGTCATCGGCGGGCCGCACGCGGGCAGCCCCACGTCCGGGAGCGCCCCGATCGTCGTGCCCTCGACGAAGAATGGCGTGATGATCGGCGTCGCAAAGTCACAGACGTCGTTGGGGACCGCAAACGACTGGCAGCTGATCGTCAGGGTGCCGAAGCCGGCCGCGGCTTCGACGCCTCCGATCCGGATCAGGTACGTCTGACCGGCGATGACCGCAAACGTGACGGCGGACTGCGCCCGGCAGGAGTCGTCGTTGCACGCGATGGGGGCACCGTTGGCCGGACAGCCGCAGCCGTTGTACACGGCAAGCTTCGTGTTGAACCCGCTGCCGCAGAGGCCGGCCGTCGTCGAACCCGTCGCGGACGCCGTGTAGCAGAACCAGATATCGGCGTCGATCTGGCTGGATCCCCCCGCTTCGCACTCCGGATTGTCGGGACCGTCGGTGACGGCGCCAACCGTCGAGAACTCGAAGACGCCCTCGATGACGTCGATCGAATCACGGCACATGTCGTTCAGCACCGGACAGGGCCCCCAGCTGCCAAGCAGCGTCAGAAAGTCGTTGATGCCGACCGTGCCGTCGCCGTCGAGATCGGGTGGGCCGCCCGGGTCCGTTCCCCAGGCCGCCAGCAGGTCGAGAAAATCGACGATGCCGACAACGCCGTCGCCGTCGAGGTCGGCGGGGCACGTGTTGAACGGTTCGTCGGCGACGTACGTCAACCCCTGCACGCGTGCGGCGGGACCACCGGTCGGTCCAACCAGCGTGACCGCCCCCGTTCCGGGATCGATCCGATGAAGCGCCGCATCCTGTTGGTAGGACGCTACGAACAGCACGTTCTGAACAGTGTCGAAGCTCAGTCCACTCGTCGCGCCAATGCCCAAGTCATGCAGATCGGTCGTGATCGGCACCGCCACGCCCGTGACCGTGTCGATCTTCATGGCGAGGGAGGAGGAGAGCGCGAAGAGCGTGTCCGACCGGGGGTCGAAGGCAAGGCCCCTGATGCCCTGGCCCAGGGACCCCGTGATCGTCGTGAGCGGTGTTCCGACGCCCGTCGTCGTATCCACGGAATAGAGCAGGTCCGAGCCGACATCCGTGGTGTAGAGGATGCCCCGCACAGGGTCGAACGCGAGCGAGTCAGGGAATTCGATACCGAGCGCACCGGGAGCGCCCAGCGGCGTCGCGGTGGCTGTCTCGCGATCGAGTATGTAGATCCGGTCGTTCGCGCCTGAAGCGGCGTTGAGACCGTAGAGCACGTCGTTGACCGGGTCGTGCGCGAGCCCGACGAAGTTGTCAATGAGGAAACCGATCGTGGCCGTCACGCCGGTGCCCGGGTTGATCGTCAGCAGGAGGTCGCCGATCGTCTCCGAGCCGATCAGCGTTGCGCCTGTACCGGCCAGACCGCGGTCCCGCACGTAGACGTCCTGGTCGCCGTTGGTATCACCGGCGACGAGCGTGCCCAGGCTTCCGAAGGCGATGAAGCGGGCGTCGCCCGAACTCGATGGGGCGAAGCTGTCATTGGACGAGCTCTGGCCGCTCTCGTTGAGGCTGACCCGCTCGGTCTCGCCGCCAACGCGGTCGTGCACGTAGATGTCGGAATCGCCGTTGGTGTCGTCCGGGTCGAAGATGGTGGCACGGCTTGAGAATGCGACGTACCGGCCGTCGCCTGACATGGACGCTGACAGGGACCGCAGGTTACCCGGCGCCCCGTCCGAACTGACGCTGACCTGCACCAGTTCGTTCGACTGGAGGTCAAAGACGAACACGTCACAGACCACGTTGCCGCCGACGACCAGGTCCTCGGCGTCGCTCTCGAATGCCACGTAGCGACCATCGGCCGAGATGGACGGCCGCTGGCTGTCGGAGTCGCCCGGCTCGAACGGGCCCGGGCTCGCCCAGACGGTGGTGTTGTCGACGCGATCGCGAACGTAGATATCCAGATCGTCATAAGCGTCCCCGGGGTCGATGTTCTCCGCGTTGCTTGCGAACGCGACGAACCGCCCGTCCGCCGAGATGGACGGTTGTACGCCGACGGTGTTCCCGCCCAGGTTCGTCAGGCTGACCTTTGTCGTCTCACCGGTCGCCATGTCGTGAACGAAGACGCCGCCCACACCGCTGATGTGGAGGTTCCCCGCGGCGCTGGTGAAGGCGACGAACCCGCCGTCGGCAGCGATCGATGGCTCGTCGGAGTCATCGTCGCCCTGCTCGCCGGACGTGCTGACGCTGACTCGAGTGGTCTCACCGGTGTCTCGGTCGTGCACGAAGACATCGACGACCTCGTTGGTGTCACCCGGGACCAGGTTCGTGGCCCAGCTTTGAAATGCGACGAGGCGGCCGTCGCCGGAGATCGAAGGATGGTCGCTGAAATCGTCAGACTCGGCACCGAACGAATCGACGCTGACACGCGTCGTCTCACCGGTCAGCCGGTCGCGGACGAAGATGTCATGGTGACCGGCGGTATCTCCTTCAACCAGGTTGCTCGCTGCGCTGACGAAAGCCACGAACCGGCCGTCGGCGGAGATCGCCGCTGTACGGCTGAAGCTCTCGGCTTGCTCGCCGGAGGAACTGACACTGACCCGTTCGGTGTTGTGGGCGATCACCGATCCGGTCAGGAGCATCAGGACGACAAACCCAACGCCGACGTGTCCTGCGATTCTCATGATGTGAGGCTCCAGTTGATTCACGACGCACCCGGTGTCATTGGAGCCTTGGGCCACCGGCAGGTCAAGAGTAAACATTCGCCGCGGCACACCAAACTGCATGAGCGGCGGTTTCCCGGTCCAAGTCCGTGATCGGAGTGCCAAACGCCGGCGAGCGTCGTATCCTGAAGGCGGCGTCTTGACATCGCTTCTTGCATGCTTTCCTGGTCGGGAGATTTCGCCATGGCCTATGAGCACCGACTGATCGTTCGGCCCGCCTTGATTGCCGTGCTGCTGCTATCGACGACTGCCGAGGCCGGTTCAGTCGTGTACGTGGACGACGACGCGGCGGCTGCCGGTGACGGGTCGAGTTGGAATACCGCCTACCGGTTCCTCCAGGACGCGATCGCGGCTGCCTCGAACCCGGGCAACGGCATTGCCGAGATCCGCGTCGCCGAAGGGGTCTACCTGCCCGACCACGATGAAGCCAACCCGGCCGGCACCGGCGATCGCATGGCGACCTTTGAACTCATCAACGGCGTTGTGCTCGCCGGTGGCTACGCCGGCCAGGGCGCACCCGACCCCGACGCGCGCGACGTGACGCTGTTCGAGACCGTGCTCGACGGCGATCTGTCCGCGGACGACGACCTGCTCGGTCCCAACGCATGCTGTCAGCCCAATGCCACGCCCGGCTGCGACGACGCCGCGTGCGAGACCTCCGTCTGCGAATTGGCGCCGAGCTGCTGCGATACGGCTTGGGATCCGCTGTGTGTGGGCATGGCATTGTCCATATGCACGCTGAACTGCCCGGTGCTGCAGGACAACAGCCTGCACGTGGTCACCGGCACGGCGCTGACCGACGCCACCGCGGTGCTGGACGGCTTCACGATTATCGCCGGCTATGCGGACGTCGCGCCCGAGGACGGCGGCGGGCTGATCTGCATCGGGGGCAGCCCAACCGTCGTCGCGTGTCTGTTCGAGCGGAACATCTCCCTTGGCCGCGCCGCGGCGTTCGCCTGGGACGACGGATCGCCTTCGATCACCGATTGCTCCTTCGTCGGGAACATTGCGCCAACCGGCGGGGCGTTTTTCAGCGACGGCGATCCGGTCATCACCGGATCGACCTTCACCGGCAACGGCGCCTTCCAGAGCGGCGTTGTCCACAACGACGCGCTGCTGACCATGGTGGACTGCACGTTTTCGGGCAACTCCGCCTATCTCGGCGGCGTGATGTTCAGCGTCACCAGCGAACCGACCTTTGTCGGCTGCACGTTCACGGACAACTTTGCTGCCGAAGGCGGCGGCGTCATCCAGGGATTCAACCTGGTACTGACGATTGACCGCTGCTCGTTCATCGGCAACATGACGATGAACGGCAATGGCGGCGCGATCACCACCACCGGACTTCCCGTCATTGTGAACTCAGTATTCAACGGCAACTTCGCCACCGGCGACGGTGGCGCGATCCACCTGGACAACTTGTTCTCGTCCGGCGCGCAGATCGCCAACTGCACTGTCACGAACAACATAGCTGGTGGTGACGGTGGCGGGTTCTACATCAGCGACGAGCCCCTGCGTCTCGACAACTCGATCGTCTGGGGGAACAGCGATAGCGGCCTCTCGGTAGAGTCGGCGCAGGTTCACCTCGACGGCCGCATTGTCGTCGCGCTGAGCAACAGCTGTATCCAGGGACTGACCGGCGATCTGGGCGGGTCCAACAACATCGGGGACGATCCGCTGTTTACCGACCTTGACGGGAGCGACGGTATTCCGGGCAATGGCGACGACGACCTCAGCCTGGCCGCAGGTACGCCGTGCGTCAACTTTGGGATCGACAACCTTCCGGTCGACCTGGGAACGGTCGACGTCGCCGGCAACGCCCGCGTGCAGGCGTGTCGGATCGATGCAGGCGCCTTCGAGTCGCCCTACTTCGTGTCCGATTGCAACACCAACGGCGAGGCGGATGCTTGCGATATTGCCAACGGCGTGAGTCCGGACTGCAACGGCAACGGCATCCTCGATGTGTGCGATATCGCCGCCCAGACCAGCATCGACTGCAACGCCAACGGCCTGCCTGACGAGTGCGACGTCACGCCCGACCTGTACCGCGTCGATGACGGCAGCCAGGACCTCAGCATCCAGGCCATTGGCGGCAGCCTGATCTGGTTCAACGAATTCCGCGTGATCGCAGACAACGAGGTCATCAACGCGGTCGACATCTGCTGGGGGAACGTTGACAAGGGGCACCCGGCCGACATCGCCGTCTGGGTTGATCCCGACGATGATGGGGATCCGAGCAACGCGCTGCTGGTCACGCTGCTCCTGGACGTGCCTATAGAGAATCCGAAGTCGGGAATGTTCGTCACGATTCCGATTCCACCGACGTTCGTCGGACACGCCGGTGAGATCTTCTACGTCGGGGCGCATGTGGTCGACGGACCGGGCGACGCACCGGCGTGCGTCGACCAGACCGCGCCTCTCCGACGCCGGAGTTGGGCCGCGATCGGCGACAACCTCGTGGTGCTGGCGGACAACATCGTCCCGCCGGTAATCCTGGATGATGACTGTCCCGAGTGCGCCGGCAACTGGCTGATCCGCGCCCGACGCGTCGGGGCGAGCGACGACATGGACGGGAACGGCTGGCCCGACGAGTGCGCGTTCGCCGACCTCGACGGCGACGGCATCGTCGGGATCACGGACTTCCTGTGGCTGCTGGCCGCCTGGGGCCCCTGCGACGACTGCGATCAATGCCCGGCCGACCTCGACAACGACTGCGCCGTGGGCATCACGGATTTCCTGCTCCTGCTCGCAAACTGGACGCTCTAGCAGCCAAGTTCAGGTTCTGTCATTGACACACCTTGCTGCCGTCCACGAGAATGCTCGCGGGGAGGTGCACCATGAAGACACTGATCTGTCTGGCGGCCGTCCTGTCTGTCTCGACCGCCCAGACTGACACCATCTACGTCGACGACAACGCCGACCCGGGCGGTGACGGGCTGAGCTGGGACACCGCGTACATGTTCCTCCAGGACGCGCTGGCCGCGTCAGGCGGAGCGTTCACCGAGATCCATGTGGCCCAGGGAACCTACCGGCCGCACCTGAGCTTCCGTCACGTGACGTTCCAGCTCGTCAACGGCGTCACGTTGCTCGGCGGTTACGCGGGGATCGGCGCCGTTGACCCGGATCAACGGAACCCGGATGTGTTCGTGTCGTTCCTGAGCGGCGACCTTGCCGGCAACGACGGTCCCGACTTCGCCAACAACGCAGAGAACAGCTACCACGTCGTGACCGCAAGCGGCACGGACCAGACGGCGGTTCTCGACGGGTTCACGCTCATCGGCGGCAACGCCAACGTCTTCGGCGACTTCAACGGCGGCGGCCTGCTGATGGTCGACGGCGGCGCCACGGTCCGGGACTGCCTGTTCACCGGCAACTTCGCCACCGCGGACGGCGCCGGCATGCGTATGCTCGACAGCACGGCCACGTTTCAAGACTGCCGGTTCATCGGCAACGTCACCACGCAGGATGGCGGCGGCGCCAGTGCCCAGACGTCCGACGTCTGCTTCGTTGACTGTCGTTTCGAAGCCAACGAAGCCGACGACTCGGCAGGCCTGGAGGCAGACGACCACGTAGAGCTGATCAACTGCCTGGTCCTGAACAATGTGGCGGGCGACAATAACGGCGGCGCACGGTTCAGTGGGACGCACGTCGCGGTCATCGGTTGCCGCTTTGAAGGCAACGAGGCAGGTGCCGACGGTGGCGGCGGCTCGAACCACGCCGGAGGGCTGCGGGCGACGGGCGACGATCTCAGCGTTATCGACTGCGAGTTTGTCGGCAACCGGATCGTACAGGTTGCGAACGGAATCGGCGGCGGCGCGGTTCTCGGCTCCGCCCAGCAGATCACGCTGACCGGGTGCCTCTTCGAGGGCAATGCGGCCAGCGGGGTGGGAGGCGGCGCCCTCGTGGACGGGACCGGGTTGATCAGCGACTGCGTCTTCTTTGGCAACACCTCGGCCGACCATGGCGGCGGCCTGGTCGTCTCAGATGCCCAGGGCATTCCGATCGTCAGCTGCACCTTCACCGGCAACATCGCCGCGGACGGGCACGGAGGCGCCATCTACGCCCCGTTCGTGACGCAGTCCGGCGACCTGGAAGTGAGGGACTGCACGTTCGTCGAGAATACGGCGTGGGCCGAGAGCGGGGCGATCTACACCAACGGCAAGGGCGTTACGATCGAGAATTGCCACTTCGAGAACAACCAGGCGCTGCAGGTTCACGGCGGTGCGTGCTCGTTTTCGAACCTCGACCCCCAGGACACCTACACGGTCACCGGCTCCACGTTCATCGGGAACACCGCGGGCGCCGCCGGCGGCGCGTTCTACAGTCTCGGCAACGGCATGGTCGCCGATTGCGACTTCATTTCGAACGCCGGGTTCGACGCCGGCGCCCTGGGCCTCGGAAGCGAGCACGTGTTGGTGACTCGTTGCACGTTCAACGGCAATTCGGCCGTGGACGAGGGTGGCGCGGTCGGCATCTATACCGATGCGATAAACGTGGACATCACGGAGTGCCAGTTCCTGGAGAACACCGCACGCCAAGGGGGCGCCATCTACATCCGTGTCTCGTCGGGCGCGGACGATCCACGCCTCCTCCTCGACGGGTGCAACTTTCTGGGCAACCGCGCCCAGAACACCGTACAAGAGACTGGACGGGGTGGAGCCGTGTTCATCTTCAAGACCAATGCCGTGCTCAACAACTGCCTGTTTTCCGGCAATGTCGCCGAAGGCGACGGCGGCGGGTTGTTCTCCGAAGGCGGCCAGCAATACAGCGTTACCGTCAGCAACTCCACGTTCTCGCTCAACCTCGCGGTCTTGCGCGGCGGCGGCGTGCTGGACGACCACCAGAACGGAACGCAGTTGAACAACTGCATTCTCTGGGGCAATGTCGACACGACCGGCGACATCCTTTCAGCCCAGATCCACGCCGGTGTCGGGGATCCCGTACTGCGGCACTGTTGCGTCCAGGGTTGGGACGGTTCGCTCGATGGTGAAGCCACCATCGGCGACAATCCGCTGTTCGTCGATGCGAACGGCCCGGACAACGTGCCGGGTACGGCGGACGACAACGCACATCTCCAGGACGCCTCCCCGTGCATCGACGCCGGCAGCAACGCCCTTGTGCAGCAGGGCACGACGATGGACCTCGACGGCAATCCACGTTTCCTGGAGATCCCCGAGACGCCCGATTGCCAGCAGGCGCCGAACACCTGCGGCGAACTTCCCGTCGTGGACATGGGGCCTTATGAATCGCTCGGCGGCGGCTGTCTCGCCGTCACCAGCCAGGAGATTCTCTGTCACGCCGACGGCACGACCTTCACCGTGAACATCGAAGGGCTCAACGCCTGCACCGGCGGCGCGACACAGGTCACCTTCACCGCATCGGGCGGAGCCGTCGGAGCGGAACTGTGTTTCACTGCGCTGGTCAACGACGGCGGCTTCTGCTGCTCGACGGAAATCTGCGTCACGATCCCCGACTGCATCCCTGGCGGGCCGCCCAGCGACCTGGACGGTGACGGCATCGTGGACATCGTGGATTTCCTTGCCCTGCTCGGGGCCTGGGGTTCCTGTTCAGACTGCGGCACCCCGGAGGCGTGCCCGGCGGACCTCGACGGCGACTGCTCGGTCGCCATCGGCGACCTGCTGATACTGCTGGCGAACTGGAGTTAGGGAACCGGGGCCGCCGTCGCTCAGGACCGCGCGGACATCGACGCGCCGAACGACGTAAGTTCATGCCAACAAACGATCAACGGCGGATGACGCCGGCGTGCGCGATCTGCCGACTCCAAGTACCTCCGAGATCGACTAACCTGCCACGGTCAGGCACGCCCAGCCGAGTGACGACAATGCTCGCGATGATCTAGAGGACGCCAACCGATGATCAATCCCGCCGACACCGCGTTCATGCTCACGGCCACCGCCCTCGTGTTGATCATGACACCCGGGCTCGCCTTCTTCTATGGCGGCCTCGTCGGACGAAAAAGCGTCGTGGCCATCATGATGCAGAGCATGGTCTCTCTCGGGGTGACAACCGTGCTCTGGGTGACGGTCGGCTACTCGTTCTGCTTCGGAACGGACATCGGCGGTGTCATCGGGAACCCACTCGACTTCTTGTTGATGAGGGGCATCGCCGCCGGGGACATCTATGAAGGACTGGGGATTCCCGTCTTCCTGTTTGCCGCCTATCAGTTGATGTTCGCCATCATCACGCCCGCCTTGATCACCGGTGCATTCGCCAACCGCATGACGTTCAAGGCCTATCTCACGTTCCTGGTGACTTGGCAGGTGGTGGTCTACTACCCGTTTGTCCACATGGTGTGGGGCGGTGGCTGGATGGCTGAATTCGGGGTACTGGACTTCGCCGGCGGCATCGTGGTTCACGCGCTTGCCGGCATGGCCGCTCTTGCGACGGTGTTCTTCCTCGGCGCGAGGCGTGTCTCCGAGCCGGAGCCCCACAATATCCCGTTCGTTGCACTCGGCACGGCCCTGCTCTGGTTCGGCTGGTTCGGTTTCAATGCCGGCAGCGCACTGGCCGTAAACGAGATCAGCACGTTGGCGTTCATCAACACGCAGATCGGCGGCGCGTTTGCCGGCGTGACCTGGATGATCCTCGATTGGACGCTCCGGAAGAAGCCGACGCTGGTCGGGTTCTGCGTCGGTGCGATTGCCGGCCTGGCGACCATCACGCCCGCGGCCGGTTTTGTGGCACCCCAGGGCGCGATGTTGATCGGGATCCTCGCCGGCAGCATTCCCTATGCCGCCGTGCGGTTCCGCCAGAAGAAGAACTGGGACGACGCGCTGGACGTATGGGGTGTCCACGGCATCGGTGGCATCGTGGGCATCATCGCCCTCGGCCTTCTGGCGACCACGCAAATGAATCCGGCTGGGGCCGACGGCCTGTTCTACGGAGAGAGTGCCTTCTTCATGAAGGAACTGGTGGGCCTGGCAGTCGCCGTCGCCTGGGCCTTCTTCGTCACTTACGCCCTGCTGTGGGTCATCAACAAGGTCACACCCGTACGCGTGTCGGACGAGGCCGAACAGGCGGGCCTCGACGGTGCTCTCCACGGAGAGAAAGCCTACACCAGCGCGAACTGAACAACCAACCGAAAACCATTCCACAGGAACGACTACTCGTGCAAAGACTTTCCTTCATAGTGGCGACGATCGTATTCGGCGTGGGTCTTAGCACGATGCCGGCACACGCAGCCGATGACCCGCCCGATCCCCTGAATCAGGGACGGCTGTCGTTCTCGCTCGGCGCCGACATTACCAGCGAGTACTTCTTCCGCGGCTATCTCCAGGAGGACCAGGGCTTGATCTTCCAACCGTGGGCGGAGTTGGGCGTGATGATTGTCGAAGCGATGGACAATTCGCCGGGGGTGTCGCTTGTGTTCGGGGCCTGGAACAGTTTCCATTCCGAGAAGACCGGCGCCACCGAGGGGAATCTGCAATCGTGGTACGAGTCGGATCTCTACACCGGGATCACACTGGACTGGGATGCGTTCTCGCTCGGCGCGTCCTACACGATCTACACCTATCCGAGCGGTGATATCAGCACGGTCCACGAAATCGGCGTGAGCGCCGGTGTCACGCTGCCCGAGGACACCATATTCCAGAAGGTGCTCGGTGACATTTCGCTTGGCCTGTACTTCGAGGTGCACAACTCGAACGTGAACATCGACGAGGCAATCTACATGGAGCTCGGATTCGGCCCGAGCTTCGACATCTTCGACGAGAAAGCAACGCTGTCGATTCCCGTAGCGCTCGGCTTCAGCATCAATGATTACTACATCGACCCCAGTGGCAGCGACGACTTCCTCGGGTACGCCAGTGTCGGCGCCGATGTGGCGATTCCGCTCGGGTCCGGTCTCTACGGCGAGTGGACGTTGAACGTCGGTGTGAACCTGCTGCTTCTCGGCTCCGCCGCGGAGGCGGCCAATACCGGTGACAGTGTTGCGGTGTACGTCTACACCGGCGTCTCAATGTCCTATTAGAAGACCGTTGCGGTTGGAACAGTCCTATGGATGCCCTTGCCAGCTCCCGCGCGGGAAGGCGACCACGAGCAGCACCGTGCCGATGCCCAGGCACAGGAAGCCGACCTGGTACAGCTGCCTGGCGCCCAGGCGCTTTCCCTTCTTCTTGACCCACGTGCTGACCTTGGTCTTCTCACCCACCCAGAGGGTCATCGCGTCGTTGCCGCCCGAAACGGCCCGCAGCTGGGCGTCCGCATAGTGCGTGCAACCCCAGCCGGCGATCAGCGTGGCCAGTCCGAGACCGAGCATCAATCGACGCATGACGAAGTTCCCCCGCGATCCATCGACCGCCGGAGAAACCCGGTTCAGCCCGCTCTGCCACGGCACAACTGTGAGCGGTGATCGGACCTGCGCATCGGGAGCAGCTTCGTTTCAGCGTATCGGGATGCGAGTTTCCGGACCTGGCAGCCTGTTGAAGAAGTGCTTCGATGACGAGAGCGCGACCAGATTCGCCGGATCAAGGAGCCGGATTGAAGGCATATTCGGGATATGTCGAGATCCGGCGACGCCGAGCTGGCGGATCTGGGCCGCTCGTAGCCCGAATGACTTCTTCAACAGGCTGCTGGCCCCGGCGGGCTAAGCTGAAGGCTGTGGGACACCGGTTGATCCTCATCCTGATGCTGTCGACCGGGCTTGCCGGCTGCGACCGGTCGGGCGCCGAGCCTGACGCGGGCGCGACGACCCCCGCGATCGCCGCGAGTCCCGTGAACGCTGCGCTGCCCGTACTGAGTTTCGCCTCGACGGTGTACGACTTCGGGGTGATCGACGAGACGAGCGCGGTTGCCACAACGTTCCGGTTCACGAATACCGGAGGCAGTGAACTGGTGATCG
>SMVB01206650.1_pt1 | contig 11610 bp, 12 predicted proteins | sample 2456461 | NCBI WGS metagenome assembly SMVB01 (sample SAMN11095934, study PRJNA526329) | marine sediment metagenome | biome: Marine sediment; feature: Surficial sediment; material: Deep marine sediment; isolation source: Hadal surficial sediment | place: Pacific Ocean | collected 2014-05 | depth...
AATGTTCGAGCTCGGTGGCGTCTCGCCGAGGGGCTGATCGGGGAGGGCTATTGGGGCGCTTCGTCGTTGTCGGGCGGGCCAAAGGACCCGATTTACGGTGGTCTCGATACCCGTCGTACCCAGCTCGGACTCCGGACCAAGTACACCGTCGGAAACCTATGGGCTCAAGGCGCTGCGCGTAAATTCTCCGGCCACGGCGTGCCGGGTGCCAATCTCGAGCTAGCGGCGGGGGGCGCTCGAGGCCCGGTGGCATCGCTGGATGGATCGCTACGAGTCGAACGGTGGGCCGGCCGCTACGTCACGTCTTGGAGGGTGAGGCTCGAAACCCTACCCCGCTGGGGATTTTCGTTGTTCGCCTCCTATGAGGACGGGGAGACTGGAGCACCGTTCGTCTCGGAATACGAAGCCTACCTCCGGTCTCTCAGGCTCGGGCCACCGCTTCAGCCGGACCCTGTCGAAAGACCGCGTCCGCGTTTCACGAGCCGCACCGGGATCCGAGCCGGCGGCAGGCTCTCCTGGCGAGGCATCCATCTCTCCGGAGCCTGGCTGTCGCTGGAGGCGGATTCGATCCGCCCCCTCGGGCTCGTTCTCGACCCCGGAGGGATTTCCACGCCGGGAGGTGACCGGGTGGGCTTCGAGGCGACGGCCAGCATACCGATTCCCTTTCCCTGGCGGGGGTTCGTGTTCCAGGGGGCGGTCCAAGCGTGGGACGAGGATCTCCCCTACCTTCCGAGGCGTCTCTGGGACGGGGCGCTCGCCTATCATGGGATTTTCAAGGAATCGCGAAACCTGGAACTATGGGGTGGAGTGGGTGTGACCAGCCGAGACCCCATGCCCCTCGGAATTCTGGAGCCTGGTGGGGATCCCGCCGTCCCGGATCTCATCGTGGTGCCCCGTTCCGAGGAGTGGTACGTCCATATTCAGGTGCGGATCGTCACGCTCAACATCTTCGTCCGCTGGGAAAACGTCAGGCGCAAGAGCGACAACATCGACTTCCCGGGCCGTCAGCAGCCTCAAACTCGGACGCTGTACGGTGTACGCTGGACCATGAACAACTAGAAGGCTGGAGACGGATTTCTTGTGAAGATGTTTGTGAAAAGCAGAGCAACTTTAGAGAAACCCAGATGATCAGAAGCATGACGGGTTTCGGAGAGGCTGAGGAGGTGACAGCGGCCGGCGTCGTGCGCGTCGAGATCAAGACCGTCAACCATCGCTTCTTCAACGCCAACATTCGCACTCCCACGGGGTTCGATCGCCTCGAAGGTGACATCCAGTCCTGGCTCAGGCCGTTCCTGAGTCGCGGCCACGTCACCTACACGCTGTCCATCGGTCGGGATACGACGGAAGCGAATGACACGCTCCCTGAGCTGGATCTGGAGCGTGCGAAGCGGTACGGCGAGCTTCTCGAGACGCTCCGGCGCGAGCTCGGCATCGAGGCTCCGGTAGATCTCTCCCATATCTCCCGTTTCGGCGAGATTTTCCGGGCTCCGGATCCGGGAAGTGCGTCGGTCCAGGTGGAGGGGGAGGTGGTCCGAAGGCTTACCGAAGCCGCGGCCGCCGAAGTGGTGGAGCTGAGGGAGGCCGAGGGGGCCCGGCTCCAACGGGACCTGGAAGAACACCTACAAGCCATCGACGAGGCACTCGTCCGAGTCGAGGCACAGGCCCCGGAGCGCCTGGTCGCCGAGCGCGATCGGTTACGGGCCGCGGTGGCCGAACTCACCGAGACCCATTCCGTGGACGAGGATCGCCTAGCGAGGGAGATCGCCTACCTCGCCGAGAAGTGGGATCTCAACGAAGAAGTCGTACGATTCCGCTCCCACGTCGAACTGTTCCATGAGACGCTGCAAGCCGATGCCAGCGAGCCCGTCGGGAAGAGGCTGGGTTTCCTCATCCAGGAGATGAACCGGGAGGCCAACACGATCGGGTCCAAGGCCAACGACGCACAGATCTCGCAGACCGCCGTCGCTCTCAAGGAGGACGTCGAACGCCTTCGGGAGCAGGTGGAGAACGTCGAATGAGTTCGCCCGTGCACCGAACCTGCCCGGTCGTGTTGTCCGCGCCCAGCGGTGCTGGAAAAACCACGATCGCGAGAGCTTTGGTGGGGCGCAACAAGGACGTCGTCTTTTCGGTCTCCGCGACGACACGGCCAGCTCGGGACCAGGAGGTGGACGGCGTCGACTATCATTTCCTGTCCGAGCAGGACTTCCAGGCAATGATCGAGGCCGACGAATTCGTCGAATGGGCCGAGGTGCACGGCCACCTGTACGGGACGTCCCGTAAGGCGGTTGAGAGCGCTCTCGACGACGGGCTCTTCCTGATTCTGGACGTCGACGTTCAGGGTGCCATGCAGATGCGACAGCACGTTCCGGACGCGGTTCTCGTGTTTGTGCTGCCGCCTGGGGCGGACGCGCTGGTGGAACGGCTCCGGGATCGCGGCACCGAGGGCGAAGATACCTTGGCCCGGAGGATCGAGAACGCCCGCGGCGAGCTGGAGCAGGCGTCCAAATTCGACTACGTCGTCGTCAACGAGAACCTCGAGCAGGCTATCGACGAGGTCTGGTCTATCGTAATAGCCGAAGGCCGTCGGACGGCTCGGGCCATCGACTTATCGGACCGGATTCGCCAACTTCAACACCAGATCGATCAGATTCTCGCGGATGACTTGGACTCCACGAGAAAGTGACACGACGTAAGCGACTGTAAGATAACCACATAGAGGGAGCTTCATCATGCGCGTATTCACGCCCGACGAGGCCGCCGAACACACGCAGAGCAAGTATCTCGGCGTGCTCGTGGCGGCGAAGTATGCTCGGGAGCTCAATTCCCTGCCCAGAGAGACCCTTCCCCTCGGGGAAGAGAAGAAACTCACCACGAAGGCTCTCGAGGCCCTCGTTTCGGGTCAGATCGAGTTTCGCCTGGTCACTCGCAGGCGCCGGGAAGACTAAGAGTCTAGGTAAGCGGGCCACATAACGCGGAACGGTTAGCCGGATGCGGGCCCAGCGAGGAGCGATGCCGGGACGTGTACTTCACCCCCGACGCCCGTGGGAGGGACGGAGGATCGTCCTCGGCGTCACCGGGGGCGTCGCCGCCTATAAGGCCGTTCAGCTCGCCCGGGATCTGACGCGGCTCGGCGCGGAGGTCGACGCGGTTCTTACCGGCGGGGCCCAACGGTTCGTCCAGCCTCTCTCGTTCGACGCCGTTACGGGTCGATCCACGGCGACCGAACTGTTTTCTACCGAGGGAGCCGCACTCCACATCAAGCTCGGGTCCGAGGCCGACGTCGTGTGTGTGGCGCCGGCGACGGCCGACCTCATTGCCCGGGCGGCTCATGGGCGGGCCGACGACCTGCTCACCACGACGTTGCTGGCCACGAGGGCTCCGGTTCTCATCTGTCCGGCGATGAACGACCGCATGTATTCCCACGCGCAGACGCAGGCCAACCTCCGACACCTGGAGGAGGCGCTGTCTTACCGTATAGCGGGCCCCGGAACCGGCGCGTTGGCTGCTGGCGAGGGAAGCGGCCCCGGGCGGATGCTCGAGCCGCATGAGATCGTCGAGGAGATCGGCCGTGCGCTGTCCGATGCGTCTCCACTGCGGGGGAAGCAGGTGCTCATCACGGCAGGGCCCACCCGCGAAGCGATCGATCCTGTGAGGTTCATCAGCAACCGATCCTCGGGTCGGATGGGGTTCGCCCTGGCAGCCGCGGCGTGGCGACGGGGAGCGGACGTGAAGGTCGTGGCAGGACCCGTGTCTCTTCCGGTCCCATACGGTGTCGAAGTGCTCGAGGTCGAGACGGCTCAGGAGATGCTCGAATGCGTTTCGGAGCACCTCCCGGAGGCGGACGTATCAGTTTTTGCTTCGGCGGTGGCGGACTACCGCCCGGCGAATCCCTCCGGAGAAAAGCTGAAGCGGTCCGAGGTAGGACCGGAAATGACCCTAACGCTCGCTGAGAATCCAGACGTGGCGGGGGAGACTCGCGCTGTGCGCAAGACCGGATCCGTTTCGGTCGGGTTCGCTCTCGAGACAGAATCCCTCGTGGAAAACGCCCGGGCAAAACTCGAGGCCAAGGGTTTTGATATGATCGTCGCCAATGAGGCGGAGGGGGAGGGCGCTGGATTCGACGTGGACACGAACCGGGTGGTGCTGTTGGGGGCAGAAGGCGAGCCTGAGGAGCTTCCTCTCCTGGCCAAGGACGAGGTCGCGGAAGTGATTCTCGACCGCGTCTCTACGATCATGGAGTCTGGCGCGGGGCCCGGCGTGGAGCCCGACGTGGAGTCCCGAGCGGAGCCCGGCGTGGAGCCCAACGGGTGAGTACCGAACCGAGAAACATTCGAGACGTCGTACGTTTCCTGCGCCAGCGGGGGGAGTTGGGCCTCGACGAAATTTTCCTCGAAAGGCTCACACGGGAACAAGTTCTCCGGGCCGCCAATGAAGCCCGTGCTCAAGCCAGTGGCGAGGCCAGTGGCGAGGCCAGTGGCGAGGCCGGTGGTGAGGCCAGTGGCGAGGCCCGCAGAGGTGCCCAGGCGGAGCGGAGAGGCGTGCCCGCTCGTGCCCCCGACCACGGGACTGCCCGCGCGGACGCGAGCCAACCTGATGACGTGGAGATCTCAGCAGCGCAGGTCGATATCGCGGGCCTCGAATACTCCGAGCTCGCGTCGGTAGCCGACTGTTGCCAACGATGCCGGCTGGCCGAAGGCAGAACTCGAGTCGTCTTTTCCGATGGAAATCCACAGGCGCGCCTCATCGTGGTAGGGGAGGCACCCGGCGCCAACGAAGATCGTACCGGCCTGCCTTTCGTGGGCCAGGCGGGCAAGTTCTTGGATCTGCTGCTCGCGTCAGTGGATCTATCGAGGAAGGATTCCGTCTACATCTGCAACGTCCTCAAGTGCCGCCCGCCCGGAAATCGTGACCCCATGGCGGACGAAATCGAGCTCTGTTCACCTTTTTTGAAACGCCAGATTGCCTTGGTTGCACCAGAGGTTATTCTGGCTGTTGGTACCTTCGCAGCGCAGTTGCTCACCGGGACGAACCGCCCGCTCGGGAAGCTCCGAGGTTCGGTGTACACCTACGAGGACGTGCCGTTGGTGGTCACGTATCACCCCGCTGCGCTGCTGAGGAATGCAGGCTGGACCCGTTCCACGTGGGATGATTTCCAGCTCCTTCGACAGGTCATGGACGGAAGCTGATGGAGACTGCGTCAATCCCTACTGCGTTGCCCGAATACGATCGGCAGCCGCCGTTCTCGTTGGAGGCCGAGTTCTCGGTCCTCGGCGGCATGCTCATCGACAACGATGCGGTTGCGAAAGCGATCGAGATCGTCGACGACTCCATGTTCTACCGGGAGGCCAACCGCCGTCTCTTCCGAGGTATGGTCCGTCTGTTCGAGCGCGGCGACGTGGTCGACGTCATCACGCTCAACGAAGAGCTCAAGAAGACGGATGAGCTCGAATCTGCGGGGGGGGCGCCGTACCTCGCCGAACTTCTCGACGCGGTCCCGACCGCGGCCAACATCGATTACCATGCCCGAATCGTCCGCGACAAGGCGTTGCTCAGGCGGCTCATCGAGGCCGCGTCCGACATCATCCGGGACGTCCACGACCAAGGGGAGCGCTCCGTCGAGCAGATCATGGATCAGGCGGAGCAGCGGGTTTTCCGGGTTGCCGAGAGCCACAACCGACAGGGTTTCGTCTGGATCAAGGAGGTCCTCTGGCCGACCTTCGAACACATCGAACGTCTTCAGGAATCCGACGGCGGAATCACCGGGGTCCCGACGGGCTTCAGGGATCTGGACCGGATGACGACCGGCCTCCAAAAGGGGGACTTGGTGATCGTCGCGGGGCGCCCCTCGATGGGAAAGACGTCCTGGATATTGAACGTGGCGCAGAACGCCGCCATCGAGCACAACATCACGGTGGCCATCTTTTCTCTGGAGATGTCGAAAGAGCAACTGGTGCAGCGTTTTCTATGCGCTGAGGGCCGGGTCGACGCGCAGAGGCTCCGGCGCGGAAAAATGAGCCCGGAAGAGTACCAGCGGCTTGCCGCGGCCGCCGGGCATTTGAACACTGCGCCTCTGTGGATCGATGATTCGCCAGGGAGCACGGTCCTCGAAATGAGGGCGAAGGCGCGACGGCTCAAGGCCGAGACCGATCTGGGGCTGCTGATCATCGACTATATGCAGCTCATGTCGGGTAGCAGACGCGTGGAGAACAGGGTCCAGGAAGTGAGCGAGATCTCGAGGGGTCTCAAGGCGCTTGCGAGGGAGCTGGACGTCCCGGTGGTCGCGCTCAGCCAGCTCAGCCGGGCGCCGGAGCAGCGAACGGACCGGCGACCGCAGCTTTCGGATCTCAGGGACAGCGGATCCATCGAGCAGGATGCCGATCTGGTCATGTTTTTGTACCGTCCCGAGTACTATTTTGGACCGGTGGACAAGGATGGGAACTCGCTCGACGGCAAAGCCGAGCTGATCGTCAGTAAGCAACGGAATGGCCCCACCGGTCTGGTCGAGCTTTACTTCCACAAGGCGTACACGCGCTTCGATTCGGTGGCCCGCAAATCGTCCGGGGACGAGGGGCCGGGGCACGACGGGTCGTGAGCCGGCTTACCGGCGACTCATCGAATTCGGAAGAAGGGGAGCTCACCGTCGGCGTAGTGGTACCGGCTGCGGGATCCGGGCAGCGTATGGGTGGGCTGGCCAAAGCTTTTCTCGAGCTTTCGGGGGAACCGATCCTGATGCGGGCCTTACGGCCTTTCCTCGAACACCCTGGGGTTCGGGAAGTGGTCGTGTCTCTTCCGACTGCCGATGCCGAATCCCCCCCCGGATGGTTGGTCGAAGCTGACCAGAGAATCCGGGTGGTTGCGGGTGGCGAGACCCGTCGAGACTCCGTGTGGGCGGGCCTTCAGCTGCTTTCGGACTCCCTCGGCGTGGCCGTCGTGCACGACGGTGCCCGACCGCTCGTCTCTCGAGATGTCGTCGACCGGTGTATCCACTTGGCCGGACGTGGGGTCGGGGGGGTCGCGGGAGTTCGGGCGGTCGACACGATAAAGGAGGTCGACGGCGACTTACGCGTGTTGGCCACGCCAGATCGGTCGCGTCTATGGCACGCCCAGACGCCCCAGGCGTTTCCGCTCGGAATGATCATGGACGCTTATCGCAGGGCCTTCACCGACGATTTCGCCGCGACCGATGACGCGGCTCTCGTGGAGAGGGTAGGAGGCCCGGTCGTGATGGTGGAGTCGTCGGCGGAGAACTTGAAGATCACCCGGCCAGAGGACCTCGAAATGGCCGAGTTGATGTTGTCCCACGGCGGCAAAGGTTGAAGGGCCATGGCATCCGTAACGAAACCCACCTCCCTTTCCGATCACCCTCCGAGGGTCATCGATGTTCGAGACGCCATACGAGCGGCGGATAGCCTGGACTCCGTCTTGGCACACTTGAGTGGAGGGGGATTGCTCGCGTATCCGACGGAGACGGTGTACGGATTCGGTGGCCTTCCTACCCGCTCGGTCGTCGAGGGGCTCGTCGCGCTCAAGAAGCGTGACCCGGCCAAGTCCATGTTACTCTTGGTCCCGAACAGGGAAGCCGTGAGTGATCTGACGTGGACCCCGGAGGCGATCGAGTTGGCAGACGTGTTCTGGCCAGGTTCGGTCACTCTGGTGTTGTCCGACGCCGAGGCCCGGTATCCGGAGGGAGTCCGAGGGCCGGCCGGGGGGGTTGCGGTCCGCGTGAGCCCCCACCCACTGGTTCGGGAGTTGGTCTGTGGACTCGGTGGCCCCATTTTGTCAACGAGCGCCAATCGGCCCGGGGAGCCCCCGGCCTTGGACGCTCAGGGTGCCCTCGGCGCTGCTGTCGCGGGCGGGGCAGGAGAGGAGTTGTGGGTTCTCGACGGGGGGGCTCTAGAGCCCTCTCCGCCGTCCACGATCATCGATTGTTCGGGGCCGGTGCCCGTAGTTTTGCGACAGGGTACGGTACCCCTGGAGCGGGTTCGCTGCGTACTTCCAGGTATAGAGGCCGGTAGCGCTGATGAGCGGATATGAGCCGAATGGCGAGTGACTTCAGACTCCTGTTCGTTTGCACGGGCAACACGTGCCGGAGTCCCATGGCGCAGGCGATCGCCGAACGCTTGGTCGAGCGTGGCGGGCGGGAGGCCGTGGAGATCCGGTCGGCCGGCGTCTCGGCACTACTTGGAGGTGAGGCGAGCGAGGGGGCTCGGGTCGCGGCCGGGTCGAGCGGGCTCAGCCTGGACGGACACCGGAGTACGCTGTTGGACACGGAGTTGGTAGCCTGGGCCGATCTTGTCCTGACCATGGGACCGCATCATGCGGATACGGCGGAGGCCCTCGGGGGCCCAGGCAAGGTGTGGATGCTGACCGCCTTCTCAGACGGTGGGGAGGACACCCACGGGCCCGGTGTGCCCGACCCGTTCGGTGGAGACGCTGAGGACTACCTGGAGTGCTTTCACGCGCTCGAGGGTCTCGTGGAAGCCACGCTCGAACGCATCGAGGCCGAGTTTCTCGCTCCGAAAAAGGAGGCCGCTCCGTGAGCGCGCCGACAGCCCGAACGCGGGTGTTCACGATCCTGGGAAACCCGGTTGAGCACTCGCTTTCCCCCGTGATTCAGAACGCGGCGTTCCGCGAGGCGGGGGTCGACGGAGTCTACGTGGCACTTCGTTGTGATGCCGAACAGATGGCCGGATTCATGTCGGGGCTCGGCCGGGGCGGGGGGGCAGGGAACGTCACCCTTCCTCACAAGGAGAAAGCCGCTTCCATCCTCGACAAACCGTCGGAGGCGGTCCGTCGGACGGGTGCATGTAACACGTTTTGGGGCGAGGACGGAAAACTCTGTGGGGACAACACCGACGTCGAGGGTTTCAGGCGAGCTCTGGAGCATTTTCTGGGTGGTGCCGTAACCGGGTACCGGGTGTTGCTTCTCGGAGCGGGGGGAGCGGCGCGCGCGGCGTTGCTCAGCCTGATCGACGATCAGGCCCAGGACGTACTGATTCTCAATCGCACGGTCGAGCGGGCCCGAGCAGTGGCGCGCAGGATCGGTGGGGATCGTGTCCGGGTGGCGGAAAGTCATTCCGATGTCGATGACGGTGACTTCGACCTGGTGATAAACACGACGCGTCTCGGGCTCGACCGTGAAGACGAACTCCCATTCGATCTCGAGCGTCTCTCACGGGCCGGCGCCGTGATGGACCTGGTGTATGGCTCCAGCGGGACGGCATTTGTGGCTGCGTCCAAACGTCTTGGGATTCCGGCCGTGGACGGCGGCGAGATGCTGGTGCACCAGGGTGCTGTGGCCTTCGAACGCTGGTGGGGTGAGGCTGCTCCGATCGACGCCATGAGGCGAGCCCTGGAAACCGCCCGGTCTTCTCCAACCGGCGCGTGAGCGCCGCGGCGGGCGCGTGAACGGCCGGGCGCTGGCCGCAGAGCTTCTGGATTTTTTCCTGCCGGCGGTTTGTGTCGGCTGCCGAGACCACCTTCCACTGGAGCGCTCTGGAGAGCTGGTCTGTGGTCCTTGCAGAACTCGCCTGCGCGCTCCTCCGTGGCCTCGCTGTCGCCGGTGCGGATTCCCGGTCGGATCAGGGGCTGTTGCTGCCGACACTTGCTTCGAATGTGCAGGTTGGGGCCCCGAGCTTTCGATGGCCGCCTTCGCAGTCGTCTTGCGGCCTCCGGCGAACGCTCTTGTGCAGGGCTTGAAATATGACGGCTGGAGCGGTCTGGCGGTGCTCATGGGTGAGCGCATGGCCCAGTTTGCCATCCCCCGGGAGCTGGCGTCCGAGCGTTACCTGATCACGCCGATACCGACCACTCGTCGCCGAGCCCGCACGCGTGGATACAACCAGGCGCGCTTGCTCGCGGAGACGATCGCCGACCGGGTCGATATGCCCTTGATCGACGCTCTGGAGCGGCGCCGGGACGGGTCGACTCAGGTCGGGTTGCACCCGGCAGAGCGTCGGGCTAACGTCAAGCGAGCGTTTACGGTTCGGGCCGATGCGCGAGCCACACTAAGGGGTGCCCGAGTCCTACTGGTCGACGATGTGCTGACCACCGGATCCACCGCGATGGAAGCGGCCCGACCACTGGTCCGAGCGGGGGCGACGCAGGTCTTCCTCAGTACCTTTGCCCGTGCTTTACCCTATCTGACTTAATCCCATCAAGCGAAATACGAAGAGGAGGCGAGTGGATGTCAATCCGCGTTGCCATTAACGGATTCGGCCGTATCGGCCGTAATGTCCTTCGAGCCGTGCATAAATCGGGCGATTCAAAGATCGAGATCGTCGCTCTGAACGACCTCACAGACAATGACATGCTCGGCCACCTGTTGAAATACGACTCCGTGCATGGGGCTTTTCCAGGCGAAGTGATCGTGAGCCCGGCTGGTTTGGAGGTCGATGGCCGTGCCATCGTGGTTTTTTCCGAGCGTGATCCGGCCAAGCTACCGTGGGGTGATCTCGGTGTTGATATCGTCGTGGAGTCGACCGGCTTCTTTCGGGCCAGAGACCAGGCCGCCAAACACCTCGACGCCGGAGCGAAGAAGGTCATCATCAGCGCTCCGGGCAAGGACGAGGACATCACGATCGTTCTCGGTGTCAACCACGACAAGTACGATCCGGCGGAGCATCACGTCATCTCAAACGCCAGTTGCACGACGAACTGTCTTGCACCGGTGGTTAAGGTGCTGATGGAGGAGTTCGGGTTTCGTCGAGGATTGATGATCACGGTGCACGCCTACACGAACGACCAGGCCCTCCTCGATGTGCCTCACGAGGACAAGCGGCGCGCCCGCGCCGCGGCCCTGTCGATGATTCCGACGACGACGGGTGCGGCGAAGGCCACCGCCCTCGTGATCCCCGAAGTCGAAGGTAAGCTCGACGGTATGGCGCTACGCGTTCCGACGCCGGATGTGTCGGTAGTGGACCTTGTCGCCGAGCTCGAAACGGACACGACGGAAGAAGCTGTGAACGAAGCGTTCAGGCAGGCCGCCTCGGGGTCACTGGCGGGCATCCTCGACCTCTGTGACGAGCCGCTCGTGTCCATCGACTTCACGGGGAACCCTCACAGCTCGATCGTGGATGGTCTAAGCACAAAAATCATCGATGGACGGTTGGTGAAGGTACTCGCCTGGTACGACAATGAATGGGGTTACTCACAGCGGGTGGTGGACCTGGCAGTCTACATCGGCGAGCGGCTATAACTTCCCGGATGGCCAAGAAAACGCTCGAAGACTGCCCCCCGGAGACGCTCGCCAACGAAGTCGTAGTCGTTCGGGTAGATTACAATCTCCCGCTCGATAAAGATGGCGTCGTCGTCGACGATACACGCCTCGTCCGAACTCTGCCTACGATCCAGTATCTGGTCGAGGCAGGGGCGAAAGCGGTCCTGTTGTCTCATCTGGGCCGGCCCGGGGGTCGGCCCGACCAAGCCCTGACCCTCCGTCCGGTTGCTGAGAAGCTCGAGAAATTTCTCGGATTCCCGGTCGGCTTTTGCCCCGCGACCACCGGTCCCTTGGCAAACGCAGCGGTCCAAGGGATGAAGAGTGGAGAGGTTCTCCTCCTGGAAAACACCCGCTTCTGCCCCGAGGATGTCGGAAATGATTCGGAGTGGGCG
>SMVB01221383.1_pt1 | contig 11607 bp, 12 predicted proteins | sample 2456461 | NCBI WGS metagenome assembly SMVB01 (sample SAMN11095934, study PRJNA526329) | marine sediment metagenome | biome: Marine sediment; feature: Surficial sediment; material: Deep marine sediment; isolation source: Hadal surficial sediment | place: Pacific Ocean | collected 2014-05 | depth...
CGACGATCGGGTTGGAGAAGAAACGCACGAGCTGCTCGGCCCAGTTGACCTCGGAGGTCACCACGTCCGCCCCACTGTACCCGAGCGCAGCGAGCAACGCTTCCATGTCCTCGATCTCTACGGCATAGTCGAGCGCGACGGCCTCCGCAGTGGTGAGCGTCAGCAGCTTGCCCGACTCCACGACACCCTCGATCTCCACGTCCTCGTCCACCATCGCCGCGGCGACGACGGGGTCGAGACCCTGCGCTTCCGCGAGCGCGCGCATCTCGCTGCGCATCGCCGACACGATCTTCTCCGGGGCCTTCTTGCCGGAGCCGTCGACCGGGGTCGCGGCACCAATGACGGATCCGGGCCGCATGTAGATGCGTGACGTCGCGAGAGCGATGAGCGCGCCCGCCGAAAAAGCACGCCGATTCACCAAGGCATACACCGGGACCTCGGAGTCGGAAAGCGCATCGGCGATGCGTTCCGCGGCGTCCACACGGCCGCCGGGCGTATCGATGTCGAGCACGATGGCACTGGCGCCCGCGGCTAGAGCGTCAGCGACACTGCGCTCGATGTACGGAGCCAGGCCGAGTTCGATCACGCCGGTGACGGGCACGCGGTAGACCGTTCGCCGGTTTTGGCCCGGAATCGGCATCGCGAGTGGCCCGAGCACGACAGCAAGAGCGATGAGAAGTACACGCTGACGGTTCATTGGTCCGGTCCCTCCAAGACTACGTACCACTTGAATTCAAGCGCCTCCTGACTCCATCAGGCCCCTGGCATAGAAGGCCCGTCTGATCGCGCGCACCCAGTCCCGCTCCGTAAGAGCTTCACGTCCGCCTTGAAGCAGGCGATCGAGACGCTGGAGATCCTGTTCAGAGTACGGGTCGTCTACCGAGATACTTCTACGCTCCTCATTCACTTCCGATACCATCGTGCGCGCGACCGCTTCAGGGCCAACCTCGCGCAGTGCATCGGCCCCCTTGAGCAACTGTACCATCGCTACTTGGAGATTCTCGGTCCGCAGCGCCTCCCGCGCCAGCACCTGAGCATTGGAGGCCTCCGACAGACGGGTCAGGATGTGCTCCGGAAGCTGAATCTCAGGCAGCTCCAACGCGCGTCTGACACCCTCATAAAGTCGATCAAGTTGCTCGCCGATGCCACCGCGTCCGAGCTCCTGAACGAAGAGTGTTGCCAGCGGCTCGTACGTGAGGCTGCGAACCGCTCGACCTTCGTCACCAAAAAGGTCCCAGGACCTCGACCAGCGCACGACCGCATCCGCTGCGGCAGGGGACGCGTCATCCGGGACGGTCCACGAGCCCGGATCGGGAAGCTCGACCCCGAGCGCCAACGCCCCGGCAGTCTCCTCCGCTACTAGGCGAGCCAGAGGATCGGTCGTCGCGTCTTCGCACGCGGCAAGCACGGCGAGAGAGAAGGCCAGCGGCAGGAACGCGCCGAACTTCCGAACGCGAGGAATCGCGCACAAATACGGTATCATGCATGGAAGTTCGCCCCATCCGCGGTTCCAACGCCACCCTAGCTCGTGGCCCTTGGTGAAGCCAACCCGGCCATCGACATCCCGGGAGGCCACGAACGCCATGCCACAATTGACTTTTCGCCCGATCCGCGGCACGGAACACCGGCCCACTCGCGTGTATACGGTGCGGCCCACAGCGGGCTGAAAGACGATCTAAAACATATCGAGGAAGCCCAGATGTCCGAGAAGGTACTGGTTCGGTACGAAGTGCAGGACAGGATCGCGATTCTCACGCTCGATGATCCCCCCGCAAATACGTACACGCACGAGATGATGCGCCAGATCGATGAGAGCGTGGTAAAGGCGCGTTTCGACAAGGGTGTCGAGGTGATCGTTCTCACCGGCGCGGGCGAGAAGTTCTTCTGTGCCGGCGCGAACATCGGCATGCTCTCCGAGGCGGACCCCGATTGGAAGTATAGCTTCTGCTTGCATGCCAACGAGACGCTCAATCGCCTGGAGCACACGCCCAAGCTCGTCATCGCCGCGCTCAACGGTCACACGGTTGGTGGCGGTCTGGAAATCGCGATGGCTGCAGACATCCGGATCGCGCGTAAGGATGCCGGCAAGGTCGGCCTTCCGGAGGTCGCACTCGGCGTGCTGCCCGGGACGGGTGGCACCCAACGCTTGGTACGAATGGTCGGCAAGTCGAAGGCGATCCAGTTGATGACCGAAGGCTCGACATTCGGCTTCGACAAGGCGCTCGAGCTCGGACTCGTGAACGAGATCTACGACAACGAGGATCGCGATTCGTTCTTGGCTGCGGTGCTCAAGTACGCATCACAGTTCACGACGCCCAACAAGGCGACCAAGGCGGTCGGTCTCATCAAACGCTCGGTCCAGACGGGTTCCGAGATGCCGTTCGAACTCGCGCTCGCGCTCGAGCGTGAGCTGCAGGCGCAACTCTTCGCCAGCAGTGACGCGAAGGAAGGCCTCAACGCCTACATCGAGAAGCGCCAGGCGGTGTTCGAGGGCCGCTGACAACGGGCAGGGTCATTTGACGGCGGGGTTCGGACGCGCTCCGGACCCCGCTTCCTTTATCTGAGACCACGACATGCTGGAACACACGATCCGAAACCGAATGTGGATCGGGAATGAGTGGGCCGACGCAGAAGACGGAGGCACGTTCGCGACCGTGAACCCCGCCACCGGTGAGACCATCGCCGAGGTCGCGTCCGGCCAGGCGGCCGACATCGACAAGGCGGTGGCGGCGGCTCGGAAGGCCCTGACGTCCAAGGCGTGGGGGCGCATGAACCCGCACAAGCGCTCGAAACTGCTGTGGAAGCTCGCCGACGCCATCGACGCGAACGCCGACGAGCTGGCGGCGCTGGAGACCGCAGACAACGGCAAGCCGTACTTCGAGTCACGGAAGGTGGACCTTCCCAGCGTGGCCGAGAACTTCCGCTACTTCGCCGGCATGGCGGACAAGATCCAGGGCGGCACGATTCCCGTGGCGGGTCCGTTCTTCAACTACACGCTGCGTGAGCCCGTTGGCGTCGTGGGCTGCATTACGCCGTGGAACTTCCCGCTCTCGCTGGCGACGTGGAAAGTCGCGCCGGCGCTGGCGTGCGGAAACACGGTGGTGCTAAAGCCGGCGGAGCAGACGCCGCTGACCGCGATCCGACTGGCTGAACTGGCAGCGGAAGTCGGCTTTCCCCCGGGCGTCCTCAACGTGGTGCCCGGCTTCGGGGAGACCGCCGGTGCCGCGCTGGTGGCTCACGCGGGCGTTGACTCCATCGCGTTCACCGGCTCCACGGAGGTGGGCAAGATCGTCATGCGCGCGGCGGCGGAGACGCTGAAAAAGGTCTCGCTCGAGCTCGGCGGCAAGTCGCCGAACATCGTCCTGGCGGACGCCGACCTGGACGCCGCGGTGCGGGGCGCCACGACGGGAATCTTCTATGGAAAGGGCGAGGTGTGCGCCGCCGGGTCCCGCGTCTTGGTCGAACGCTCCGTCTATGACGACTTCGTCGAGGCCTTCGCAGCGCGGGCGGCCAAGATGACCGTCGGCGACCCCATGGACTCCAACACCCGCCTCGGCGCCATCGTCAGCGAAGAGCAGCTCGAGCGGATCATGGGGTACGTGGCAGCGGGTAAGAGCGAGGGCGCACGACTCGTGACCGGTGGAGAGCGCACGACCGTCAACGGCAAGGGCAACTTCGTGACCGCGACCGTATTCGCAGACGTCGAGCCCGGAATGAAGATCGCCCAGGAGGAGATCTTCGGACCGGTGGCCGCAGTCATACCGGTGGACGACATGGAGGACGCGATCGCCACGGCGAACCAGAGCATCTACGGTCTCGCGGCCGGCGTGTGGACGCGCGATATCGGGAAAGCCCATCGGATCGCGAAAGAGCTCCACGCCGGAACGGTCTGGATCAACACCTACAACCAGTACGATTCGGCTTCTCCGTTCGGCGGATACAAGCAGAGTGGATTCGGCCGAGACCTCGGGTACGAGGCCGCCATCGACAAATACACCCAGGTGAAGAGCGTCTGGGTCGCCATGGATCGCTAAGAGGCACAGAGCATGCGTGAAGTCTGGATCATCGACGGCGTACGAACCCCGATCGGACGTCACGGAGGCAGCCTCGCCTCCGTCCGACCGGACGATCTGGCCGCGCTGACCATCGAGGCGCTCGTCGAGCGAACCGGAATCGACCCGGAAACGATCGACGACGTGCTCCTCGGGTGCATCAATCAGGCCGGCGAGGACAACCGCAACGTCGCGCGTATGGCGCTCCTGCGCGCGGGACTTCCTGTCACCGTTCCCGGCCAGACCCTGAACCGCCTGTGCGGCTCGGGCATGCAAGCCGTCCTGTCCGCCTTCCATGCGATCACGGCGGGTGAGGGCGACGTCTTCATCGCCGGGGGCGTCGAGAGCATGAGCCGGGCTCCCTACGTCATGCTCAAGCCTTCGGTGGGCTATCAGCGCGGGCACCCGAGCACGGCCGACACCGTACTCGGATGGCGCTTCCCGAATCCGGCGTTCACACCGGAGTGGACGATCGGGCTGGGGGAGACCGCAGAGGTGATCGCCGAGGAGTACGGCGTGACCCGTACGGCGCAGGATGCGTTCGCCGCGGAGAGCCAACAGCGCGCCGAACGCGCGATCGCGGCAGGGCGCTTCGCGGACGAGATCGTGCCGGTTGCGATTCCTCAGCGGAAGGGCGACCCGATCGTCGTCGACACGGACGAACATCCGAGAGCCGACACGACGGCAGCATCGCTCGCACGGCTCCGCCCCGTCTTCAAGAAAGACGGAACCGTGACCGCCGGGAACTCGTCGGGAATCAACGACGGCGCGGCGGCGCTTCTGGTCGTCTCCGCCGAGCGGGGGAAGGAGCTCGGCCTCGAGCCGATGGCCCGCGTCGTTGCCGGCGCGGTCTCCGGTGTGGAGCCCCAGCGCATGGGCATCGGACCGGTTCCGGCGACTCGAAAGGCGCTCGCCCGCGCCGGGTGGAGTATCGACGACCTCGACCTCATCGAGTTGAACGAGGCGTTCGCGGCGCAGGCTCTTCCCTGCATGGCCGAGCTCGGGCTCGACCCGGAAAAGGTCAACGTGAATGGCGGTGCGATCGCGCTGGGACACCCGGTCGGGTGCTCGGGTGCACGCATCGTCGTCACCCTGCTTCACGAAATGAGGAAGCAGGACGCCAGGCGCGGACTCGCGTCGATGTGCATCGGCGTCGGGCAGGGCATCGCCAGCCTCATGGAGCGCGCATGAGCAGCATCGACTCGGTTGCGGTGCTCGGCGCCGGAACCATGGGCCACGGCATCGCACAGGTCTGCGCAGCGGCCGGATGCGAAGTGCGGCTCTACGACATCGACGACGCGGCGGTGGGCTCAGGGCTAGAGCGAATCGGGCGCAACCTCGACAAGGGAATCGAGCGCGGGAAGGTGACAGAGGACGAGCGCGAAGACGTCCTCGCGCGCCTGTCGACGACCACGACCATCGTAGAGGCAGTGAGCGGCGTCGATCTGGTCATCGAGGCGGCGCCTGAATCAATGGACCTGAAGGAGAGGATCTTTTCGGAGGTCGCCGCCGCCGCCCCGGCCGGAGCGATCTTGGCCAGCAATACGTCGTCGCTCTCCATCGGGCAGATCGCGGGTGCTGTCAGCGACCCAGCGCGCTTTATCGGACTTCACTTCTTCAACCCCGTCCACATCATGAAGCTGGTCGAAGTGGTTTCGGGAGCGGAGACCTCCGACGCCACACGCGAAGCCTCGGTCGCCTTCGCACGCCGGCTGGGGAAGGAACCCATCGTCGTGAAGGACACACCCGGATTCGCGTCGTCCCGGCTCGGCATCGTACTGGGAATGGAAGCGATCCGAATGGTCGAACAAGGGGTCGCAAGCCCCGAAGACATCGACAAGGCGATGGAGCTCGGGTACCGGCATCCGATGGGCCCACTCAGGCTCACCGACCTGGTCGGTCTGGACGTTCGTCTCGGGATCGCTGAATACCTGCACGAGGCGCTCGGATCGGATGGGTTCGAACCCCCTGAGTTGCTGAGGCGCATGGTCGCCGAGGGGAAGCTCGGGAAGAAGAGCGGGCAAGGATTCTACGAATGGTAGCCGCTCTCCAGGCAGGCCACCCCGACCCCAGGGGTTGAGCGCCGAGTCAGGATCACGACCTTTGCGGGGCTGAAACGATCCCGCACTTGGAGCACTCATGAGCGACGCGCCCGTCCTCGTCGAGAAGCGTGACGACCACATCGCCGTCATCACCCTCAATCGCCCCGAAAAGCTCAACGCTCTGAACAGCGAGCTCCGTCAGAGCCTGCTCGAGACGTTCGACGCCCTCGCGGCAGCTGAAGACGTTCGGGTCGTCGTCATGCACGGCGCGGGAACGAAGGCGTTCGTGGCCGGGGCCGACATCACCGAATTCGCGTCACGGAGCCCCGACGAACAGCGGGCCGTGTACGAGAAGCGCCGGATCTACGAAGCCGTCGCCGACTTTTCCAAGCCGGTGATCGCGGCGATCCATGGCTTCTGCATCGGTGGCGGATCGGAGCTCGCGCTCGCCTGCGACGTCCGCGTCGCGGACCGCACGACGAGAATCAGCCAGGCAGAGATCCGGATCGGCCTCATCCCCGGCGGTGGCGGCACGCAGCGGTTGGCACGCCTCGTCGGTCGCGGGTGGGCCTCGATCATCTCGCTCACGGGTGACTTCGTGGAAGCGGAAGAAGCCCACCGGATCGGCCTCATCGACATTCTCGTCGACGAAGGCGAGCACCTGGCTCGCGCGATCGAACTCGCCGGACGGATGGCCCGCTGGAGCCCGGTGTCCCTGCGGCTGGCGAAGGACGCGATCGGAGCGGCGTTCGAGATGCCCTTGGCCGAAGGCATCGTCTACGAGAAGGAACGCTTCCTGGACGCATTCGCGTCCGAAGATGGCCGAGAAGGCGTCGCCGCCTTCGTGGAGAAGCGCAAGCCGGAGTTCAAGGGTCGCTAATAGCTAGTGCTGCGCGCTCCACCGAGTGCTAGGATTGGCGCGCGTCCCGTTCAACCGCATGGAGGCCCCATGAGCCCCATCCCGATCTCGCGCCGTATCTCGGCTTCGCTCGCTGTGGCACTCCAGTGCGCCCTCGGTGCGCCGTTGAGCGCCCAGGAGGAGCACCTCGGCATCCTGCGCGACAAGCTTCAGAGCGAATTGGCCGCCATCGTCGACGACTACGAGGGCGTCGCCGGAATCCACGTCCTGGACCTCACGACGGGAGATCGGTTCGCGATCCGGGATGAGCTGATCTTTCCTCAGGCGAGCGCCATCAAGGTACCCATCTTGCTCGAGCTTTTCCGCCGCGCGGAAGAGGATCCGGGCATTCTGCGCCGTCGGATCGAGATGACGGACGAGGTGCGCACGGCGGGAAGTGGGGTTCTTCAGCTCCTGACCGACGGAGGATCGGCGCTGTCGCTGGAAGACTACGCGATCTACATGATCGTTCACTCGGACAACACGGCGACGAACGTGATGATCGACCAGCTCGGCATGGACGCGATCAACGCGTTGTCGGCCTCTTTGGGCGCCACGCACACGCTGCTCCAACGCAAGATGATCCGACCGGAAGAGTCTGCGCGCGGTAACGAGAACCTGTCGACCCCGCGTGAAGCCGCGCTGATCATGGCCAAGATCGCCACCTGTGACCTCCCCATGAGCGAGGCGTCGTGCAATAGGGTCCGGGAGATTCTGGAGATCTACAAGGGAGGTCCCATACGCACGCCCATCCCCCGATCGGTCCGCGTGGCATTCAAGCCGGGGGGCATTACCGGCGTCGCAACCGTTTGGGGTCTCGTCGATCTGCCGGACCGACCCTACGTCATCTCGGTCATGTCGAACTACGGGGGCAACGGCGGTGCGGTCATCGAGGCGGCCTCCGCCGCGGCCTACGATTACTTCAGCCGCCTCGCGGGCGTGACCGATTACGGGACCCGGGTCCCACTCGACATCAAGCGGAGGATCGGCGGACGATGAGCCTCAAGACCGCGCGCATCCTGACCGCCATCTACTTTGGCCTCGCCCTGTTTTTCGTGACCTGGCCCGGACTGGTGCCCTTCGCCCGCATCGAGCCATTCATCCTGGGGCTGCCGTTCTCGATGGCGTGGATCGCTGCGTGGATCGCCGGAAGTGCGGTCGTTCTCTATCTGCTGGACCGGGTTGAAGCCCGGTACCGCGATGGGGGCGCGAACTGATGGAGCAATGGCTCGTCGTCAGCATCGTCATCGCCATCTACCTCGCGGTCACCCTCACGATCGGGCTCCTCGCGGGGCGAAAGTCCTCCGACAGCGTCACCGGGTACGTCGCGGCCGATCGGAGCTTCGGGCTTCTCGTCATGTACTTCGTGACAGGGGCATCCGTATTCAGCGCATTCGCCTTCCTGGGAGGGCCCGGCTGGGCATACTCCCGCGGCGCCGCCGCGTTCTACATTCTCGCCTACGGCGCGCTCGGCATGGCGCCGTTCTATTGGATCGGGCCGAGAGTCGCGGGCTTGGGCCGAAAGCACGGCTACGTCACGCAGGCGCAGCTCATCACGGGACGCTTCCCGTCGAGGGCGCTCTCCGCGATGATCGCGACGCTGAGCCTCGTGGCGTTCGTACCCTACGTGACGCTCCAGATGAGGGGAGCAGGCATCGTCATCGAGGCCGTGACCGAGGGGCATGTGCCGCTCTGGCTGGGCTCCCTCGTCGCCTACGGAATCGTGATCACCTACGTACTCTCGGCCGGCGCCATGGCCGTCGGGTGGACGAATACGTTTCAAGGGATCTTCATGGTCGTGATCGCATGGACGCTCGGCCTCTATCTGCCATATCGCCTCTATGGCGGTATCGGCGAGATGTTCACCCGAATCGCCGCCGAGCGGCCTGAGCTCCTCACCCCTCCAGGCCTCACGGCGTCGGGAGACCCATGGAGCTGGGGCGCCTACTCGACGTTCATACTCGTGAGCGCCGTGGGCCTCATGATGTGGCCCCACCTCTTCATGAAGGCGTTCACGGCGAAGGACGACGACACGTTGCGCCGCACGGTAATTCTCTTTCCGACCTTCCAGCTCTTCCTGATTCCAGTCTTCCTGATCGGCTTTTCGGGCGTGCTCTTCGTGGGGGGTAGCCCTTCCTCGCCCGACTTCATTCTTCCCTTCATGGTCTTGGAGACGAACCTACCCGCGATCGTGGTAGGCCTCTTTTGCGCCGGTGCCCTGTCGGCGTCGATGTCCACGGGGGACGCACTCCTGCACGCCTCGGCCTCGGTATTCGTCGAGGACGGCGTCGCGCAGTTCGTGAAGATCGACGAGCGCACGGAGAGGCGGATGATCCAGGCCATGGTCGTGCTGACCGGGGCCGTGGCGTACTACTTCGCGCTCGATCCCGACTCCTCGCTGGTGCTCCTGCTCGCGTCCGCCTACGGAATCATCTCGCAGTTCGCGCCGCCCGTATTGGCGGCCCTCTACTGGAAGCGCGCGACCACGGCCGGCGTGCTCGCCGGCTTGGTCGTCGGAGCCGCGACCGCGTTCTTCTTCTGGCAGAACCCCGCCCTCAAGCCCTTCGACATGCACGAAGGCATCCTGGGTCTACTCGTTCACGTGCCGGTGCTCGTCGGCGTGAGTCTGGCCACACCCGCACAGGACGCGGAGCACGTGGGGAAGTTCTTCGAGTAGGCCCGTCAGTCCGCCTTACGCGCCGGCAGCGTCCTGGCCAATGCGTTTACGACGGTCGCGCTCCCGCCTATGGGGATTCGCACCCCGTAGATCTCACCCGGCGGGGTCACGCCTCGCGTGAGGTGCGGATTTAGGTTGCGCAGGACCTCCCAGTGGATGTCGAGCGCCTTCGCTATGCTACTCAGGGGCGTGAGGCCAGGCACGAAGACGTTGTCGTAGCGGTACGGCTCGACATCCGCGAACTCGAAACCGAGCGAATCCGCGTCGTGCGCGAGCAGCGTGACCGCGATCATCTTCGGGACGTATTCCCGCGTCTCCCTCGGTAGGAATTGACGGACTTCCCAGAACAACTCCTCGTCGCGGGTGCGTCCGTCGGCGTGGCGATTCAGAATGCGCTCCATGCGCCCCGGCCCCGCGTTGTATGCCGCGACTGTGAGATACCAGGAACCCCCGAAACGATCGTACAGCCAAAGCAGGTAGTCGAGCGCGGCGTCGGTCGCACGGACGGGGTCACGCCGCTCGTCGACGTACTCGTCTACGCGCAGCCCATACTGCATCGCCGTCGGACTCATGAACTGCCAGATACCTACGGCCGAAACGCGCGAAACCGCAAACGGTGAAAGCCCCGACTCGATTATCGGGATGTACAGCAGATCTTCCGGCATCCCCCGTTCCCGAAGCTTGCCACGGATCATGTCGGAATAAATGCCCCGACGTGCGAGCAAGGCCTCGAACTCGGGACGGCGGGTGGTCTGGAACGCGTCTAGCCAACGCTCAACGCGTGGATTCACGTGGAGGGGAATCGTTGCTCGAGGAGGCTGGCTCACCGAGATGGCCTCCAAAGTGGCGGTCCTGTCGACCGAATCCTGTCCCAGCCAAAGAAACGGCACCGCAATCAGCGGTGCGACCAGCAGCGACCCCAACCAACGGAGTCGCGACACCTCCACCCTCCGGCCCTGCAAGGACTCCTGTGAAGAGTCCAATTTATCGACACGGGCACGCGGCCCGCGAAGGTCAACGGCAGACATGGTCCACCTCCTTCATTGTCGCCCTGGCCCCCATACGAACTCGAGGGTACACAGGTTCCATATAGAACCCTCGGGGGGATCGGGCGTTCCGATCGCGTGCGCTAGAATTGCGCATGCGTAGAAGTCCGACCGGCCAACCAGCAGCCAGTGGGGACCTCTCAGGCGGTTAGGGAACTACTCGGCGGCGTATACTGAAACGACCTTACGAGTCTTCATGCGCTCGAACTTCACCACGCCGTCGATGAGGGAAAACAGGGTGTCATCGTTGCCGCGGCCGACGTTGCGACCGGGGTGAAAGCGCGTACCGCGCTGACGAACGATGATGGTGCCGGCTCGGACGGGCTGACCACCTGCCCGCTTGACCCCGAGGTAGTTCGGGTTGCTGTCCCGACCGTTGCGACTCGAGCCGCCGGCTTTCTTGTGTGCCATGACTGATTCCCTCTATGGACAAGGACCAGGGCCTGCTCAACCGAGCGCGACCTCGTCGATCCGAATCTCCGTGAAGTTCTGGCGGTGGCCCTGCTTCCTCCGATACCCCTTCCGGCGCTTCCGCTTGAACACGATGATCTTGTCACCGCGACCATGTCGGATTACCTCGGCCTTGACCGACGCACCTTCGAGGATGGGCGTACCTACGTGGACATTCTCTTCACCGTCACCGGCGAGGAGAACATGCTCGAAGGTCACCGAGTCCCCAGGCTCCGCTTCGAGCGAGGGGATTCGGAGGCGCGTGCCGGGCTCAACCCGGAATTGCTTCCCACCAGTCTGAAATACCGCGTACATAATCGAGTTCCCAATTGGGCTCGGATTTCGCTGTAGAGCCTATTAATGTCGAACTGTCGCGTAGAACGGTCAAGATGTCGTACCGGGTGTCAGGCTGCGTACTTGTCCGTGACATCGGTTTCCGACG
>SMVB01439009.1_pt1 | contig 11606 bp, 11 predicted proteins | sample 2456461 | NCBI WGS metagenome assembly SMVB01 (sample SAMN11095934, study PRJNA526329) | marine sediment metagenome | biome: Marine sediment; feature: Surficial sediment; material: Deep marine sediment; isolation source: Hadal surficial sediment | place: Pacific Ocean | collected 2014-05 | depth...
CGGATCAGGGGGAAGGTGAACAACGGCAAAATGTCGGTTTTTCGAGGGATTCCGGGCGTCGGTGCCGGACTTTTGCGACATGCATGTCGCACTTTGCCGCGAGAAACGCACCCCCAAACGCACCCCCTTGCGCGACGCCGCATGGCCAATCGCCACCTTGGCCCAATCGGCTCTTGCACTGGTAGCCAGCTGGCCTACGCAGACGCCTAGAGAGCAGGCTGCGGACCACGTAACTGGAAATTGAGTTTACACTTTCACCGAAGACCGTACGATCCTGTGGTCACTGCTTTGACCTTCGAGGGATTCACGGAGAAGCGGCTGGCGGACAACTGCGCCCTCACGTTCACCGAATTTCATCTCTCGACATTCGGTAGCGATCCGTCGCCTGTGGTAGCTCCCATGGCTGACGGTTTGGAATATGGTACACGACGTACGGGGGCAGGATACTCCGCAGAGCTGGCGCTGTCTCACCTCGGCCGCGATCGCCTGCGCCTGAGTCTCACTGTGACATCCACCGCGGGCGGCAAGCGCGTGGCCTCGCTGTCGCGGAGGAACTATCGGGCGAATCCTACTACCTTTGCCGAGGTTCGGTCGAACCATTGACCCCTTGGTTGCGTACACCTAAGGTCCAATGGCGCTCGCGACGAGGACGATGACGATGTCCACCGCGGTGGAAAGTGTGCTCGATTATGTCACCCACTCGATGCAGTGCTTTTACACGAGTGACCCACACCATGAAGACGATTTCCTCAAAGCGCTGCACGAGGCGGTCATGCTCAGTCATGAGATTGTGCAGCAGAAGGCAGGTGGTGACGCCGCGGAGGACAGGATGGCCACCACACTCACGATGTTCATGGGAGTGTACCCGCATGCGTACGTGATTCAGGTTGGGGATAGTCGGTGCTATCAACTTCGGGACGGAATTCTGAAGAGAGTTACCAAGGATCAAACCCTGGTGCAGCAACTGGTTGATGACGGTGTGGTGAAACAGCACGAGGCGGAAGGGTCCCCTTGGAAGCATATCCTGTCGAGCGCTATCGGCGGATCTACTGCTACCACTGTTACCACCAAGATCGACTTCCGGTGGGGGGACGTGTTGATGCTTTGCACCGACGGGCTCACGCAACACGTGTCCGAAGAAGAAATCGCAGACCGACTCAACCGCCTGGAGTCAGCCGAGCAGGTAAGTCGTGATCTGGTTTCGCTGGCGCTTGAACGGGGAGGGTCAGACAACGTCACAGTGGTCGTGGGCCGATTGCGGGCACCGGCCTCTTCCAATTCCACCCCGACCGGTATCTAGACATCGCCGTGGGAACAACGGTTTTCAAATCCCTATTTGTCGCAACGATCGTCGCAAGCACGATGCCCGCGCACGCCCAAGACGCCCACTACTGGACTCAGCAATACGGTAGCACTGCCACGCTCCTGGGCGGTACGGTCGTCGGTAGCGTCCGTGATTTGAGCGCCACGTACTACAACCCCGGCGGATTGGGGCTGAGCGCGGCGCCGGCATCCATCCTGGGCGCCAAGGTTTTTCAGTTCAACAATCTCATCGTCACAAACGGGGCAGCCGACGGGGTGGACCTGTCTTCCCCGGCGTTCAGACCGGCGCCGGACCTGGTCGCCGGACTGATTTCCGGTGTCGATTCCCGTCATCGCTTCGCCTACTCAATACTCACCCGTCAGCGATTCGATATAAGGTTGCAAGGGCGTCGCATCGATTCGAGAGATATCATTTCGAACGCGCTCGGTGTTGAGAGTTTCGCCGGCGAGATCCTTTTCGCGCAGGATCTCACAGAAACGTGGGGTGGGGTAACGTGGTCAACGAAGCTCGGTGAACATGTCGGTATAGGTGTGACCCAATACCTGGCGCTTCGCACGCAGAATTCCCGGTACCACACCATCGCCCAGGCGTTAACTACGGCCCAAAACGTGGCTGTGACGATTTCTGTCGATGACTACGACTTCAACAACCTGCGAACGCTTTGGAAGACCGGGATCGCCTTCGATCTCACTCCACTCACGGCCGGCATCACGATCACCACCCCGAGCATCGATTTGCTTGGGAGCGGGTCGGCCACATTCAATCGCACGATCGTGGGGCAGGATAGGGACGGCGATGGAATACTAGACGAGTCATTTGCCAGCAATTTTCAGGACGGCGTAGCCGCAAGCTTTGGATCACCCGTCTCCGTCGCGTTCGGTACCTCGTACCGTGTGGGGACAACAACGGGGCATTTCTCCGCCGAGTGGTTCGACAACGTGTCACGCCGCCAGGTTCTCGCGACCGAACCGTTTGTCGCACAGAGTTCCGGCGAGCTCATGTCGAATCCCCTCATCCACGAACTCAGCAGCGTGTTCAACTACGGGTTTGGCCTCACGCACGAGGTCAGCAAAAAGTTCTCGGCGTTCGGTAGCTTTGTCAGTGACCATTCGGGGCGTGTGATCGAATCCGATGCCAACATGGCCATCTCGAGCTGGGACATCTACCACCTGACAGGTGGTGGGGCGTTCACGGTTGCGGGCACCGAACTCACGGTAGGGCTGGGATATTCCTTTGGAGGTGCGCCGGTTCTACAACCCATTGACTTCACGGGTGCTACCGAGGCAAATCAACTCCAGGGCCTGCCGAACCCCGACTCCCGCGTGAAGTTCCGAGGTTTCAAGTTCATTCTCGGTTTCTCAGTGGTCAGGCAATAGCGAATCCCCTTTCCCAAGCGCCAGAGGTAGACTCCCCCCTACACTGTCCCAGACAGGCTGCCCCTTGCCGACTCTCCGTGTCACAGGCAACTTCTACGACACAGTGAACTCCGTTCAGGACACATCCGATGGAATTGAGATCCATGCATAGTCTACGACTGCGTGGCCATCACGTGACATTGGACTTTGGTCCCACTCTCGATCCGGAGCTGGCCTCACACCCCAAAATCCCGTACGACCAAGGTCCTATACCGATCGCCTGACCTCTCCCCTACACTGTCCCAGACAGCCTGCCTCAGACCGGCACTCCGTGTCACGGGCAATTTGCAAGACACTAGTGAACTCCGTATTAGGGACGCACCCGAATGAAAGCACTCCGCGCCGTGGGTGGGATCACGTTCTTGTGGGCCTCGATCCCTGCCAGCTTGGGTGCACAGCAATTCGACCTCGAACTCGGACTGATCGGGGGTTGGGGTCTCGAGGAACCATACCATGGAAGTATTGGAGCATCCGCCGGCGTTCTCGTACGTCGGTTCTACGGCGGCGGACGCGTGATCAAACACTTCGGCACGTCCATAACCAGAACCGGTACAATCGAGACGACCACCACCGAACAAAGCACCTGGGTGTTAGGTGCAGAATTCGGTTTTCCAATCTTGCTCGAACCGGTCGCGGTTCGGTTGACTGCGACCGTCGGAGCCTTCCGGTTCAAGGAGATCGTACGACGAGAACCGATTGGCGGGGGAACGCCCACTAAAACAACCCGCACGAAGACGACCTCGATGTTCTCGCCTGCGGTCACGGCGCTCATTCCTCTGCCCGGTTTCAAGATAGGTGCCGAAGTTGTGCTCCTGAACGGAGGGGATCCCAACTTCAGCGAGACTTTCGGCACTCGCTCTGTCGCATTCTACGGCAGGGTCATCGTTCCCATCGGTACGTAGTCAACCCTGAAGAAGTTCATGGCCGACGAGATTTCCCTACACACAGAGACCAGCCATGCGGTGAGTCTCGCAAGCTCGGTGTCCGGATCGAAGCACGGCCTCCCCGCCGATCTTCTCCAAGACATATCGCGGCGATTGGCTTTCATTTCTATCGTCGTCATCGTTCTATCGATTTCCAACGTGGTCGTGACCGAACTCACCCAAACGATGGGATCGCGCGCATTTCGGTATGGCATGCTGGCTCTCGGTGTAGGCGTCAGCGCAGTGGTGTTGTATTTGTCTCGCAGCGGAAGAGTGGCACCTGCCCGACTATTGGACGTCGGCTCGGGCTACGAAGTCGCCGTCGCTTTGATGGTATCGCAAACCATCATATCCGAGTTCGGCATCAGACCCGCATTCACTTGGTCGACAGTGGCCGTGTGGGTCCTGATTTACCCAATCATCGTCCCAAACACGATAGGCCGGACCGCCGTCGCGTCTATTGCCGCAGCGGCCACCGAGCCATTCATGGTGCTGGTGTACGCCGCGGCCGGATCCATCACAATGCCGGCGTTTGGCCTATTCGCGCGCAGCCTGTGGCCCAACGTGGTCGCGGTCGTGCTAGCCCTGGCTATCAACCGAAGCATTTATCAACTAGGGCAAAAGCTTTCCAAGGCACGAGCCTTGGGAAGCTATCAACTGACAGAAGAGTTGGGAGCCGGCGGCATGGGCGAGGTGTGGAAGGCAAAGCACCGTTTGCTTGCCCGATCCGCAGCCGTGAAACTGATCCACCCCGAAGTCCTCAGCGCCGGCGATGACAACCTCCACGAAGTCCTCTTGACGCGGTTCGAGCGCGAAGCACAAGCAACTGCCGCACTCCGGTCGCCACACACGGTGGAATTGTACGATTTCGGTGTCGCGCGCGACGGCAGCCTGTATTATGTGATGGAGTTGCTGGACGGTCTCGACCTCACTACGCTGGTGCAACGCTACGGTACACAACCACCGGGCCGGGTTGCTTCCATCTTGCGCCAGGCGTGCCACTCGCTCCACGAGGCGCATGCGGGCGGACTCATCCACCGCGACATCAAACCGGGCAACATTTTCCTGTGCCGCTACGGAGCGGATCTGGATTTTGTCAAGGTGTTGGACTTCGGTCTCGTCAGGCAGACCACCGCAGGGGCCGGAGACGGCCAACTGACGCGAGCCGGTTCCATGATGGGAACCCCGGCGTTCATGGCACCAGAGATGGCGATGGCGGATCCCGACGCGATAGACGGACGCGCCGACATCTACTGCTTGGGATGCGTTGGCTACTGGCTGCTGGCCGGGGAGTTGGTCTTTCCCAGATCCAACCCCATGGCCATGATCGTCGGGCACGTCAACGAAGAACCGCCCTCAATCTCGAGCCGCATAAACGGTACAGTTCCACCGAAACTCGAAGACATCATCATGGCCTGCCTGAGAAAAGATCCCAACAAACGTCCACAGAACGCTCGTGCACTGTCCACGATGCTCAAGGCGATCGAAGCGGAAGAACCGTGGACCGAGGAGCAAGCAGCACAATGGTGGCAGGAACATACAGAACGGGAGACTGGCAAATGACTCGTACAGCCACGAAGAAGTTTCTGACGGTGATTGCCCTGCTGGGCGCTCATCCCATCGCCGCCCACGCGCAGACGGAGGGCTTCACCATTACCGGTACGGTGGTCGACAAGAGCACCGGCAATCCGTTGCAATACGCCGTCGTGGGTTTACCGGGCCAACAGTCGTGGGCACTCAGCGATCAAAACGGAGTGTTCGAACTCACCGAGCTCGAGGGTGGTCTATATCGCTTTGTCGTATTGCGCCGCGGTTACTACTACGCCGACCAGAACATCCGGTTGTCGGGACCCAAGAACATTGGGGTCGAGATGACGCCCGAGGATGTGTCCTACCCGGTCGGACCCGGTCGGGTCGTGGGCCGAGTGCTCGATCAAGAATCCGGCCGGCCGATCGAGGATGCCTGGGTGGGACTCGCCCCAACGTCGCAACAAGCAGAAACCGACTCTCGCGGCCGTTTTGAAATCACCGATGTCTCCGCCGGCGGCCTGCTGCTTCAAGTGCGGCGAGAGGGTTATCAACCCCGGCTGGACACAATTGTCGCGTTTTCGGGAGTGACGGTTGACGTCGAAGTCACGCTCGCCACGGCAGGCATACCACTCAGGCGCATCATCATCGTCGCTCGGTCTCCGTTTCTCGAGGGGAATGGATTCTATCGGCGGGCTGGCGGAAGCGGGTGGCAGGCCAATCGCACCGCCATCGAGGCTGCAGATCCCCCCGAGTTGGAGCGCATGTTCGATCGTGTCGAAGTTGTGCGCGTAGAGCGAGACCGATTCGGCGGGACCGTACTCACGAGCAGACGCGGCACCAGGTGCGTGTTCGGCGTGTTTCTCGATGGAAAACGGGCGCCGGGTTTCGACATCAACACGGTGCCGCCCGACGCCGTTGAAGCACTGGAAGTTTACCAAGGCTCGAACGTACCCCCCGAATACTCACACTCATGCGGTGTCGTGCTCATTTGGATGCGGCGTGCCGGCCGAGAGGAGTTCCGCAACAGAGACCAACGATGAGCCGACGCACGAGAATCTCTTCCAACGGGCTGAGCGCTACCCTGGCGTTCGTGGTGCTCGGCGCGGCACCGAAAGTTGGCTACACACAGGCCGATGTTTTGACCGTCACCGGGACGGTCGTCGACCAGCGTAACGGCGCTCCGCTGCAGTACGCCGTGATAGGTGTGCCGGGTCAACGGGTGTGGGACCTCACCGACGAGGCCGGCACGTTCACCCTCGAACGGATGCGGCCCGGACGTTTCCGCCTCATCGTACTGCGGCGCGGATACTACTACCCCGACAAGGACGTCGACTTCGCGGGACCGCTGGAGCTCCGCGTCGAGATGACGCCGGAGGACGAGTCGACGCCGGTGGGACCTGGGCGCGTGGTGGGTCGCGTGCTGGATCAGGAATCCGGTAACCCCATTGGGGGAGCCACCGTACGACTGTTGCCGACCGGGCAGGAAACCCGAGCGAATGGGCAGGGGCGCTTCACGATCTCAGACGTTTCCGCCGGTGCTCTCCTCATTCAGGTTCGCCAGCTTGGCTTTCAAGAACGGAGCGATACGATTGCCGTCTTGCCGGGCATCACTACCGACGTCACCGTCGCTCTCGCGACCGGGGCTATGCCACTCGACCCGATAAACATCCTCGGGCGGTCACCATTTCTCGAGGCGAGAGGATTCTATCGGCGGAGTATGGGCTCGGGGTGGCAAGCCAATCGCTCGGCGATCGAGGCGGAAGATCCGTTCGATTTGGAGCGCATCTTCAGTCGCGTCTCGGGAGTGCAAATGGAAAGAGACCAGTTCGGTGGGGCGATCCTGACCAGCACGCGTGGCAGCAGGTGTCCGCTCGCCGTCTATGTCGATGGCATCCGTGCACCGGGCTTCGACCTGAACTCCATGCCCCCCGACGCCGTTGAGGCGTTGGAAGTCTACCAGGGAGTCAACGTGCCGGCCGAGTACTCAAACTCGTGCGGCGTGGTGCTCATTTGGATGCGGCGTGCCGGCCGAGAGGAGTACCGTAACAGGAGTCGAGACAGTCAAGAAGTGAACAGTGAGGTGAAGCTGTGAGGAGCAAGCTAGGACGTCGAGACGGAACACTGATCACTGATCACTGTTCACCTGCTACTGGCACAAACGAAAGGCAATAGATGAGAACCCGGACCATACCAGCCCACACCCTACTCTTGGGGCTAGCCGTCTCCGCATGCGCCGCCGGAGTAACGGTGCCGCCGCTCACGCCGACTCCCACTGGAACCCAACAGGTCGGGAAATTCGTGTGGTTCGATCTCCTGACCGATGACGTTCCGGGCGTTGCGCGGTTTTATCGTGGCTTGTTCGGGTGGGAGTTTGCGACGAGCAGTGACGATTCGACATATACGGTCATTCTGCATCGGGGCACACCGATCGGCGGCGTCGTTTACACCGATCGGCTGGCTCAGGACGTCAAAACGTCGCAATGGTTGAGTTCCATCTCCGTGCCCGACATCGAGGAGGCCGTCGAGCTGGTGCGAAGCAGCGGCGGCGTGGTGTACGCTAAACCGCGCGACCTTCCCGAACGCGGTCGCGTGGCGGTCGTCACCGACCCGCAGGGGGCGCTTGTTGCATTCGTGCGAGCGGATGGCGGAGACCCACCAGACCGCGAGCCGGCACTCGGAGATTGGTTGTGGTCGGAACTCTGGACCACCGATGCCGATGCCGCCATGTCGTTTTACGAGTCGCTGGTCGGATACCGGCGGGAGGCATTCGACGCCGGTGTGTCGCGTCCCTACCATCTCCTGCTAGCGGGTGATCGGGCGCGGGCCGGTGTCATGGAGATTCCCTTCGATGGCGTGCGACCCAATTGGCTGACGTACGTCCGAGTCGAAGATCCGGTGGCGATCGCAGGCCGGGTGGAAGCACTTGGTGGCACCGTGCTCATCCCAGTCCGCGACGATATACGCGGCGGCAGTGTCGCCCTCATTGCGGATCCCTCCGGCGGTGTGCTCGCGGTGCAGCGATGGCCGATCGATACGATCCAGGGAGGTGCGCGATGATCACGCGTGCGAAGGTGTACCGGGCCATGGTGGTGGGTTGTGTGTGCCTGTCGGGTATCGCATGCGCCGGTTCGACGGTGTACGTCGGCGTCGCCGTCCCCGGACCGTGGTACGGGGGCTACCCCTACCCGGTGGGCCCGGTGGGAGTCTACGGGCGGCCACCAAGAGTCTGTTGCTACGACAGGGACGGACCGCCGTCTGAAACACCGGCTATCCAAACCATTAGACCGCTGGCTGCGGACTCGACGGCGGATTCCACCGGCTGGGCGTTGAGACGTCCACAGTGGCCAGTGGCCAGTGGCCAGTGATCAGTGATCAGTAACCGGTAACCAGTAGCCAGTAACCAGTGAAAGGCACAACAATGATTCGCAAAAGATTCGTATTCACCTTCGCGGCTCTAGTAGCGGTGCACGCCGTGCCGGCCTTGGCGCAAGATGTCACCGTTACGCGAGAAAACGTGAACGTGGCGAAGAAGCCCTACTCGCCTTACGCGGGCAGGGCGTTCCCGACCATGGTCCTGTGGGGCGATACGCACGTGCACACGTCCAATTCGCTAGACGCCAGGGCGACCGGCACCACGCTGGGTCCAGAGGAGGCTTTTCGGTTCGCGCGTGGAGATGAAGTGATCTCCTCGCACGGCGAACGACTGAAGCTCTCTCGGCCGTTGGACTTCCTGGTCGTATCGGATCACTCCGATGCCATGGGGGCAATGAACGAGATCATAGCCGGGGATCCGGACCTGATGCGCAACCCCACGTTGCGGGATTGGCACGATCGGATCATCCAGGGCGGGTCAACGGCCTTGGACGCCGCTATCGAGGTCGTCTACGCATTTGCGGGGATCGCCGGACCCCCGATACCGGAGGAAGTTCTGGACCCCGAGTTCGTCGGGGGCGTCTGGCGGCGTTATCTGGAGACCGCGGAACGATACAACGATCCCGGCCGCTTCACCGCGCTCATCGGGTACGAGTGGACCTCGACCGAGAACGGCAACAACCTGCACCGTAACGTGCTCTACAGGGACGGCGCCGATCTTGCGCGCCGAATGAACCCATATACAACGGCCGAGAGCTTCAATCCCGAGGATCTCTGGCGTTGGATGGAGACCTACGAAGAAACCACTGGCGGTCGCGTTTTGGCGATAGCTCACAACGGCAACCTCTCGAACGGAACCATGTTCCCCGTAGAGACCAATCCGGCGACGGGGCAACCCCTGACGGGCGACTACGCCAGAAACCGCATCCGGTGGGAGCCTGTCTACGAGATCACCCAGATCAAAGGTGATGGCGAGGCCCACCCCCTCCTGTCCCCTAACGACGAGTTCGCGGACTACGGAACGTGGGACAAGAACAACCTCGGGCCGTTCGCGAAGACACCCGACATGCTCCCGCGTGAATACGCCCGTGAGGCGCTCAAGAACGGGCTCCTTCTGGAAGATCGGCTCGGAACGAATCCCTACAAATTCGGAGTGATCGGATCAACCGACTCCCATACGGCCCTGGCCACAGCCGAAGAGGAGAACTTCTTTGGCAAGGTGTCGCACATGGAGCCGGCCGCCGAGCGCATGGCCGAGCCCATCGCCGAGTTCACAGACGAGTTGAGGTGGATGGGCTGGGAGATGGTCGCTTCCGGGTACGCTGGCGTGTGGGCCACTGAGAACACGCGCGAGGCCATCTTCGATGCCATAAATCGTAAGGAGGTCTATGGCACCACCGGCCCGCGCATAACGGTGCGGTTCTTCGGTGGATGGGATTTCGAAACCGCGGACGCGAGCAGTCGCCTGCCCGGCGACGTCGGGTACTCCAAGGGGGTGCCCATGGGCGGTGATCTCACGTCCGCTCCGGCGGGTAAGGCACCGAGCTTTCTCGTCGCCGCGCTCAAGGACCCGTACAGCGGCAATCTCGACCGCATCCAGATCGTAAAAGGTTGGATGGACAGCGCGGGCGAGACGCACGAGCGGGTCTACGACGTGGTCTGGTCCGGCAACCGCCGGCGGGGTGCCAACGGCAAACTGCCCGCGGTCGGCAACACGGTCGATGTCGAGAACGCAACCTGGACCAACACGATCGGTGCGGCCGAGCTGATCACGGTGTGGGAGGATCCGGACTTCGATCCCGAGCAAAAGGCTTTTTACTATGTGCGGGTTCTCGAGATTCCGACACCCTTCTGGACCGCGTACGACGCGTTGCGGTTCGACGTGGAGGTTCCGGCGGATGCGCCGCGGATGAATCAAGAGCGGGCGTATACGTCGCCTATTTGGTATACGCCGGGGGGTTAGAAGTGGCCAGTTGCCAGTGGCCAGTTGCTAGTTGCCAGTGATCAGTGATCAGTGACCAGTAAACAGTGGCCCGGGCGTATTCACGACCTTCCACGGTTTCGAATGGTCCTCCATGCCGAACGGCAACAACCTCCACCGGGTGGTGATCTTCCGGGACGGCGGCGACCGGACCAGCCAGATTCTTCCATACTCGCAGTACAACTCGGTGGATGCCGAAGACCTGTGGACCTACATGGCGGGCTACGAGGAGCGGACCTCCGGTCAGGTGCTGGCGATCCCGCACAACGGCAACCTCTCCAACGGTCTCATGTACGATGTGGAAACGTACGGCGGGCAGCCGCTCACCGAGGCGTACGCGCGCATGCGCATTCGCTACGAGCCCCTCGCCGAAGTGACCCAAATGAAGGGGGACGGAGAGGCACACCCGCTTCTCTCTCCCAACGACGAGTTCGCCGACTTCGAGACGATGGACGCAGGCAATCTCAACGGGTCGGTGCGCAAGACCCCGGACATGCTGCCCAAAGAATACGCCCGCTCGGCGCTACTCGAGGGCTTGAGACTGGGGCAGAGACTCGGGACGAACCCTTTCAAGTTCGGCATGATCGGGAGCACGGATGCCCACACCGGCCTGCCCACGTCCCGGGAAGAGAACAACTTCAGCAAGGCGCACATCGTCGAGCCGGCCGCAGACCGAGCGGAGCATTCTCTGATTCAAGGCGTGATACCCGAGCTCTCGGTCTTCGAGGTCGACGTCGGGGCTTCCGGCCTCGCCGCGGTGTGGGCCCGCGAGAATACCCGCGAGTCCATTTGGGATGCGATGGCCCGCAAGGAAGTGTACGCGACCACCGGTACGCGCTTGACAGTCCGGGTGTTCGCGGGCTGGGACTTCGAGGAAGACGAAGTGCACCGCCCCGACTTCGCGCGAGAGGGCTACCGTCGCGGCGTGCCCATGGGCGGCGACTTGAGGGATGCAGCCAGCGGGGTGGCCCCGAAGTTCATGATCCGCGCGTTGCGCGACCCGGACGGTGCCAACCTCGACCGGGTGCAGGTGATCAAGGGATGGCTCGACGCCAGCGGAG
>SMVB01005393.1_pt1 | contig 11604 bp, 8 predicted proteins | sample 2456461 | NCBI WGS metagenome assembly SMVB01 (sample SAMN11095934, study PRJNA526329) | marine sediment metagenome | biome: Marine sediment; feature: Surficial sediment; material: Deep marine sediment; isolation source: Hadal surficial sediment | place: Pacific Ocean | collected 2014-05 | depth 0-1...
CGGGACGCCGCCTCGATGTTCTCTCAGTTAATGGACAAGAAAGAGTCGGGCGAATTTCTGCCTGAGGGTGGCTCCACCGATGCCAGCCTTCCTGCCGAAGAGCCCGCCGAGACCGCGGCCGACAAGGCCGAGGAGGAATAGCAATGACCAAGAAGAAGACTGACGAATTGCTCAGCACGTTTGAGGAGATGACCATGCTCGAGCTCAAGGACTTTCTCGATGCCTTCGAGGAGAAGTTCGATGTGACCGCCTCCGCGCCTACGGCGGTGGCAGTCGCCCCGGCAGCCGGTGGAGATGGTGATGCGGATTCTGGTGCCGAGGAGAAGGACGAGTTCGATGTCGTTCTCACCGCTGCCGGGTCGGCCAAGATCCAGGTCATCAAAGAGGTGCGTGGACTCACGAGCCTGGGCCTGAAGGAGGCCAAGGATCTGGTCGACGCTGCTCCCTCGAATGTTTTGGAGGGCGTCGACAAGGAGACTGCCGAGAAGGCCAAGGAGGCCATCGAGGCCGTCGGTGGTTCTGTGGAGCTCAAGTAGCTGACATAAATCCCAAGTTCGGATGAAAAGGCTCCCAGAAGGGGGTCTTTTCTCATACTGGACGGCCAAAAGATCAAATGCGACGCGCCATGCATTAGAACGCGTGTTTAGGTGAAGTAGGCGGTGACCACCGGGGTTTCGCGCTGGCGAAGTTGGACGTTGGCTTCGAGTTTCTCGAGGTTCTGCTCCACTGCCCGGGTGGCTTCTGGGATCGGGTGCTCAGCAAAGAAGGCCTTCAGATCCGCCGCCACCTCGGGCTCGGATAGCGCCGAGATTCCTTCCACCACCCGTAGGCGAGTCATCCCTGGCATCACCTCCAACACCTCGTCCCAACGGGTCCGGGCGCTGGCCCAGACGGCCGGGCCGGACTTGCCCATCAAAAGCCTGGCAAACACCCAGAACCCGTCCTGGGTCCGGATATCACCTTCGAGGACCTTGTCTAGCGTTGAGAGGGCCTGTTCCTCGGAGCTGACGCCCGCCACCGAGCGGAGATAGCGAAGCTGGTCGAGGGGGGTGGTCGACGACTGATACGTCTTCCACAAGGTTTCGTACTCGTCGGGTCCACCTTGGCGTGCATAGACCGCGAGCGCAGACGTTGCCATCTCCGGATCGAGATCGGCGCCCTTCAGCATTCGAGCCACGATGTCCCTCGATCGTCTGATCGTGCTCGCGTCCTCGCCGAGATTGCCGAGTGCGGCGATGAGGTCGCCCCGAAGCTTGCGGGCAAGATCGCTGTCGGAATCGGACACCTCCCAGCCGAGCCGTTCCAGAGCAGGGACGACCAGGTTTCTCACGAACTCCTGGAAGGCGGGACGAGCCGCGTCTTCCAGGGTGTGGTGCTCGAGCAGCCCTAGTCCGCCGGTGATAACCGACCAGATGGCCTGCTCCGTCTCGTTGCTGAAACCTTCGACGAGGTCGAGGAAGTGTGAGGAAGCTACTTGGCCGCTTCGGACAAAAGAGAGTGTGTCGGAAACCAGGGCGTATCGCTCGATGTCATCCAATTCACCAATGTTCTCCAGCAGGGCGTCGAAGAGATCCTCCGAGTAGCTCGTTCTGTAGAAGCCGAAGCCTCCGGAGTTGGCGACAATCCAGTCGATCTCGCCTTCGATGGAGACCACGGTTTCGTCGTCCTCGGCAAGAACCTTCAATTCGAATGCCTCACCGTTCATGGAGCCACGCAACTGCACGGGCACCTTCCAGACGGTTGAGTCGGTTTCGTCAGGAATGGCAAAGAACCGCCGCTGGGCGAGTTCGACGCCCCCGGTGACCTTCTTCACGTCGATCTGGGGGAATCCCCGCTGGTAAACCCAGGTATCCATGATCTCGCCGACCGGCCAGTCCGAGGCGCCGTCGAGTCCTTCCCACAGATCGGCTGTGACGGTATTGCCGTACTCGTGCTTGCGCAGGTAGTTGCCGACACCCTGGCGGAACTGCTCTTCACCGATGAACTGCTCGATCATGTGAAGAACGGCGTTCCCCTTGCCATAAGTGATCGAGTCGAACATCTGGTCAACCTCGCTGGGAGCGTTCACCTCAAACTCGATTGGCCTCGTTGTCGCCAGCTGGTCGGTGCTCATCGCCCATGGCACTTCGCCGTTGGCGAAGGCGAGCCACCGCTTCCACTCGGGACGCATGGCATCGGTTGCCTTCATCTCCATGAAGCTGGCAAAGGCCTCGTTGAGCCAAGCACCCTCCCACCAGGCCATGGTGACGAGATTGCCGAACCACTGGTGGGCGACTTCGTGTCCGACCACGTCCAGGCTGTTCTGCAACTCGGCCTGGCTGGCCTTGTCCTCGTCGATGACGAGGTAGGCGTCGCGGTAGGTGATGAGCCCGACATTCTCCATCGCACCAGCTGCAAAATCGGGGATGGCGATGTGATCCAGCTTGTCGCCCGGGTAAGGAATTCCGTAGTAGTCGGTGAGGTACTCAAAACAGAAGATGGCGTTTTTCAAGGCAACATCGGTCAAGTGAACATTGCCTTTGGGGACAATGATCCGGATGGGAGTTCCCCTCACATCCACGGGCTCGGTCGCTTCGAAGGGTCCAACCATGAAGGCCAGCAAGTAGGGCGACATCTTCATCGTGTTGGCGAAACTGACCTCGATACGACCGTCGTCCAGCGACTGTCTCTTCAGTTCGCCTGTGTTGGTGTACACCGCGAGGTCACTGGCGATCACCATCGTTGTTTGAAAGGTGGCCTTGAAATCGGGTTCGTCCCAACAGGGAAAGACGCGTCGGGCATCCGTTGTCTGGCACTGGGACGCAGCGATTGTGTGCTCGTTGCCTTCGGCATCTCTATAGACAGATTTGTAGAGGCCACGTAGCTGGTCATTGATTATCCCCGAGTGCTCGATCTCCAGGCGATAGCTGCCAGGCGTTGCCGTCGTTTCGAGCACGAGCGTCACCCGTTCGTACTCCTCGTCATAGGACATCTCGGTTACCGCGATCGAGCCGGAGGCGGATACCAGACCTGCCGACTTGATGTCGATATCGGCGGTGTTGAGGACGATGGTGTCGGTCGGCGTCGTGATGTCGATGTCGATCCCGACCGATCCGTCGAATCTCAGGGTCTCGAGGTCAGGCTCGAGACGGATGTCGTAGTGGGTGGGTAGGACGTGGCGGGGCAGGCGGAATGGGCTGTCGGACAAAGCAGATCCTCGCGTGAGAAAGAGAGGCGGCCAATGGTAACTGTCGGCAACATATGCCCGAATTCCGACCGAACCTCGTGGAGGAGGCCACCCAGTCCTACCCTCGCCGGGATGAGCGAGCGCTCTACAATCCTCGTCTCGGTCAACGGGCCCGACCACCCCGGCATCTCCGCCGGTTTGATGGACGTGCTGAGCGCCGGTGGCGCGGAGATCTACGACATCGAGCAAATCGTCGTCAGGGGCAGACTGACGTTGAACATCCTCGTCGGAGTGGCCGCAGAGCAAGCGACGATTCGCGATCTTCTCTTCTTCGGCTGGGAGGCCGGTCTTCATATCGAGTTCGAGGTGGTTGACACCACGCCGTCCTCCCCCAAGAGTCTCTCGATCGTGACGGTCCTCGGAGTCCGTGTCGGCCCGGAAGACTTTGGAGCGGTGGCGACAGCGATCGCCTCAGGCCGAGGCAACATCGAACGCATCTTTCGACTTTCCAGATACCCGATAATGAGCTATGAGCTGACAATCTCGGGGGGAGATATCGACGAGATCAGGGCTGGCCTAGTGGAGGCGGCGTCGGAGAGGCCAATCGACGTTGCGATACAGGTCGAGGGTCTGGAGCGACGGGCCAGGCGAATGGTGGTTCTCGACGTCGACTCCACCCTGATTCAGGAAGAGATAATCAACCTCCTGGCCCGAGAGGCCGGTGTGGAGGGAAAGGTCTCTGCGATTACCGCGGCCGCCATGACAGGCGAAATCGACTTCGAGGGTTCACTCCGTGAAAGGGTATCTCTGCTGGAGGGACTTGACGAGCCGGCTCTCGATCGAGTGTCGGAGGCAATAGCTGTTACCCCTGGCGCTCGGACCTTCATCCGAACGGTGAAGAGGCTTGGCATGAAGACCGCCATCGTTTCGGCCGGGTTCACCCGGTTTGCAGACACTCTTGCCACAGAATTAGGAGTTGACTATTCGTTGTCCAACACTCTCGAGATCGAAGATGGTGTTCTCACCGGTGGCCTCACAGGCGAACTGGTGGATGGACCGCGCAAGGCCGAATTCCTCAGGTCGATAGCCGACGCCGAAGGGATCGCGCTGAGCCAGGTTGTGGCAGTGGGCGATGGTGCCAACGACCTCGACATGCTGGCTGTTGCCGGTCTCGGCATAGCGTTCAACGCCAAACCGATTCTGAAAGAAGGAGCTGACACGTCGGTCTCGGTTCCGTTCTTGGATGCGATCCTGTTCTTGATGGGGATCCGACGAGAGCTTGTCGAGGCGGCGGATGCCGCCGACCCCGATTTCGAGCAGACACCCCTGATGGAGGTCCCCGGCACCCCTCCGGTCTAGTGCACCGACGGAGCACCAGTGGCGCCGGCACGTCGACCCTACCGGCCTACTCGCTCTGCTCGGCCCAGTTGTGGTGGAAGTACTCGCCTCTGGGGTGGTCGGTCCGCTCGAACGTGTGGGCTCCAAACAGGTCACGTTGCGCCTGGATCAGATCGGCCGGGAGACGCTTCGATCGCATCCCGTCGAAGTAGGCCAGGGCACTCGAATAGGCAGGAACCGGGATTCCCGATTGGACGGCGCCTCCGACCACGGCCCGCCACGATTCTTCTGCCGAGCGTAGGGCATCGGCGAAGAACGGCTGCTCGGTGAGGTCGAGAAGGTCGGGCGTCGAGCGGTATCCGGCAGTGATGTCCTGGAGAAATGCCGCCCGAATGATGCAGCCTGCACGCCATAGCGAGGCCACCGAGCCGAGGTCCAGCTCCCACTCGTACTCTGTCGAGGCAGCGTCGAGAAGCCGGAATCCTTGGGCGTAGGAGATGATTTTGGAGGCATAGAGCGCAGCCTCCACGTCCTCGACACCGACGTCTTCGAGCTGAGTGGTCGGGGAGGCATAGATCTTTGCGGAGCGGGCACGCCTAACCGGGTCGGAACTGACGATGCGGGCGTATACAGCCTCGGCTACGAGGGCGGTCGGCTCGGCGAGGTCCATTGAGGCGATCACTGTCCACTTGCCTGTCCCCTTCTGGCCGGCCGCGTCAAGAATCTTGTCGATCAGGGGCTCACCGTTTTCTGTGGTGCGGAGAATGTCGGCTGTGATCTCGATCAGATACGACTGCAGACGACCCTGATTCCATTCCTCGAACACGTCACCGATTTCCTGAGGCGTTAGCCCCAGACCACGACGCATGAGGTCGTAGGCCTCGGCGATCACCTGCATGTCACCGTATTCGATGCCGTTGTGGACCATCTTGACGAAGTGCCCGGCGCCGCCTTCTCCCACCCACTCGCAACATGGGGCACCATCGGGGGCAATGGCTGCTATGCCTTTCAGCATGGTTTCGACTTGGAGCCACGCCGAGTGATCGCCGCCAGGCATAATGGAGGGACCGTGGCGGGCCCCCTCCTCACCACCGGAGAATCCGACCCCCATGAATCTGATGCCTTGTTCAGCCAGGTCGGCATGCCGAAGCGCGGTGTCGGTGAACTTCGAGTTACCCCCGTCGAGGATGATGTCCCCGTCCTCGAGCAGTGGGACGAGCTCCCCGATCACCGAGTCGACGGCTGCCCCCGCCTTCACCATGACAAGAACCACGCGAGGTGAGCCGAGTTGGCCCACCAGTTCCTCGAGGGTGGCCGCGGGAGCTATGCCTTTGTTGGCGGCCGGACCGGCCATGAAGTCGTCGGTCACCGAGGTGGTCCGGTTGTACACCGAAACCCGGTTACCGGCATCAGTGAAATTGAGGGCGAGATTGGCTCCCATCACGCCGAGGCCAACTATTCCGATGTCAGAGACTTGGTTCACACCCTGAGGGTATCGCCATCCATCGGATCCGCTTAGCCTTGCCGCACTTTGAGCCAGGTACGTCTAGGTATCGATATCGGTGCTTCCGCCATCAAGGGCGCTGTGGTGGATCTCGAGGATGGTTCCATCGTTGGTGATCGCCTGAGACTCCAGACTCCCCAGCCGGGGACCCCTGGGCAAATCGGAGATGTGGTAGCGAGCCTGGTCAGGGATCTCGCCTACACCGGCCCGATCGGCATCGGTTTTCCGGCGGTGGTAACCAACGACGTGGTATGGACGGCCAACAACGTAGACAGATCCTGGGTTGGCACAGACGCCGGCGAATTGTTCAGATCGAAGACTGGCTCGGAGGTGGTCTTGGTCAACGACGCCGACGCAGCTGCCCTCTGCGAGGCGCGTTACGGGGTGGCGAGAGGTGTCTCCGGTCTCGTGATTGTCCTCACCTTCGGTAGCGGTATCGGCAGCGGCCTCCTGGTGAACGGAGAGCTGATCCCCAACGTTGAGCTTGGAAGTCTGGAATTGGAGGGGCACGCCCGGGCCGAATACCACTTCTCCGCCAGGTCGAGGAAGCAGGAGGGGCTCTCGTGGGACGAGTGGGGTGCGAGGACCAGTCGGTACCTCGCCCACGTGAATACCGTTTTCGCTCCGCAATTGATCGCAGTCGGAGGTGGGGTATCTCGAGAGTGGGATCGCTGGCGTGGCAAAATCGACAGTTCCTTGCCTGTGGTACGAACCGAGTTCGTTAACAACGCAGGAATCGTCGGCGCCGCGACACTCGTCGGTTAGCGGAAGAACTCGACGAACTGGTCCGTCATAGGGGACGGAACCCGAACATCGAGAACCGTTCCATGGTCGTCGTGTTTTTCTTCGATGACATCGCCCAAGCGATGGGCGGCTGCCACGACGTCGCCGCGGTCGTAAGGGACTCTCAGTGTGAGAGTCACCATTTGCCGGGCGACCGTCTCGGCCAAAGTCGAGACCAGCTTCTCCAGACCCTGGCCCTGGAGGGCGGAGATACGAACGACACCGGGATAGAGGTTGTCAACACGGTTGAGTTGAACGTCTGACAGGGCATCGACTTTGTTGAACACAAGGAGTTCCGGAATCTCGCTCGCATTTATTTCCTCGAGCACCTCGCGGACCGCGGCAATCTGACCGGCCGGCTGGTCATCGGTGGCGTCAACCAGATGAATCAGGAGGTCGGCCTCACTGGCCTCGGCGAGAGTGGACTGGAACGACTCAATGAGGCCATGGGGGAGTCGTCGCACAAACCCAACGGTGTCGGCGAGCAGGACAGCCTGGTTGTCGGGAAGGTCGAGTCGACGGACGGTTGGGTCGAGGGTGGCAAAAAGGCGATCCTCCACGAGGGCGTTGGCGTTGGTCAGCGCGTTGAGGAGAGTGGACTTGCCGGCATTGGTGTATCCCACGATGGCCACCTGGGGAATGTCGGATTTCCTTCGTTGTTTCCGCTGTGTCTCGCGATGGCCCGCGGCCTTCTTGAGTTCTCTCTCCAGTTTCGAAATTCGCTGCAGGATGCGTCGACGGTCTGTTTCCAACTTGGTTTCACCGGGGCCCCGTGTTCCGATGCCGGCACCCTGTTGGGAAAGGTCCTTTCCCTGACCACGAAGACGCGGGAGGTTGTAACGAAGCAGGGCGAGCTCTACCTGGAGTGCACCGACCTTGGAGGTTGCGTGCTGGGCGAAGATGTCGAGGATCAACGCCTCCCGGTCGACAACGTCGCAGTGGAACGTGTGCTGCAAGTTGCGCTGCTGGGCAGGGGTGAGAGGGTTGTCAAAAACTACAACATCGATATCGAGGGCAGTCGTCAAGTTTGCCAGCTCACTTGCCTTGCCTGATCCGATGTAGGTAGCCGGATCGATGCGCTCGCGCTTGACGAGTTCCCGATCGACCGGGTCGGACCCGGCCGTATCCGTGAGCAACGACAGTTCGTCGAGGGATCGCTCTTCCTCGGCCGAAGTCATACCGGGCAGGAGAACACCAATGAGAAAGGCGCGCTGGATCGCGATATCGAGGTCGGTGACTGTTGCTGTGAGGCGTCGGCCTCGACGGGAAGGTTGTTCTTGAGCCATCAGATGGAAGCCTGTCGGGGGGCTTGATGATTGTCCCCAGTTTTCTGGGATGCGGCGTGATTAATCACTGCATCTTGCGCCGCTGTTTCGGCGACATACCACTAGAGATACTGGCCCTCGTCGCCAACGTGTTCGAGCTCCTCTTCGGCGATGATCTGAGATACCCGGACCGCGATAACAGGCTTGCCACTTGGAGGCCAGATGAATCGCCAGGCGCCAGTAGGGACAGCCCAGAAGCGCTGGCCGGTGAGGACGTCCACGAGGGCAAGCGCGTCGTTTCCGTCCTTTGTCCCGACGGGTACGAGGAGACCGGAGCGTGTGGTGGCATCTTCGGGGGTTTGACCAACGCGCCAGCCACCCATGACCTTGTATCCGTTGTCGTGAAAAATGGGCAGATCTGTTTCGAGCATGTGCCAGTAGATTCTCGCAGGACACTGGGCCAAGGTCGACTTCTGAATGGGCAAAGCTTCCGCCGACCGTCATAGGCGCCGTCGGTTGCCAGTTTCGGAAAGGGGGGGCAAGGGCCGATAGGGTGCGAAGCATGGCCAATAAACCGCACTTCTCCGAGGCACTCGAGTACCACGAAAAGCCTCGTCCCGGGAAGTTGGAGATTCGCTCCACCAAGCCCACCGCCACCCAGTCCGACCTCAGTCTTGCCTACACGCCCGGGGTCGCTGAACCCTGTCTGGCAATAGCTGACGACCCTGACTCGGTGTTTCGATATACAAACCGGGGCAACCTCGTCGCCGTTGTTTCCAATGGCACTGCCGTTTTGGGCTTGGGAAACATCGGTCCTCTGGCCGGCAAGCCGGTGATGGAGGGAAAAGCGGTGCTCTTCAAACGGTTTGCCGATATCGATGTCTTTGACCTCGAGATCGATGCCCCCGACCCCGAAGACGTGATCCGTTTCTGTGAACTGCTCGCCCCCACGGTCGGTGGAATCAACCTCGAAGACATCAAGGCACCGGAGTGCTTCTACATCGAGGAGACCCTCCGTGAGCGTCTCGACATCCCTGTATTCCATGACGACCAGCACGGCACGGCCATCATCAGCGGGGCTGCCTTCCTCAACGCACTCGAGTTGACCGGCCGCGACATTGCCGAAACGAGCGTCGTGTTCTCCGGAGCCGGAGCAGCAGGTGTGGCTACTGCCCGTTTTTTCATCGAACTCGGTGTGGATCCAGCCAGCATCGTCATGACCGATTCCCGGGGTGTGATCCACGATGGGAGGGACGACCTCAACGACATCAAACGCGAGTTCGCGGTGGAGACTGGAGCCAGGACTCTCCACGATGCCATGATGGGCGCAGACGCCTTCGTGGGCGTTTCTGTCGCCGGGATAGTCACCAAGGAAATGGTTCGGTCCATGGCTGACCGGCCCATCGTGTTCGCCCTCGCCAACCCCGATCCCGAAATCTCGTACCCCGATGCCAAGGCAGCTCGAGATGATGTCGTCATGGCCACCGGTCGAAGCGACTATCCGAATCAGGTCAACAATGTTCTCGGCTTCCCCTCCATTTTTCGGGGCGCTCTCGACGTAAGGGCCAGGGGTGTTTCGGAGGGGATGAAAGTCGCCGCCGCCAGGGGTCTGGCCGATCTCGCCCGAGAACCCGTCCCGGATTCGGTGCTGAGTGCCTATGACATGGATCGGCTTTCCTTCGGGTCCGAGTACCTCATCCCCAAGCCTTTCGATCCGAGAGTCCTTTGGACGATTGCTCCCGCTGTGGCCAAGGCTGCGGTTGACGAGGGACTTGCCCGGGCCCCGATCACCGACTTCGACGCCTACCGCGCCCAACTGCATGCCAGGTTCCAGGCGTCTTATGGATTGATCACTTCCATTACCACCCGGGCAATGGAACAGCCCAAACGGGTGGCCTATCCGCACGCCCACGACCTGAGAATCATTCGGGCCGCGAGACGTGTTGCCGATGAGGGAATAGGCAGCCCGATTCTCTTGGGTGACCGGGAGAAGATCGAGTTTCTCGCTGCGGACGCCGGCATCTCCATCGACGGGATGGAGGTCGTCGATCCGGTCTCAGAGGATTCAGACCGTTTGCGGTATGCCGCGGTGCTCGAGGAACTGCGACGTGGAAGAGGTCTGTCACTTCATGAAGCTGAGCGGCTGGTGGCCGATCCGAACATGTATGCGTGTCTCATGGTGCGAGAGGGGGCGGCCGACGCCGTCCTCGGTGGCCTCACCACCTACTATCCGGAGACGATCAGGCCCGCCCTCCAGGTTCTCAAAGTCGAAGAAGGACGGTCGATCGTCTCGTCTGTTTACATGGTCGTTGTTGGAACGGCGCCCTACTTCTTCGCTGACTGTGCTGTGAACATCGAGCCAACTGCCGAACAACTGGCGGAGATCGCAATAGCCGCGACCGAGACAGCGGAGAAGGACTTCCATCGTGACCCACGCGTCGCTTTCATCAGTTACTCGGACTTCGGGTCCGCCGGAGGAGAAGAGCCTGCCAGGGTGCGCAAGGCGTTGGAGCTGTTCAAGAGAGCACGACCGGACGTCCCTGTCGATGGGGAGATGCAGGCCGACTCGGCTGTCGTTAGCGAGTTGCTCGAGCAGAGACGGCCCAGTGGGCCACTTTCCCGGGCTGCCAACGTGCTGGTGTTCCCGAACCTGACCGCCGCCAACGCTTCCTACAAGCTTTTGAACCGACTTGCTGGTGCCGAAGTGATCGGTCCGATCCTCAGCGGACTCTCCAAGACAGTTCACGTCCTCCAGCGTGACGCCTCGGTAAACGACGTGGTCAACATGACCGCCATCGCCGTGGCCGAGGCCCAGCGCCGAGAAAGACGCACCTAATGAATGACGCGTCGCATGTGACATTTGGCCGCGCGGAAGGAGCCAAAAAGGGAGATACCGTGTCTTCGCGCAAGCTGATATCCGCCACCAGGACTACAACTACACCCAAGACTCACGGCACTGGTCGACCTCCGACCTAGCTAGGGGCCAGATGTCCCCGTCTCCGATTCGCCGAGATGGGCGCCCACCACCATGGCTGCGGCCAGAAGCACCAGGTTCTTGAGAATGAACTCGCCTTCTACCGTCAGCTTGAGCGGGTTGCCGTCCTGAAAAGTGAGATCGGGTAGCACAAGGAACACCAGGAAAGTGCCGGCCATCTGAAGGGCCAATACCAGGAGCACCGCCCTGATCCACCGGTTCATGGCAAGCCCCAGGCCGACCAGCACTTCAACGATTCCCAGAGCCGGGACGAACCAGTCGGGATCGACCCAATAAACGGTTGAAGCGACAAGATCAACGACAGGCGAGACGCCAAGGATCTTCAACGCGCCAAACCAGATGAACACGGTCGCCAGTGAGATTCGCAGGGCCGGGACGCCCCACCGCCGAAGATACGGGATGATGATCTCGTCAATCCGCTCGATCAGCGATCTCATGATCTTGATGGTGGCCCCAACGGGGCCACGACCGAAATCACACCCCTGACCACCCGCCGGCCGACTCGCTACACGTAGCCGTGCCGTTGCAGCCAATGGAGTGAGAAGTAACCCCA
>SMVB01154862.1_pt1 | contig 11603 bp, 7 predicted proteins | sample 2456461 | NCBI WGS metagenome assembly SMVB01 (sample SAMN11095934, study PRJNA526329) | marine sediment metagenome | biome: Marine sediment; feature: Surficial sediment; material: Deep marine sediment; isolation source: Hadal surficial sediment | place: Pacific Ocean | collected 2014-05 | depth 0-1...
ACATTCCGCCCAGGGGTAGCAGGTAGTTGGACGCAATGTTATCGACGATGTCAAAAAATGTCTTATCCATGAACTTGGCGTCGCTCATCACGCCGAAAGAAAGCCCGGAAGGAATCCCCAAAGCAAAAATGATCAGTCCCACGGTGAGTACGGCTTTTTTCCTTGCCCATCCGACCTGGTCGATGAAATAGGCCACCACCACTTCCAGCAGGGAGATCCCCGATGTAATGGCCGCAATGGCCAGCAGGACGAAAAAGATAACGGAAACCACCGTGCCAAAGGGCATGCTGGAAAAGACCGCAGGCAAAACACTGAACACCAGGCTCGGTCCTTCCGCCGGTTCCAGTCCCATGGCGAACACGGCGGGGAAAATGACCATCCCCACCAGCAGGGCGATCATCGTATCGAACAGGACCACGTAAACCGTCGCCGAAACCAGGTTTTCTTTTTCGGAAAGGTAGCTTCCGTAGGTGAGCATGGCGCCCATTCCCAGACTGAGGGAAAAGAACGCCTGCCCCAGGGCGATGAGAATCACCGAGGGGGTGATCTTGCTGAAATCCGGACTCAGGTAAAACTTCACGCCCTCCATTGCTCCCGGCAGGGTGAGAGAACGCACCATCAGAATCAGGAGAATCACGAACAGCGTTGGCATCAAAATAGCGCAGGCTCTTTCGATGCCGCCATGAACGCCCCTGATGACGATGGCCATGCAGAGTCCCATGAACAACCCTTGGTAGATCACAACTTCTGTCGGATTGGCAATGAATTGTACAAAGAATTGGCCCGCGTCCTTGGGAGACTGGAATTCCAGAACCGATTGGCTGAAGGATTTGACGATGTAGGCCAAGGTCCATCCTCCCACCACTCCGTAAAAGGAGAGGATGAGAAACCCCGCGACAACGCCCATATACCCAATTCCCACCCAGGCCGTGTTGGGCTGGAGAGTTTTGAAGGCTCCGACCGGATTGAGATTGGTTTTGCGTCCCAGCGTGAATTCGGCCAGCATGATGGGCAGGCCCACGGCGAAAATGCACACGAGGTAAATGAGCACGAACGCTCCACCACCGTTCTGGCCGGTGATGTAGGGGAACTTCCACACGTTTCCCAACCCGATAGCGGACCCGGATGCGGCCAGGACAAAACCCATCCGGCTTCCCCAAAATCCTCGTTTGTTGTTGGTTACCGTACTCATAATGGCGGGAGTATAGCGTGAACTTTTTTTACTATCAACGTGCAGATATTTTCAAGGGTGGATGAAGGAGCAAGACTTTTGTGGTTGAGGGAGGGAGAACAGTTATAATGGGGGAAATGGAATTAAAAGTTATTTTTGATAACGATCATGCAAAAGCATCTCTTAGAAATTCTAGAAAAATTTCCCAATCTTCCCGGAATCTATTTCATGAAGGATGGCAAGGCAAACATCCTTTATATCGGCAAGGCCAAATCCCTGCAAACGAGAGTGCGCTCCTATTTTCAAAACTCACGCTCACTTCATCCGCGTACGCGGGTTTTTCTAGACAAGGTGCGGGATGTCAAGTTCCTGACCACGAAGACGGAAGCCGAAGCACTGATTCTGGAAAGCAACTTCATCAAAAAACATCAGCCACGCTACAACGTCCTTTTAAAGGATGACAAGCATTATCCATATATCCGGCTGACGACACAGGAACGCTATCCCCGGCTGGAAGTGGTGCGCAAAGTTAAAAAGGACGGAGCGACGTATTTCGGACCCTACACCATGGTCAAGGAAGTGCGGGAAACCATCCGTTTGATATCCAAAATTTTTCCGTTGCGGCAAAGCAAGGACAAACTGGACGGCAACCCGCAACGGCGGCCCTGCCTGAATTATCAGATGGGACGCTGTTTTGCTCCCTGCGCCGGTTATATTTCTCCCGAGGATTATTCCCATGTGGTGAAGGATGTCGTCATGTTCCTCAAGGGAAAGAATTCAGAATTGATCGACGGTCTGAAAATCAAGATGACTCGGGCCTCCGAAGAGATGCGCTACGAGGAGGCTGGTGTTTTGCGCGATAAAATTGCGGCGGTCCGAACGGTTCTGGACAAGCAGAAAATCATTTCCACTTCGCTGGAGGATCAGGACGTGATCGGATACTGTAAAGAACGGGGATTCGCGATGGTTCAGGCGCTGGTCATCCGAGGCGGCAAAATGGTGGGGGAAAAGATTTTCAAAATGAAAAGTCTGAACGAAATGGAAGAGAATGAAACCCTGTCTGCTTTTCTCAAGCAGTATTACACCGAAGAGGTTCTGCTTCCCACGGAGATTCTTTTGCCGCACGCAATTGAAGAAATGGATTTGATTTCCGCCTGGTTGTCGGAAAGAAAAAAAAGCAGGGTGTATCTGGAAACACCGTTACGCGGCAAGAAACGCGATCTCGTGCGAATGGCGGAAGAAAACGCCCGTTTTGCCATGCGCACGGAATTGGATAAAGGGGAAACCACCACCCGCATGCTCGAAGAACTACAGGAAGCGTTGGGACTCAAGCATTTTCCGGAGGTGATCGAAGGGTTCGACATCTCAAATATTTCCGGGACCAACGCTGTGGGATCAATGGTGGTGTTCAAAAGTGGTCAGGCCGACAAGCCGTCCTATCGCAGGTACAAAATCGGAGAAGTCGAAGGGATCGACGATTATGCGATGATGCGCGAAGTCCTGCGGCGCAGATACCAAAGGCTTCTCGATGCAGGCAAAGACCTGCCCAGCCTGGTATTGATCGATGGCGGGAAGGGTCATTTGAACACGGCGCGGAAAGCGCTGGAGGATGTGGGTGTCCTGGGAAAAGTGGACCTGGCCTGTATCGCCAAAGGCAAGGAGAGGGGCAACCTGGATACCGATGAGGTATTGCTTCTCCACCGAAAGACGCCCGTTCTGTTTAAGGAAAATTCTGCCTCGCGGTTTTTGCTACAGCGAATCCGCGATGAGGCGCACCGGTTTGCGATCGCTTATCATCGAAAACTGCGGGGAAAAGTGGCCCTGGCATCGCCATTGGAATCGGTGGCGGGTATCGGCAAAAAACGCCGGTTACTTTTGCTGAAAAAATTCGGCAGTTTGGGAAAAATCCGTGCCGCTTCACTAGAAGATTTGCAGGCTATTCCAGGAATCACCGAATCGCTGGCGCAAAAAATTTCTGCCCAATTGCAGGCGCCAGCGTGACGCTGGCTCCTCCGCGGAGGGCGAGCTTGCTCACGCCGTGCAATGTTTCTTGGCTGACTGATTTTTTATAGCGCTGAATTTTCTCTCCCAACGTTTTTAGGGCCTCGCGTAGCGTCAGGCCCCCTGCGTAGCAGGCTTTTCCTCCCCGCGTGGCGGGGAAAAATTCCTTGTCTATGTTTTTCAAATTGCCGATAAGCAGTAAGGTCGAAATGTTTTTTTATAAGGAGATTACAGCCGATGATGTTGAAGGTTAAAACCACGATGATGATTTTGGTTTCTGTAGTGGTATTCCAATTCTTTCTTCTGAGTGGAGAAGGGCGGACGGACTCCGGCCTGGATCATTTGCAGGAGGCCAAAAAACTGGCTGGATTGGAAGTGGACTATTTCCAAAAAAAAATTCGCAATGATTGGAAAGCCCTGTATGGCTACCAACATCCGGATTTCAGGGAGCGCGTTTCCGTTGAAGAGTTTCAATTTTTTGACGGCCGTGTGCTTTATAATTACCGAGATGCAGCAGACCATCATGTGTCGGGAGGGTTGACCCCTTCTCTCGAGTTTATAAAGAGCAATCCTGAAAAAAAAGATGTTTTGGGGTTTCCTGTTCCGAGAAAATACCGGTGGTTTTCCAATCCCTTTATTACCATTCAAGGCTATGACTTGAAACGAGTGTCGATCAGCGAAAATGGCAATTACGCAATGGTCGAGATGGAGTTGAGAGGAATAGAAAAATTAAATCCAGCTGTTGTCCGCGCAGATATTCAATTTGACGTCAAGAAACCTTACGTCGACTATTGGGAAAAAGTCGATGGACAATGGAAAATCGCCCTCATGGTGAACGCCGCGTCCATCAGCGGCGGATCCAAAGTGCGTTATTTTATTCCCAACAGCAACGCCGCCTGGGAAAAAATGAAATTCATCGCGTATGTACCCCGTCCAAAGGCAAAAGGCGGAAAAAATTAATCGTCGGTTCATTCGAAAAAAGGAGCGAACAAGCCCTGCCTTGCATGCAGGTTTGTCGTTTGGGTCATGATTCGACATAGCCCTCCGAGGCATGAGCGATCCTGATGAATAAGGGCCCGCCAGCGTACTGCTGGACCAAATTTTAACAAGCCATGAATTTATGGCGGACTGTGTTCTGCATAGTGTTGAATCGTATCCTCCCCGCGTAGCGGGGCTTGCCGGAGAAATTAAGGAACCGTTCATGTGAAGCAATTTATTTCATCCCTAAAGAAACGGTTGGGAAACCTGATTTCCCGCAAGCAAAAAAACTCGCCTAAAAAAGCGTCTCCGAAGCGATCGAAAGAAGAGCTCCTTGCTCTCCTGGAAAAATACAAGGAGGCCGTGCGCGTCAACCCGCAGGACGGCATGGGCCACTACAATCTTGGAGAGGTGTACGTTGAGCTGTCTCGTTATTCAGAGGCTCTGCCTTCATTGAAGGAAGCCATACGCATCAATCCCAAACATCGTAGCGCGTACTATCAGCTTGGTTTCGCCCTGATCCAAATGGGTAGAGACGAGGACGCTATTGAGCCGCTGGAAACTTGCCTGCGTTTGGATCCCAAGAGTCAGGCCACCCGTAAACGCCTGGCGGAAGCGCATACCAACATTTCGGTGATGCACGGGAAAAGAAAGCAGTATAAGGAATCCATGCACCATATTCAGGAAGCCATCAACGTGGTACCAGATTATGGTCCCGCGCATTTGTCGATGGGCATTTGTTTTACGGACTTGGGCCGCTATCAGGAGGCGTTGAAAAAAATTCAGCAAGGGTTACAGCTGGACAAAAACCTGATGGTGGACGCAAATTACAATTTTGGCATCGTCTATTCCAAATTGGGAGATCCGGAAAAGGCCATCAAACATTATAAAGAAGCGATCAAGGTGAATCCTAAATCGGCTTTGCCCAATTTAAACCTGGGGATGATTTATTCGAATCAGAAAAATTACCAGGAAGCGATTCAGCCATTACGCACGGCAATTCGCGTGAGTCCCAAGATGGCGCGGGAAGCCAATTTCAAACTTGGCGTGGCGTTGATGAAATTGAAACGCTATCAAGAAGCAATGAAGCCTTTAAGGGAAGCGGTCCAGATAACCCCCAATAATGAAAAGGTGCGCGATTTTTTTGCGGAAGGGCTGTATCACGCCAGTTTGTCGCACCGGAAAGCCGACAAGACCGCCGAGGAAATCGAAACCCTCAAAGAGGCTGTCGAAAATAATCCGGAACACATGATGGCGCATTACGCATTGGCGCAAGCCTACGATAAAGACAGCCAGGGGTATTACGCCATTGTCCACACCATCATTGCAAAACAGTTCTTTGTTGAAGCGCACAAGGATGAATGGATTGGCAAGACCATGCGGGTAATCAATGAATTTTTCAAAAAATACCAATATACACAACAGGATTTTGCCAAGGTGCGGATTCCGAGGAAATAAAAAACGCACCCACGTTCGCGATTTGAGAATGAAAATTTGAATTACGTTATTTCAACTCCCTTAAAATGCGCATGAGTTCTTCCATCGCAGGCGACCGGGTTGCGTTTGCCAACTTTTCCACTTCATCGACGAGGGATTTCTGGTCGCGGCCTTTGATCTCGATTTTTATTTCCTCGGTTTCAAAACTTTCCTGAATGCGGATTTTTGTTCGCGGTCCCAGCGACAATTGATCCTGCGCCCGCGCTATTTTTTTTCTCAATTCGGTCAAAACCGGGTATCGCCAGGGCGTCATGGTTTGCATGATCTGATCGTATTTTTCGTGGGTCTCGATGCCGTTTTGGGCAATAATGGATTGAATTTCCTCCCGCCGGAAAATGTCTCCCGGAGATTTGTTTTCGATTCGCGCAATTTCCTCCGCCAGTTCCAACAGTTCCCGCCATTTGTTGATTCCCGGTCGGACGCTGGAAAAGACAGTTTCCGCCGCTTCCCTGCAGGGCGCGGACCATTGAAGCAAAGGGGAAAAAATCCTGAGAGGCACGTTCAGTTCGTGCAACAGATGTTGCAGGCCGGTCTGCAAACATGGGACGCGGGAAAACTCCTGATATAATTTTTTGCTTCGCTGAAGACCCAGGATGGGCATATACTTTCGGATAATAATTTCCCCGGACACGCCCGCGCAGAGCAGTTTGTCGATGATCCGTCCCTTTTCGACGTCGCTGTAGGAGCGATGCGAGCGGTTCTCCGTCAGATTGAAATCCAGCAGGGTTTCCTCGTCCAGGTCTGACTCCGTCACGCGGGCGGGGATATCGGCAATGCCAAGCGTCTTGCAGAGGTTTATCCGGCGATGCCCGCAGATGATTTTCCAACGATCCGCCCATTTCATCAGGACCACCGGGTGGATGACGCCGATTGCTTCGATGGAGTCTTTCAGGGAATCCGGTATGTTTGGGTTGGAAATGTTCGAACCCGAACCAGAAAGCTTCGCTCGTCGTGAGCAATCTGCCCCTCCGGCGAGGAGGGAAAAATCCGTGAGGCGGTCTTCCAGGTCGATTGATGTCAACGCGACTTGAATGAATTTACAGGAAATGGATTTCATCATAAAAATAAAAAATGTTTGCAAGTGGCTGAAACCAACGCTTGGCCTCATGGTCTTGTTCAACCTGTCCAGTTGCTTTTTGCAATCCGCGCCCGAGGGGATGGTATTGATCCCCTCGGGGGAGTTCACCATGGGCACCGATGCAGTTGACAAAAAAAACTACGCCCTGAGCATCGGTTTGGCCAAGCCCTGGTTTGCCGATGAATCTCCTGAACGGCGGGTGGACACCCACGGTTTTTATATCGACAAATACGAAGTGACCAACCGGCAGTATTACATTTTCTGCCAGGCGACCGACCATAAGCCGCCCCGTTTTTGGGGAGGGCAGAAATACCCCGAAGGCAATGGCAACCTTCCGGTCACCAATGTTTCATTTTTCGATGCCTCCGCTTACGCCCTGTGGGTCGGCAAGCGCCTGCCCACCGAAGCGGAATGGGAAAAAGCCGCACGCGGTCCACTAGGAAATATTTTTCCCTGGGGAAATAAATTTAATTGGGATGCCGCCAACATCAGCCATTCCTCCAAAAAAAGGGTCGGCCACCAATTAAAACCCGTCGGCAGTTTTCCGGAAGGCGCAAGCCCCTACGGCGTTCACGACATGATCGGCAACGCCTGGGAATGGGTCTGGGATTATTATCTTCCCTACCCCAACAGTGAATACGAATCCAAGGACTTCGGCAAAAAATACATCGTGGTTCGTGGCCTGTCCTACCTGGGCGTCGGGCATTTTCCGAAAAAGAGCTACAAAAAAGTGGTGGCCTTGAAAGCCAGGGCATCTTACCGCGAAAAACTCAATCCCTTTATCCGGAAAAAAGATGTTGGATTCCGTTGCGCCAAGGACAAGCCGCCTTTCTTCAAAAAAGGTACAGAGAAAAAAAGAGAAATCTGATGGCCTGCTTATTTTCCCATGATTCGGTACACCACGCCAAGATAATCATCGGAAAGGTAGAGGTCTCCGTCCGGTGACTGTTCGAGATCCACGGGGCGGCCGGTTTTACCTCCGTCCGGTAGTAGCCAGCCGGTGATGAAATCTTCGTGGGAAAGAATTTCTCCCCGTTCGTTCAGCTTGACCCGGACGACCTTGTACCCGGCAGGGACGGACCGGTTCCAGGATCCGTGAAACGCAATGAACAAACTATCATTATAGTGTCCCGGCAGTGTCCCCTTTTGATAAAAGGCAAGACCCAGCGGCGCCATGTGGGCGGTGAAGGTGTATGCCGGAGGTACGGTCGTGGAGCAGTCGTATGTTTCCCCGAAATCCTCATCCCAGGTTTGGTCTTCATAGCAGTAGGGCCAGCCATAATGATTTCCCTTGCGGATGATGTTGAGTTCTTCCCTGGGGTGGTCATCGCCGAGGTGGTCGCGTCCGTTATTGACCCCCCACAACTCTCCCGTGTAGGGTGAAAATTCGATGCCTACCGAATTCCTGAGGCCGGCGGCGAAAATCTCTTGTCCCGATCCATCGAGATTGAACCGGGAAACAGCCGCGCGAATTGGGTCGCCCTCCAGACAAACATTGCAGGATGACCCGACCGAGAGATAGATTTTTTGATCCTTGATTTTTATCGTGCGGGTAGTGTGGCCGCCTCCGGGGATTTCCCGGATGATGACTTCCGGTTTTCCATACGTTAACGGTTTGGCTTCGCGCTTCATGCGGATGACCTGGTGTTCCTCCGCCACATAAAGGTAATACCCCGAATCCAGTTGCACGAAAGCCAGCCCATGTGGGACCTGCCGGTTTTTGAGAAGGGTCATCGTTTGGTCGGATTTGCCATCGCCGTTGTTATCTGGCAGAGCCACCACCTTTCCCGTCCGATGTTGGGAAAGAAACAAAATTCCCTGGTCATCGAAAGCCATGTGCCGAGCATTCGGAACATCAACAGCAAACAAGTTGATCCGAATATCTTTAGGAATATTCAGGTGGAGTTGTTCAAGCCCCACTTTTCGGGATTCACTACAGGAAACGGATCCCACAGAGAAAAAAATAAACAACATGATGAATAACGAATAAAAACAAGAATCTCTTCTTAGGCCATCCGAATATAAAAGAATATTTGCCATGATTATTTCGGAACTCCTAACACACTATGGGGTTTGAAACGGAAAGTATATATTATCCAATTGAAAACAGAAAGATAAGCCTGTATTTTTACTTAATCCAATAACATAGGATTTCATCCACATGGTTGGACTTGTTGAAAGTAAAAAAGGCAGGGGGTTCACCTTGGTCCTCGGTGGAATTTTGTTGGCCGCCGATGCTTTCGGGCTGGACCTTGTGATGTCCCCGGACCTTGCCATTGGCGTTCCATACGCGCTGGTGGTTGTGCTGGGATTATGGTGGACGAATCGCAGTTATATTATTACGGCGGCGATCTGTGGGTCCGCGTTGTGCCTGCTGGGGTTTTATTTTTCTTTTTCAAGCGACCAGTTGTGGATGGGAGTTGTCAATCGTTTATTTGCCATTTTTGTCATCTGGATGGTAGCGGTTCTTTGCCTTTCCCACACAAAAATGAAAGCTAAAAAGTTGGAGTTGCAGAGACTCAATGATCATATCGGCCAAATTTGTTCTGAGGAAATAACAGAACACGATGAGCATTTCTTATATAAAAAAATCCTCGATTCACTTCTTTCATTCACCCAAAGCCGGTTTGGAGTAATTTACGAAGTCATTCAAAGCCAGGAAGGCAAGCCTTGTCTGGAGAAAAAAGCGGGGCTGGCGTGGAACCTTCTTTTGGGCCAACCTCCGGGATTGTCTAATGAGAAACCGCCGCAATCCCCAGAGGTGGATATTTATAATATGACTCCATTGCTTGACCAGGTTCTCTACAGCGGTAGACCCTTGCTCATGAATTTTGTTTCCACGGACCTTCGTGAAGGACCGTTGTCCGGCGGCTACCCTCCCGTTGAATCCTTTATGGGGCTTCCGTTTTATCATGAAAGCCGCTTGTTGGGCGTTGTGGGTTTGGCCAACCGGGCTGGGGGCTATGACGAATCCCGGATGAGATATATTGTGCCGTTTTTGTCTGCCTGCGCCATCAGGATTCACACCTTAAAAACAGGTCAGGAACAATTGGAGACGGAAAATGCTCTGAAGGAAAGCCGTGGGAAGTTACAGGATGTGGAACAGGGTACGGCACTGTTGCGGCTGAAAATATTGGAAAAAGAAGCCCTGTTGGATCAAATGGAAGAACAATTTTCGAAGGTCAATAAAACCTTGAAAGAACAGGAAGATCGAATCGTTGCCCTTGCCGAAGGCCAGGGTAAAGGAGAGGAAGAGTTTGATCGGTTGCAGGAGAATCTGAATCAGCTCCAGAATGAAAAGGTGAAAACGGAAGAGCGTTTCAGGGATAAAGACGCGCGGATCGAAAAAGCCGAAGAGGACCGGAACCGGACGGCAGGTGCTTTGTGGGAAAAAGAACAGCGGTTGGCGAATGTTCTGGATGACTTGAACCTGTTGGAAAATGACTTTAAGGAAAAAGTAGAATCGATTGACCGGATGGAGGAGGAACGGGAGGAGAAAGACAGGTTTTTGGAGCGGCTCGAGTACAAATTGCTTGAGTTGGAGGGTCAATTGCAACTGGCGAAAAAAACCTTGAGTGATCGGGAAGGGTTATTGGAAAAAATAGAAAATCAAATCCATAAATCGCGCAAGGGAAATACGGAGGCCGGTTCGGCAAAGGAGCCTGAGAGGATAGTTCTGGAGAGAAAAGAAAAACAGAAAAAGCCAATTGAATGGGACTTCCCCCGCCAACGGCAGGGTTTGCAGAAAAACGAGGACCGGCAGATGGAGCGCACTATTCCCGGAGTCGATTTTGAACAAAGAGCCGAAGAACAGAATGGTAAAAATCCACCGCTGGAAATGGAGCTGGACGATGAAAAGTTAAAAAACAGGTTCCGCCGTTATACCAGAGAGCTGGAACGCAGTAACGAAGACCTTAGAGATTTTGCGGCCATCGCTTCCCACGATCTTCAGGAACCCATACGAAAAATTATCGGTTTCGGTATGCGGCTGAAAAAAGATTGTTCTCCCTACCTGGATGATCGAGGCAAGGACTACCTTGAACGCATGCAACGGTCCGCGCACCAGATGCAGAAATTTGTGGACGATCTCTTGCAATATTCCAAAGTAACCACTTCATCCACCTGGCGCCAGCGGGTTGAATTGAAAGAAGTGATCTCCCATGTTTTGACCATGCTTGAGATGCGTATTGAGCAGACCCATCCCATCATTGAGGTCGGTCCCATGCCGGTAATTGAGGCAGACCGGATGCAAATGTCGCAACTTTTTCAAAATCTGATATCCAACGCGTTAAAATTTCATAAAAAAGGCAAGCCGCCAGTGGTCCGAATCAGCCACCGCTCTCTGGAAAATGGATTCCATGAAATTCGCGTGGAAGATCAGGGAATTGGTTTCGACGAAAAGCATGTGGACCGAATATTTAAACCTTTTGAACGCCTGCATGGCAGAAGCGAGTACGAAGGCACTGGCATGGGCCTTGCCATCTGCCAGAAAATCGTGCGCAGGCATGGCGGCCAATTAACCGCAGAAAGTTGCCCACAGGAAGGAGCCACTTTTATCGTCACCCTTCCCCACCTACGCGGGGAGGAAACTCTGGGCTGACGTTCGCTTCGCTCACGAGCCCTGAAAAATCATAAAACCATAGTACGTTAATATTGGGTTCCTAAGGCCACCCGTGCTATCGGCAAACCGTCCATCCCGTCATCGCGAGCCGCTACCAGCGGCGCGGCGATCCAGGCATTCTGGATTTACCCCTTCGGGGCATGAAGGCAAAGGTAAAATATCACATACCCCTTCGTGGCACGTGTGATATCTCCACAATAACCTTCATGCCCTTAAAGGGTAAAAGCTTAGGAATATTATAACGGCTTCGCTTTGCT
>SMVB01045708.1_pt1 | contig 11602 bp, 9 predicted proteins | sample 2456461 | NCBI WGS metagenome assembly SMVB01 (sample SAMN11095934, study PRJNA526329) | marine sediment metagenome | biome: Marine sediment; feature: Surficial sediment; material: Deep marine sediment; isolation source: Hadal surficial sediment | place: Pacific Ocean | collected 2014-05 | depth 0-1...
CGATCCGAAGGACAGGTCCGGAGCGACTACCGTTAGATGGCGAGCAAGGCGATCAAGTCCCTCAGCGTAGTGCCGTGGATGCACGCCCATCCCGGGGAGAAACAGCAGGGCTTCGGATGCCCGGCCGCGTATCTGCACCTGGAATTCGAGCTTGCCATGCCTGAAAGTTTCAGAATGTAGCATGCGCCATGCTACTGAACAGTTCTGCCGCCGGCAATTGCCGGAAACCGCTTCGGGTGGCAGAGTCTGCGCTATACACGGTACGTTGCCGAACCCTCAGGTTGTTGACAGTCCATTGAAGGAGCGGAGTACAAACGATGTATCCAGATGTCTCAGCCACTCATTGAGTTGAAGCGCCGGGGCCGCCCGGCCGATGGGAGTCGCCATTGCGATCCCGTCCTGCCGGTGACCCGCCGGGTGTTTATCGAGACCTATGGGTGCCAGATGAACATCGCAGACTCGGAGATCATGGCGGGCGCCCTGGCCGAGCGAGGATATGTGACGGTGGACGGCCCGGAAAAGGCGGACGTCATCATTGTGAACACCTGCGCGATCCGGGAAAATGCCGAGCGACGCGTGATCGGCAGGATCGGCCAGCTGCAACGACACCGAGAAGCGAATCCGGATCTTGTCCTGGCCGTGACCGGATGCATGGCCCAGCGGTTGGGCCGCGATCTTCTGGAGCGCTCGGCAGGTGTGGACCTCGTGGCAGGTCCCGACGCGTATCGCCGTCTGGGTAGCCTGGTGGATGACATCAGGTTTGGCGTCGTGACACGCGGGCAGACGATGCTGGCTTTCGATGCGGAAGAGAATTACGAAGGCTTGTCTAGCGTGCGTCGCGACGGCGTCACGGCATGGGTTACTGTTCAGAGAGGCTGCAATCACCGCTGCACGTTCTGTATCGTGCCATACGTGAGGGGGCCGGAGAAGAACCGCGATCCGGAGGCCGTAATAGCGGAGGTGGAGGCTGCTGTCGAATCGGGATTTTCCGAAGTGTCGCTGCTTGGTCAGACCGTAAATTCTTATCGATACAACGACGTGGGGTTCGCTGACTTGCTACGCCGCGTTGCGCGCGTGGATGGGGTCCGTCGCGTTCGGTTCACCTCGCCGCATCCCAATGACGTGGGCGATGAGCTGATCGAGGTAATGGCCGTCGAACCGACAGTCTGTGGGCAACTTCACCTTCCGGTTCAGTCGGGGTCAAATAGGATCCTGAAGCGCATGGTGCGGAGATATACAGTTGATCAATTCATGGAAACGGTGACGCGTGTGCGCGAACGAATCCCGGGGATCGCGTTGAGTACCGACGTAATCGTTGGATTCCCCGGCGAGAACGAAGAAGATTTCGAAGCGACGCTCGACCTGATGCGCAGGGTCCGTTTCGACGATGCTTACATGTACCGGTACTCGATTCGCGACGGGACTCCGGCCACACGTTTTGCGCCCGAGGATTTTGTGGATGTGGGGACGTCTGGTCGAAGACTCGAGGAGTTGATCGGAGTCCACCGCACCATTCAGCGCGAAATTCAGGAGTCGGAGTTGGGGGAAGTTCGGGAAGTGCTCATTGAGCGCGACGCCCGAAGTGCCGGCGATGTGCTGGGTCGAACGGAGTCCAGCAAAATGGTCGCATTCCCGGGTACTTGCGATCAAATCGGGACGTATGTGGATGTACGGCTCCTGTCGACGACCGGTGCTACGTTTCGCGGCGAGCGAATTCGGTGAACGGGCCTGGCGGCCGGGTACTGGGCGGAATGCTGTTCGTGCTGGTGGCCGTTGGATTCGCCTGGTTGAATGCGGGGCAACGTGTTGGTCTGCACGTCGGTGTGTTCCGAATTCGCTCAATGCCTGTGACTGGCATCGTATTCGGATCTTTCCTTGCCGGCATGCTGACGCTGTTTCTCGCCAGCCTGAAGTCAGATCTCAAGACCCGACGCATGCTGGAACGGTACCGTGAGGCACTGGGCCGGAGCTCTCCGCCAGATCCGGATGACGCCCCCGAAGAGAGCTGACGACGCCGCTCCCACGGCGCGCCCCACGCACTCTCGTCAGACCTGGACCCCTTCTTACGCTGTCCCTCGCCCACGCTGCGGGAACAGCCGTCGGCCTGGGAGCTCCCGCCGCGCTTCCATGGCTGATCTCGGCGGTCATTCCGCTGTCGGTGCTGGCGATGAGATTCCGAGGTCCGGTTGCGACATTCACCGTGGTTTGCTTGACGAGCGGACTCGCGCTTGGCAGCTGGAATGGCTCGGCGGCAGGCGCTAGCTCGCGACACGCCTGCCCGGCAGAGCTCCTCACTGGAGAGACCGTCGTCGTATCCGGATTCGTGGCCAACCGTGCCGGAACGGGGGCCGGCTCTCGCCGAGTCCTGCGTTTGACAGACGCGAACATCCTGAAGGGTGGGCAGGTTTGCCCGGTTGGCGGACTGATGGTTCGCGTCTCGAGTCGCACGTCGAGCGTCGTGTCGTTTGTTCGTGCCGTAAACCCGGCCCTCGCCGTCGTATCGAGCGGTGCCCGCAATCCATATGGACACCCTCATTCCGAGGCGCTGGCACGCCTGTACTCGGCGGGCGTGGCCCGCGTGTGGAGGACTGACAGGAACGGGACGCTATGCGTGGAGATCGATGGACAGGGCCGCTGGCGCGTACAGGGGGAAAGGGATGTGGCAGGACCCCGCTTCCGCGCCTTGACGAGCCACAGGCCGTACTCCTAAGGTCTGCGGACTGCAGGTGTCGAGACCTCATGGGAGGGGACCAGTGGAAACAAAGTCTGGAATCGATCGACGAGATTTGCTCAAGCTTGGGGTGGCAAGCGCAGGCATGGCGGTGGTAGGCGGAATGGCGGCGTGCGCAGGTAAGGAGAAAGCATTTGCAACACCAGATATTAGTGCGGCTCCGAAGTCGCCATTCGCTGCACGCCCGATCGAAAACGTCCGGATCGGTTTTGTCGGTGTCGGAGGCCAGGGGAGCGAGCATGTCCGGAATCTCCTGAAGATCGAGGGATGCACCGTCCAGGCTGTGTGTGACATCGTACCCGAGAAGGTCGAGCGCGTGCAGGGATGGGTCAAAGAGGCCGGATTCGACCGCCCGACTGCCTATACGAACGGTGAGCGGGACTTCGAGCGCATGTGCGCGGAAGAAGATCTCGATCTCGTGTTCAACGCGACCCCCTGGAAATGGCACGTGCCGATCTGCGTATCGGCAATGGAAAACGAGAAGCATACCGCGACCGAGGTTCCGGCCGCCTACACGATCCAAGACTGCTGGAAGCTGGTGGAGGTTGCGGAGAAGTACGCAAAGCACTGTGTGATGATGGAAAATGTCAACTACGGGCGCATGGAGATGATGGTGTTTCATATGGTCCGAAAGGGACTGCTGGGAGACGTCGTTCACGGTGAGGGTGGATATCTCCATGATCTCAGGGAGATCAAATTCTCGGAAGAGGGTGAAGGACTCTGGCGCCGAGCACACGCGATGATCCGGAACGGAAATCTGTATCCGACACACGGACTGGGCCCTGTAGCGAACTGCATGGACATCAATCGAGGCGACCGCTTCGCGACCCTTGTGTCAATGAGCGGGCCCTCTCGCGGACTTCAAGACTACGCGGAAAGCCACTACCCGCCTGACCACGCCAAGCGGCAGGAATCATACGTGCTGGGGGACGTAAACGTGAGCCTCATCCAGACTGCGCTGGGCCGGACCATTTATGTCGGTCACGACACCAATCTCCCGAGGCCTTACAGTCGGATAAACCTGGTGCAGGGTACGAAAGGGATATTTCAGGGCTATCCCGACCGCGTGTATGTCGAGGGTCTAAGTGAAGCCCACCAGTGGGACGATGCCAGCGCCTGGCTGGAGGAGTGGGAGCATCCCCTGTGGCGGGATATCGAAGAACGGTCACGCGAGGCGGGACACGGCGGCATGGACTACATGGAGACATACCGTCTGATCAAGTGTCTGCGCGACGGTCTTCCGACTGACATGAACGTCTACGATGCGGTCTCCCTGTCGGCTGTCACACCTTTGTCCGAGTGGTCCGTGGCGAACGGGAGCCAGCCGATCCAATTCCCGGATTTCACCAGAGGTCGGTGGCAGAGCTGGCCTCAGTTGGAATTGGTCACGGCGTGATCCGATAGACCGGTCGAACGGCATGAATGAGGTGGACGTGGCGAACGGAGGAATGGTCGACGCATTCACCAGGCAATTCGGCGCAGCGCCGACGCACATCGTCCGGGCACCCGGACGAATCAATTTGATCGGTGAGCATATCGACTATCACCTGCTCCCGGTGCTCCCGATGGCCATAGATCGGGAGATTCGACTGCTATTTCGCCCACGGGACGACGGGACTGTACGTGCCGTTACGCTCGCGGATGATCTGTCCAGCACCGTCTTTGCGATCAGTGAGGCTATCACGCCTGCCGCGGTCGGTGACTGGTCCAATTATGTCCGCGGAGCTGTGCAGTCCCTGGTGCTCGAGCAGGATGCGAGGCAGGGGATAGATCTGTTGGTGTCTGCTGACCTTCCCATCGCGGCTGGACTGAGTTCATCGTCTGCCCTGGTAATCGGAGCAGGCCTCGCCATCGCGAGCGCCAACGGTATCCGTATCGATCGGCTGATGTTTGCCGGGCAGATGGCCGATGCTGAGCGCTACACGGGAACACAGGGCGGGGGAATGGACCAGGCGGTCTGCCTCCTGGCTGTGGCGGGGCACGCGCTCTATCTGGAGTTCCACCCCTTCCTCGGGGCCCGCCCGATTCCGTTGCCACCAGATCTGAAGATCATCCTGGCGCACAGCCTGCAGAGTGCAAAAAAGTCAGGTTCTTCCCGGGCTGCCTACAACGAGCGCCGCACGATGGGAGAATCCGCCCGAAAGTCCGTCGCCCTGGCACTTGGACTACCGGCGGATGCCGGGTACGGCGAGCTGGTCGGTGTCGGGGAACAGGGACTCCTGGTTGGAGAGAGGATTCTGTCCGGCTCTGCACTGAGGACTTTCAGGCACGTATTCACCGAGGCGGTTCGAGTCGGCGCGGCAGCATCCGCTCTCGCATGCTCCGACCTCGTGGAATTGGGCGTGCTCATGGACGCGTCCCATGACAGTCTGCGCACCGATCTGCTGGTAAGCACGCCGGAGCTTGATCAGCTGGTCACGCTTGCCCGAGAGGCAGGGGCCCTGGGAGCCCGACTGACGGGTGCCGGATTCGGTGGCTCGATCATTGCCTTGGCGCGATCTGACCAGGCCGGGGAGATCTGTGATGCGATCGCGCGACACTATTATCGTCCGCGTGGAATCCTCGATCCCCAGGACTCCAGCCGTTTGCTTGTCGTTCGGGCCTCGCGGAGCGCGACCGTTTCGGCTCTACCACAGGGACTCCCCGCTCAGTCCATGAACCGAATATGAGGAAGGAGCCGGACCATCCCGAAACCCGCTGCCGCTGCCACGCTGATCGAAAATGTACCCGCGACAGTTCGGCCATACAGAAGCATACCGGTACCAAACAAGGTCCCGTACACCAGTACGCAACCGAGGAACCAGGCCAGGAGTGGAGCGCTGATGCTGTCGGCAGTCTCCAAACCTTCCTCTCCGACCACCGCGCGCCAGCCCTTTCCTAAAGGCCGGATTTTAGCATGGAAAGCCCTGAGCGTAGCATCGTCATCCGGCTTAGTCAGAAACGTTACCGTAAGCCATCCGACGGTCGTGATTGCCACACCAGCTACGAGTGACAGCGAGGGATCCCACGCTTCGAAGCCGAGCCGTGTGTGAACGAACTGGAAGTACACGGCGACCACGAACGAGATCACCATGGCTGAAATTTCACTCCATGCGTTGATGCGCCACCAGAACCAGCGCAGCAGGAACACGAGGCCGGTTCCTGCCCCTATCTGAAGGAGGATCTGAAATGCCTGGAGCGCGTTCTCGAGCCAGAGTGCAACGATGGACGACAGGATGACCAGGATCACCGTAGAGATCCTTCCTACGCGGACGTATGCCCGCTCGTCGAGGTCCGCGGATATGAATCGACGGTAGAAATCGTCCACGATGTACGACGAACCCCAATTCAGGTGAGTGCTGATCGTCGACATGTAAGCCGCAGCCAGTGAGGCCACCACGACGCCAAGCAATCCATGCGGGACAAAGACCAGCATCGCCGGGTACGCCAGATCGTTCCTTACGATCGAAGGATCGATGTTGGGAAATGCGGTTGCGATCGAGTCGAGAGACGGGTAGACGATCAGCGAGGCGAGGGCCACGAGTATCCAGGGCCAGGGCCGGATGGCATAGTGCGCCACGTTGAACCACAGCGTGGCCTTGAGTGCGTGCTTCTCGCTCTTTGCAGCCAGCATCCGTTGCGCCGAGTATCCGCCTCCGCCCGGCTCTGAACCCGGGTACCAGGTGCTCCACCACTGAACGGCGATCGGCACGATGAACACGGCCGTCAGTGCGCTCCAATCAGTGAAATCCGGCAGGAAGGAAATACGACCGGACACATTCGGATGCGAGATCAGTCCTGCCAGGCCGCCCACATCGGGATGGCCAACAGCGTAATACGCCGCGGCCACCGACCCGATCATCGCGATCGCAAACAGAAAAAGATCGGTGACGACCACGCCCCAGAGTCCTGACGTGGCGGAGTAGAGGGCCGTAATGGAACCGGCCACGAGAACCACCGTAAACTTGTCTGCGCCAACCAGCACACCGCCGATTTTGATCGCGGCCAACGTCACGGTGGCCATGATGATCACGTTGAAGAAGACACCGAGGTAGAGCGCGCGAAATCCGCGGAGGAATGCAGCGGGCTTGCCCGAATACCGGAGCTCGTAGAACCCCATGTCCGTGAATACGCCGGAGCGCCGCCAGAGCTTCGCATAGAAGAATACGGTGCACATTCCCGTGATCAGGTATGCCCACCAGAGCCAGTTCTGGCTTACGCCCCCACTCCGAACGAGATCCGTGACGAGATTCGGTGTGTCGGTGGAGAACGTCGTGGCCACCATCGATGTACCCACCAGCCACCACGGGAGAGACCGGCCCGCGAGGAAATACTCGTTGGTGTCGGAGCCCGCCCGGCGAGTGAAGTAGAGACCGGTCGCCACGGCGATCACGCCGTAGATGCCCACCACCATCCAATCGAGGGACGTCAGCTGCATCGTTGTCTTTCTTCTGGAGAGGTCGGTGGGTGTTAGCCGGAGCGAAGATCCGGCGGATAGACACCAGAGGCAACGAGGGCGGCGATCCGGGCCCGCACCCTCGGGAGATCCTCCGGGCTGGTGAGCCCGAAGAGTCGCTCGAGAGTCGGTAGAGTCTCAACCCGTATCGAGTCCTGGTCAAGAAGGTCGTTGATAATTGCAGGGAGTGAGAATTCGCGAATCGCACTGACTTCCGCATCGGCTGAAAATGCCGTGAATCGCACGACGAGATGTTCAAGCATGGACGGTCGAAAGCCCCACAGATTGGTCGACACAGGAGTGGTCGGCGGCAGTGATAACCGATCCCCGCCTTCCGTGAAGCCTACGATCCGATCTCTGACATAATGAACGTCCAAACGCTCCTCGATCTGCGCCAGCGTTCCGTCGTCCCGAACCGTACAGTGCGCACGGCTCACGCATTTCGTATCCGTGAGCGTATTGGCGATCGCATACGTGACCAGAAAGTGCGTGTCCGAACTGGAGACGACCGATCGCAGGGCCGCCATGAGCAAGCGATATGCCGTGGGGCCATACCAGTCGTCGCCATTCGCCACCGCGAAACTCCCCGTGAGGTGTGACCGGGCTGAGAGAATGGCGTGGCCTGTTCCCCAAGCACGGGACGTCTCACCTGGCTGGAGGTGCGGCCGCTCCACCTGAATCGCGATCGAGAGTGTCGCCCCCAGTCGGTCGACCATCGGGCCGAGCTCGGCGCCGAGTAGATCCGCGTATGGCTCCCGTGTGACGATCACGATGTGCTGAAAACCGGCGCGGACCGCATCGTGGATGGTGTAGGCGATGAGAATCTCGTCCTGAGGCCCGACCGTGGCCAGTTGCTTGGGTCCACCAAATCGCTTTCCCTGACCCGCAGCCAGGACCAGAAGGGCAGGGGGATTCACCTCCGATCGTCGCTCCCGCGAAACAGCCAATCGGCTGGGACGGCGCTGGAATCAGAACAGCCGGGAGCGCGGATTCGGAGAGTCAGGCCTGCACCTCCTGTTGCTTGAAAATAGGATAGATGAAGTTGATGAAATCCTTTTTTGAGCGCGACTTGGCCGAATCGTTCCGACATTCCGTGTGGTCCGTCGTGATCTACGACGACTTCGGATCCGACCACCAAACGAGATCCGTCGTCCGATGCAAGAATGAACTCGTAGATCCCGTCTTCGGGGACGCGGATATATCCGTCGAACGTGAGGCCGAACTGCTCCGGCCTTTCCGTCCCTGTGAGTCCGAGAGCCGCTACAGTCGTTCTATGCACGAACGTCGCGTCGCTGATCTGGTCGACCGAACGGACGTCGCCTTCGAAGTATGCGCGCCAGAGTCCTGACTCGAGCGCGGCACGCGAGGTGACGTCGGGCGCACGCAGAGTCACTTGCCGGAACGTTGCACTCGCGGGAGCCGTGGCATGTCCAGACCGCAGGAAGGCACGAGCTCGGACAGTCACTGGGGCCGGTCGAAGTTCAATCTCGAACGGTGCCGTATAACGGGGAGAGGAGAGACCGGGATCCGTGCCATCCAGGGTGTAGCGGATATCCGCGCCATGCAGGGCGACTGCCAACTCAATCATTTCGACGCCGTCGAGCGTCAGTCGATCCTTTTCCAGTCCGGTCACGTCAGGCAACCGATAGTTGACGCCCAGGCGATCCAGGTACTCGAGTTCCGCAGGCAGTCGTGAAGTAAATGAGCGCCAGTCTCTCGCGCCCTTTGGGCTCCAGAGCACTTCCGCCAGGGCTATGGCCCGCGGATAAGCCATGTACTCCACCTGGGCAGTGGTGGACATGTACTCCGTCCAAACGTTTGCCTGACCCCCGAGTACGTGGGTCGCCTGTGCAGCATTCAGCTCGTCGGGAACCGGTTCAAAACTGTAGACGTGCTCGAGAGTGGTATAACCACCGATGGCCAGGGGTTCGTGAGCGGGATCTCCCTGGTAGAAGTCGAAATACACATGGCTCGTGGGGCTCATGATCACATCGTGACCCTGCCGGGCGGCTTCGATTCCGCCCACGGTGCCTCGCCAGGACATGACGGTGGCGTCCGGAGCCAGGCCACCTTCCAGGATCTCGTCCCAACCGATCAGCTTGCGTCCGCGGGCATTGAGAATCGCCTCGATGCGCCGGATGAAGTAACTCTGGAGTTCGTGCTCATCTGCCAGCCCTTCGCGGCGAATCACGGCCTGGGCCAATTCGCTGGCTTCCCAGGTGCTCTTAGGCGCCTCATCACCGCCGATGTGAATGTACTCGCCCGGAAACAGCTCCATGACCTCGTTGAGTACGTCCTCGAGGAATCCAAAAGTCGATTCGCTTGGACAATAGATGTCGTCGTAGACGCCCCACCGCGTTCCTACCTCGAACGGTCCACCGCTGCAGGAGAGGGCAGGGTAGGCTGCGAGAGCCGCGATGGAGTGGCCCGGCATTTCAATCTCCGGAATTACGGTGACGAAACGCTGGGCCGCGTAGGCCACCACGTCGCGTATTTCGTCCTTGGTATAGAACCCGCAGTACTCCTCGCCGTCGCCGACAAACGGATCGAAATTCCTCTCTATGATCGTCTCGGCTCGGCACGACCCGACGGAGGTCAACCTGGGATAGCCGTCGATCTGGATCCGCCAACCCTGGTCTTCCGTCAGGTGCCAGTGAAAGCGGTTCATTTTGTAGCTGGCTAGCAGATCGATGTACCGCTTGACGAATTCGACGGAATAAAAGTGCCGACCAACGTCGAGGTGCATGCCTCGGTAGGGGAAGCGAGGACCGTCTTCTACATGGACAGCAGGCATGTAGGCACGTCCGTCGGTATCCGCTCTGAGTAACTGACGAAGCGTCTGGAGACCGTAAAACGCGCCGGCCGGTCCACCCGCGTCGATTCGTACCCGGCCGTCAGTCGTGGTGAGACGGTAGCTTTCATCGTCTCGAGCGGGATCGGGATTTACGACGACTGTGATCTGGGCCTCCGTACTGTCCGTGGTGAACAGGAATGGGCTACCCAGGTGATTCGTGCGCTCGACGATCCATGCTCGAAGAGCCGGAAGAAGAACTTCTGCATCCGGGCCAGCGGCAGCGACAGAAACGGGTGATCGGAAAGAGAGGCTGCCCCCCATGTGGACCACACTCACAGGTAGTGGGATCACCGGCGATTCAACGGTCGGCGTCCATGTGGACAGCCTCTTTCCACAACCTGTTACCGCAAGCAGACAAACCAGCGCGATCGTCGGGGCTCGGATCATGCATCTCAAGTTGTGGATGCAAGACCCGCAAGGAAAGGAGACCGGCGCAGCTTGACGGACCGCCGCCCATGCTCCTAAGGTCTGCGGACGACAAGAGTCGAGATCATACCGGAGGGAAGCAGTGGACAGGTACGTAGTTACGCTGAATCGGTTCATTCTTGAGCAGGAACGGGAACATCCCCGGGCAACGGGTAGCCTTACCAGCCTCCTGTACGACATTACGCTTGCCGCCAAGTTGATTCATCGTGAAGTGAGCAAGGCGGGCCTCGTAGATATCCTCGGCATGACCGGTCATGAGAATGTACACGGCGAGAAAGTCCGTAAGCTCGATGAGTACGCGCATGACGTGATATTCAACGCCACGGATCACGGCGGTAACCTGTGCGTGATGGCGTCGGAGGAGGCGGAAGAAATGATGCCGATCCCGTCACAATTCCCGACCGGCGACTACGTGCTCCTGTATGATCCGCTGGACGGGTCATCAAACATCGACGCCAATATTTCGATTGGTACGATCTTCTCCATTCACGCTCGGGTGTCTGATGGCGGTCCCGGGACTATCGCGGACTGTCTTCAACCCGGCTCTCATCAGGTCGCTGCCGGTTACGTGATGTATGGGTCGTCGACGGTGCTCGTGTACTCGACGGGCAATGGTGTGCATGGCTTCACGCTCGACCCATCAATCGGGGAATTCCTGCTGTCGCACCCGGACATCCGCATTCCCGAGCCGGGGAAGCGCATCTACAGCGTCAACGAGGGAAACTTCGACTGCTGGACGAAGGGGCAACAGGATCTCGTAAACGAGCTCCGCGGCGGTTGCCACGGCGAACCGTTCTCGGCGCGCTATGTGGGCTCACTGGTCGCCGATTTTCACCGTACGCTGATGTACGGCGGCCTGTTCATGTACCCGGCCGACAGCCGGAATCCGAATGGCAAGCTGCGTCTGCTTTACGAGGCGTCGCCGCTGGGCTTCATATGTGAGCGAGCGGGCGGGCGTGCGACGAACGGGCGGGAGGACATCCTGGCGCTCCAGCCCGACGGTCTGCACCAGCGAACGCCACTGTATATGGGCAATCGCGAGTGGGTGGAGCTGGCCGCGGAGTTCCTGGCCCGGGACGACGAATCCTGACTCGATTCTCGTAGTTGATGACGTTCCCCACGTAAATAGGGGGCTCCATGACGGAGCCCCCTATTC
>SMVB01219692.1_pt1 | contig 11601 bp, 7 predicted proteins | sample 2456461 | NCBI WGS metagenome assembly SMVB01 (sample SAMN11095934, study PRJNA526329) | marine sediment metagenome | biome: Marine sediment; feature: Surficial sediment; material: Deep marine sediment; isolation source: Hadal surficial sediment | place: Pacific Ocean | collected 2014-05 | depth 0-1...
GCCCCTGATATTGTTATTTCATCCTGGGGGTGGCCCGCGCAGGACAGGCGGTTGCCCGAACAGTACGGTGTTGAATTTGTGCAAATACAGTTCGGCCATACAGCAGAGGTGATCGCCGAGAATCTACGTCAAATAGCAGTGGCACTTGGCCGACCGCAGGTTGCCGAATCAATCATTTTGCGGATGGAGCAGCGCCTGGCGCGTGCGCGACAAAGAGCAGAAAAAATTATAGCTACAGCAAATCTGACTGCTGTCTATATAACACCAAGTGGTACTACCAGTGGCAGTGATACGCTTATGGGTAGCATTATGCATATGGCGGGCCTTAGAAACGTGGTTGCGGAACATGGCTATGCAGGTTGGCGCTATCTGGATCTGGAGCAACTGGTGAGTGATGACCCTGATATTTTAGTAGTCAGCTTTTTTGAACTGGGCAGTCAGACTACCGATAACTGGAATATTTCACGTCATAAGGTAATGCAGAAGTTTTTGTCTAACAAGCCTGTAGTCTATATCCCGTCGCGCTATCTTGGCTGTTCAGCCTGGTATTTTCTTGATGCAGTGGAGCTTATTCAGGATCAGGTGGAAGCAGATGCTGTCACGGTTGGTATAGATGTCAATGCACTGGCGACACGGCATCAGAGTTTATGAACAGGGAACGCACCACAGGATTACCATTATTGTCATTTTGGCTGGTTGCTTTGCTTTTGCTTCTGGTGGCCTTTTCTTTGCTGACAGGTTTCGTCGATATAGAGCCCTATGCAGCTATAACAGCTCTTTTTTCGGGTTCATCAGGAACTGAGGCTGTCATCATCAGGGAAATTCGCTTGCCCCGAACGTTGATGGGAATTCTGGCGGGAGCATCACTTGGATTATCGGGAGCTGCATTGCAGGGGCTATTCCGCAATCCGCTTGCTGACCCAGGCATTATCGGAATATCTGCCAGCGCAGGACTGGGTGCAGTAGTCGCCATTCACTTCGGTGTAGGTCAGAGTTTCACTCTGGCGATCCCCCTGTTTGCAATGGGTGCTGCTGCAATATCCACACTGATTTTATTTATGGTTGCAATACGCGATACCAGCGTGCTTACATTAATACTGGTTGGTATAGGTGTCAGCAGTATTGCAGTTGCATTGACGTCACTGGTGATAAATTTCTCGGTTAATCCCTTTGCATTGAATGACATGGTTATGTGGTTGCTCGGCAGTTTGTCAAATCGAAGTTACACTGATATTGCTTTGACCGGGCCATTTATTATTGCGGGTATGTTGCTGATTCTGTCTTGTGGCAGCGGGTTGCGCGCGCTTAGTTTAGGTGAGGCCGTAGCAGAAACAATGGGTGTCAACATGCGTGGATTGCGAGCACGGGTCGTATTGGGGAGTTCGTTGTCGGTCGGGGCGGGTGTGGCGGTTTGCGGCACGATAGGCTTCGTGGGGTTGGTTGCGCCACATATAGTACGGCCCTTTGTGGGCAGTGATCCGGCACGCATACTTTGGCCCAGTGCTCTGGTGGGTGCAATTATTGTGACCCTGGCAGATGTGCTGGTGCGGACAATCCCCAGCGGGCATGAAATAAAACTGGGTGTGTTGACGTCTTTAGTAGGCGCACCATTTTTCCTCTTGCTGATCGTGCGCACGCGGCGGTCAATGCGATGAGTTTAAGTATTGCTAATTTAAGTGTAGAGCTCGGGCATAGCACCATTCTGCATGATGTAGACCTGCAACTTGAAGCGGGTGAATTGCTGGGCCTGATAGGCCCGAACGGGTCGGGTAAAAGCACCCTGATACGGTCTGCACTGGGGCTGGAGAAAATTCGTAGTGGCGAGATTTTTGTTCGCGGCAAAACGCGGGCAGCCTATACGCGTCGTGAACTGGCCCAACTGATTGCATATCTCCCGCAGGATCATACGGTGCACTGGCCACTTGATGTCAGAAGTACCGTTGAATTGGGGCGTGAGCCGTACCTTGGGCCATTTCAGCGTCTTGGCAAAGTTGATTTTGAGGTGGTTGAGAAGGTGATGCGCCAGACTGATACGGAGCAGTTTGCTGATCGATCTGTACGTTCCCTGTCAGCCGGAGAGCGGGCCCGCGTACTATTGGCACGGGCGATGGCGGTGCAGGCGCCCTATATCCTGGCTGATGAACCCACTGCAGCGCTGGATCCGCGGCATCAACTGGCGGTGATGGATTTGTTGCGCCAGCAAGCCCGCAAAGGAACAGGTGTGGTGGTGGTGGTGCATGACCTGATGCTGGCAGCGCAGTTTTGTACCCGGGTTTGTTTGCTTGATAAGGGCACGGTGGTGGCTGATGGTGCTCCGGAAGAAGTGCTGGATGATGCAAACATTAGCCAGGTTTATGGGGTTGCAACGGAGTGCGTAAATGTGGGCGGTCAGTCTCTGGTAATTCCTGTAGCCCTGACAACTGTTTAAAGTGCTTGTGGTAACTGATATGGCAACAGGCTTTGTGTAAGGTAATATTTCATCTATGGCTATCCGACGTGTAATTCGAATGGGACACCCCGTGCTGCGGCAGGTGGCCCGCCCGCTGGAACCTGATGAGATCGGTAGCGAGTTCATTAATCATCTGATCAGTGATATGCAGGACACCTTGCACGACTACGGCGGTATTGGTCTTGCCGCACCACAAATCGGCGAGTCGGTGCGTCTTGCGATTATTGAGATAGAGGGTGGGCCAACGCGTTATGGTGAGCTGGAGGCTATGCCGCTGACAGTTTTGATTAATCCCGTTATTACTGTTCTTGATCCTGCTGCCGAGGGTTACTGGGAGGGCTGTCTTTCGATACCTGGGTTACGTGGTTTTGTCGAGCGACCGCAGCATATAAAGACTCAGTATCTTTCTGAAAATGGCGAAGTCCAAGGGCTGGAGTTACAAGGGTTTCCAGCGACAGTTTTTCAGCATGAGATTGATCACCTTGATGGCAAGCTCTATATAGACAGGGTTACCGATACACGCCTGCTGGCTTACGAAAAAGAATTTGAGCAGTTTCGTTTGGATGACGAAGACTGAATCCTGAATATTTAATCCATCCGCGGCACCTCATCCAGTATCCAGTTTTTTTCGGTGCGTCGGGCAGGGCAGGGAATCGCAAAGGCAACATCGCCGCGTTGTGCGAACAGTTTTTTCATGTCGATACGCCAGCCCTTGTGTTGCCATTCCTTTAACAGCTCACGATAACGCACCACTGGTTTATCTGTTGGCACCAGTAATTCTTTGGTGAGAGTTTCGGGCGTTCTTACGGGGTTGAGTTTAACCAGCAGATCTATATCTTCCTGGGCAATCTCCATATTGATGTCAACAATTTTCTGATCCATATCGGGATCCATCATAAAATGCCGCATATTCAGGAAGAAAATACGTGTGCGCTGTTCATCGATAGGTGCTTCAAAGAAATACTGGTGAAACATATTTTCTTTGGTGAAGTGGAGCCATGTTACCAGCGCATTGGGCCCTATGTGACCGGAGCCTGCCTTAACAACTTCATCATTAACCGAGTTGGCCTTGGCGAGTAAACCTTCGTCTGGCGCCAGTTGAGTAAACGGCATCATAAAGCCACTGCCGAACTCGGTCAGCGGGTCGATCTTGATGGGATTCTTTTTGAAATCCAGCACCATTCCTGGTGTGCCCTGTTTCGGGTGGACAAATTCGTTATGAGCCGGGTCAAGACCATTCTCTATTGAACGTTCATAGTAGTAGTCCACTTCGAATACAGTCAGGATATTGGCGCGCCAGTCATCCTGTTCATATTCCTCGACTTCCCACAAGGGTGGACGTTCGTTCTCAGGCAAGTCGCCAAGAAAAGCAAATACGATGCCGTATTTTTCCTGCACCGGGTAGCTGTCTACCTTGGCACGTGCGGGCGGTTTTTCATCCGGTCCCTGTGACGGAATCAGGGTGCAATGCCCGTCGCCATCATATTGCCACCCGTGATATGGGCATTGAACGCGGTCGCCACAAATCTGGCCCTCGCCCAGCGCCCCACCGCGATGAATGCAGGTGTCACTGAGGACATGGGCGTTGCCGGCGGAGTCACGGAAAGCCACGAAGTCGAGACTAAGTATCTTTACCCGCAGTGGACTATCGTTGGTGACCTCCGTGCTGGTCGCTACCGGATACCAGAAATTTATATACATAGATTGACTATAGCAGGGACGACCGTGATTCAGTTCCCCGGTATGGGCCTGGCTGACAGTTAACCACATAAACTGCAGGCCGACTGTATCGCGTAGTTATATACCAGCACCTGTAAATAACTGCTGGGCTGGCTCGGGGTGTCTGTTACCAGCCAGATAAATATGTGGTGTAGCCCTGAATGAGCAGGCATTGTTGGGGCCCGATGTTCCATGCAGAAAGTCCTGGGCGATACGCTGGTGCGGCATCGCGAATTCCTGCCTTGTGGTGCTATTCCTGCACCTGATGGTGGTGGCAGTGAATTGAAAAATCAAAAAAGTGGCTGAGGGCGGATGCGGAAATAAATAGCCCGTCGGCCACAGAAATTTGCTGGAATCGGTCTTAAAATCCAGTCCCCATGGGCCAAATAACATAATTCTCTTAATGTGCGCTGGTTCACAGAGTTCATGTTGCTGCACTGAGTAAATAGCAGTCCAGTTCCGGGCTGTTTTACAGCGCCCGGTAATCATTGCATTTGCATGGAAGCTTAGGAGTGCTGGGCATGTATGGGACGTCTGCAGGTGGTTTTTGCTGCCGGCTATGTTGCGTAATTATTTGTCTGTTTGGCTGGTCAGCCTCCAGTCTGGCTGAAGCAGCAGGTCCTGGTGATACAGAGGATCTTATGGATCTCAGCCTCGTTGAATTGTTGGGGCTGGAGGTTACAAGCTTTTCCCGCCAGGCGCAGTTGTTGTCAGACACGCCTGCCGCGATGTTCGTGATATCCCAGGCAGATATTACGCGCTCGGGTGCAAGAACTATTCCCGATTTACTGCGCATGGTCCCGGGCCTGCAGGTTGCTCAGGTTGATGCCAGCACCTGGGCAGTGACGGCGCGTGGTTCAAACGGGGTTTTTGCCAACAAACTGCTTGTTTTGCAGGATGGTCGCAGCATGTACAGCCCGCTTTACTCAGGTGTGTACTGGGACACTAATGATACAGACCTGAATTCGATTGAACGCATCGAGGTTATACGTGGGCCGGGAGCAACTATGTGGGGCTCCAATGCCGTTAATGGCGTTATAAATATTATTACCAAGAATGCCGGGGAGACGCAGGGTGGTCAGCTTGATGCGGTGGCCGGAAGCGTGCGTAGTGAAGGTACCCTGCGTTATGGCGGAACAGCAGGTGATGTAAATTTCCGTGTATTTGGTAAATATTTTAAGCGTGATGGGTTTAGCGATTCATTAATAGGTGGTGATGCTCCTGATGACTGGGACATGCTTCGTGGTGGTGCTCGAGTTGATTGGGACTATTCCGATGACAGTACGCTGACATTTAGTGGTGAGGTCTATGAAGGAAAAATTGGTGAAAGTATTGTCACTCCAACAATAGACCCGCCAGACTATGTGTCATTTGTAGAGGAAAAACGTGATGTATCAGGTGCGTTTGGTCTGTTGGCATGGGACCGGCAGCTATCTGCCACCTCGGCGCTCAAGTTGCAAACTTACTATGAGCATACTGATATCGATAATATCGCACCTGAGGAATCTCGTGATACCTTTGATATCGACCTGCAGCATTTCTTTACTGTGGGTAGCAGGAATGCTGTCGTATGGGGTCTGGGTTACCGCAACAGTGAAGACGAAACTGCCGGTGATTTTACAATTTCACTTGATCCTTCCAGCCGTACGCAGGAAATTTATTCTGGATTTATTCAGGATGAAATTAGTCTGGTTGAAGAACAGTTGTCGTTGATTGTCGGCACCAAGGTATCGAAGAATAATTTTAGTGAAAATAATCTTGAGTGGGAGCCCAATGTAAGGTTGAGCTGGAAAGTGACGGGAAGCCACCTGTTGTGGTCATCCGTCGCGCGTGCTGTACGCATTCCGTCACGTGTGGAACAAAATGGCATTATTCATGGTGATGTTACGCCGCCCTTTACTCCACCAGACCCGGGTAATCCTCTGTCCGGAAATCCATATTCGTTGCCTCTGGTTTTTACAATAAGAGGTACCCCCGAGCTTGAGACTGAGGAAGTGACTGCCTATGAACTGGGCTACAGGGGGCAGCTAAGTGATAATGTCCAGACTGATATTAGTCTTTTTTATAATCAGTACGAAAACCTCAGAACGCTGACACCACCCCTTTCCCCGGGTGTGTGCCGGGACAGTGGTGACCCACCAGGTTTTGTTCCTCCCAGCTGTGGCTTCACAAATGATACCCACGTAGAACTACCGCTGTTCATGGTTAATGGTGATGATCTGGATAGTTACGGTGCCGAGTTTAATATCGGCTGGAATGCTACAGAGGTGCTGTATCTCCAGGGCGCCTATACCTATCTGCATGTAGATGATGATGGCCTGGATGCAGTTGCCTCGGCCGGGGCTGACAGTCCTGAGCATCAGCTATCCGCACGTTCACTCTGGAATGTAACTGCTTCAACCAAAATTGATCTGTGGCTGCGTTATGTGGATGAATTGGAATCCCAGAATATTCCCAGCTATGTGACATTAGATGCGAAGTTGTCATGGATGCCGACAGACTCTCTGGAGTTGAGTCTGGTGGGCAGAAATCTTCTGGAGGATGAACATGCGGAGTTTGTTGAGGAGTATGGGGCAACAATCGCAACAGAGATTCCGCGTGAAGCCTACGTACAGCTGGACTGGCATTTCTAGCCTGAAGAAGCTGCAAAGCTAAAGATATTTCAATGGTATTTCATTACAAAATTGTGAATCTTCTAAGGGCTTGCCTTATTTTATTGGCAGTACTTCCTGTTGTGGCTGCAGCAGAAAAACACGCATCGGAATATGCGGTTAAAACGGCGATGGTGTACAAAATCACCAAGTTCATTAGCTGGCCCGAATCTGTCTTTATGCTGGAAGATTCACCACTGAACATATGTGTGGCAAAGGGAGGTTCCTTTGCAAAGCCGATGAAATCACTGCAGGGCCTTAAGGTTCATGGTCACACAATAGAAATTATCACCTTTAAAGATATTGCTACGGTTGAATTTCAATGCCAGGTGCTGGTGGTTAGCCGTAAAGAGGCAAAAAATGCTGATGTGCTACTGGCATCAGTCGCAACCAGGCCTGTACTGACTATTGGTGACAGTGATGGCTTTGCAGAGCAGGGCGGGATAATCGGTCTGGAGCTGGAGCAAAATCGAGTGGGTTTTGCTATCAATGTCGAAGCAAGTGAGCAGGTCGGGCTGAGTATAAATGCTCAGTTGTTGCAGCTTGCTAAAATCATAAAGCAGGGTGGGGTGTAGGTGATGAAGACATTTACCGATTACTCTATCACCCATAAGCTGATCGCTTTAATGTTGCTGGCGGCACTTACGTCTCTATTTATAGCTACTACGGTGCAGGCCATCAGCACGAGCTATTCCTACCGTAATAATATTGCACAAAGCCTGGTTAGCATGGCTGATGTTATCGCAACCAACAGTGCCGCAGCAGTTGCCTTTGAGGATAAGATCCAGGCTGACCGGGTTGTGGGTTCATTTATTGCCGAGCCAAGTGTAGTGGTTGCCCATATCTACAGCCTGGATGCAGGTCTGTTGGGTACCTATAACAGTCCCAGGTCATTTTCAAAAATTGAATCTACAGTGAGTGATGCTACCGCCGCTGAGGTGGCAGCATCGATCACTGCAGGCCAGTCTCTGGTATCACGAAATGGTTTTCGTTCAATCGATATTGTGCGGCCCGTCCTGCTTGATGGAGAAGTTATAGGTGTTGTACATATGCGTGCCACGCTGGCATCTGTGATTAGCATGCTGCGGAGATTTAGCCTGGTAGCCCTGGCTATTGTCGCCATTGTAGTCCTTGTGGTTTACCGCTTGTCATCGAAATTACAGACGCTGATTTCACGGCCAATACTGAACCTGGCTGACGTGATGGGGCGTGTGACGCGCGATAGCGACTATTCTCTGCGGGCTACAAAGTCAGGGAATGATGAGGTTGGTAGTCTAATAAGTGACTTCAATACGATGCTCGCCCAAATTGGTGAGCGTAATCAGCAACTGGTACAACGTAACAGTAAAATTGATGAGCAGGCCAAAAGTCTGGCTAAAGCCAACAAGTTGCTGACCTCAACCATGAATGACTCAATTCGGGCAAAGGATGAGGCCGAAGCAGCCAGCATGGCGAAGAGTCAGTTTCTTGCCCGTATGAGCCATGAAATTCGTACGCCTATGAATGGTGTGCTGGGTATGACCGAGCTGTTATTACGGCAAGGGTTGTCGGGTAAAAAGCGTCATTTTGCTGAAACAATTCAGAACTCAGCCGAGGCGCTGCTAAATTTAATAAATGATATTCTGGATTTCTCAAAAATTGAGGCTGGCAAACTGGAGCTGGATCAGACCGAGTTTGATCTGCGTGATGCCACAGAAGAAATTGTTGAATTGCTGTCCGGTCATGCACAAAGCAAGGAAATTGAGCTGTTATGCGATATTGCTCCTGATATGCCCGTTCGTGTGCATGGGGATGCAATGCGATTACGACAGATATTGACCAATCTGATTGGTAATGCAATCAAGTTCACCGACAAAGGCGAAGTCATTGTCCGTACGCGGCTTGAAAAGCAGTCAGGTGCGCGGGGTACATTCCGGTTTGAAGTTGTTGACAGTGGTATAGGAATACATGCCGAGAATCAGGCCATGATATTTGAGCTGTTCTCGCAGGAAGATAGCTCTACGACCCGGCGGTATGGCGGTACCGGTTTAGGGCTGGCAATTTGTAAGCAGCTTGTAGAGCTCATGGGCGGTGAAATTGGCGTAGACAGTGAGATGGGTGTGGGCACAACTTTCTGGTTTAGTCTGCAACTCGAATTGGGCAATCAGGCAACACCTAAAGAAGGGCTGGAGCGGTTGGAAGAATGTATGCCGCTAAATGTGCTGGTTGTTGATGACAACCTGACGAATCGCGAGATTCTTGAGCACCAACTGGATGCGTGGGGTATCACGAGTCACAGCGTAGCGGATGCATATCAGGCTCTGGATTGTCTGCAGCAGGCGGCGGGAAGTGATATGGCCTTTGACCTGGCAATCCTGGACTGGCACATGCCTGAAATGAACGGGTTGGAACTGGCCGAGCAGATTCGTCTGGATCCTAAATTGCATAAGCTGCGACTGATCATGTTGAGCTCGGCCTCAGCTGAAAATGTGGCAAGCACAATGCGCAAAGCAGATATAGATGCGTATGCCAATAAGCCAGTGCGTCAGAGCAGATTGCTGGAGTGCCTGGTGCAGGCCTTGAATGCCGACCCTGGTGCCGGCTTGAACTCAAAGTTATCTATTTATATCGAGGACACACTCGCGCTGCGGATCGCTGGCCTGACAGTTTTGCTGGTCGAAGATAATCCCGTCAATCGGGAGGTTGCTATCAGCATGCTTGAGACCATGCGTTGCAAGGTTATCGTAGCCGTCAATGGGAAGCAGGGTGTAGATCTGTTTGAGCAAGGGGGTGTCGATCTTGTGCTGATGGATTGTGAGATGCCTGTTATGGATGGTTACGCGGCCACCAATGCGATCAGAGAAATAGAGGATGGTTTCAAGGATGGTCGTCGGGTCCCCATAGTGGCTTTGACGGCACATGCACTACCAGAGGTTCGCCAGCGATGTTTTGCTGTCGGTATGGATGATTACCTGACCAAGCCCTTTAGCTTTGATCAGCTGCGTGGCTGTGTTGACCGATGTCATGAAATGCGGGCGATAGGGGTCTCATGGGATGCTATTGCTTCTCCGGTGCCACAATTTAATGAGGCGGGAATGGTTGCTGCTGCGAAGGCAGCAGCTGGGCATACGGAGCCGGGAGAGCTTCATATTTCGAATGAATGGTCTGCCGATGATACGGGTGAAGAGCAACTGATTGATCCCTCCGAATTAATGCTTACCGATTCGATTAACCATGCGCTGGCCAATGAGCCGGCGGATAAGTCGGCAAAAAAATTGAGCAGGACTGTGGTCCGAGATGAAAAAGTCGTATGTTTTAAAACCCTTGAGTCAATTGTTTCGCTGGACGCAGAAAATGGGGCAGGGCTGTTGTCCCGCTTGATCCGTATGTATGAAATCAATTCTGCCGAGTTACTACAAAGTATTCAGACAAGTTTTGCGGCCGGTGATGCGGTTGCATTGAGTAAGGCTGCTCATGCACTTAAATCGAGTAGCGGTAATGTTGGCGCAGAAAGACTGGCAGAACTTTGTAAAGGGATAGAGCTTGCTGCGAGGAATGGTGACCTGATTTCAATTGGAGCCAGTATTGAAATACTGCTTGTAGAGCAAGGAATGGTGGTTGAAATGTTGCATGATTATCAGCCAGGGGAACTCGCATGAATTATGCAATACAAAATAATGATGGCCCGATTCTGGTTGTCGATGACGACCCGACTTTAAGGCTATTGGTACGGGCATCACTGGAGAAATCTGGCTTTCAGGTCGAAGAGGCAGCTGACGGTCTGGAGGCTGTAGAAAAATTTGTGAGCTGCAAGCCTATTGCCATATTGATGGATGTCGATATGCCTAAACTGGATGGCTATGGCGCATGCACACGTATTCGTGAGGATGCCGCTGGTGCTCATGTCCCCATAATGATGGTAACGGGTATGGAAGACAATGATTCTATTGATCTTGCTTACTCAGTCGGCGCCACCGATTTTATTTCTAAACCGATTAACTGGACCATGTTGGGCCACCGTGTACGTTACGTGTTAAGAGCCGCCCTTGCTTTCCAGGATTTACGCGTCAGTGAGGCTAAAAATGATGCACTGGTGAAGGCCATTCCGGATACTCTTTTTGTAGTGCGGCGATCGGGTGAAATTATCGACTATCTGCCCGGTAGTGATACGGGTCCGTTGACCGAACCGCGTGGGGATCAACAGACAATTTTTGACTATCTGCCGGCCGAAGTTGCCAAACGCTGGCACAAACTGATCCTGGAAGTAGCAATTTCAAAATCACCGCGTCAATGTGAGCTTATTTTGGGCGATACAGATTCAGCGCATCACTATGAGCTGCAGATAGTGCCGTATATGCACGACCTTACGCTGACAATTTTCCGGGAAATTACTGACCGTAAACAGGCTGAGCAAAGAATTCACAGCCTTGCCTATTACGATACGCTAACCGGCCTCCCAAACCGGCAGCTTTTTCAGCAGCAACTTATTCGCGCGATTGAAAGCGCGGAGAAACACGGGCGTAAAGTTGCAGCATTGTATGTGGATCTGGATAACTTCAAGCGAATCAACGATACGCTGGGTCATAGTTTTGGTGATGCTGTGTTGAAGACTATTGCCAGGCGGCTGGAACGTTGCATCCGCTTCGATGATACGGTTAGCAGGGCGGACGCTGATGTTGCCGAACCGCACCTGGCCCGGTTGGGTGGTGATGAATTTGTATCCATATTGCAGAACCTGCGTGATGAAGAGCAGGCCGTAGCAGTAGCCGAGAGAATCCGAATAGAGTTAATGCGCCCGGTTGA
>SMVB01327168.1_pt1 | contig 11601 bp, 14 predicted proteins | sample 2456461 | NCBI WGS metagenome assembly SMVB01 (sample SAMN11095934, study PRJNA526329) | marine sediment metagenome | biome: Marine sediment; feature: Surficial sediment; material: Deep marine sediment; isolation source: Hadal surficial sediment | place: Pacific Ocean | collected 2014-05 | depth...
GACCTGATCCAATTCATGAAGGCCGGTATTCTCGAATGGCCCGACATTTTCTTTGTCAACAAATCCGATCTCGGGGATATCGCTCAGCGGACCGCGACCGAGCTTCTCGCCGGCCTGGAACTGGGCAGTCGGCGCGACGACGCCTACCGGCCGCCGGTACTCTGCGGTTCCGCTCGGGACGGCCTGGAGATCGATGCGTTGATCGAGGCCATCGATTCGCACCAGCAATACCTGAAATCCTCGGGACAGGGCGAGATCCGACGTCAGACCGGACGCGTCGCTCGAGTACGAACTGCGATCTCGACCCGCTACGGGCGCCATGGTCTGGAGCGATTGACGGGACGCCATTCGATCGAGACATTCGTCGCCGCCAGGCCTGAATGCGCGGTCGAACGGCTGGTCGATGACCTCGCCGTCGAAGTCGAAAAAATGCTTGGCTCCGATGGACGCTGAACCACCGATCGAAGGTGCCGAAAAAATGTCTCGCCCGCCCTCGAAAATCGCACGCGTGCTACGCACGATCCTCTGGGCGCTGCTATTCGCCTTCGTATTCGGATTCGTCATCGGCACGGTGTTGCGTAGACAATTCGAACGACCGATCCGCTACATCGGCGAGCGGTCCGGCCCGGATTCAATCCCGTCGACTGCGCCATACGATATCGCTGACGCCCTGCCGCGCGTTCTCATGCCGGGCGATCACGAAGAGCAGGTCTGAGAGACGGTTGAGGTAGCGAAGCGAGACCGGCTCGACCGACTCCCCCGGCGTGCCCGCCAGCCGAACGACCGTCCGCTCAGCGCGCCGACAAGCCGTTCGGGCCACGTGAAAGGCGGCGGCCGAGGGGCTGCCGCCCGGCAAGATGAAGGCGGTGAGCTTCTCGAGCGTCCCTTCGAGTCGATCGATCAGCCCCTCGAGCGACTCGACATCGGCTTCGTCGACACCCACGACGCCGGCCTTCTTCCGATGCCTGGCGTCGGGCGTCGCCAACGAGGCGCCGAGATCGAAAAGCGCGCTCTGGATCGTCCGCAACGGATCTTCGAGCGCCGAATCCAACCCGGACGCAGCCGCCGAGCCGAGCAGCGCATTCAGCTCGTCGACGTCTCCGAAGGCTGCAACCCGTGGTGTGTCCTTGGCGACTCGATCCCCGCCGAAAAGATCGGTCTGGCCCTGATCGCCCCGTCGCGTGTAGATTTTCACTGCGCCCCGTCAGCCGCGCGCGGCCAAATCGGCGTCGACGCGCTTCGCGAGATCATCGTCGGTTTCGAAGGTTTGCGAGACCGCTGCCCCTTCCGGCATCCGATCCGGTTCGACGCCCTTGGCGACGAGGCGTCGAAGCGCGACGACGACCAGTCCGCCGCCGACGACGAAGCCCAGCACCGGAAGGACATAGGCCCATAGTGTGATCCCCTTGGCGGGCGGGGCGCCGAGAATCTCCTCGCCGAAGCGTTCGATCAGCATCTCGACGATTTCTTCCCGACTGGCACCGCCAGCCTCCTGGAGCACCATCCACTGCACCAGTTCCGCCGCTTGGGGACTCGGGCAGGCCGCCAGCGTGCGCCCCGGGCAATACGGACTCATCAAGTCGCCGGCGAGGTCGTAGCTCCACGATTTCGACATCGCGACGCTGGCCACGAGCAGCAAGATCACCACGAATGCGCCCGCAAATGCACCGCTCAATGCCACTGCGCCGGGCGACGAAACGGGTCGCGCTAGATATCCCAAGACATCGCCATCGAATCGTCGTCACCGTCTGCGGAGTTTTTCATCCGCTGTCGCGGCGCGTCGATCATCACGCGGGAATGCGGCGGGACGCTGCTCGTGAGCCAGACGTTGCCGCCGATGATCGTGCCGGCGCCGATCACAGTATCACCCCCGAGAATCGTCGCACCCGCGTAGATCGTCACATCGTCCTCGATGGTCGGATGACGTTTCTTGCCCCGCAATGAAGCACTATCGCGAATCGAGGTGGCGCCAATGGTGACGCCCTGATAGAGCCGAACCCGGTCGCCGATCTGGGCGGTCTCGCCTATCACGATCCCAGTACCGTGGTCGATGAAGAAATACGCGCCGATCTCCGCCCCCGGATGGATATCGATCCCCGTTCGATCGTGGGCGTATTCGCTCATGATGCGCGGCAGCAGCGGAACCCCGTAGCCCTGGAGTTCGTGGGCGATGCGATGGATGGCGAGCGCGCGAATCGCGGGGTAGGCGACGACGATCTCGTCATAGCCGTTGGCCGCCGGATCCCCGGCATAGGCGGCCTCCACGTCCCGGGACAACATCGCCCGAAGGTCGACCAGTCGGCTGATGAATCGCACCGTCAATTCTTCTGCCGTCGCCGGTTCGGGCAGCTCGACTTGAACGAGCAGCTTGTAGAGCCCGTCGGCAACGGCGGGCACTTCGGACCGGAGTTCGGCCGGGTCGACGCGGAACCGAAGCAGTCGCTTGGTCGGATCGATCCAGTTGACGACCTCGTTCGGATCGAGGATTCCACCACACACGGTCTCGGAAAGCACCGTTTCCTCACAGCCGGCCAGGCCCTCGACGGCCGCCGCCAGAACGTCCTCGGGGCATGAAAAGGGCTCAGATCCAGGCCTGGACCTCGGCATCGGATTGCTAGCCATATCTGGACTCCTCAGATCCACGGGCGCTGGGGTGGCTCTTGCAGAGAGGCGTCTGAATCCCGCCTGCAATTTTCCCCTCGAGAGGATGCCCCACATCGTGCAAAGTCACACGTCTCGGCTCGACACGAGTCGAGAGGCGCAATTCAGCGGCAAGCCGAGCCTCGAGGTCCTATCCTCGACCTGGATCACCGCTCAGCGCGGGATCCGTCCCTGGAACGAAGAGGCAGCACCGACATTGGGCACACTCTACAGCCATTCTCGCCTCTCGAGCTTCGAGAACTGTCCGAAACAATTCGAATTTCGCTATATCCTCAAGATCCCGAGCGAGACCGAGTCGATCGAGGCCTTCGTCGGGAAGCGCGTCCACGAAATACTCGAACGCCTATATCAATTCGTTGGGCGAGGCCAGATCCCGGGCGTCGAGAAGGTCGTCGACCGATACCAAAAACTCTGGGAGGAGACCTACGACGGCGAGCGGGTCCGCATCGTGCGCGAAGGCGTACCGCTGTCATTTTATCGGGAGCTCGGCGAGCATTGCCTGCGCGGCTATTACTCCCGCCACTACCCCTTCGATGAAGACGAAACCCTGGGCATCGAGAGGCGCGTGATCTTTCCGCTCGACGATGCCGGAAAATATCGGATGCAGGGCATCATCGATCGCATCTCCCGCGCCCGAGACGGCACCATCGAGGTTCATGACTACAAGACGGGGGCGCGGGTCCCATCGCAGAAGATGCTCGACCAGGACCGACAACTCGCCCTTTATCAAATCGGTCTCGCCGCCGAATACGGGGAGGACGTTCCGTTTCGACTCGTCTGGCATTACGTCGCGAAGAACCAGACCCGAACCTCCACGCGCACACCGGAGCAGCTCGCCACACTCCGAGTGTCGACCATCGAGCGAATCGACGAGATCGAGCGGACCACCGCGTTTCCACCCCGAAAGATCGCGCTCTGCAATTGGTGCGAATACAAGCCGCGTTGCCCGCTCTACATGCCTGCAGGCTCTGTGCCCAACACCGCGTCGAAATCCGAAACTCCGAACCCGGCCTCGGCCCCGGCCAACGAACAGCTCGATCTGCTCTAGCGCTGTGGAACGCTGTGGAGCGGTCGTGAAGTGCCCCTGAAACACCCGCAGCCGTGGAGTTCCGCTTGCCGAGCCCCTGGGTGGCGGTGGCGCAATCGCGAATTTTGCTAGCCTGCCAGCATGGGCCTTCGAATCGAACGCATTCCGACTTTCGGCGACAACTATACCTACCTCGCGATCTGCGATGAGACCATGGAAGCCGCGGTCATCGACGCGCCCGAAGCGGATCCGGTCGTCCGGCGAGTCGAGGCGACGGGCGCCCAGGTCAAACTCATCCTCTCGACTCATCACCATTTCGACCATTCAAAGGCCAACCCCGAACTCGCCGAGCGTTATGGCGTTCCAGTCTATGGCCACGTCTCCGACATGGAACGTCTACCCGGAATGACCCATGGCGTCGACGAGGGCGACAAAATCCAGTTCGGGAACCAGATCGCCCGAGTGCTCTTCATCCCCTCGCATACCTCCGGCCACATCGCCTACCTCTTCGACGATGCGAAGGCGGTCTTCACGGGAGACATGCTATTCGCCGCCGGATGCGGGCGGCTCTTCGAAGGCAGCGCCCAGATGATGTACGACGCACTCTGCGTGAAACTGGCCGCGCTCCCGGATGACGTCCTCGTCTATTGCGGCCATGAATACACCGAGGGGAATCTGAAATTCGCATTGACGATCGAGCCCGAAAACGGCGAGATCAAGGAACGCTATGACAAGGTCTGTGCGATCCGGGCGAACGCAGCCGCCGATTGGCACGACGCGACGCCGGCCGAAATGACGATTCCCTCGTCGATTGGCGAGGAGAAAGCGACCAACCCCTTCATGCGGGCCGACAACGCGACCGAACTGGGTCGCATTCGCAAATTGAAAGACGCGTTCTAGGGGCCGTCCCCCGCCAGGCGGCGGCCCTCAATCTGAAGATGAAAGATCACATCCCGATTGGGGCCACGACGATCACGATCCAGCATCGTGTGGGTTTCCATGAAACCGACGCGATGGGCATCGTTCACCATTCCAACTATCTGCGATTTTTCGAGAACGCGCGAGTCGTCTGGCTCGAAACCCATGACAAGAGCTATCCAGAATGGATCGAGATGGGCCTCCATTTCGCGGTGACCCATACACATCTCGACTATCACCGACCCGCACGCTTCGACGACATCCTGGAAGTCACGGCCTGGCTCGAATGGGTTCGTGGGGCTTCCCTGGCGATGGCCTACACGATCGTTTGTCGAACTTCCCTGTTGGTGACGGGTCGAACCGAGCACGCGGCGATCAATGACGACGGAAAGATCCGCCGCATACCCAAAGAAGATCGCGCCCGCCTGGGTCGAACAGCACTCCCGGGCGCCCCGTCCTGATCCTATCGTTCAGCGCAGCGCTGGACGCAGCAGGATTTCGGTCCGCCTGTTTCGCGATCGTCCCTCTTCCGAGTCATTCGAGGTCACCGGTGCAAAGGGGCCGTACGAGACGACCCGAAGCCTTTGCGGGTCGACGCCTTCGGCGCTCAGTCGACGCGCCACGCGTGCGGCCCGCGCGCCGGCCAGTTCCCAATTACTCGGGTATTGGCTCTCCAACGCTGCACCGATCATCACGTTGTCGGTATGACCCTCGACAGAGATCGTTTCGTCGCCTCGGCGAAGCTGTTTAGCGAGACGGAGAAGGACGTCGCGCCCCTTCTCGCTGAGGATTGCGGATCCCGAGGCAAAGAGCAGCTGATTCGACATCCCCACCCGAATCCCGTCCTGGAATTCACTGATCAGGACCAGGCCCGAGGCAACTTCCGCGCGCAATTCCTCTTCGATCTCGACGCTTCTAGCGCGCAACGCGACGAGCTCGTTCCCGATCTCGGTATTCGCGTTTTCGAGGCTCTCGACCCGGCTCGATAGCTGGTCCCGCTCCGCCGAAACCTCGTTGTAGCTTCCCTGGGTGACGCAGCCAACAGATCCGGCGAGCAGCAGGAATACCGTGCTCATCCAATGTCGATGATGATGTCGTCGCAACTTGCTTCTCCTCGATCGTTCGAGAGCCTTTTCTTCCGTCCCAGAACGATCAAAATGATCCTATTCTCGTGAGTCCCTACTCTTCGCGGTCGTATGTAAAGTACAGACGATGACCCTTTTCCGCAGCTGGAATACGGCGTGCTATGTTCAAAATCTCACACGGATTCCCAAATCCCAACTCTCATTGGAGAAACGATGAAAAACTGGTTCCTGATCCTGGTTTCGATTGGCCTGATCACCGCATGCTCGACCCTCGAGGGGACCGAACCGAATGCGGCGGCGGAAAACGTCGGGAGCGCCACGGCCGAGTATTCCAGCGAGACCCGATTCGAGCCGGGCAAGGGTGTCATGATCGCGGCTGCGATCAAACTCACCGCGACCGTATTGTCCGTGGACAAAGAGGACCGGAGCATCGTCATCAGGGCCGCCGATGGTGAAGCCCGAAAAATCGAGCTGACGGACGATGTGAAGAATTTCGACCAGATTCGGACGGGGGATGAAGTCGTCATCGAGGTGTATTCCGCGCTCGCCATGCAACTCGCCGAGCCAGGAGAGGGATTTTCCGACACGGCTTCCGGTCTGGTCGCGATCGCCCAGCCCGGCGAAAAGCCCAGGATGGTCGTCGCAGACGTCGTCGAAGTGCTGGCGGAGATCACCGAAATCGACAGGACCCGCCGCGAGCTGACGGTGACCGGCCCGCTCGGAAATTCCGTGACTCTACAGGTGCCGGAGACGATGACGAAGTTCGATGAATTGCGGGTGGGTGACAAGGTGAACGCGAGATATGTCGAGGCGTTCGCCTTGTCGGTTCAATCTGCGAATTAGATTCTCGGGTTACCGGGGCCGACCGAGGCGATGTGCTAGGAAGCCCGGCGACCGCGCAGAAACTTGCGGAGATCGGAGATGCGTAGGCGCAGCTCTTTCTCGAACCAACCCGTGACATTCTGGATCGTCTCGAGGGCATCGCCCTGACCCGGCCAATGACCACGAACCACATCGGGGTGGACGTGATTGAGGAGTTGCGAAAGACAGGCCGCCACGACGAAGAGGTCGTCGAGAAGACCGATCGGGCCGAAGATGAGCGCCGGCACCAGATCGATCGGAGAGAGCACGTAGGCCACCCCTGCGACGGCGATGCCCTTCTGCAAGAGGGGAACACGGTCGTCACGCAAGAGTCGGACTAGCAGGATCGTCAGGTCGGGCAGCAGCAGCAGCAGATCGCGCATACCGCTGCGTTCTCCCGGCTGGTGCGGGGAGAAGCGCTCCCGCAGCCGATCGTAGAGCCGACGCTCCCGAGGGTTCAATTCGATCATGAGATGCGACTCGCTCATCGATCGCTTCCCAGATCTCGCCCGTCGCCAAGCTCGCGAAGCACCCGATCCCGCTCTCGAGCCGGCTCGACACCGAGTCGTTTCGGACCGGGCGGCGGCAGCGGGGATGCCGCTCGGAGGATGCCGATGAGAGGCGCACCGTCGAGCGTCTCGTCGAGTCTCAACCCGAGCAAGGTGGCAATCGTCGGAGCAATGTCTTCGAGTTCGAGATTCGGTACGCGAACCCGGGGTCGAATGCCTCGACCCCAGGCGACGAGGCCCACACTCGACACTTCCCTTTCGCGAAAGGGGAACGCGCCCGCGCTGGCACGTCGTTCGGCCGGACGCAATACGGGTTGCATGAGGCCGTTGCCGATCACGAAGCCGGGCTTCGCGGCCAGTCCGAACCAGGCCTGTGGATCCGCGCCCGCCTGATCGAGATCTGCGGCCGACACCACTTCGAATGCACCGGTGCGGATCGCTTCCGCCTCGAGCAATTCCCTTGCGGCAAGCGCATTCGCCGCATCGCGCGCATAGACGTAGGCCGAGCGACCATTCGATCTCGAGATCGCCAACCAACTCCGCACACCCGTCGACTGGCGGGGATCGCGGCCGATCAAGCCGTTTTTCGTGAGTACCACATTCGGATCGATGCGCGTATGCACCGGCTGGTAGGTGACGTCCCCCGTCACGAAGATCGCGGTCTCGCCGAGTTGATCGGCCGCCTCGAGACAGGCCTCGATGCGGCCGATCGCCGCGTCGACACGTTCGAGAGCTTCGTCGACCTCTACACTCCCAAACCCAAAGACCCGCTGAAACCTCGCCGTCTGATCGAATCGAATCAGCCAGAGCCCGGGATTACGTTCCGAGGCGACGATTCGACAAGCGAGTTCAGCGAAGGCGGCGTCCTTCTCGGCGGCGCTCGGCCAGAGCCGTGGGCCCCCCTCGTCGTCTTCGTCGTCTTTCTCGAGCGCGGCCTCTGCCATGGCATCGAGTTCGCGCATCAGCATGGGGCTCGATTGGCCACGTATGAACTCGAGCCAGCGCCCCGCAAGATTCGCTGAACCTGCGCCGGGAATCAGCAGTTCGATACGGGCGCCGCTCGTCGTCGGCCAACCCAATGAGAGAACGCCTCGCCCGATCGCCGCATCCCAGAGTGCCGTGCCCCTGAGCAGGCGGTTGTCCGCGAAGGACAGCGACACGCCTCCATCCTCATCGAGCCTTTCATCCGCAATGATGCCGTGTCGTTTCGGAAGGCGACCCGTCACCAGCGTCGCATGCGATGCATAGGACGAACCCGGCGTCGGCGGATGCACTCGAATCCCGATGGCGCCCTCGCGCGCGAGCCGGGCAAGATTCGGCATTCGGACATCGTCGCGCTGACTCGCGATATGTCCCCTGGCATTCAGGAAGTCGGCCGATTCGAGCCCGGCGATCGAAATCAGAATGACGCGGCTCGGCGGTCCGGCCAGACGCAGCGGAGACTGGCGTGACAGGTCGGAGTCCAATCGCTGGTCCCTGAGCGTCGGCGCCGCACAGGACAGCCCGAGGAACACGAGAATCAGCAAGCTGCTCGCTCTCAATGTAGGTCCCCTCTGGTTTGCGAGATCCGCACGCGGTTTCGCGAAGACCATGACACACTCTCTGTATCCGAGCACCGACAACGGGTCGCATTGCAAGCTGTGCCGCGAAACGTCGAAAAGCCCAGAAAAGCCTCCTCCAAAAACTATTTTTCGATTCTAAATCCAATACTTACCAGATTTCCGGGAGGATCGAACGGGGTTTTATGACTACTCTAGAGGTCAGCAAAGAACGATTCGAAGATCCGAATTCGAAGATAGAGAGAGTCCAGCAGGATGGAGCCGGCCACACAATTCGAAGCAATCCGCATTCCGCTCACTGCGCCCATCCACGGGCGCGACAGCTTGAGCGGTATTCTCGGCATTCCCGAATGGTGGTCTACCGGCGAGCGCGTCGCCGTCGTCATTGCGCATGGTGGCCCGAGCAATTTGGAGGATCCCCTGGTCGAAGCCCTCGCCCACGCACTCGCGGAAAAGAGCTGTCTCACTCTGCGCTTCAACTTTCCCTTCGCCGAGGCGGGAAAACGGAGCAGCGCGGATTCGCCAGAGATCCTCGAGCGCGGATTCAGGGCGGCGCTCAATATCCTCCGTCGCGATCCAATGGCCCTCCCCGTCCGTCTCTTCGTTGGCGGAGTGGGTCTCGGCGGACGCGTCGCCGCAGGACTCGTCGCGGATCGGCTCCACGTCGATGGACTCTTCCTGCTCGGTTTCCCGCTGCATCCCCAGGACAAACCCGAGAAAAGCGATCCGGACGTCCTGTTCCGATCCACCACACCGATGCTCTTCGTCCAGGGTACGCGGGATCGACGCTGCAACGGAACCGCGCTACGTCAGGCATTGAGACGAGTCGGCGCGCCGGTCGAACTCTACGATGTTCGAGAAGCCGACTCGGCATTCCACGTTCCCAAGAAATCGGGACGGACCAACGAACAGGTCCGGGCCGAGTCGGTCGGCGTACTCTCCAGCTGGGTTGCACGACGCCTGCACTGAGACCTCGACCCACGAAGAGAAACAAGGAAAATGGACGATGGCCGAATCCAGCGACCTCTACTTCGCACAACAGCCGGTCGGCGAAATGGCGAACCTCGCCTACCTGATCGGCAGCCGTACGGAACGCAAGGCCTTCGTGGTCGATCCGGCCTGGAACGTGCGCGGGCTGCTCGAGCAGGCTGCAAAAGACGACATCGAGATCGTCGGCGCGCTCGTCACCCACTATCACCAGGACCATGTCGGCGGAGAGATCTTCGGCCATTCGATCGAAGGCCTCGGCCTGCTCCTCGAACTCCAGCCGGTTCCGATTCACGCGAACAAGCACGAGATCGAAGGCCTGATCAAGGTGACCGGCGTTTCCGAAAACGACCTCGTCAAGCACGATGGGGGCGACCGACTCGAACTCGGAGGCATCGGAATTCGACTCCTCCACACCCCGGGTCACACACCCGGGAGTCAATGTTTCCTGGTCGAAGAGGCCGCTCATCCGAGCCACCTGGTCGCCGGCGATACGCTTTTTCTCAACGGCTGTGGGCGTGTCGATCTACCGGGCAGCGATCCGCGCGCAATGTACGAAAGCCTCGAAACGCTCAAGCGACTTCCCGATGACACCACCCTTTATCCCGGACATCTGTACTCCCCAGAGGGGCACGATTCCATGGGCGATCAAAAGCGCACGAATCCCTATCTGCGAGCCGCCTCTGTAGAGGTCTTCCTGAGTTTCATGGGGCATTGAGACTCACGCGAGGGCCGCTCTAGACATTGAAATCCGCGGCCCCGGACGTTAGATTCTGCGCGGTCGAAACCCCGGGGCGTCCGCGTCGGGGTAATTCGTTTAACCGCTTCAGACTCGGAGGCCAGCCCCCCATGAAGGTCATGGTGTGCCTGAAACAGGTTCCCCATCAGGATGCACGTCTCGACGTGAACTCCGATGGCACCTGGATCCAGGAAGACAACATCAAGTTCGAAATCAATAGTTACGACACCTACGCCATCGAAGAGGCGCTTCGCCTCAAGGATGCGGGCGACGCCGAAGTCGTCGTGGTGTCGATCGGTCCCGATCGCGTGACCCAGGCCCTGCGCACCGCGCTGGGCATGGGCGCCGACCGCGCCGTCCACATCAACGACCCGGCCGCCCACGGCGCCGACGCCCTCGGATCGGCAAAGATCCTCGCGGCGGTCGCCAGGGAAGTCGAAGCGGACGTCATCTTCACCGGCCTGATGGCGGATGACGATAACGCGGCCGCGATTCCGCCGATGCTGGCCGAGCTGCTCGACATGCCCTCGGCGACGGGCGTCGTCGCCACGGACGCCAGCGACACCTCGATCAAGGTCGAGCGTGAACTCGAAGGCGGCGCACTCGAGGTCGTCGAGCTACCCAAGCCTTGCCTGATCGCGATCCAGACGGGAGCCAATCAGGTCCGTTATGCGTCGCTCAAAGGCATCATGCAGGCCAAGAAGAAGCCGGTCGACGTCAAGACGTTGGCCGATCTCGGGCTCGCCGATTCCGTGGGCGGTGACCATAACAAGACCAAGATCAACAAGATCTACGTCCCCGCCAGGGGTGACAGTGCCGAGATCCTCGAGGGATCGACGGACGAAATCGTCACGCAGCTGGTGACGAAGATCAAGGAACTCGGTCTGCTCTAAGCGCCCTCTCTAGATCCGAATAGAGGGACTTGATTAAAAATGAAGGAGAATGCGATGGGTACGATCCTCGTCGTTGCAGAGATTCAGAAAGGCACGATCCGCGAGGCGAGCTATGAGCTCGTCGCCCTGGCGCGCGGACTCGCCGAGTCGGGCGGCCACGAAGTGAACGGTTTGGTGATCGGCGCTGGCGTGGGGGATCTCGCCAGCGAGTTCGCCAGCAAGGGCGCCGGCAAGACGCTCGTCGTCGATGACACGGCCGCCGCGAACTACAACGTGGATATCTGGACCAAGGCGATCAAGGCCGCGGCCGAAGCCACCGGGGCAGATCTGATATTGATCTCGAATACGCCAAGCGGCTGGGA
>SMVB01400672.1_pt1 | contig 11601 bp, 12 predicted proteins | sample 2456461 | NCBI WGS metagenome assembly SMVB01 (sample SAMN11095934, study PRJNA526329) | marine sediment metagenome | biome: Marine sediment; feature: Surficial sediment; material: Deep marine sediment; isolation source: Hadal surficial sediment | place: Pacific Ocean | collected 2014-05 | depth...
CTCGTCTTCGTCGGCTTCGACTTCACGGGCCAGCCGCTTGAATTTCTCAGATCACATGCCGTTTTTGGCCTTGCTGGCCATGTCATATCACCTTCTTTATCCGACCGTTGAGATGCACGTCATACACATAAGGCGGCGATTGATTTTCGACAATCTCGAAAACCCGAACAAACACTCGGACAAAAATACTCAGCTTGTGCCACGTCGAATCGCTTGCGTGGGGGAGATAAAAACATGCCACCGAATGCTGCTTCATGGCCGCCGTTTCTGTGGCCTCGGTGTGGAATTTGCGGTCATGACTAAACACGACCCAGCCGCGCCCGCCCACAATTTCCAACCATTCGTCGTCGTGCATATCCTGCGGGAAGCGCTGCTTCTGGTGCCACTCGATATTGACGGGCGGCTTAACCCAAACCAGCGCCTTCGGTAGGCGCGTGCCAAAGTTCCTATCGAAATAAAAGGTCAGCTTGCCCACAGGTTTTGCCGGTTGAAGTCGGGCTGAATACCCTCAAACCTCAGGGCATCAGCAACACTATCTGGTGATAGTTCGAAGTCATCGGCAATGTCGGCAACACTCTCGCCCGCGTCCCATCTGCCCCTGAGAGCCCAGGTCGCCGCGCCAGAAATCATCGGCGCGCCGAAAGACACTCGCGGATCGATGACCACATCAGAATCACTACCGCCTACATGCCAGCGGATAACAATCCCGTCATCCTCGTACTCGAACTCCCGCAACCTACGATCAAGAATTTCCTTCCAACCAAGTTGGCCGCCCCGGCTGGCGTAAAGCAACTTATCGACTCCGGCGGTCGGATCAACTTGCTCGTAGTTAACAATCAGGTCCGTGCCGTCGGTCTTGAAACGATATTCGGCAAAAGGATGTTCGCTATTTAGCGTCCCGGCCACATATTCTCGCGCCGCGCGAATGGCCCTAAGCTTGACTCCCTCGCTCCGCATCGCCGCAACGACGGCGAGCTCAATCAATTGCATGTATGACAGTTCGGCCCGGTCCTTGCGCGGCGGGAGCACTGGCGAGACGCCACCGCCGTGCCAACGCGCGGCGGTCTGCGTACTGGTTTGAGCATAGCGAGCAGCCTCGCCAATCCGATAGTAGGGTACGTAAAGCCGCCGTCGCCAAGGTTCGGGCCGGCTTTTTCCATTAGATCGTGCCATTCAACCGTTCCGTTTACAGCACCAGTTGTTTGATACGTCAATCGCTTCCCAAAGATACCCGACAGCGCGGCTTCGGTACGCTGATGGTCGTCGACGGCCAACGCAACGCGATGATTATAGCGGAAATCGAACTCGCCGAGATAGCGCTTAACATGCTGCTGGCTACAATGTTGGTAGATACCGGTGATGCCGCGTTTCAGGATTGAGAAATAGCCCTCGACGGTGTTGGTGTGCCAGAAGTGGCCGCGCACATACTCCTCGATTGAGCGGTTGACCGCGCTGTGGCCGGCGAACTCGCGCCCGTGCGTCGGGTCTTGTCCCGCCAAGTTTCTTGAAGGCATCGTTTTTACCAAAAAATAAGTGCGTGATTCCAATGAATTACGTGCTATTTTGAAGATTCGAGTCGCATTTGCGGGGGCAAGTGACGGGATGGGAGAGGCTGTGCCGGCGGACGACGGGGTTTACGAGGACCGGCCTTTCGGGCGGATTCTGATCGGCGATTGCGTCGAACGGATGGACGCGCTGGCGGAAGGCTCGGTCGATCTGGTGTTCGCCGATCCGCCGTACAATCTGCAGCTTGGGGAAGGCCTGCGCCGGCCCAACCACTCCCTGGTCGAGGGGGTCGCCGACGACTGGGACAAGTTCGACGATTTCGCCGCCTATGACGCCTTCACCCGCGCCTGGCTGACCGCCGCGCGGCGCGTGCTCAAGGACGACGGCGCGCTGTGGGTTATGGGGAGCTACCACAACATCTTCCGCATCGGCGCGGCGCTTCAGGACCTCGGCTTCTGGATGCTCAACGACGTGATCTGGCGCAAGACCAACCCGATGCCGAACTTCCGTGGCAAGCGCTTCACCAACGCGCACGAGACCCTGATCTGGTGCGCCAAATCGCGCGAACAGAAGCGCTACACCTTCAATTACGACGCCATGAAGGCGCTGAATGAAGAGTTGCAGATGCGCTCGGATTGGCTGCTGCCGATCTGCAACGGGCCGGAGCGGCTGCAAAAGGACGGTAAGAAGGCCCACCCCACCCAGAAGCCCGAGGCGCTGCTGTACCGCGTGATCCTGTCAACCAGCCAGGTCGGCGACACCGTGTTGGACCCGTTTTTCGGCACCGGTACCACGGGCGCCGTCGCCAAGCGGCTGGGCCGCCACTATATCGGCATCGAGCGCGAGCGATCCTACGCGGAGTTGGCGCGCGAGCGGCTGGCGCGGGTCCGGCCGGGCCAGGACATCGCCCTGGCCACCACGCCGTCGAAGCGAAACCTGCCGCGCGTTCCGTTCGGCTCGCTTATCGAACGCGGTCTGATCGAGCCCGGCATGGTGCTCTACGACCACAAGCGCCGGCATTCGGCGCGGGTGCGCGCCGACGGCTCGCTAGTCTCCGGCCAGGTCTCGGGATCGATCCACCGGGTCGGCGCCGAGGTGCAGGGCGCGCCGGCGTGCAACGGCTGGGCGTTCTGGTTTTTCGAGGCCGACGGCCGGCTGCTGCCCATCGACCTGTTGCGTCAGCAAGTGCGCGCGGAAATGGCCACGAAGGCGCCCTTCACCGGCCCAGCGCCGTGAGGGCGTGGGCGGCGATTTTGCGCATCAGGGTGGGCAAGGCGTAATCGCCGAAACGGCCGGGCGGGCACCACACGCCGTCCGGGCCTTCGGCCCCGTCATCGACCCGGCCGGCCAGCACGTCGAGTTCCAGGCGGAAATGGGTGAAGCCGTGGCGCACCGTGCCGGGCAGCGGCGTCCATTCGCCATCGACCGGCGCCTGTTTGCGCGCCGCCGCGGCCGACCATTTGCGCGCGCGCCATTCGGTGGACGGAAATTCCATCATCGCGCCCAACAGACCATTAGCGGGGCGGCGGCGCAGCAGCACCGCGCCGTCCGCCCGTTCGATCCAGAACGCCACGCCGTGGCGGGTCGGCCGCTCAGCCTTGGGCGCGCGGCGCGGTAGGTTCTCGGTCACGCCGGCGCTTCGCGCGGCGCAGATCCCGGCCCAGGGGCATTCGGGACAGCGCGGCTTTCGTGGCGCGCACACCGTCGCGCCCAGGTCCATCACCGCTTGCGCGTAATCGCCGGGCCGCGCGGTGGGGGTCAGCGAATCGGCGTGGGCGCGCAAGGCCGCCTTGGCGGCGGGCAGCGGCGTCTCGACCGCGAACAGCCGCGCCATCACCCGCTCGACATTGCCGTCCACCACCACCGCGCGCCGGCCGAACGCGATCGCCGCTATCGCCGCGGCCGTGTAGGCGCCGATCCCCGGCAAGGCGCGTAGCGCCGCCTCGTCGTCCGGAAAGCGGCCACCCAACCGGTCGCGGACGTGGCGCGCGCAGGCATGGAGGTTGCGCGCCCGGGCGTAATAGCCCAGCCCCGCCCAGGCATGGAGCACGTCGTCGAGTTGCGCCGCCGCCAAGGCGCCCACGTCGGGCCAGCGTTTCAGGAATTTCGCGAAATAGGGGCCGACCGTGGCCACCGTGGTCTGTTGCAGCATGATCTCGCTGAGCCAGACGTGGTATGGCACCGCCGCCGCGCCGGGCGCCGCGCGCCAGGGCAGGGTTCGCCGGTGGCGGTCGTACCAAGCCAACAATTTCCGCGACGGAATGTCGGTGGGACCAACGGTCTCTGGCATGGCGCCTCGCGTCGCGCTAATGATGGACAGGCTCCTAGTGGACAGACTCTAGCATATGGCGTTCACCCCGAAACGGTTGTCGGCTTTTGTCCCGAAACTGACCCGCGAGGCGTTCGGCGGGCGCGGCTTCCACCGGGCCACCGTGCTGACCGACTGGCCGGCGATCGTCGGGCCCCGGGTGGCGGCGCGCACCTGTCCCGAAAAGATCGGCCGCGACGGCACTCTCGTGGTGCGCGCCGCCGGCGCCTTCGCCGTCGAGCTTCAGCACATGGAACCGGTGTTGCTGGAGCGCATCGCCACCCATTTCGGCTACCGCGCGGTCACCCGCCTGTCGATCCGCCAGGGACCGTTGCCGGAAAGGCCGGCCGAGCCGCCGCGCCCGCGCCCGTTGAGCGCGGACGAGGCGCGCGCCTTGGATGACCAAGTCGCCGCCGTGCCCGATGATGGACTGCGCGACGCGTTGGCCGCGCTGGGCCGTACGGTCAGGGGCCTGGCGCGCGGACCTTGAGCGGCCGGCCCGGGACGCCTATGTTTCGGGAACGGTTTGTTCGAGGAGAGAGCCAGCATGAATTTCGTTAAGCGCGCCGTCTTTGCCGCGGCCATTCTAGTTACGGGCGCCGCGGCGCCGGTTTGGGCCGGGGATTCGGAGGAGCGCGCGCTCGGCGATCCCGACGCGCCGGTCACCATCATCGAATACGCCTCGATGAGCTGTTCCCATTGCGCCGCGTTCCACAAGAACATGTTTCCGTGGCTCAAGGAGACCTACATCGAGACCGGCAAGGTGCGCTTCGTGTTCCGCGATTTCCCGCTGAACGGGCCGGCCGTATGGGGCGCCATGACCGCGCGTTGCGCCAAGCCGGACCGCTATTTCGCGTTCCTGGACATGCTGTTCGCCAAGCAACGGGACTGGGCCTTCGCGGAAGACCCGAAAGCCGCGCTGGCCAAGCTGGCGCGGGTCGGCGGAATCGGCAGGACCGCCTTCGATAAATGCATGGCCGATCAAGAGTTGCAGGACGAGATCGTGCAAAGCCGGTCCGACGCGGTGGAGCGTTACAATGTGCGGTCCACGCCGTCGTTCATCATCGACGGCAAGACCGTTAGCGGCGGTTTGAGCGAGGAAAAACTCACCAGGCTGATCGAAGAGGCCGGATCGTGAGCGCGACCCGCGCCCGTAGCCTATTTTGTGGTTTGCAGATTTGTAACAACGATATATAGAGTGTTGCGGTTCGCGGGCGGCCTCACGGCCGGTCGTGGATCTCGCGCGGGGGGATAACAGGCGGAGATTCAGGTGCCGGGAAGATCGACGCGGCAAACGTCCGGTCCCTATGCGTCCGCGATCCCCGGCGTGTCCGTGCCGGGCTGAGGATCGCGCGTGCAACTCACCCGCCTTAAACTCACCGGATTCAAATCCTTCGTCGAAGCGACCGAGTTGCTGATCGAACCCGGTCTGACCGGGATCGTCGGTCCCAACGGCTGCGGCAAGTCCAACCTGGTCGAGGCGCTGCGCTGGGTGATGGGCGAGACCTCGGCCAAGCAGATGCGCGGCGGCGAGATGGACGACGTGATCTTCGCCGGCACCGCCGCGCGCCCGGCGCGCAATCTGGCCGAGGTCGTTCTGCATCTCGACAACAGCGCGCGCGACGCGCCGGCCGCCTACAATGATTCGTCGGAAATCGAGGTCTCGCGCCGTATCGAGCGCGGCTCCGGCTCGCAATACCGCATCAACGGCAAGGAAGCGCGCGCCCGCGACGTGCAGCTTCTGTTCGCCGACGCCGCCACCGGCGCCCGTTCCACCGCCCTGGTCAGCCAGGGCCAGGTCGGCGCCGTGATCGGCGCCAAGCCGGTCGAACGGCGCCTCCTGCTGGAAGAGGCGGCCGGGATCACCGGGCTGCATTCGCGCCGCCACGAGGCCGAGCTTCGCTTGCGCGCGGCCGACACCAATCTGGAGCGGCTCGACGACGTGCTCGCCGCCTTGCAAGCACAGTTGCAGGGTCTCAAGCGCCAGGCGCGCCAAGCGGTGCGCTACCGTTCGCTCAGCGGCCGTTTGCGCAAGGCGGACGCGATGCTGCACTACCGGCGCTGGAGCCTGGCCGAGGCCGAGGTCGCCGAGACGCGCGACACGCTGGCGGCGATTCAGGCGCGGGCGGCCGAGCGCGCGCGCGAAGCCGCGAGCGCCAGCACCGCCCAGGCCGAGGCGGCGCAAGGCTTGCCCGGGCTGCGCCAGGCCGAGGCGGAAGCGGCCGCCACCGCGCAACGCCTCGCCGTGGCGCGCGAGGGTCTCGACGAAGAGGACCGTCGCGTCGCCGAGGCCACCGAGGCGCTGATCGCGCGCCTGCGCCAGATCGACGACGACACCGCGCGCGAGGACGATCTCAAGGCCCAGGCCGCCCAGGCGGTAACGGACCTGGCCGAGGAAGCCAATCGCCTGCGCGCCGAGCAGGCCGGCGAAGCCGAGGCGACAAGCGAATCCAAGGCGCGGCTCGAAACCGCGCGCGCCACGGTCGCCGCGCACGAGGCCCTGGTCGCCGCGTCCACCGACGAGGTCGCCGCCACCGAGGCGCGGCGCGAGAGCCTCGAGCGCCGCATTGCCGAGCTCGCGGACCGCTTCGCCCGGCTCGGTGAGGAGGCGGGCCAGGTTGAGCGGGAACGCACCACCCTGAGCGCGCGCGTCGGCGATTCGGCGCGCCTCGACGAGGCCGAGGCGGCCCTGGCCAGCGCGCGCGAAGACAGCGACACGCGTCACGCGGCGCTGGAAGCCACCCACCGCGAGACCCAGGCCGGCGAATTGGCGCGCGACGCCGCCGAAGCCGCGGAGCGGAGCGCGCGCGAGGCGTCGCACGGGGCATCGTCCCAACGTGCCCGCCTGACCGCCGAGAGCGAGGCGCTGCAAGCCTTGCTCGCGCGCGACGGCCCGTCGGACGCCGCGCCGCCGGTGCTCGACCGAATCACCGTCGAAGCCGGTCTCGAGGCCGCGCTCGGCGCCGCCTTGGGCGACGACCTGCTGGCCGCGACGGAAGCGGCGGCGCCGACCCATTGGCGGAAACTTAAGGGGCATGCGCCCCCGCCGCCGCTTCCCGACGGTGCCGAGCCTCTCGCCAAATTCGTCATGGCGCCGGCGGAGCTGTCCCGACGCCTGGCCCAGGTCGGGCTCGTCGATGCCGCCGAGGGTGCGCGTCTGCAGCCGGTCCTGGCCCAAGGTCAGCGGCTGGTCAGCCGCGACGGCGCGTTGTGGCGGTGGGACGGCTATACCGCCTCGGCCGAGGCGCCGAACGCCGCCGGGGTCCGGCTGCGGCAGCAAAAACGCCTGGACTCATTGCGCGCGGACCTGGCCGCCGCCGAATCCGATTTCGCCGCCCGGCAATCGCGTCTCACTAATACGGTATCCACGCTGGAACAGGCGCGCGCCGCCACGCAAGACGCGCGCCGGGCGGAGACGGCGGCGCGGGACGCGGCGCGGGACGCCTACCAGGCCCTCAACGACGCGCGCGAGGCGCAGATCGCGTTGGTCGACGCGGTGGCCGACGACCGTTCGCGACTGAGCGCGCTTAGTGAATCGGCGGCGCGGCTGGCCAAGGACAGCGACGACGCGGGGCGCGACCGTGGCGAGGCAGAGGCCACGCTGGCGGCGCTTCCCGACCCCGAGGCGGTGCGCTCGCCGTTGGAGGAGAAACGCGCCGCGCTGGCCGGACACCGCGCCGAATATGACGATTGCGCGCGCGCCCACGAACGCCTCGGCGGCGAGGCCCGCGCGCGGGCCGCGCGGCTGGCCGCGACCGCGCGCGAAACCGCGACCTGGGACGGGCAAGGCGCGGCGGCGGACAAGCGCACCGGCGAACTGGCCGCGCGCCGCGAGGCGGCGGACCGGGAACTGGCCGGATTGCGCGCCCGCCCGGCGGCGATCCAGGAACAGCGCCGCACCCTGATGCAGCGCACCGAGACTGCGGAAGCGTGGCGCGACAAGGCGGCGGACGCCTTGGCCGTGGCCGAGACCCGGCTCGCCGAATGCGACCGCGCCGCGCGCGTCGCCAACGAGGCCCAGAGCACGGCGCGCGAGGACAAGGCGCGCGCCGACGGCAAGCTCGAACAGGCGGTGTCGCTGTGCAATGTCGAGGTCGCGCGCATCCACGAGAAATTCACGGTGGAGCCGGCGCTGGTCCTCGATCTCGCCGAAGTCCAGGACGCCGACAAGGTGCCGGAGCTGGAAACGCTGGAGCGCCAGGTCGAGCGTCTGCACCGCGAGCGCGACAACATGGGCGCGGTCAACCTGCGCGCCGAGGAAGAAGCGAACGAACTCTCCCAACAAATCGAGACCATGGAGTCCGAGCGCGCGGATTTGATCGCCGCCATCGCGCGCCTGCGTTCGGGCATCGCCTCGCTCAATCGCGAGGGCCGGCAACGCCTGCTCAAGGCCTTCGAGGAAGTCGACAAGCATTTCCAGGAACTGTTCGTGCGCCTGTTCGGCGGCGGCCGCGCCCATCTGTCGTTGATCGGCGACGACGACCCGCTGGAGGCCGGCCTGGAAATCATGGCGTGCCCGCCCGGCAAGCGCCTTCAAGTCCTGTCGCTGTTGTCCGGCGGCGAGAAGGCGTTGGCCGCGCTATCGCTGCTGTTCGCGGTGTTCCTTACCAAGCCGGCGCCGATCTGCGTGCTCGACGAGGTTGACGCGCCGCTCGACGACACCAATGTCGACCGTTTCTGCTCCCTGGTCGAGGAAATGGCGCGCGGCGGCACGACCCGTTTTCTGGTGATCACCCATCACCGGCTGACCATGGCGCGCATGGACCGTCTGTTCGGCGTCACCATGGGCGAGCGCGGTGTCTCGCAGTTGGTCTCGGTCGATCTTGGCCAAGTCCATGAAATGCGCGCGGCGGAATAGGCGGCGTCCAAAAATATATAATGTTTTTCAATAAGTTAGATGTCAGGGGTTGAATCTTGACAGGCCCAGGGGTCTGCCCGTATGTTGCGGGCGCCTTGGTGGCGCCGCCCCGCGGACAGTGCCGAGAGCACCGAGTGATGGCAGACAAACCGCCTCCTTCCCTGGAGGACCTGGACGAACGGCTGAGAAAGGCCCGCGGCGAACAGGATCAACGCGAATCCAAACCTTCCCGAACCAGATCGATTGGACAGGCCCTGCGCCTGGCCACCGAAATGGCGTCCGCGCTGTTCGTCGGCGCGGTCCTGGGTTGGTTTCTGGACAAGTGGTTGGGAACCCGGCCGTGGCTGCTTTTGGTGTTTCTGGTCCTTGGCATGGCGGCGGGAATGTTGAACGCCTATCGGACGGCGACGCGGATGCAAGGCGCCGGCGAGGGTGACGACCAAAAGGACGGCGGCTGACACCGCCCGCCAAGAGACAAAACGAGACACCATGAACGAACGAGCAGGATCGACTTAGTGGCCACCGAACACAGCCCGCTGGACCAATTCGCCATCAAGCGCCTGGTGGAAATGCACGTCGGCGGCGTCGACGTCTCGTTCACCAATTCCGCCGCCATGATGGTGATCGGCGTGGTGCTGATGACCCTGTTCCTGACCTTGAGCACGCGGCGCCGCGCCCTGGTGCCGGGCCGTTGGCAATCCATCGCCGAACTCAGCTACGGGCTCATGGCCAAGACCGTGCACGACGCCATCGGCAAGGAGGGGCGCATATATTTCCCCTTCGTGTTCACGCTGTTCATGTTCATCCTGTTCTGCAACACGCTGGGCCTGATCCCGTACAGCTTCACGGTGACCAGCCACATCATCGTCACCTTCGCCCTGGCATCGGTGATTTTCGTCGGCGCCACGGTGCTCGGCTTCATCAAGCACGGGCCCAAGTTCCTGTCGCTGTTCCTGCCGCCCGGCGTGCCGATTTTCCTGGCCCCCCTGTTGGTGCCGATCGAGTTCATCTCGTACCTGTCGCGCCCGGTCAGCCTGTCGGTGCGGTTGGCGGCCAACATGATGGCCGGCCACACCATGATCAAGGTATTCGCCGGGTTCGTGGTGGCGCTGGGTGTTTTCGGCATCGCGCCGTTCATTTTCATCGTCCTGCTGTTCATGCTCGAGAGCATCATCGCGTTCCTGCAGGCCTACGTCTTCGCGGTCCTGACTTGCCTCTACATCAGTGACTCGATCCATCTGCATCACTGATCGCCGGCTGTCCGGACCAGTTCGTTACCGAGTTGATCGACCTAAAGAAGAAGGACCAAGAACCGTGGATATTGAAGCCGCAAGACTCATCGGCGCCGGCTTGGCGACCATCGGCGTGGCCGGCGCGGGCGTCGGCATCGGCACCATTTTCGGCCAGTACGTCGCCGGCGGCCTGCGCAACCCGGCCGCCGCGCCGAAAATGTTCGGCAACGTGCTGCTCGGCTTCGCCTTGACCGAGGCGGTGGCGCTTTACGCCCTGGTCATGGCCTTCCTGATCATGTTCGGTTAAGCGGACCGGGACCGACTAGCGAGCCGGAGCGCGCCATGCCACAGATGGTGTTTGCCGACTACGTGCCGCAGCTGGTGTGGCTGGCGATCACGTTCATCGCCTTCTACGCGCTGATGGCGCGCGTCGCCTTGCCGCGCATCGCCGAAATCCTGGACCAGCGCCAGAGCCGTGTCGCCGGCGATCTTGAGCAGGCCACGGCGTTGCGCGACGAAGCCGCCAAGGCGCTGGCGGAGTACGAGGCGAGCATGGCCGACGCGCGCGCCCAGGCGCACGCCATCGCGGCCGCGGCGCGCGAGGAGATCGCCGAAGAGGCGGCCCGGCAACGCGCCGAGATCGAGGCCAAGCTCGACGCCCAGGTCGCCGAGGAGGAAGCGCGCATCGCGGCCGCCGTCGCGCAAGTGCGCGCCGACTTGCGCGCGGTGGCCATCGAAGCGGCCATGGCCGCCAGCGCCAAGCTGCTCGGTGGCGCGGTTTCCGAGGACGCCCTTGGCCGCGCCGTCGACGCCGAACTGGCGGGCCGGGGCTGACCATGGGCGAATTGTTCCAGAGCGCCGAATTCTGGGTTCTGATCGCGTTTATCGTGTTTATCGGCGCGGTCGGCAAGAAGGCTTACGCGGGGATCACCGGCGGGCTCGACGCGCGCGCGGACAAGATCAAGACCGAGATCGACGAGGCGGTGCGCCTGCGCGAGGAGGCCCAGGCCCTGCTCGCCGGCTATCAGCGCCAGCAACGCGACGCGCTCAAGGAGACCGAGGCCATGCTGGAGCAGGCCCGGGAAGTGGCCGAGGTCGAGACCGCCCAGGCCGAGGTCGATCTGCGGGCGGTGCTGAAGCGGCGCGGCGAAGCGGCCAAGGAAAAGATCGCCCAAGCAGAGGCGCGCGCGCTCAAGGACGTCCACGACGCGACCGTCGACATCGCGCTCGCCGCCACCGCGCGCGTGATCGCCGACAGCCTCGACGAGGCGCGCGCCGCCAAACTGGTCGACGCCGCCATCGAGGACCTCGGCCAGCGCCTCAACTAAAGAGTCGCACGATTGGGCCGATCCGGCCAATCCCCTCACCCTGTCCCTCTCCCGAGGGAGAGGGGACGCTCCCGCAACAGCCTTTCCACATGCCACCGCCGCCACTGGGTCGCCAAGACTGGCGCCAGCGGATTCCCTCTCCTGGGGAAGAGGGACAGGGTGAGGGCGGAACTGGATCGAACCGAACCCTGATTTTTGGCGCGCGGCGCGCTCAGCCGCCCTCGCCGCCGTCCGGGCCCCAGAACACCACCCACACCGCGAAGTCGTCGGAGAAATCCTCGAAGCGGTGGACCACGCCGGCCGGCACGAACAGCATGTCGTTGGCGCCGAAGCGGTGGCGCGCCGCGCCATTGACGAACCAGCCCGAGC
>SMVB01281604.1_pt1 | contig 11597 bp, 10 predicted proteins | sample 2456461 | NCBI WGS metagenome assembly SMVB01 (sample SAMN11095934, study PRJNA526329) | marine sediment metagenome | biome: Marine sediment; feature: Surficial sediment; material: Deep marine sediment; isolation source: Hadal surficial sediment | place: Pacific Ocean | collected 2014-05 | depth...
AAAATAAGTATGTAATAACTCCGGTTTTAATCACAATTATGAGCAACAGAGCAAAGTAAAGAGCATTTAGCAGAAATCAGAAAAAGTTTTTCCGAAAATCAATTTTTCATTTTATAGAGACAAGTATCTCCAATAATCTTAAATGGTTCAACATTAAAATTTGTTGTATCTTTTTCTTTAGTTTGTATTGATCTTTCTATTACCATAATCGATTTCTGATTAAGAAATTTATTCGTTTTTATATTTTCCACAACGGAATAAATATCGTCTTTAAAAAAAGGGGGATCGGCGAGAATAAGATCATAGTTACATTCTGGTAGTTTTCCGGAAAATTTATCGGCAGGCATCTTAAAAACAGAACAGCAATTCTCAACTTCAAGTGATTTTATATTTTCAACAAGGTTTTTATGGATGATAAAATCTCTTTCAACAAAATGAACTTCTTTTGCTCCCCTGCTAATGCACTCCAGTCCAAGAGATCCTGAACCTGCGTACAGATCTAAAACTTTAATATTATCAAAATCAATCAAATTGGTTAACAGGTTAAACAGGGTTTCCTTAACCCTGCTGGTCGTTGGTCTGATCAATTTTGATCTGGGGACATTTATCATCCGGCTTTTTAAATAACCGGAAATAATTCTTAATTTCATCTGTTTAAACTTATCCGCCTACGGCGTAATTTTTTATTTTGGTCCCGATGCATTGGGAAACTTGTCTCAATCAAGTTGGACGTGTTTCATAGATTGAATTGATAATGAAGATAACTCCAATCGTCATTCAGTAAGAATCCTGTCAATATTTTTCAAATCCAGTTTATATGCAATAACAAGTTTCTGAATGACAGATGTTTACTTTAATTTCCTTTCGCATATCGAATCACCTTTTCATTTACATATATTCATAATTTTTATTTTTATCCCGATGTGTCGGGAAACTTGCAGTATAATCATCTGCTTGCTTGTAAATGTATTTACATGTTCGTTTCATGATGATAAAATAATAAACAGCCTTAGGAATAATTATACAATTCTGTATGCAATTCCCGCTGCCGGAGAGAAAGTGTTAAACCTCTTTAAATAGAGAGGGCTCTCTTTAATTTTTGGAGCTGCAGTTAGTTTATCAAAAGGGTTAAACGCAATAAAATCCAATCCCGTTTCAGCATTCAAAGACTTTACTAAGGATTCAGGAATTCGTTCCCCTGTGATATACGCCGCTTGAATAAGTCCTTTCGTTAAATTTTTTGATTCGAAAGAAGATATTTCATTTTTAACTACCGAAAGAATATCATCAGTATTATTGTATTGATATACCTTTTGGCAGATAGGTTTTCCATCCAGCGATAATATAATTGATAAATTATTTTTTGAGATAAAAATGCTTAAACGGAATCCATTGTTTATACAGGAATTACTCAAAATTAAAGCTCTTTCAGATGACAAATGAACATTATCTATGTGACCAAGTTTAAAATTGTTTTGTTCACATAATTTATTGAATAGTCTCAGATACCTACGCTCAATACCGTACACAATAGCAGTGTTTTTTGTATAGATCATGTTCTTATCAACTTCGAAGAACTGAATAACAATTCCTTCATTTTTTATATGCGGAAACATTACAGAATATTCCCATTTGAATTCTTCTAAGATATCCCGATGCAATAAGGTGTTATCATAAGGCAGTTGTGTAATATGAAACATATCAAGAGGAAGCGAAAAAGAAAGCGTTCTGCTTTTTATTGGTTTTTTTATCCGGATTTCATCCAAAGCTACCTGAAGCAAAGAGAGTATCTTTACGTCCCTATCCGTTTTAAAATTAATAGGTTCAGCAAAAACTATCTCGTTAAGATTGTCTAAACATACTTCACCGTGTGACCCAAATATCTCTACTAATTGTAGCTTTGTGTTAGATATATTTAGTCCGGCGTGAACATTTAATTCAGCCATTTAAGGAATATCACTCCCACGATGCCGTATTTTTAAGTGCCTCATTATCTAAACTCCCTATTGTACCATATCCATCCGGATCTTCAATGTAATAACGGCTCCCAAGAACAATCGATGTATCAACCCTGGTAATTTTACCTCTTCTATTAATAAAGCTATCGATTACAACAGAGGTATCAATCAGTAAAATATATGGAGAAAATGTTTTTGGAGATAATCTTAAACTGTCAGGATTAAATTCTCCACTAGTCAATTTTTTGAACGGATTGTTAACCCTCAGAACCAGTGAATCAAACGCATTTACAAGACTATCTACATATGGAGATTTGATAAAAGAAATTAAAGTATCGATACTATTTGTGTAGCTCCCGCTTTTTCTTTGCCAGATTATTTCAGCTTCCTTTATATTATTCATTCTAAGGCGGGATTCTGTTTTATAGAATTTTTCTATTTCAACATAATCATGCGGATCAATAATTGCTACTTTAATAAGAATTATAGTTAGTATTGCAATTACAACATATAAAGCTGCATGAATATACCACGGGTCCGATCTGGAATTCATTTTTCCTCCGATCTAATAAAATTTTCAGAATGATGATTCAATATATAAAAACTTTTTAATTTTATTCAACTTCACTTTGCCAATACCTTTTACTTCAAGTATTTCTTCCAAACTCTTAAAATTTCCATTAACATTTCTAAAATCAATAATGTTCAAAGCTGTCTTCTCTCCAATACCGGGCAACCTGGTTAAAGTCTCAAAATCAGCCGTATTAATATTAATGCTTTTTTCTTCAAGTGGTGGAAGTTCTTCCTTTTCATCAAAATTTTTTAATTTAAAACCTAAAATATCACCTTTTGAATCAATTGTATTTTCCTCTCTTTTTTCTTTTTCTTTTCTCAGATTTTCTTCTGCTTGAGATTTATAATGGTTAAAGAGACTATCCTCCTCAGAATAATCATACTCTTTATAATCTTCCTTTGAAGTATCTTTATAAATTTTGATTGATAATCCAATGATAAAACTGATTGTCAAAAAGAGAATTACGTATATTTCAGTCTCTGTAAAACCAATTTTCCTTGAGACTTTTTTGAACATTTAATTCAGCCTTAATTAATTATCAATTACTAAAAATATAGAGATACAAATTTCCGGGGGCAAGTGTCATAGCATAGATTATGCTAAAAGAATTATTTATAAATGAAAACGCTTGAAAAAACTTTTTTCTTCAGCTTTGGAAGAATCTTTAATATTCGGCATTTCTGAAAGCTGCTTAAGGAGGTCTTTTTCTTTTGAATTTATTTTTTGTGGAACAGCAACATTTACTTTTACAATCTGATTTCCAGCGCCTGACGAATTCAGATGTTTGATACCTTTGCCCCTCATTTTCAACAATTTACCCGGTTGGGTGCCAGCATCAATCTTCAGAATAGCTTTGCCGTTTAAAGTAGGCACCTCCACTTCGGCACCAAGAACAGCCTGTGGATAAGTAATGAACAAATTATAAATTATTTCATTTTCCGACCGGACAAAATATTTGTGCGGTATTTCTTCAAATACAACTATTATCGATCCAACTTCACCACCTCTTTTGCCTGCATTGCCTTCTCCACGTAATGTCATATAACTGCCTTCGTGAATACCTGCCGGAACATTTACATCCAGCATTTTCTCATCCTGATATCTTCCATCACCCATACATTTAGTGCATGGAACATCAATCACCCTTCCTTCACCATCGCAGTTGTGGCACGTTGTAATATTTACAAACTGACCGAAGACCGAACGGGATACCGACTTCACTTCTCCAAGTCCGTTACACACCGGACAGGTTTTAAGTGATGTAGATTTATCAGCACCGGTACCATTGCAGCGGTTGCAGGTAACCTGTTTTTTAATTCTGATTATTTTTGTTATACCGGAAGCGATTTCTTCGAGAGTTAGTTTTAAATTAATACGAAGATCTGCCCCCGGGCTGCCTGCACCCCTCCTCCTGCCTCGCTGGGTGCTTCCGCCAAAAATATCATCAAATATTGATGATCCACCAAATATATCAGAGAAATGGGAAAAAATATCGTTTACATCAGTAAATCCGGAAGAACCGAAATCACTGGTTCTCACCCCATCATGACCAAAACGATCATACTTAGCTCTTTTCTCATCGTTATTTAAGACATCATAAGCTTCTGCAGCTTCTTTAAACTTTTCCTCCGCTTCTTTATCATCGGGATTTCTATCCGGATGGTACATCATTGCAAGTTTCCGATAGGCTTTTTTAAGCTCCTCTTTGCTGGCATTCCTATCAACATTAAGAACAGAGTAATAATCTCTTTTTGTCATAAAATTTTAGACTTAATTTGAACTTTGTTCATCATTTTCTGTTTCTTCCGCCGCACTGCTTTTTTCCTCACTTACAATTACTTTAGTATGTCTTATTACTTTATCATTATAAGTGTAACCTTTTTCAAGCTCATCAAGAACAGTATGCGATTCAACAGAATCATCAGCTCTTTGCATTAACGCCTCGTGATAATCTACATCAAAGTGCTTTCCAACAGAATCTATTTTTATGACGCCCTGCTCATGAAAAATTTTCATTAATTTATCGTAAATAAGTTTGATACCTTGTTTAATTGCGTCAGTATCCTGTGCATCTTCAATGTGTTGTAATGATCTTTCAAAATCATCTACAACCGGTAAAAGTTTTTTAATAAAAGATTCTGCTGCATAGGTAAGCAAATTCATCTGATCATTTTCTGTTCTTCTTTTATAATTTTCAAATTCTGCAGCTTTTCTTAATAGTTTATCTTTAAATTCCAAAACTTCCGTTTCAAGTTGATTTATTTTTTCTTCATTGCTGATTTCAATTATTTCTTCATTCGATTTTTCATCTTCTATTTCAACTTCTTTCATCTTTTTAGCCTTTTTATTTTTACTCATATTTATTTATTCTCCTAATTGTTTAGCCGGGTTTTTTATAAACTCTGATAGCATCGTTGCTATATAATCAACTATTGCAACAACTCTTGAATATTCCATTCGTTTTGGTCCCACAATTCCCAAAGTTCCAACTGATTCACCAAATTTATATTCTTTGCTGATAAAACTATAATTCTGCATTTTTTTATCTTCATTTTCACTTCCAATTGAAATAAAAATTTCATCGGTATCAGCTTCATTAGATTTTTCCATTATGTGGATTATTATATCTTTATTTTCCATCAATTCAATTATACTTTCAAAATTTTCCGGAGTTTCAAACTCAGGCTGCTTAATAATATTACGTGCGCCTGTAATAATTAGCCTGTCGGTCATTCTCTCCTCTTTAAATATTTTATCAACCGAATCGATAAACAAACGTATTACTGGTTTCTGCTTTTCTCCAACGTCTTTAAGACGATCTTTTAGTGTTTTACGAATATCGCTGAATCTTAATCCTGACAATCGTTCATTAAGCAAATTCTGAACAGTTTCTAACTGGGATTGTTTTATATCACTGTTTATTTCGAGTGTAATTGTTTTTACAAGACCTGATTTTATACTGATAACAACCATCAATTTTGTAGATGTTAAACTTATTATTTGTAACTTTTCAAAAATTCCCGAATCTATATTGGGATAGGTAACGCAAGCTAATTGGTTCGTTATTGTGCTTAACAACGAAGAGGCAACCTTGAATACCTGTTCAGTATCAGTAACTTCTTTTTTAAGTGATTTTGCAATTAATCCTTTCTCCGATTTTTTTATTCGCTTTAATTCCATTAAGGAATCAACATAATATCTGTAGCCCTTATCCGTTGGCATTCTGCCAGCTGAAGTGTGCGGATGATTTATATATCCGGATTCCTCTAGATCTGCCATAATATTTCTAACAGTTGCCGGTGAAATTCCCATCTCGTACTTTTTTGCAATATTGCGGGAACCTACGGGCGAGGCAGTAAGAATAAATTGCTGAATCACCGATCGAAGAATGTTTTTTTCTCTTTCGTTTAAGTTTTCTTCGTTATGTTTCATATAATCACTATGTTTTAAAATTATGAGTGTGCAAATATATTAAAATCATCTTAATATTTTTGTCCAAACACATTTACCTGATAGATTTATATCCAATTACTTAATCCGGTGTATGATGAAAATTGTTACGAAATGATTCAAGCTACAAGTATTTACAATACCTTTAAGTATATTCTTTTTGATTAAGAAAATAATAAGTGGTAAATTTTTATTGAAAATTAGTAAAAATAAAAAGGATTTTGGAGAATCTTTTGAATGATACTTATAAGGCATCCGGTGTTGATATTTCGAAGGCTGAAGAAACATTGGGTGGAATTAAGAAATATGTTAAATCAACTTACAATTCAAATGTCCTTTCTGATATTAGGCATTTCAGTGGATTATTTCAGTTTGATTCAGATAAATATAAAATACCTGTACTCGTTTCAAGTACAGATGGTGTTGGAACAAAATTAAAAATTGCCATCGAAGCAGGAAAGCATGACACGATTGGACAGGACCTTGTAAATCATTGTGTAAATGATATTGCAGTTAGCGGTGCCGAACCATTATTCTTTTTAGATTATATGGCATTCGGGAAACTTAATCAGGATGTAGCGACGGAAATTATTAAAGGATTTTCAATTGCCTGCAATGAGAATGATTGTGTACTGATCGGCGGTGAAACTGCGGAAATGCCCGGCATTTATAAAGAGAATGATTATGATATTTCCGGAACAATTGTTGGTGTTGTTGAAAAAGATTCAATCCTTACAGGAAGTAATATTGTAACCGGTGATCTTCTTATAGGATTTCTTTCAAATGGTCTGCACACAAATGGATATTCTTTAGCAAGAAAAGTATTGTTAGAAAAATATAAACTGTCTGAACATATTGATGAATTAAACAGAACTTTGGCAGAAGAAATGTTAATGGTGCATAAATCATATCTTAATTTAATCCGGGAATTATTATTAACTGTAAATGTAAAAGCATTTGCTCATATAACAGGCGGTGGTATAGTAGGAAATACAACAAGGATAATTCCGGAAGGATTGAATATCAAAATTCATTGGGGAAACTGGGATGTTCCACCTGTTTTCAAACTCATACAGCAGACTGCTAATATTAGCAGCGATGAGATGCGTAAAGTTTTTAACATGGGCATCGGGTTAATTGCGGTTATACCGTACGATCAGGAAGAGATAACAATGCAAGCAGCCAATTCAAAAAGAGAACTTGCAATTGTTGTTGGGAAAGTGGAATAATTTTTTTAATCATACTATCAGATTCACTATTTATGTTAATTGATACTCATGCACATTTATTCTATCCGAATTTTGAAGATGATCTTGAAGAAGTAATTCAAAGAGCTGAAGAAGCGGGAATTGATTTTATTCTTGTACCCGCAACGGATTTACAATCGGCTGAAAAAGTTATAAAGCTTACCGAACAGTATGATATGATCTATGGTGCAGTTGGAATTCATCCGCAGGAAACTAAAGAGTGGAATTCATCATTAGTTGAAGAGATTGAATCTCTGGCAGGACACAATAAAATTGTTGCAATTGGGGAAATTGGGTTAGATTATTATTATGACTACTCACCAAAGGAAAAACAGATTGAAGCATTTAAATCTCAAATTGATCTTGCATTAAAACTAGACTTACCGATAATTGTGCATAACAGGGATTCGGATGAAGATATGATGGAGATAATTGGTAGTTATTGCGGCAGTGGATTGAAAGCACAATTCCATTGTTTCAACGGCTCGCAAAAAGATGCATATGAGTTAATGCACATGGGTTACATGATCTCATTCACAGGAAATATAACCTTTAAAAAAGCAGATGAGCTTAGAGAAATTTTAAAGAATATAAGAATTGATCAAATTCTTTTGGAAACCGACTCTCCATTTTTAACTCCCGTTCCATACAGGGGCAAAAGGAATGAACCGGCTAATGTTAAATTTATTGCTGAACAAGTTGCGGAAGCACATAATTTAAGTGTTGCTGATGTAGGACGAATTACATCTTTTAACGCTTTTAGGATTTTCGGTATTGGAAGCAAAACACCCACATCCTTTACATATAAGATCGGGAATTCTTTATACATAAATATTACAAACAGATGTGATTCTCATTGCTCTTTCTGCAGAAGAAAAAGTGATCCGGTTTTAAAAGGTTATAATCTTGGAATGGAAAGAAGTGAAGAACCGGATGCTGAAGTTTATATTAAAGAATTAGGTGATCCAACTAAGTATGAAGAAATAATTTTTTGCGGCTATGGCGAACCAACAATAAGGTGGGATATTGTAAAAGAAATTTCAAAATATGTGAAAGATAATGGCGGTCGTACCAGATTGAATACAAATGGACATGGCAGCCATATTAATAAAAGAAATATAGCCCCTGAATTCAAAGGTTTGATTGATGTAGTTTCTATAAGCTTAAATTCATTTAATGCAAATCAATATGCTAAGCTTATGGGTATTGAAACTGGAATGTTCAACGAAATGGTATCCTTTGCAAAAAATGTGAAGAATTATGTTGAAAAAGTTATTATGACAATTGTGTCTGTTGATGAAGTGGATATTGCAAAAGCAAGGAAAACGGTTGAGGAAAAAATTGGGGCAGAATTTAGAGCCAGACCATATATTTAATTTTAATATAACTTTAGACGCAAGTTTCAGCTTGCTCATTATGTAAAGACAATTGAACTTTAATAATTTTATCCATGACTAATAAGTCTATTCTTTTAATAATTTGCTTCTCCTTAAATCTTATTGCCCAATCTGGCTTAATCAAACTTAAAAATGATATAGATAAAATTGTTGATGATGAATTTTTCGAGCACTCACAAATTGCAATTGAAATTTATGACCTGACAGATGGTATAAGCCTTTATGAGCACAATAATAAATTGCTGCTGCATCCTGCATCAACTATGAAATTGCTTACTACTGCGGCGGCATTATTCTATCTTGGAACAGATTATCAGTTTACAACCGAGCTTTATCACACCGGCGTGATAGAAAGTGCAACTTTGTATGGTGATCTTTTTATTGTAGGCGGTCTCGATCCTGACTTTACAATCGATAACATCGATTCATTAGTTAGTATTATTAATTCACTTGGTATAAAGTATATCACTAAAAATCTCTATGCAGATACATCAGTTAAAGACTCAATTTATTGGGGCAGCGGATGGATGTGGGATGATGACCCTGATCCCGGTGCGCCTTATTTAAGTGCGTTAAATATAAACGATAACGCAATTGTGGTTTTTGTTGATGGGGGTGAAGTTGATTCGGCAGCTTTAATCACTCTCGACCCAAATACAGCTTACTTAACAATAGCAAATAATTGTAAAACAGTTGCATCCCCGGAACCTAATGATTTGAAGATAACAAGAGACTGGCAGAATGACAAGAACACTATTATTGTTAGCGGAAAAGTACGGCAAGGAGAAATAATTGATTCATCCGAACATTCTGAAAAGTTAAATTTACTTGAGCCGGATAAATATTTTTTAACGTTGTTTAAAGAGCATTTGGAAAAAAATGGGGTAGAGGTAAAAGGTGATATTAAAATAGAAAATCTTCCGGACAATTCTGTCTATCTTACTTCCATACGAAGGTCTATAGACACAGTTCTGACTAACATCAATAAGGAAAGTGATAACCTAAGTGCCGAAATGTTATTATATGCACTTGCACTTAATGATTCGGGTGCACCGGCAATTGCCGAAAATGGAATTGAGGCTATTAATAATTTAGTTGATACAATCGGACTCGATCACGAAGATTATTCTTTCGCAGACGGTTCGGGTGTATCAAGATATAGTTTAGTCTCCGCTAAACTTTTAACCGAAGTATTAAAATATTTTTATTCTGTTAATAATAATTTATTTAATATCTATTACAATTCTCTTCCTGTTGCCGGAGTCGATGGTACCTTGAAAAAAAGGATGATAGGAACGAGAGCGGAAAACAATGTTCATGCAAAGACGGGAACCTTATCAGGAGTTAGCAATCTATCGGGTTATGTAACGGCACTGAATGGTAATCTATTGGCATTCTCAATACTCATTCAGAACTTTCTTGACGAAACCAAAGAAGCAAGATCTATACAGGATAAGATTTGTGAACTATTAGCAAACTATTACTAAAGAGCAAAGCAAATGATTGAATAATATTTGCAAATCTGTGCAAATCAGTACCATCAAAGTTACCTGCGTTCCATTTTTTTAACGCTTGTAAATAATCTTACCATCAAAAATCGTCATATCAACCTTTACATCCCAAATCTTTACCGGATCAATCGTTAATATATCATCACTTAACACAACCATATCTGCTAACTTACCGACTTCAATACTTCCTTTAATGTTTTCTTCAAAACTTGCATATGCAGCATCGAGGGTATAAGCTTTTATTGCTTCTTCTATTGAAATTTTCTGTTCAGGCAGCCAGCCAGCAGGATTTGTACCATCAACGGTTCTGCGTGTTACAGCAGCATACAATCCGTATAATGGATTTAATGGAGCTACAGGCCAATCCGTTCCGAATGCTAATACTACATTATTATCCAAATATGATTTATACATATGCGTCAACATTTCTCTTTCTTTACCGATTCGATTTCTTACCCACACTCCGTCGTCAATTGCATGATACGGCTGCACCGAAGCAATAACATTAATCTCTTTAAAACGTTTTACATCTCCGGAAATTAAGTGCTGTGCATGTTCAATCCTAAATCGTCTGTCCCATTCTGGATTTTCTTTTTTAATTTCTTCATAAAGATTAAGAACATAATTGTTTGTTCTGTCACCAATTGCATGAATACTTATCTGCAGTTTATTTTTATCTGCATCCAATGCCCATCGTTTCAATGAATCATTTGAAATAATATCATATACAAGACCATAATTTGATGAATCATCATCATAGGGTTCAAAAAACCAGGCAGATCTTGAACCAAGTGCTCCATCCCCATAGGCTTTAAGCGAACCCAACTTTAAATAATTTGTACCCGAATTATAATGTATGCCTTTACCCAATAAATCTTTATAATAATCAATCGGTATTCTTGATTGTATTCGGCAGGTAAGCTGATGATTCTTTTCCAGTTGTTGATAAGTTTGGAGATCGTATAACGGCTTGTTTTCATCGCCTGCAAAATTAAAAGTAATATCCTGAACACTTGTAATGCCAAATGCTTTAAATTCATTAAGAGCAGCAAGTGCGGCGTCTATATAATCATCTTCAGGAGGTTCTGAAATAACAGTATCAAATAATTCTAGTGCAAGATCTTTAAGCAATCCATTTGGTTCGCCGGAAACAGGATCTTTAACAATTAAACCACCCTCCGGGGAAGGAGTATCTTTTGTTATTCCCGCAAGCTTGAGTGCATAAGAATTCGCAAGTGCAAGGTGTCCGTCAATTCTTAATACCAGTATTGGAGTATTTTGTGAAAAGTCATCTATCCAATCTTTTGTAGGTAACGATTTATCATTCCATTTTTCATTATCCCACCTGCCCTGAGTGACCCACTCGCCCCGATTCTTCTTTACATATTCTTTTAATATACTTGTAAACTCTGCTCTTGATTTTGCCGGACGAAGATCAACCTCAAGTGTATAGAATCCTC
>SMVB01415249.1_pt1 | contig 11596 bp, 9 predicted proteins | sample 2456461 | NCBI WGS metagenome assembly SMVB01 (sample SAMN11095934, study PRJNA526329) | marine sediment metagenome | biome: Marine sediment; feature: Surficial sediment; material: Deep marine sediment; isolation source: Hadal surficial sediment | place: Pacific Ocean | collected 2014-05 | depth 0-1...
GTTTTGGTAACAAAGCGGGCCTGTTTGCGTTTGTCATCCACGCGGTGGGCGAAGATTGGTTGCGCGAGTTGGGTCGGGCGGTAAAGGACCAAGACGGTCTCGCTGCTATCCTCGCGGCGACCGATGCGCATTACCGCTTCGTGCACGAAGCAGCCGACCGGATCCGCGCATTTTATATTCTTTGGTTCGATTCCATTGGACCCGATCCCACCCTCAAACAGGTCATCGCCAATGTCCACGAGCGCCGCCGACGCGACGTCGAGGTTTGGATAGAGAAGGGCATCGAGGTGGGCAACATTCGTGCCGATGTCGACGTGCAATCGATCGCTGAGCAGTTCTGTGCCTCGCTTATCGGTATCGTCTATCAATGGCTGGTGACGCCAAATGCGGAATACCACATTCGCCGCCTCCACGAAGGTTTGAAACAGCAAATGATCGGCGCCTTGGCGGTGTCGAATAATGTTGCCTGAACGGTTCATGGAGTACATCCCATAATGAGCACGCATGCACATGAGGTTTCGGAAGTCTCGGTCAGCGCACCACAGCGTAGTCCGCTGCGCTTCGTGACCGCCGCATCGCTCTTCGACGGGCATGATGCGGCGATTAATGTGATGCGCCGACTGATCCAGGCGGAGGGTACCGAGGTCATCCATCTTGGGCATAATCGCTCAGTGGCTGACGTCGTACGCGCGGCGATCCAAGAAGATGCCGACGGCATTGCACTGAGCTCGTACCAGGGCGGTCATACTGAATACTTCCGCTACATGATCGATATGCTGGATGCGGCAGGTGCGGGGCATATCCGTGTTTTTGGCGGCGGTGGCGGTACCATCACGCCGGAAGAGATCAGGGCGTTGCAGGATTATGGGGTAGAGCGCATCTATCACCCCCATGATGGTATGAACCTGGGCCTGCAGGGGATGATTTCCGATCTCATTCAACGCACTGAAGCCACGCGACGGTCCTCCGCCGCACCGGCGCAAGTCGAACATGACGATCATCTCTCGATTGCACAGATGCTGTCGGCCCTGGAAGACGGCGCATTGTCTGAGGTCACGCTTGAGACGCTGCGTAAGTCATGGCACATCGCGGCTGGCAGGGTGCCGGTAATTGGCATAACCGGCACCGGCGGCGCCGGCAAGAGCAGCGTGACGGACGAACTTCTGTCACGTTTCGTGCAGTACTTTCCCGACATCAGCATCGCGGTACTCGCGGTTGACCCGACTCGCCGCCGCACCGGTGGGGCATTGCTCGGTGACCGTATTCGCATGAATACGCTGCGTCATAACAAACTTTACATGCGTTCCATGGCGACCCGCAGACAGCACCTGTCGACCAGCGCGATGCTTGGCGACGCCATCGCTTTTCTGAAATCCTTAGCGTTCGATCTGGTCATTGTTGAGACCGCGGGTATTGGTCAAAGCGACAGTGAAATTGTCGACCTGGTGGATTTGTCGCTTTATGTCATGACCAGCGAATTTGGCGCGCCAAGTCAACTGGAAAAGATCGATATGCTCGATTTCGCTGAGTTGATCGTATTGAATAAGTTCGACAAGCGTGGGGCCGACGACGCCCTACGAGATATACGTAAGCAGTGGAAGCGCAACCACCTTAAATTTGATGTGGCCGACGATGAGATCCCGGTGTTCCCGACCATTGCGAGCCAATTCAACGACCCCGGGTTGACTTGGATGTTCGTCAATCTGTGCCGGGTACTCACTAAAATAACGGATACCGGATCCGCGACATGGACCCCAATGATCGACATTGAGGCGAAAGAGCCTCGTGCAACGGTGCTGATCCCGGCTAACAAAACCAGATATTTGTCGGAGATTGTCGACCAAGGGCGGGCGATCAACCACCGCATCGAACAACTCTGTGATGCGGCCAATAGCGCGCAGCATTACTATGAGGCGCTGAAGATAGTTGACGAACCCACGCTGCCGGTGGTGTTTGAAGCCTATCCTAAGGATGCACTTGTCGCGTCACTCGACAAGTCGCTGATCACCTTACGCCAACGATACAATGCCGCGCTTGACGCCCTCGGACCTGAGGCCCGTCAACTATTGATCGATTGGCCGGCGCGGCTAAAGGGTATCACCGCGGAAAAATATAGCTACGAAGTACGCGGGAAAACGATTGAAGGGCCCAACTATTCCGAAAGTCTGAGTCATCAGAAAATCCCCAAGATTGCCCCGCCCCGATTCGATGGCTGGGGTGATCTGCTGCGCTTTTTGATGAAAGAAAACCTGCCCGGCGGCTATCCTTATACCGGCGGTGTCTTTCCCTATCGGCGGGTCGACGAAGACCCGACGCGAATGTTCGCTGGCGAAGGTACGCCCGAGCGGACCAACCGACGCTTTCATTATCTGTCGGCGGGCCATCCGGCAGCGCGGTTATCGACTGCCTTCGATTCGGTCACGCTATACGGTGAAGATCCGCACGAACGACCGGACATCTTCGGCAAGGTTGGTAACTCCGGCGTTTCAATCGCCAGTATTGACGATGCCAAGAAACTGTATTGTGGCTTTGATTTGTGTGTGCCGACAACGTCTGTGTCGATGACGATCAATGGACCGGCGCCCATGATCTTGGCATTTTTCATGAATGCAGCGATCGATCAGCAGGTTGAAAAGCACCTCAAGGAATCCGGTGGCTGGAGCGCTGCGGAAAAACGGATCGCGGCCTACTTTGACGGTAAGCAACGACCGCAATACAAGGACGATTTGCCGAACGGAAACGACGGGTTGGGACTCGGATTGCTGGGCATTACGGGCGACAAGATCGTCGATGTCGAGACCTACAACCGGATCAAGGCGTACACCCTCGCGACGGTGCGCGGCACGGTGCAGGCGGATATCCTCAAAGAGGATCAAGCACAAAATACCTGCATCTTTTCAACCGAGTTCGCGATGAAGATGATGGGTGACGTACAAGCGTACTTTGTCGATCACAAGGTGCGTAATTTCTACAGCATATCGATCAGCGGATATCACATTGCGGAGGCGGGCGCTAATCCGATCTCGCAATTGGCCTTCACCTTGTCGAACGGCTTTACCATCATCGAGTATTACCTTGCACGGGGGATGAAGATCGACGATTTCGCGCCTAATCTAAGTTTCTTTTTTAGTAATGGAATGGATCCGGAGTACACCGTCATTGGCCGTGTGGCACGACGCATTTGGGCGCGCGCCATGCGCGAGCGCTACGGCGCAAGTTCGCGCAGTCAAATGCTCAAATACCACATCCAGACCTCAGGGCGGAGCCTGCACGCACAAGAAATCGGCTTCAACGACATCCGCACGACCTTGCAGGCGCTCTATGCATTATTCGATAATTGCAACAGCCTACATACCAATGCCTACGACGAGGCGATCACAACGCCAACGGAGGAGTCGGTCCGCCGTGCCATCGCGATCCAGTTGATTATCAACCGCGAACTGGGACTGAATTTCTGCGAAAATCCCTGGCAGGGTTCGTTTATCGTGAATGAATTGACCAACCTGGTGGAGGAGGCTGTTTACCAGGAATTCGAACGAATTTCGGAACGTGGCGGTGTCCTAGGCGCGATGGATACGATGTATCAACGCGGCAAAATCCAGGACGAAAGTCTGTATTACGAAAGCCGCAAACACGATGGATCCTTGCCGCTGGTGGGCGTCAACACTTTCCTCCCAGAAGGGGGCCACGAAGACCCAACGGGCACCCTCGAACTCATGCGTTCGAGTGAGGAAGAAAAACGCGAACAAATTGCGTCGGTGAGAAATTTCCAGTCAATCCATAAGAACGAATTGGCTGCCGCGGTCGAAGAGCTGCAAAATGTCGCGCGCGATCGTGGCAACGTGTTCGAACAACTGATGGCATGCGTAAAGGTTGCGTCGCTCGGCCAGGTCTCCGCGGCCCTCTATGAGGTAGGCGGCGAATATCGGCGAAATATGTGAGAATGTGAGCCTAAATTCCGTTGGAATGTTTCTTACCACGGAGAACACAAAGAACACGGGAAGAAAATGCACTGCAAAAAAATATGACTCTCCGTGTCCTTTGTGTTCTCCGTGGTTAATTTGAGCGTTCCAACCTCCTCTAATTAAATGCCAGATAAGTGCGAATTACTATCTTCGCAGAACGTGATCTTCCTGATTACGCGCAATACCAACAAGACGGATTTGGTCGGCAGTAGTGGGTAATGACGTCTGCATCGACTCGATCGGTGTGACCCATGGCAAAGCCCCGGCCGATGCGCGCATCGTGTCGCTCGTCCCCAGTCTCACTGAGTTACTCTGCGAACTTGGCCTTGGTGCGCAAATCGTCGGCCGCACAGGATTTTGTATCCATCCGCGTGAAACGGTCAGATCGATCCCGAAAGTCGGTGGCACGAAAGATGTTGATGTGGAAAAAATTCGGCAACTCGCGCCGACCCATGTGATCGTGAATGTCGATGAAAATCGGCGCTCGATCATGGCGTCGCTGGCCCCGTTTGTCGGTAGTATCTTTGTCACGCACCCGGTCGCGCCGGCGGATAATCTAGCGCTATTTGCTGCCATGGGGTTTCTGTTTTCACGCGAACGACCGGCTGCGGTACTTGAGGAACGATTTGTTGCAGCACTGAAACGGTTACAATCGGTCGATGACCGCGCGCCAGCGAAGGTGCTGTATCTGATCTGGCGCGATCCGTGGATGAGTATATCTCCCGATACCTATATCGCGCGAATGCTCGACCTAGTCAATTGGCAATCGCTGCCAAGCGCACCGCCGCAACGCTATCCCGTGATAGACCTGGCGGACTATACGGGCGTTGTCGATCGTGTGTTATTGAGCAGCGAACCGTACCCCTTCCGCGACAAGCATATTGCCGAGGTCCAGGCGATCTGCGGGGACGCTTGCCAAGTCACCATCGTCGACGGCGAAATGCTTTCATGGTACGGCAGTCGCGCGATCGCTGGATTGGATTATCTCGGCACACTTGCCGGGAGTGTCGGTGAAATATGTCGTCGATAGAATCACCGTGCGTCGACATTTGCCAGCTGCGCGAGGGGCAAGATCTGTGTCGTGGTTGCTATCGAACCATTGACGAAATTGTCCGTTGGAGCACGATGACACCAATAGAGCGGCGCCGTATCATGAATGATTTATCGGCACGCAAATCCGCGAGTGCATGGAATACTGACCAGTGATCTCGAAGCCATTAGACAAGGTGTTGATTATTACCGTACAACCCGAAGGAAAATGCCATGGCGTATGAAACGATGAAATTTGAAGTCGCCGATCAGATCGCGACGATTACACTGTCACGTCCCGATGCAGCGAATGCGCTGAACACGCAAATGGGCGATGAACTGCACCGGGTCGCCACGCATTGCGCATCGAATGCCGATATTCGCGCGGTGATCCTGACCGGCGAGGGTAAAATGTTTTGCGCCGGCGGCGACGTTGTCAGCTTTCATGCCCAAGGTGAGGGTATGTCGGAACACATGCGAGGACTAACCACGATGCTCCACGCCGCGATTTCGCGGTTTTATCGCATGGATCCTCCGCTGATCATCGCTGTCAACGGGTTTGCCGCCGGTGCCGGCATGAGCATTGCAATGACCGGCGATATCGTTTTCGCGGCTCAATCGGCCAAGTTCACCATGGCCTATTCAAAGATCGGTTTTTCGCCTGATGGCAGCAGCACCTATTTTCTGCCGCGCCTCGTGGGTATCCGCAAGGCCAAGGAACTGGCCCTGCTCAATCCCGTGCTGAGCGCCGAAGAGGCTCGCGACATGGGCTTGGTTACCGAAGTGGTGGCCGATGATGCGCTCATGGAAAAGGCGCGCGAGTGCGCCGTGCGGCTCGCCCAAGGACCGACGAAAGCGTACGGGGAGATCAAGCGCTTGTTTGCCGATTCGTTGAGTAATACGTTGGAGACCCAAATGGAGTTGGAAACCCGTGCCATTGCCGGCCTTGCGGCGAGTAGCGAAGATGCCAAAAAGGGCGTCGCTGCATTCGTGGCGAAAGAGACTGTCACGTTCCAGGGACGATGAACAATCAACGCATGCAGGCATTAGTCCTCAACGAAATTGGCGGTCCCGAAAACCTAGCGATTTGCGATATCGCGCAACCTGAACCAGTTGCGGGCGAGGTTAGGGTCCAGCTGCAACGCGCCGCGCTAAATCGAAGGGACGTGTGGATCACGGTGGGACAATATCCCAGGGTCCAGCTGCCGAGCGTTGGCGGTTCTGATGGCGCCGGTGTCATCGATGCGGTGGGCGCGGAAGTCGACGATGCCGTGATTGGCAACGAAGTGGTGATCTATCCCGCACGAGACTGGGGCGATGATCCACGCTGTGGCGGCGTTGATTTTCGCGTGCTCGGGATGCCGGACCAGGGAACGTTTGCGCAATCGATCTGCGTTCCGGTGAGCGATGTGGCGCCCAAGCCAGCACATTTGTCATGGGACCAGGCGGCCGCTATCCCATTGGCCGGTCTAACCTCCTGGCGTGCTTTGATCACGCACGGAGAAATCCAGCCTGGGCAAAAGGTTTTGGTCACCGGAATTGGTGGCGGCGTCGCGACCTTCGCCTTGCTATGGGCGGTAAATCATGGCGCAGAAGTCTATGTCACCAGCGGCAGCGACGACAAAGTCGCGGCGGCCAAAGCGCTCGGCGCGATCGACGGGGTTAATTATCACGCCGAGCGTTGGGATAAAGCGATCCGCAAGATGAGCGGCGGCATCGACATTGTGATCGACAGCGCGGGTGGTCCGGTGGTGAACAATGCACTGAACACGTTGAACGTTGGCGGGCGCTTTATATTTTTCGGAGCGACCCTGGGCAACCCGGCTGAGGGCCTGGAGATGGCAAAAATATTTTTCAAGCAAGTCCGTATTCAAGGCACGACGATGGGCATGCCGGGGGAATTTCACGCCATGCTCGATTTTTTGTGTCAGCACCGGATTGTGCCCGTGGTTGATCGGGTATTTCCATTCGGCGAAGCCATGGCGGCGCACCAGCGCTTATTGGCTTGCGAGCAAATGGGCAAGATCGTATTGGCGATCGGCTGATAAGCGGCGATCTGGATGCGATAAGACAATCGTAGGTACTCGTCGCGAGACGTTGGCACAGCAAATCGGAGGCGCACGACTAAAGCGCTGTACCACCAGCAAAAAGAAAACAACCGTCCGCGTACCGATACCGGCGACGATCCTTGTCCGTGGTGACCCGCGTCGGTGCGTCATCCCTCAACCGCGGCCTGATGAATTCCAGCGGCATCGACATGGCTGTATTATGGCTGTCCGACATCGCGTTCGGGCACCGCATCGACATCAATAGTTGGGAGAATACGAAAATGCCTTTGGACCAAAGTACCGACACCCTGTTAAAGAACATCGCCGCTCAAGGCGGCCCCGCGTTTCACGAATTACCCGTAGATACCTGCCGCAAGGTATTTAAGGAGGTCGTGAGTAACTTGCAGGGTGATGTGTTGCCCATTCATCATAGCGAAGATCGTGAGATCGCCGGCCCCAGCGGCCCAATTCCCATCCGGGTTTTTACGCCGCGTGAGATCGGGACCGAGAAATTCCCGGTATTGGTGCAATTCCACGGCGGCGGATGGGTCATTGGCGATCTCGATACACATGACAATATGTGCCGTTATTTCGCCAACGAAGCCGATGTGATCGTGGTCGCCGTGGCCTATCGCCTGGCGCCCGAACATCGCTTCCCGGTGGGTATAGACGACTGCATAGCGGCAACCGAATGGGTCCACGCCAATGCCGCCAGCATCGGCGCGAACAGCGCCAAGCTTGCGGTCACCGGGGACAGTGCGGGGGGCAACATGGCGGCGGTCGTTGCCCAGCAGCTCAGCGACAAGGTAGCTTTTCAACTGTTGCTTTATCCGGCGACCGATTTTTCCACGACGGTCTATGCATCGCGCGAGAAATTCGGTCAAGGAGAGTATTTCCTGTCGTCGAAGGACATGGACTGGTTTGGCGAACATCTCTTCGGCGACTACGACCCCACCAATGACGTCAAGGCATCACCGATCGCAGCCAGTGATCTCTCCGGCCTGCCGCCGGCATTGACGGTTACTGCCGGCTACGATCCGTTGCGCGATGAAGGCAAGGCCTATGCCGACGCACTGGCCGCCGCCGGGGTCGCATCCGAATACAAATGCTTTGTCGGAACGATTCATGGCTTCGCGTCGTTTCCGGGCTGTTTAGAAGCGGGGGTGGAGGGCTTAGGCTTCATGGCCCAACGTCTCAAAGCGGCGCTGGCCTGAGTCGATCGGTCGCGCGCAGAATGATCGACTAGATCCGCGCCAACTCCCGTACCAAGATTTGCAAAGACTTGGCGTTAAACGCCGGCAAAAAATGGTCGATGAAGGGCAGGGCGGCCTTCATTCCGGATGCCCGCACCTGAAACGTGGTCGCGCCGAACATCGGATTGATCCAAACGATCTTGCGTACCCGTCGACGCATTACCCGCAATTCGCGCGCGATCCGCTCAGGACTACCATTGTCGTAGCCGTCGCTGATGATGATCGCGACGGTTGAACGCGAGGAGCCTTGCTGAAGAACGCCGCGATTGAGGTATCCCAGCGCAAAACCGATATCGGTTCCACCCGACCAGTGGCGCACGGTGGCGCCGATCTGGTCCAATGTCTGGCGCACCGAGTGGCGCCTTAACAACGACGTTATCTCGGTCACCTGGGTACTGAACACCAGGGTACGGGAATTTTTCAGTTCCCGTTGGAGGCCCAACATTAGTTTTAATAGAAATGGATTGAATGCATCCATTGAACCGCTGACATCGGATAACACGACGATGCGCGTTTTGCGGATGCGTCGGCGCACCCACGACAGTTCGATCATATCCATGCCGTGGCGTAGATTACGGCGAACGGATCGCCGCAGATCTATCTGGCGACCCTTCGGCGCCGGGTGCCGGCGCCGACTCGGCCGCGTCGCGAGGCGCCGGGCAAGTTCGCGAATAACCTGCTCCAACGGTGGCGCGGTGTCGTCCCAACGGGCCCACAGATTCAGATCGCCGACCACTTCCTCGGACCCAAACGGTTCGTTTGCGCTGCGCATCTCCTCGTGACTGCGTGGCTCACCGAATTGCTTGTCTGCGCGAAGGAGCTCCCCTCGCCATGGCTTATAGTTTTCCTTAGCTGCGGTTGCGCCGTACCAATACGCCTGAAACAGGCGATCGAATTTGATTTCATCTTGACGGCTGCCGGCCAGGTTGGTGCGCACGGCGAGGCGAAAATCATCCTCAATAAACCAGTCGATCGTGGCGAGCGACCGGAACACATCAATGACTCGGCCCTGGGTGACGGGCAAGCGCTCTGCCTTCGCCAAGCGGCACAGTTCAAGCGTTCGTCGCAGGAGTTCGGGCCTACCGCTCGACGATTCGTGCATTTACTCACACATCGCTAGCCGCGACGTCACCGCGAATGATCCGATCCATACCGATGGTCCGCAAGCGCTCGATATCGTCATGATTTTTAAGGATCACCCCGGCCGTGTCTTGCATAATCTCGGCGGTCAACACAGTGGCCCCGAGTCCCAGCAAGGCCAGAGACCAATCGAGCGTCTCGGCGATCCCCGGGCGCTTATAGAAATCGATAGCGCGCAGCCGATGCATAACATCGGCGATCGCGCCGGCGAAAGATTCCTCGATTCCTGGGACACGCCGTAGAATAATTTCGCGCTCTTTAGCCGGGGTCGGATAGTCGATCCACAGATAAAGACAGCGACGCTTCAGCGCATCGTTAAGTTCGCGTGTGCGATTCGATGTCAGAATCACCCGTGGTCGGTGGGTCGCGGTAAACGTTCCAATCTCCGGCACCGTGACCTGATAGTCGGACAGCACTTCCAGCAAAAAGGCTTCGAATTCCTCGTCGGCGCGATCGACTTCGTCGATTAGCAATACTGCGGGTCGCGGGCCGGGATGACGGATCGCCTCCAGCAATGGCCGATTGAGCAAAAATTCATCGTTGAATATTGTTTTCTCCAGTTCTCCACGCTTATTCTCGTCATGTTCTGCCATCCGAATGTGCAGAATCTGTCGCGCGTAATTCCACTCGTACAATGTGGTATTCGCATCGAGTCCCTCATAGCACTGCAGGCGGATCAGCGGTGTATGGGTAACCGCGGCGAGGACCTTCGCGACCTCGGTCTTGCCAACACCGGCCTCGCCCTCGAGCAAGACCGGCTTTTCGAGATCGGCGGCCAGCTTCAACGTCAAGGCGAGCGGCCGATCGGCGATGTAATTCTGCGTCGCGAACGCCAGTTGAACGTCGTCTATCGAGCGCAATGCGGCGTCTCGGTTCGTAGTCATCGAGGTGTTCCTATCAACTGTGGTTAGTTTGCGCTGTCGCCGATGAGCGAGCTTTGCTGTGGCCGATGCCTGACGGCAGTGGTGCAGTCCTTGGCATTAGGATTGGCTGTAACATGAGCCGATGCTTAGGTGAATTTTCAATTACGCCCGGGCTCCCGCTGGGGGTATTGTGGTAGGTCGTCGGCGATCATTATCCACGGTGCCTTTGAGCTCATAAAGATATGCGCGCCAGGCGTTAGCGTGGGCGCCGTATCAATGCTACCCACACGCAGACGGATATTGGCCGCGCCCGTGACGTGGCTGTATAGCGGGGCGCCGCAGTTGGCACAGAAATAGCGTGTTTTGTTTGGTGACGCGCAATAGCCTTTGACGAATTCGGTGCCGGTCACAATTTCGAAATTATGCATCGGAACCGGCACATTGGCCGCAAAACCGACGCCTTGCGCCTTGCGCCTTGCGACATTGCACGCAATGGCAATAGACCAGCGGCCCGAGTGAGCCATCGATGCGATAGCGGACGCGGCCACATAAACAACCGCCTGATATGATCATCGCGGCGCTCGTTTGATGGCGGAAAAGCGTAGTCGCACGTAGTCGATTTCCCAATTACCAGCCCCGTCACATAGATCGTCGCGCACCGCTGTGCGTAATTCAGCCAACGCATCAGCGCGGTCGACCGGCTCGAGTGACCGAAAAAAACTCATGGTGAATATCTCCAACCATGCGCTGATGTCCACCGACAGCGACGTTGGTCGGGGAAAGTGCTGGAGTGAGACGATTTCGAATCCGTGGGCCTCGAGGCGGCTCGCGTATTCATCTGGAGCAGGAAAATACCAGGGATTCACACTATCCACATCGATACTGCGCGAGGCTAACACGGTTTCAATTTCGGCAACGATACGCGCAACATTTCCTTCGCCGCCCAACTCGGCGACAAATCTGCCGTCGCTTACCAGCGCTCGGGCGACACCTTCAAGGACCTCGTCGGGACGTTTCATCCAATGCAGGGCCGCGTTACTGATTACCCCATTGAATTCGTTGTCAAATTGGAGCCGATGGCCATCGGCAATAAAGGCGTTCAGACCACGGCCGCATGCGGCTTCGACTTGTTCGGCAGAGCTATCGACCGCAACGACCTCGCAACCGCGGGCAATGAGCTTGAACGTCAATGCGCCATCGCCGCAGCCCAGATCGAGAATACGTTCGTTCGCTTGTGGTGCCAATATATCAATCAGCGGCTCACCCAGTTTGGCGACAAAACCAACTTCGCATGCATA
>SMVB01079662.1_pt1 | contig 11595 bp, 12 predicted proteins | sample 2456461 | NCBI WGS metagenome assembly SMVB01 (sample SAMN11095934, study PRJNA526329) | marine sediment metagenome | biome: Marine sediment; feature: Surficial sediment; material: Deep marine sediment; isolation source: Hadal surficial sediment | place: Pacific Ocean | collected 2014-05 | depth...
TGACCTTATCAAACATTTCCTCGTCATAATCGACTATCGACGCAACCAGGCCTTCTATCCCGGCATTGGCAAGATATATATCCACACCACCAAATTGTTCCACTGCGGCTTCAACATACCTTGTTGTATCAGCCGTCGTTGAAACATCAGCCACACAATAGCTTGCAACATTGCTGCCGAGTTCGTCGATCGCATCAATCAGCGCAGCCTCATCTATATCTACAAGCATGACTTTGGCCCCTTCTGCAACGAAACGAACCGCTGCAGCACGGCCAATACCACCCGAGCCACCAGTAATGACAGCCACCTTGCCTTCCAGTCTTCCCATTTTCACCTCCAATAACTGAACGCAGATTACCAAAGCCCGACACAATAGACATCTACCTGGTTCAGCGCGATAATAACTTTTGGCACGTGTGGTGCCACATAAATAATAAATTGGCATGCTCTATGTCTGAATCCATTATAGACACTACCGACGGTCGAAGGCTGAGAAGCCAGGACAGCAAACGCAAGATTGTGGCGGCCATGCTCGAACTTGTCCGGGAGGGCCAGATCGCCCCCACAGCTGAGGAAGTAGCGCATCGAGCCGAGGTGGGATTGCGCACCGTATTCAGGCGATTCAAGGATATGGAGAGTCTCTATGCTGAAATGGCGATAGCCATCAGTGAGCAGGTGGCACCCATTATTGAAGAGAAGGTCAAGTTTGATCACTGGGGTGACAACTTCTCTCACCTGGTGGAACGCCGACTACGAGTGTATGAAGTCATCATGCCATATCGGGTCGCTGCAGAAGTTCTGAAGTTTCAATCTAATGTGCTGCACCTGCACCACCTGCAAATCGTCCGTGCAGAAAGGGAACTTCTGAGGTCTTCGCTTCCCTCCTCTTACCTGAATGACAAATTGATCATTGAAGGTCTTGAAGCTGTACTGAGTTTCGATATGTGGAATCAGCTGCGCAATGACCAGGATTTGTCTGCTGAAGAGGCCAGCGATGTCATTGTCAGGATTCTCTCCAGCCTGCTACCTGATGCCGGGCTTGTTGGGCCAAAATTGAATCGTTAAACGGTCGTGAAAACGATCAGGAATTGCTATAGACTTGCGGCCTTTCCATGCAGTGGCACATATTGGACAGGTGCGAGAGTGGCTATCGACTGGTCTGCAACACCATGTACACGGGTTCGAATCCCGTCCTGTCCTCCAAAATTCAGATGCTCCAACCTGCTGCTTTTTTGAACCATGCAGCACAAGTCACCGGCTAGGGTAGCTTATTACAAGTTTTATACTGATAGTGGTGGACCACGACGTGCAGCGGAACCAATATTTAACCCGAATTGTCTAGTCGTTCTTCATCCCCGATGATAAGTCAGGCCAGGCGAGTTTCAGATATTGGAACATGGACCATAGTGTCAAAATCGCGGCTGCGTATAACAGCGCATAGCCAATCAACACTACCGGACTCTCAATGTCAGGTCCCCCTGCAAGCAGGAAAATTATTGAAACCATCTGAAAAGTGGTTTTGATTTTTCCAAGATAAGACACCGCGACACTACGCATACTGCTGTACTCTGCCATCCATTCACGCAATGCTGAAACAACAATTTCCCGCCCCACAATGACGATCGCGGGGATAGCCAATATCGGGCTGGCATGAAGTTCAACCAGCAGCACCAGCGCCACAGCAACCAGCAGTTTATCAGCGACCGGGTCAAGAAATGCCCCAAAGGGCGTTAGCTGACCTAACTTCCTGGCAAGATAGCCATCAAGCCAGTCAGTCACACTTGCAACGGCAAAGACTAGTGCCGATGCGAAATAGCGCCATTCCAGCGGGAAGACATAGAACACTACAATCAACACCGGGATAAACAGAATGCGCAGGCTCGTCAGGATGTTAGGAATATTGATTGGCAGTTTCATAATAACTAATAACAACAGTAGGTATCTATTCTAACCGGTTCCTTTCAAACCTGCTCTAGCCTAATCTGCTCCCTTTCGAAACCACTTATTTTAAGTCGATCTTTTCTAGGTCGAGTGCAGCGTGGCATATATGTGCTCTGCGATCTTTCCGCTAATGCCGTCGACTTTAGCTAGTTCCTCCATACTGGCGCTTTGAACCTGTGCTGATCCACCAAAATGTCGAAGCAGTGCCCTTCTCCGTTTTGGACCCACACCATCTATATTCTCAAGCACAGATACTGTCCGTTTTTTGCCTCGTCTATTTCTGTGGGCAGTAATTGCAAACCGGTGACTTTCATCTCTTATGTGCTGGATCAAATGTAAGCCCGGATTGTCAGGTGATAAATTGACTTCACCCCCGCCGGGAAGATACAGGCTCTCCAGCCCTGCTTTTCTACCAGGCCCCTTTGCTATACCCACCATCGTGACGCCGACAATCTGAAGTTCCTCAAATATTTTCTCGGCTTCACGGAGCTGACCCTTACCACCGTCAATAAACAGGACGTCAGGTAGTATTCCTTCACCCTTCTTAATTCTCGTATATCGCCGGTTTAGTGCCTGAGACATGGCGGCATAATCATCACCCGGTGTAATACCATCAATATTAAACCGTCGATAGTCAGATTTAAGTGGTCCATTGGTATCAAACACAACGCATGAAGCCACCGTTGCCTCGCCTGAACTGTGACTTACATCAAAGCATTCAAGCCGCTGTGGCACGGCATCGAGGTTCAGGGCTTCCCTTAGCGCCTCAAAGCGCTGGTGAAGGTTATTCCTGTTCGCAAGGTGACTGCCCAGTGCCTGCTCTGCGCTGGTGACCGCGATATTCACCCATCTCTGGCGATGCCCACGAACATTATCGCCAATGATGACCTTTCGATGACTTTTTTCAGATAATGCAGCTTCAAATAGCGGCCTGTCATCAATCCTGGCATTGACGACCACTTCTTTGGGGATCTCTCTTTCGTCTGATGGTGATAGATAGAACTGCGGCAGAAATGCAGCGAGAATTTCACTTTCATTCTCGTTCAAACGGGTAGCAGGAAAATAAGTCTTGTTCCCTAACATCCGGCCGCCGCGGATGAACATAACAAGAACACATACAGCACCAGGATTGTTTACCGCCACCATGACATCTATATCCCCCTGTTTGCCAACCACATATTGTTGTTCCTGGATTTTCCTGAGGTGGGTGACCTGGTCACGGTAATGAGCGGCTTTTTCGAAATTCAATTGAGAAGAGGCTTCCTCCATCTTATTTGCGTAGTCCTCGAGAACCGCACCACTCTTCCCTTTGAGAAACATAACGGCGTGTTGTACATCATCTGCATAATCCTCGGCACTAACAAGATCACAACAGGGACCAGAACATCGTTTAATCTGATATTGCAGACAGGGCCTGGACCGGTTCTTAAAAAACGAATCTTCACATTGCCTCACCATAAATACCTTCTGCAATATATTGAGACTATCGCGAACTGAAAAAGCACTGGGAAATGGTCCAAAATACTGACCCTTCTTTTTCTTTGCACCCCGATGGAACGCCAGCCGAGGATATTTATCTTCGCTCGATAAAAAAATATAGGGGTATGATTTGTCATCTCTGAAAACGATATTGTAAGGGGGCTTTAATTCTTTGATAAGGGATTGTTCAAGTAACAGCGCTTCCGTTTCACTGCTCGTTACCGTGATTTCTATTTGCTTGATACGAGACACCAGGGCAAGGGTCTTACTATCAAGTGCTGTGGATCTGAAATAGCTGGACACTCTGTTCTTAAGATTCTTTGCCTTGCCCACGTAAAGAATTTCACTCTGCGCGTCGAGCATGCGATAAACACCAGGCCTTGCAGTAAGGTGTTTGAGGAACGACTGGGTATCAAATTCGACCATAGACAACAGTTTACTTGATTAATCCCGACAGTCTCGCCGCTGACTCCATAGCTGCCAAAAACATGGCTTCAGTCAGCCTTTTTGTCTGCGTGTTGTAACGACTGCAATGATATGAATCCACCAGCCATTCACCCCGGGTCAGTTCATGAATAGCACCATGGCTAAAGGGGAAGCTTGACTGGCGCAACCCTTTTATTTTTACAATATTTCTATGCGCCACTCCACCAAGCGCAAAGTATATTTTTGCATCGCCATGCAAAGACATGGATATTTCTGATTCAAGAAATTGCTGGCAGTTTCTAATTTCAACTGCGCTTGGTGCATTTTTTATCGGCAGGCACTTAACCACATTGGTAATTCGAACCATGTTAACGATCCCTAACTTGCGAAGCGTCTTGAACAGCAGATCTCCCGATGAATCCCCTGTAAACGGGATACCTGTTCTATTCGCACCGTGCATACCAGGCGCCAGACCAACAATGATTAGCTTCGCATTTGAATCTCCACTCGCCGCGACAGGCCTGTTCCAGTAGTCAGGATGACTCTTCAGTAAAGTTTTGAACTGCGCTTGCATTCTTGGGCAGCGCTTACAACTTAGAAGTTTCCGGGTGCTATTCATCATCTGTGCCGCGTTCTGGTTGCAAACTAGACTATCGTTTCGCCATCCACAATCCCGTGCTTTATTGCCAGCCTGGTTAATGCGACGTCGTTTTTAACTTCAAGTTTCTCAAATATTCGATATCGATAACTATTTACCGTCTTTGGACTCAGAGACAATTTTTCAGAAATTTCGGCGACAGTCTGGCCAATAATCACTAACAGCATGATCTGTACCTCCCTGCCGGACAGGGAATCAAAAGGCGATTGTTCACTAGCATCAATCGACTTCAAGGCAAGCTGCTGTGCCACTTCAGAGCTGATATAACGCTGACCCGCCATCACTTTCTTGATGGCCCTGACCATCTCATCAACATCTGCATTTTTCGTCAGGTAGCCGACTGCACCAATACTCAACAATTGAGATGGGTATGGTCCACTACCATGGATTGTGACTGCGACCACCTTAAGCAGGGGGTCAATTCGTAAACACCGTCTTGTTGCTTCCAGACCACCCATGCCGGGCATCTGAACATCCATCAAGACAACATCTGGTTCAAGCGTCTGAACCAATTCGATGGCTTCTTCCCCACTGCTTGCCTGGCCGATGACTTCCATACCCTCAATATCTTCAAGCAGGCGTGAAGTCCCAATCCTGACAAGCTGGTGATCATCGACAACCAAAACCCGAATTGCATTCTGCCGTACCATCTAAAAGGCTGATTTCTTTAATAACATTTTTCGACTAAACCCTTGAACACCAGATTGACCTGTACCACCAGACCCTTATCCGATTCAGCCAATGACATGCCTAGTCCATCAGGCACCGGTAAACGCTTGTAGCCCTGTTTGCGCCCGGCCCAGAATTAGTGCGTGGACATCATGAGTACCCTCATAGGTATTCACTGTCTCCAGGTTCATCACGTGACGAATAACGTGGTATTCATCTGAAATACCATTTGCACCATGCATATCCCGGGCGTTACGTGCGACATCCAGGGCCTTGCCACAATTATTACGCTTCATGAGAGAAATGGTCTCGACCGGACAATTATCCTCATCCATTAGCCTTCCCATTCTCAGGCACCCTTGAAGCCCTAACGATATCTCAGTCTGCATATCGGCCAGCTTCTTCTGGATCAACTGGTTCGCAGCCAGTGGCCGACCGAATTGTGTTCGTTCCATGGTATAGGTTCGTGCAGCCTGCCAGCAAAATTCAGCCGCCCCCATCGAGCCCCATGAAATACCGTAACGCGCCTTGTTCAGACAACCAAATGGACCGCTCAATCCCTTAACGTTAGGTAATAGATTTTCTTCGGGAACCTCAACATCGCTCAATACAATTTCACCCGTGACGGATGCCCTCAGGCTAAATTTTCCTTCAATTATTGGTGTCTCGAAACCATCCATTCCACGTTCAACGACAAACCCTCGAATAACTCCATCCAGTTTTGCCCAGACCACCGCAATGTCAGCAATAGGTGAATTGGTAATCCACATTTTTGCGCCATTTAATAAATAACCGGACGATGTTTTTTCGGCCCGGGTAATCATACTTCCAGGGTCCGAACCATGGTCAGGTTCGGTCAGTCCAAAACACCCCACCCATTCGCCCGTTGCCAGCTTTGGCAGGTATTTTTCTCGCTGGGCTTCACTACCGTAGGCATAAATTGGGTACATAACAAGCGAGGATTGCACGCTCATGGCAGACCGGTAGCCGCTATCAACCCGTTCCACTTCCCGGGCGACCAGCCCATAGGAGACATAATTCACATTGGCGCAGCCATACTTCTCGGGCAATGTAGACCCCAGCAACCCTAACTCTCCCATTTCATTCATAATTTCCCGGTGAAAGATCTCATCACGGAATGCCATACGCACCCGGGGAAATAGTTTCTCTTGCGCATAGTCCCGGGCGGTATCGCGGATGAGTCGCTCGTCTTCATTGAGCTGACTATCCAGGAAAAAGGGATCTTCCCAGTTAAAATCGACCATTGTGTCCTCTTTGATAATTGGCGCAATGAAGCTGACATGCTTACAATTCGGAACCCGTTTGCGCCAGACCGGATTTATGTGCCCATTATAAGTTTTGTTCCCACCCAATTGATAGAAGGTAAATGATATGGCTCTCGACGATGATACGTTGAAGCAATTGCTCGAGACACTGGAAAAGTTCGTCAACAATCGCTTGAGGCCGCTCGAATCACAGGTCGGTTCAGAAGACAATATCCCCGACGATGTCATTGAAGACATGAAAGCACTCGGTCTTTTTGGATTGACTATTCCTGAAAAGTACGGCGGCCTGGGACTCAATATGAGTGAAGAAGTTGCCGTTGCCCGTGTTTTTGGCCACACCTCTCCCGCGTTCCGTTCAGTGTTCGGTACCAATGTTGGAATCGGCTCACAATCACTGGTCATTGATGGAACGGAAGATCAGAAACAAAAATACCTGCCAGGAATGGCAACAGGAGAAATTATTGGTTCCTTTTGCCTGACCGAACCGGAAGCCGGATCAGATGCAGCAGCTGTTCGAATGACAGCTAAACTTGATGGTGATCACTATGTCCTGAACGGAACCAAACGATTTATCACCAATGCACCCAAGGCGAACCTGTTTTCGGTATTTGCACGAACAAACCCTGAAGAGAAAGGTTCCCGGGGTGTGTCGGCTTTTCTCGTCGACGCCGATTCCGAGGGAATTGATCTGGGCTCAGCCTACCGAAAGATGGGCCAGCAAGGCACTTACGTCTGCGATGTGTTTTTCAGTGATGTTCGAGTACATCGCAATCAACTGATCGGCGAAAAAGAGAATGTTGGCTTCCGGACAGCCATGAAAGTGCTGGATAAGGGTCGGCTGCATATCAGTGCATTAAGTGTCGGTATCGCGGAAAGGTTGATTGAGGATTCGGTTAAATACGCTAAGGAACGTAAACAATTTGGCCAGCCAATCGCTGAGTTTCAATTGATTCAGGCAATGCTCGCCGATAGCCAGACCGAGACCTATGCCGCAAGTTGCATGGTCCGGGATACCGCGAAGCGGCGAGACGCTGGTGAAAATGTTGCCATGTTGGCAGCGAGTTGCAAACTGTTTGCAACCGAAATGGTCGGTAGAGTGGCAGATCGCGCAGTACAGATTTTTGGCGGCGCAGGTTATGTTGAAGATTATGGAATCGAGCGATTTTATCGGGATGTGAGACTCTTCAGAATCTACGAAGGGACCTCCCAGATTCAACAAACTGTCATTGCCCGGGCCATGCTCAAGGATGGTTAACGCCATCAGATTCAACCAATAACAATGTATTGCAAAATCGACTGGTAAACTACCCGTGATTACGGGTAGCCTTATACTTATCTTCGACAGCCGATAATCACAAGAATGAAGGGATATTCAACTCGAGATATTGCAGAGTTGCTGGAATTACCCCAGGAAACAATTCGCGAAATTGCTCGTTCAGGGATACTCGACCCGGAACGTACAGCCGGGCAGCACTATCGGTTCAGTTTCCAGGACATCATCATATTGAGAACCGCCAAGGAGTTGATTGCCTCCGGTGTCAGTAAAAGCCGTATCAACCGAACCTTGTTCGTGCTTCGAAACAAACTGCCTTCCAACCGCTCGCTTTCGTCGCTGCGAATTTCCGGTGATGCGGGTGACGTTGTCATTCGTGAGGATGACCAGATGTATAATCCGGAATCAGGACAGATCCATTTCGACTTCGCAGTTGCTGATCTTGCTGGTACCGTTGCGCCGCTGGCAAGACAAGCGGTACATGAAGCGGAATCCAGTGATCAGCTCACCAGCGATGACTGGTTCGACCTGGGAGTTGATCTTGAAGCTGTCAGCCCGGAGGATGCTCCTGCAGCCTATCTTCGGGCACTTGAGCTCGACCCCTATCACTCGGATGCTCACGTTAATATCGGCAGGTTGATGCAGGAAGCCGGTGAATACGCGGCTGCCGAAGAACATTATCACAAGGCTATGGAAGTTGAACCCGACAATGTACTGGCTGCTTTCAACCTCGGTACACTTCTCGAAGATATGGGCCGAATCCAGGATGCCATCAATGCTTACTCCAAAGCCTCATCATTTGCAGATGCTCACTACAACCTATCGAGGCTGTACGAACTGGTGGGTGAACACCGTGAAGCGCTGAAGCACCTGAAAACCTATAGAAGCCTGATCGACCCCCTCTAAACAACTAATCCAGCAAATACACCCTGCGCTTGAACTCAGGAGTCGTCCTCACTATTATCAGTACAAGGATAGCGAAGAGGTAGGTATGGAACACCGAAGCGAGCCAAGAATTGAACACCAGGTCCGGTTCTTTTTCGAAGTCTTTGAGTGTCGGGAAGATCCTGACCTCGTTGGCACTTCAATCGAATGTGAAGCGGTTGATTTCTCCAGTCATGGACTGCAACTCAGAACAGGCCAGGAAGTCCCCACCGAGACCTATCTCAACATCACGATAGGCGTGGGTGAACCCTTTGCAATGTATTTACTTCGTGGCGAAGTCCGTTGGGTCAGGTCGCCATCAGATGACGTCTACCTGATGGGAGTAAGAATCAGGGAAGCTGAAGGTACCGACATCGAGAAATGGATAGATCAGTTCGATCGTACTTTCAATTCCTGAGCCAACGCATCCTGGTCGGACAATTTAAAGTCAAGATAACGCTGTAAGTTCACCAGTAGTCGCCAGGCATCATTCAAGTCATCGTCTGATATAGCACTCCTCCGGTCCTGACGAGTGTGCACTTTCTTGATCGACTTTCGATTCAATGAGTGTAAATTTAGTACGGGTATTCCCTGTCGATCAAATGGTTCCCAATCCCCTGTGGTCTGGCGCATCCTGGCTCTGGAGACATCAATCTCCATCGCTCTAGCCAGATCGTTTGCGATACAGGCCAAATTATCATCTGAACGACTGTCAATGTTCACTTTACCCAGCCCGAGGGTATCGATATTTATCATCGCCAGAATCTTCCCCTGTCCGTCATCTTTTCTTAGATAGGTTTTAGATCCCAGAAGCCCATTCTCCTCGGCTCCGAAAGCAACAAGCTCCCAGGTGAGCATTTGAGAATTTTCCGATATCGCTGCAGCAAGTCGTTTGATCAGAACTATTCCGGTCCAGTTGTCTGCGACCCCTGACCCGGGACCGATGCGATCATAATGTGCACCGACGATGATTCGTGACTTACTTTTTCCCGCCAACCGGCAGATCAGGTTGTTACCATTCCTTTTCGAGATCTCTTGTTTTTCCACTCGGCTACATTGTTTTCGTAAATAGTCCGTCGCGAGAGACTCTCTCTGGTCGTTGTCATAGGGTGGTGCATCAAGCTCATTGAAATCAGCCGGTGACAAAGTGGAATCTATGAGCTGAAAAGATGGGTCGACACAACTAGCCTGCTGTATTTTGCTCTGGCACCCGCCAGCTGCTAAAAAGTAGACAACTAGAATCCAGCGGAAAGGCATCAAAAAATTTTTAGTGAATAATAGGGTCGAACGTCTCAAGCGCAACACGCTTGAGCGCCTGCCCTAGAAGAGTTAAGTTCCCAGTATATCTGTCATCCCCGTTATGGCTGTATTCAAATCTATATTCACGCCACACGCGCCATTGGCCCGAAACATCCCGACTCATGGAGACCTTTACCTGCTGCACTGTCTGATCGAGAAGCTGTACGCCACAGAGCCCACACTCTTTTCGTGCTGCTCTCACCGCAATCTCCTTACAACGGATGGCGGACTGCCAGTAAAGCAGCCCTGCCCCAATACAAAAGATAATTAACAACTCAGACATAGTAATCTGCAGGATAACTTGATTCTCTATTGCTTCCCATACACTACTCTTATACGCCCAGCTCATTCTAACAGCTAAAAGACCATTTAATTGCGATTAGGTGGGTTAAGCCCCCTCTGAAATAACGCCCGAGAACTGAGTGAGCGTGATTGATGGAGTTGCTTATCCTTCGTTTTTACTTTGGCTTTGGTGCGAATAGCTCAACTAATGGAGTTGTGGACAGCTCGTGCAACCGGTGTGATGCAGCTGGCAACTGCAATAGCTAATTACCTTTAAAGCTTACAACTTTGATATCGGATATCGGAAATGTTCTAATTCCAAACTTAACACTGAGTCACGAGCCGTTGCCCCTTGGCTAGAAATCAATACTCAGTCCGATGAAGAACCGCCTGCCAAAAACATCATAGATCTGAGGTATTGTAAGTAAAATCTTTAAGCGCAAGGGTGTCGCAACCCACTGCTGTCACTGCTGTAGACAGGCATGAATAAGAGCCATGTACTGCACATGGATGAATCGCCATTGTAGGTGCTAAAGGAACCGAGCAAGGATGCGCGTAGTCAGTCTTACATGTGGGTGGGAACCCATTTATTAACCAGGCATGACGAACTCGTCTGCAAAAACAAGTGTGCCTTCGGTATTGTCCGTGCGATGGTGGATGATTTCCTGATATTCCGGAGAGTCGTACCAGGCTCGCAGTGTGTCTTTTGATGAAAATTTGAGTACAACTGTCACAGCGTTTGGCTCTCCTTCTACGGCTTCACTGCCAGGACCGGCCACTAATATCTCACCACCATGAGCTATTATCGTTGCCCCAACGGTCGCGATGTAGTTTTGATACCCTTCCTCATTGGTAATCTTGTAGTTTGCAATTAAGTAACCTGCCATATGTTTGTCCTTGGTTGGATTGTTCTGAGGCAGCATACCTTATTTCTCTGCATGAAATCATATATGGACCGCGACCCTTAATGTTGGGCGGGTGATCTTTTCCTTCTTACGCGTGAGTCCAGGGTCAATCTTTCTGGCCAGGAGCTATATTGCATCTTCAGCCTTGTGGGGGCTTATGTAAGTGCCGAGCCTGTGACATGGTACTCTTGGCGTTGCGAATATTATTCAGAGATGGCATGGCTAATAGCAAAAAGGTGGTAGGAACATTGCCGAGAATTATCCAGAGACCTATCTTGGGGACCCGGACATTGATTTCGTTTTGCTTGCCAAAGCGCAGGGAATTGAAGGTCAGCATGTTCGCGAGCCGGGGGAACTGGATTCAGCGCTAACGAGAGCGCGAGAAGTCCAGGCAGCGGGTGAACCCTACCTGCTTGATGTCCATATCGCCAACGTCGGCCCCGGTGCTGATCA
>SMVB01201631.1_pt1 | contig 11595 bp, 7 predicted proteins | sample 2456461 | NCBI WGS metagenome assembly SMVB01 (sample SAMN11095934, study PRJNA526329) | marine sediment metagenome | biome: Marine sediment; feature: Surficial sediment; material: Deep marine sediment; isolation source: Hadal surficial sediment | place: Pacific Ocean | collected 2014-05 | depth 0-1...
GGCGGCCTGTGCGTCATGCCAGGCACACATAAATATCCCCGTGCAAGACCACGGGGAATCACAAGTTCAACTTCATGAGATATTTTGATTTCCCCCACAACACAGATACCGTCTTTTCAGCATTTAGCCTTTGGGCCAAATCCACCCAATAATGGCAATGCTAAGACCTGAAATGACGATGAAGAGGATAATTGGGTTTAGAGTGATCATGAGACTCTCCTTTGGTTCGTATGTTTCATCAATTGCTAAAACGCAAAGAACATACCAACACTAAGAATCTACCAAACACAGCAGTAGTTCAGGAGGAACCTCAGCTTAGGAACGATCAAACAATCATTCCAAGAAGAAAAACGCAAACTATTATTATTGAAGGGTTTTTTGGAAAGAAAGGCATCACTGCTCTTTAGCGTCCACCACACTTACTCCATCCGATCACTCCAAGTTGGGGAAGAACGATTTACAAACGATTTTGTGTATCCAACGAAGACAGACCTATCTTCTTCGTTAACAGTCAGATAGGGCAGATACCCTCGGAAACTCAGGCCCTGGTGTATCCAAAAAAAGGCTCCACTTATTTCCCATAAATTGACATACTTTTCATTTCGACTCATATCTCAAATCAACACGAGTGAAAAGCATTGGAAGAATGATTTCTGCGTTGCGTGGATCAAGATAGAGTGAGAGGAGACACATTGGGTTGCCTCCCCCATCTTCCGAATAATACAAACGGTTGTCCCGTATAGTCTCTCCGGTTGACAATTCACCTCCATGAAGATGACGAATCAATTATGCGTTTTGACTAGAAGGAAGAATTCATGCTTCACCTAGCCGGCATGGCCTCCGTTAAACGTCAACTTGTGTTTAAGAACATTCACATGCGGTGCATTTCTAGTGTTTCGATTCCAACGTCATGTATTCCATTGAACGTCTCAAACATATTTACCCCCTCGAACAGACTTGCTGAGTATGGGGTTGAGCTTGGCAATTCTCTCTTCATCATCTACCATCTTTCGAATTAGTGATTCTTTCATTTACACTTAAGCAGAAAGTTGTCTCCTTCGTAGACAACGCTCACTAATCTATGTTGAAGCCGAAGCAGGTCATTTTTTTGTTCAACCGACACGATTCGATTTAACACATTGAATGAATTGCCTTTTTAGACAATTGTATCTGGCAACCCAAAACGACCCCTTTCATAATAAGGACGTGGCATCTGGATTGCTTAACCTAGAATGGTAGGGGAAGAAATAACTCTCAAATTTCATGAGGACATGATGAACATCACTCCAAATATCCTCAAGCCCTATTTGACTTTTAATATTAAGGAGAGGAATCATGAAAACTAAGCCAAGACCCTCGGTCAGCAACACGCCGCAAGCCGACATTGTTCATACTGAAGAATCTGTCAAGGCTGTCAACTTCAAAAAAGGAGGGATGGACATGGGGCCCTACAAGCTGTTCCGGTTCATCATTCTGGGAAGTATGGCTTTTCTTTTAGGCCTCAATCTTCCGGCGTTGGGGAAAACTTCCAAAGAGGCGTTCCACCACAAACAGGCCAAACCCGTCACTCAACAACCAGAAAAGGAGAAGGCCTCGTCGGTATTACTCGTAGCGAAATCCCGTCAAGTCAATCCTCCCACAGCTCCCCAATATCGCCCCCCTCGTCGTGGTGCTCCGGGAGGACGAATTGGTGGTGCAACACGTGGGCCCATGCAGGAAATACCCGTAATGTATGCCTTGGCCCCGGATCATCTCGGGCTGACAGCAGAAGCACAACCAACACTCTATTGGTATATTTCCAAGCCTTCGGAATATCCATTGGAACTCACAATTATGGATGAAAACGGTGTGAACCCCGAGATTGAAATGCCCATTCCTTCACCCAACCATGGGGGCATCCACGATATTACGTTCAGTGCCATTTCATTCAAACTGGAGAAGGGAAAGTCCTATCAATGGTTTGTGTCTTTGATAATCGATGCAGATCGCCGTTCTAAAGACGTGATTGCTGGTGGACGGATTGAATGGGTAGATATCCCTAGCGAGGTGACCAGCTCACCGCCTCAAACTAGAGCGGAAGATTTGACCAAGCTCTATGCCTCGGCAGGCTTGTGGTACGATGCCGTTCGATCCATTTCGCATGCAATCGATTCAAATCCTCAGAATACATCACTGAAACTGATTCGATCATCATTGCTGGAACAAGTTGGGTTGAATGAACTATCAAAACTTGATCGCCATGAAGCTTCCATTGGAGATCTTTCCAAAATCATTCCCACCACCCCGGCTACCTACCAAGGATAGACGAGAGGATGTGAAGCCGAAGAGCAACGCTCCTCCATCTTAATGCTGAGGCCCTTTTCTGGAAATAGAAAAGGGCCTCAGTTTTTTGAAGAGTATCCGCCGTTCTGTTTTTTTCATCCGTTATCAGAAGCTTTTCTCTCATTTTGGTAACTCGCCGGATTTTCGCAAAGAGAAATCACCATTCTCTCTGTGTCCCTGCCTGTCTCACTTTCCTCCTTAGTCTCTTAGGGACAAAATTCTATGTTTTGTCCTAAGAGACTAAAAGCCCTTGGCCTTCAGTCTATCCACCTAAGTCATTACGTTTAAACAAGTAGTTCTCAAACGATTTAGAACGAGAAAGAACCTGCCGATGAGAACACAAGGGTATCACCAACGACACAAGAGGGCATTCGATCTACAAGTCACCAATTTTTTGCTTAAAGGCATAACATGTATCCTTCTTCACGATCAGCTCGGTGGGTACAACACATTGCAATTGGAACCCTCTGGTTGTACCCTTTGTTCACGACATTGGCTGGAGCTGAAGAAGATTTTTTTGATCGTCAATTTGCCCTCAACAATCCAGAAAAAATCGTCAGCTCTATCATGGCCTCACCCAACTCCACACCCAGAACGATTTCCTCTCTTACACATTCCGACACAGCCAAAATGCCATCCATCATGGCCACATACTTATACTTTGATACTACTCGGAAAGTGATCACCACACGAAACGCTGAATTCCTGTCTCATATTATGACAGTACTTGAAACAGAACCATGGAATCTTTACGTTGAGGGATATTGCGACGCACGAGGAACACGAGCATACAACATGGCTCACGCCAATCGAAAGGCAAGAATGGTTCAAGAATATATGACGAACTTGGGAATTTCTTCGTCACGCCTTAGCTTCAGCGGATTAACAGAGCTTGAGGAGGCAAATACCTCTTTCTCTCTTCAAGGGATTTTTGAATTTTTGGCCATTGAACAGACCCATGAAGGCTGTGTCACTCGTTTACGTTTGGATGCAGGAACTCATTGGAGCCATGCTGAGATGGTCGCGCACCATCATCCTTTTTTACAACGGATTCATCTTGCAGGTTCCAGTCTGCCGGTGCTTTCTCAAAATCAATAAAGGGCACTCCTTCCTCGGGACTTTCTTTCGAAAGATCTGTTTATAGAACATTCCATACAAATTGAAGATGCAGACCGTGATCTTGCAGGCCTCCTCCAGAGGGAGGATCTGCAACATGATTCAATTGGAGTCCCCAATACACATTAGCTTGTGCGCGATCAAAAATGTTCAAACGCACTCCAGCACCAATACTGGCTAACGTTTCGGGGTCAGGGGTCGAGAACTTCGCGCTCCAAGATCGGCCTACATCAACAAAAGGGGCAAAAAAGAGAACATTCTCTCCCAACACCGAGGGGATAACGGGAAGTCGCGCTTCAACCGAGAATAGAAACGCATTATCACGAACTAATTCATTTTCATGATATCCACGAACGGAAAATCTCCCTCCCACCGCAAATTGTTCTAAAGGGAAAAGACTGTCGTTGGCAATTTGAATCGCTGAGCTCACCAACAGTTGCACATTCCAAGGATCGAGACGTCTCGTCCATTGCCCTTGCCCCAACCACACAAAATATTGGCTATCAGGATCATCCGCATTGACACGATTATTTGTGGCATTGAACACATCCAACCCCACGCTAAAGCGCGATCTGAATGCAAACACCTGATTGGACTGACGACGGATCCACTCTTGACTAAAACGAATGGGCACCGACACGGTTTTTCCATTCGACGTTGCGCCAGGCGTGAAAGCAAACCCTTGGCCTAACAGAGAACTTTTATTCTCTAAATATTCCCACGTCAAGGAAAGTGCCACCTCATCTTGAACCGTTCGATACACAGGATGACGAATGGTGAATGTATAAATATTCGTGACACTTTCAATATCCAGATCATCAAAAGGTGAGGTCACGACTTCGAAGTCATTGCGGCGATATTGGAACATCACCGTCGTGTCATAGGGGGTAATAGGCAGGACATAATTCGTATCAATATAGGGATGAACTCCCTCAGACGCACCATAGGTGAACTGAAACGTATCTCCAAGCCCGAGAAGGTTCTGATGGGCTACCGTCCCTAATCCCCTATTCTGCCCGACAGTAGGCGATTGGAAATTATTGTACTCTACCCATGCGCGGTAAGGACTCGCTTCTTCCACTCGCACGTCAAGAATGCTCGTACCAAGTTCAGTCCCTGGTTTCAATTCAGAATTTAATCGTTGCACGCGCGAATCCAACAAGAGAAGTTGCAATCGCTCTTGAAGAGGGTGGACATTGAGCGGATTTTCGACTCCCAACTGAATACGATCTCGAAAGTAAAAAGGAAAAAAATGCTTGGCTCCCTCTACACTGACATTAATCTCCTTCAGTGTGCCCTCAATGATCTCTATCGTCACGACACCTTCATCCAACCTCTGATCTGGAATTCTAGCCCCAGAGTTGATATATCCTTTATTCACATATAAGAGTGTCAACGCTCGTCGTAATTCTTCGAGGTCTTCTGTGCTGATGTACCGATTTTCATATGGACCGGTAATTTTTTTAATTTCTTCATCTGAAAATACCGTATGCCCAACCACCTTAATTTCTTTCACCTTAGCCCGTAAGGGAGGAAGGGGTTCCGCCTTTTTTTCTAGCAACTGCTCTAACGGCGGGAGCACGGATCTTGGGGGAATGGGTGTTGGCGATTCATGTGGAACAATTTGTGATGATTGAGCAGATCGACCCGTTGGATCCATGGTCGGAGGAGATATTTGTGCCTGAGCTAACCATTCATTCGTCAAAACCAAAACAACGGCAATGGCCCCTATCCCCATCATAATGAGAAGGCGGGTAGCCATAAACCAAAAATGTGGAACACATTCCATGTCATGACGATGCTTCACTATTAGACCTCCCATTAGTCCTCTCCTGTTCCTATATCTCGCCGGAATCTTAGCCTAGCCATGCATCTGAACAAAATTTGTTTTAAAAATCAAGAAAGTTTTCCAACATGAGTGCAAGTTGCGCCTTACGAGCGCTGCTCTTTACAAAGGGGTGGGTCGGTTGACTTTCAAATGCCTAAGGAATTCGAGAACGGGTTGTCAAGCAAAAAAGTGTGTGGCATACATCTACTGGCTTCGGCAGTTTCCACCTGCATTGGCTACCAACGCCTAATCGAAAAGGCATGGCTCGCTCAGGTTGAGTGAGTCCCCTGGTCAGAAAAAGTATGTTCACATTTATGTTGATTTTTTTCTCCGACGATCTATGGTTTTTTACCCTTTTAATTATGCCATCACTTCCCAAAAGCCAATCCTCGGAATTCCTGCGCACGATTCCTCTCTTCTCCGAACTGAGTTCCTCTGAGCTTCACCTTCTTTTCAAATCCTCCGCCAAATCTCTGGTGGGGAAAGGCAATGTGGTGTTTCAAGAAGGTGATCCAGGGGATCACTTATTGATTATTTTGTCTGGGCGGGTAAAAGTCAGTTTATTGGGGAAAGAAGAGAAGGAGTTTATTTTGGTCGTTTTAGGACCAGGGAGTTTCTTAGGAGAAATGGCTCTACTGGAATCCGCACCACGATCTGCGACGGTTTCCACCATAGAATCGTCTGTGTTTCTTAGATTGGACCAGGCAAACTTTACGGCACTTCTTCACAAGCACCCCTCCATTGCGTTGAAGCTCTTGAAGGCCATTTGTACACGTCTGCGAGAGACGGATGAACGCTTGAGAAGCATACTCATGTTGGACATTTATGGTCGAATTCTTCAATGTCTCCTATCGTTAGTTCAACACCGTAGTCAACCGCTAAAGAATCATCTGGTTCTCTCCCCACGACCTTCCCATCAAGATATCGCCAACATGATTGGGTGTTCCAGGGAAACTGTCAGTCGAGCCATGAAAGTTTTACAAAAACGAGGATATCTAACTTTTCTCAAACGGGAGATCATCATTCACCATACCTTGGATACCACGTGAATTCCCTTACAAAATTGACGTGATCTCCATCACTGACTTCCGGCTCCTTTTCTAGTACAATTCCTACTTCTTTTCCAAATGTAGAAAATATGTACATCAGGTATTTAGGCTGAAGGCTGGTACTCATAATACCCGACATATTGAATGACTACGCATGATGAGCCCCTAAAAGTCTTCAGCCTTCAGTCTATGCACCTGAGTAGTTACGAAAAAGAATACTTGAAGAAAACATTATTCGTGCATGGGGATAATATCCACCATGTCTTTTCTTCCCATGCATCACAAAAGACGTAGGTCATCTGTTGCGAATTAAAATCCTAGGAGCTCACGGGTCCGACCTCTTTCTTTCCGGCAATGGACAAAGCCACTGTTGTCAATGCGTCGGATTCCTCGTGAACGATCATTTGCTGGTCGATGCGGGCACGGTGGCATCAGTGCTTGACTTGGAAGAGCAGTCGAAAATCAACCATATCATTTTATCGCACCTCCACCTCGATCACATCAAAGGGTTACCTCCACTCGTGGATAATCGTGTGGGAACCAACGGGCACTCGATTACCGTTTCCAGTGTTCCGGACGTCCTCGAGGGATTAAAGTCTCACATTTTTAATGACATCGTGTTCCCCAACTTCTTTGCTCTCCCAAATGGCCATCAGCCCTATTTGCAAGCATCCCCATTAAAAGAAGACTGTGAAAGCCTGTTGGATGACATTCGGGTAACCCCGATCAAGGTGAATCATTCTGTTCCCACTGTGGGATTTTTAATCCAGGATGATCACTCCGCATGGATTTATAGTGGCGATACTTACGAAACGGAAGCCTTGTGGTCGATTGCTGCTCGAACACCTAATTTGAAAGGAGCATTTATCGAGACGTCATTCCCCAACGAATTTCACAGGCTTGCCCAAGAGAGCAAGCATTTGACGCCGAAGTTATTGGAACAAGAATTTACAAAAATTGGGCGTCCCGACCTCCCTCTCTATGTGTTTCACATGAAACCTCAGTTTAGAGAACGCATTGCGGAGCAACTCCAAGACCTGGCCATTCCCAATCTTACGATTCTTCAAGAGGGCCAAGAGATCAATCTCTAGCAATGAACCATATACTACATCCCCTTTATTTCATTTCACTCGTATGAGTTGAGATTTTCCCCAATACCCGATACACAGAAATTTTTTGCTCCTTTCCTCTTAAACAACACACGCCGATTTTTTCGGTATTCCATTGCTGAGCAATCAACTGCTGCGTGGTATCTCCAATCAAAATTCGACACACTCCCTTCTCCGCCCACCATCCGGGAACATCTTTCTCAAAACTTTCTAAACGGGCCGCAATATTGACGGCGTCACCTATTGTCGTATATTTCATCCGTTTCGCACTTCCGAGACATCCTCGGACGACGGGACCGGTATGTATCCCGACTCGCATTCGAACTGTGGGCAATTGAGATGCCTTCCATTCGTGATGGAGTTTTTGCATTTCTTTTTCCATTTCCCAGGCACAGGACACCGCATTGAGGGCATCCTGGTGAGTTTCCTTATCGGTCATCTCAGGCTTAAAGGCCCCAAAATCGGCCTTAATCATATCCCCGTGGTAATCATCCACGACTCCTCCTGAACGCATGATAATGGCAACCATTCGATCCATATACGCATTGAGCCACCCTAACAATTCAGGGGGTTGTAATCCTTCCGATACGCCGGTAAATCCTTCCAAATCGGAAAACAGGGTAGTAATGATTTGCTTTTGTGGTCGCAACCGCCCATCCTCCATAAACTGGTCGCGTTCATTCCAGAGCCGCTCGACGACTTCAGGAGCCGCATGTCTCCCAAAAATATCCATAAGAAGCTGTCGATCTTGCCTTTCACGATGAGACACGACAGCGGTTACCAGCCCCGCAGAGAGAACCCATCCTAAGACTGGTGAGACCATGGGAATCCACCAGCCCCAACTCACGGCCGCCCCCATAGCCATTCCGACAATCATGATGCACCCCATGCCCCACAGACATGCAAAAAGCCAGGGGCGTCTTACTCTCCATCCCATAAGAGCTCCCAGAAACACCCAAATGATAATCCACACATGTTCCTCACTATCAGATAGGGTTTTCATGGGAGCAAGCCCATATTGAGCGGCATTGATTAATTGATTGGCAATTGATGCCTGCAATTCGATTCCCGAGATATGATGGCAATTCGTCCACCAACCGCACCACGCGGTATAGAAAAAATCTTTGACGCCCTCAGCTATCACACCCACAATGACAATTTTATCCTTAAACCAGTCTGGATTGGCGGAACCGGAGAGGAGGGTATGAAGAGACACCTTGGGAAACGTCAATTCAGCGCCAAAATTTAAAAGAAATTGATATCCCGAGGCATCCACATCTATATAACCGCCATCAGACGACTCAAATGGCCGAAATGTCACCGATCCCAGTTGCAAAAATTCAGGATTGACTTCACTGGGCTGGGGAGTAATGCCTTCTTTTTCCAAATACCGGGATGCCAAGAGAAACGCAAATGAGGGGAAAAACGTGTTCCCATCATCAAGATATAATAACCCGCGCCTCACCATTCCCCCCTGGTCTACGACCAAATCACTGAATCCTATTTGGTCCGTTCCCTTTAACACAGAAGGACCAGGAATCCCTCCATGTGCAGCTTCACCGAATTTCATAACAGTGATAATGTCGCGATGACTTCGCAAAAGCGCATCCAATTCCTCGCGACCCGGCGGAACAGCCATGTCTCGATACACATCAACCCCAATAGTTCTTGCCTCATAGGTGAGAAGGAGCTTGAGCACCTGGGCCAATATCGCATCAGACACGGGCCAATGTTCTAATTGCCGAATGTCTTCATCGGTAATGGTGATCAGAACAATGGGTGGCGGAGTGGCGGAAGGTGCCGAGCGGAAACGAAGAGTCCAATCATAAGCGGCCAATTCACCCGCCTGGAGAAATCCCCAATTCCGAAGACCAATCACGATGACCGCAACCAGACACACAACAACCAAGACTGCCGGCAAAACTGATTGTCGGAACCACGGGAAATTCACAGCGTGATCCGTCCTGAATGCGTGGAAGGAGGGGCGAGAGAGCCCTCACTGGATCTTGTTTGAATAACGAGTGGGGAGGACATATTGGAAAGGAATCGTTCTTCCCCTTAGAGAAGAACGATCAAGTGTTTATTAGAAGAAAGACCAAGGACAATCTATCACAAACCAGATTGGTCGTAGCCTTAGAATTTCCGCATCCAACCATAAATGCGACTCCTCGAACAAACAGCAGAACTGTATTCGAGAAAAATTTCCAGGAAGTTACGGAGAGGCATCGGGAGGAGCAGCCGATTTGTGTTGACTCAAAGGAAGATGGATACGAAAGGTCGTTCCCACATTCAGTTCACTTTCCACAGTAATTTTACCAGAATGCACATCGATCACATCTTTCACAATCTTTGTCCCAAGGCCTGTCCCACCAACTTTTCGACTGATTGCTCGAGCCGAAAATAGGCTATTCCGAATTTCCGCTGGCATTCCCCGTCCAGTGTCTATCACAGAAATCAACAGACCAGAAGAAGAGGGATCCACAGCACCTCGAACGGTAATAGATCCTCCAGAGGGCACTTCCGCAATGGCATTATTGACCAAATTATAAAAGGCGTTAAACAATCGGCCCTCATCCCCTTCCATGGTCGGCAAGTCATCAAGCCCTTCTTGGCTCAACGTGATACCCTTTTCTCTCGCGGGCAATTGTAATGCGTCAATAACTTGAGATACCACCCCTTTAATTTGACATGGAGCAAAATGTGGCGGGCTGCAAAGCCCCTTGACACAATCAGCGATTTCTTTCACCCGCGCTTGGATTCGTCGGGTATTTCGATCTATCATTTCCAGGATTTCATGGCACATGTGCTGACTCGCTTTTGCCTTGCGAAGATCGACTTCTGGTAGAGGGTTAAACACCTCATCAATTTCACTTTTCAGCAAGGAAGACCCGGTGAGAACTGGCATTAACATGTTCTTGATATCATGGCCGATGTCACCCAATACACGAACGACTTCCGCAAGCTTGGCCTCTTCAAAAAGCCGTGCCTGTTCAACCGCCATTGCGGTGAAGGAAGCAATAATCGTCAAAATGGCAACATCGTCTTCATTAAGATGGCCTTCCTTTTTATTCAAAACTTCCAGCACCCCGATGGGGGGGGGGCCTTCCCATTTTTTTAGAGGAAGGGCAATCATATCCTGAGTGTAAAAACCCGTGCCTTGATCAATTCGAGAAAAATGCCGAGAATCCCCTTTGACATCTCCAGCGACAATCGGTTCTCCGGTTTGGAAAACCCTTCCAGCAATACCTTCGCTCCAGGAAAACGAAGTTCCTTTTAAAGGAGCCTTTTCCCCTATCGCATAATAAAACACTAATTCTTCAGTGTCGGGATTGGCGAGAAGGACACAGCCGGCTTGGCCATCAACAACATCCAATGCCGTTTGAAGAGCTTGTTCAACTAACTCTTCAACGGTTAAGTGTTGAAATAAAGCTTGAGAGATTTTCCTCGCCGCTTCTAATTCCCGTTCCCCTCGGGGGCTATCTGACCTAGGAATGTGGTTCATCGGCTTTCCCCCAATCGAGAAATAGAACTATGGCACTGCATGTACATCCCAGGAATCGGAAAAGTCTTATTCTTCCAGTCGTTGTGAGGCTAAAACAGATAAAAGTATAATGACCTAATTAAAGATAGGAAGAAACGTCTATCTAAGTATCCGATTTCTTCAAATAAGTCAAATGAAACTCATTGGGCCCATGCCCATAGTATCGGTTGTTTCATGCGTTGCTTGTCGGCTTTTAACCGAACCACTTCATCAACAAGCCAACCTATGTAGTAATGCGAGGATGAAAATATTATTCGTTAGACATCATTCACAAAATTTTCTAGTCCGAATCTTATACAAACATTTTTCAGGGAATGTTGCGAAGAGACTAAGAGGTTGAAAAATATTTTTATAATTGCTATCCTAGAATCCGAATAGAGAGTTTTACGATGGCCATGATAACCTTTAAAAATTCTAAGCCCTTCATTCCCCCTCTTGACTCTCCCGTGACAATTAGGTGGTCCACCTTCATCGTATCGGTAGTGGCCTTCAGTTTGTTTCTATTCACACCCGTGTGGAGTGTATCTGTCGAGGAAAAATCTGGTGCCCAATGGCTTACGCAAGGCGAGAGTCTGGCACAACAAGGAAATTTTGCGGAAGCGGTTCAAAATTTCACCCAAGCGACTCACC
>SMVB01096689.1_pt1 | contig 11593 bp, 13 predicted proteins | sample 2456461 | NCBI WGS metagenome assembly SMVB01 (sample SAMN11095934, study PRJNA526329) | marine sediment metagenome | biome: Marine sediment; feature: Surficial sediment; material: Deep marine sediment; isolation source: Hadal surficial sediment | place: Pacific Ocean | collected 2014-05 | depth...
AGATTCCCCGCGCACCTGGTCAACGGCGAACGGCTGCTCGAGCCCATCGACGGGCGCGACGTGAGGCGGGGGACGCGCGTGCAGAAGCCGATGCCCGTACTGATACCGAAGCGGTGACGTTGAGCCGCGCGGCGGGTGGCACGCAGACTCGCTGTGCGCTACACGTGTTCCTCGTCAAGCGTCCCGGTCAGCCCCAGCGAGACCTGGAAGGCGAGCTGCTCCAGCGAGACCGAGAAGTCCACGCTGGCGATGCTCACCGCATCGCGAACCTCCAGCCGCACCGGCGCGAAATTGAGGATCCCCGGGACGCCGGCATCGATGAGGGCGTCCGCCACGGCCTGGGCCGCGTCGGCGGGTACCGTGACGATCCCGAGCATGATGTCTCGCTGCTTGACGAGGTCCGGCAGGTCCGTCATCGGCCGGACGCGGTGCCCCGCGATTTCCCGTCCGATCACGGCGGGGTCGCTGTCGAACACGGCGACGATCTCGAACCCCTTGTGATGGAACCGCTCGTATGCCATCAGCGCGCTGCCGACTCGGCCGGCGCCGACGATCGCGGTGTTCCAGGTGCGGTCGGTCCGCAGGATCTGGCGCAGGCGGCCGGTGAGCTCGCTCACTTGATAGCCGATGCCCGGATGCCCGAACTGGCCGAAGTACGCCAGGTCCTTGCGGACCTGGGCGTCGGTCAGGCCGAGTACGTGGCCCAGTTGCTTGGAGCTGATGGTCTGCTGCTCGAGTTCGGTGCGGGTCTCCAGCTCGCGAAGGTAGAGGCTCAGCCGCTTGACGGTGGGCCGGGGGATCTTGTTTCGCGGTGGAGTCGTCATCCGGGCGCTCTCGAACCAGTGTAGCAGCGACCGCGAGGGCGGCGGCCCCGGGACCGGTCATCCACGGCATACCATGTGCCGATGCACATCACCGACATCTTTCAGCGCGACTCGATGACGCTGAGCTTCGAGTTCTTCCCGCCCCGGACCGACGCGGGATGGGACGCCCTGTTCCAGCGCATCGCCGACTTCGAGGCGCTGCGGCCGTCCTTCGTTTCGGTGACATACGGTGCCGGCGGCTCGACGCGCCAGCAGACGCACGACATGGTCATGCGACTCAACCAGAGCACGCACCTGGACCCGGTACCGCACCTGACATGCGTCTGCCACACGGAGTCGGAGATCGGGCAGATCCTCCAACGCTACGCCCGGGACGGCATCTCCAACATCATGGCCCTGCACGGCGACCCGCCGGCGAGCGTGCCGGACTACGACCGGTCGGACGATGTCTTCCGGTATGCGATCGACCTGGTGAAGTTCATCCGGAAATTCGGCGAGCAGGGCGGCCATCCGGATCCGCGCGGTTTCGGAATCGGTGTGGCGGGGTTCCCTGAAGGTCATCCGGACACACCCAACCGCCTGGTGGAGCTGGATCATCTCAAGGCGAAGGTCGACGCCGGCGCCGACTACGTCTGCACGCAGATGTTCTTCGACAACCGCATGTACTACGACTGGTGCGAGCGGTGCGCGCTGGCGGGCATCGGGGTGCCGCTGGTGGCCGGCGTCATGCCCATCACCTCCACCCGGACCCTGCGGCGCATGGCGGAGCTCTCCGGCGGCACGCGTTTTCCCGCCGCGCTGCTCAAGCAGATCCAGCGGTGCGGGGAGGATGCCGAGGCGGTGAAGCGGGTGGGCACGCACTGGGCGACCGAGCAATGCCGCGACCTCATCGACCACGGCGTCCGCGGCATCCATTTCTACACGCTCAACCAGTCCGATGCGACGACGCAGATCTACCAGACGCTCGGCGCCAAGGACTCCGCGGCGCTTCGTTGAGGGGGTGCCTTGAAGCACTCCGGACCGCGCCGTATGCTTGAAGGTCATGCCGGGACTGCGTCACATGCTCGGAACAGCGATGACCGCGACCGTCGCGGTGGCGGCCGTGGTCGCACCGGTGGTCGCCCTGGCCCAGGGCTCCGCACCGCCTCAGCCGGCGCTGTCGCGCTCGGCACCGGCGTGGATAGGGTTTTTCTTCATGTTTGTTCTGCTGGCCATCGTCCTTGGTGTCAGCTTGATGCCGTCCAAACGCGGCCACCAGGATTGACGGGCCGAACCGTGCCACGACCTCTCTAGAAAGGGGCAACGACGCCATGCGATCCCAACGAACCTCACGTTCGTCCCCTCGTCGACCTTCGTCGAACGTCCCGGCGCTCATCGCGCTCAACGCGGTGCTGCTGGTGGTGCTGGCGACGGTCACCTTCGCACCCTCGGCGTCCGCCCAGATGCGAGCCCGCGGCGCGTATACGATGGTGACGGGCGGCGCCAACAACGTCCAGAGCTCGGTGGTCTACATCATCGACACCGTCAACCAGGAGATGACGGTGATGACGTATGACTCCTCGACCCGCAGCATCAGGGGTCTGGCCTACCGGAACCTCGCCGCGGACGCAGCGAACCAGCTCGGCCGCGTCCGTGCCGGTGGTTGATTCCGCCGCCAGGCGTGTTGCGCGAAGCCCTCACTATGGAGTCCAGCAGATGACCCGTTCTCGAACCACTCCCGCCGCCGTCCTGTGGGCATCGGCGTTCGTCATTGCCGCGCTCGCCATCGTCCAGGCCGGCCGGCTGCCCGGCTCGACGGCGTACGCCGAGACCGTCGCGGAACTCGGCGACTACACGGTCCTGACGGCCAGGACGGGAAAGGGACCCGATGATCGACCGTACGAGGCGCTCTGGGTGATCGACAATCGCGAGCAGGTGCTGATGGTGTACGACCTGGAGGACGCCCAGCGCGGCAAGCTCATCGTGCGCGGCGGCGGATCGCTGCGGAACCTGTTCCGAACGGCGCGGCCGCGCTGAGCACTCTGCTCTACTTCTCTACTGCTCTTCTACTGCTCTACTGCTCTGATTCACTGTTCTGCTTCCGGGACCGGCGGGCCGAAGATCGCCGAGCCGACGCGGACGATGTTCGCGCCACACTCGATGGCGATCTCAAAGTCGCTGGACATCCCCATTGACAGGATGTTGAAGTGGTCGCCGCCGAGCCCCTCGCTGCGGATGTCCTCGATCAACTCCCGGCACCGCTCGAAGACGGGGCGGGCCGTTTCAGGATCGTCCGACAGCGGAGCCATGCACATGAGCCCGCGGGGCCTGAGCGTCATCATCGTGTCGATCTGCTCGACGAGGTGGCTCGCCGCGGCATGAGCGACCCCGAACTTGGACTTCTCACCGGAGGTGTTCACCTGGACGAGCACCTCCACCGGCTCCTCGCGGCCGTCGGACGCGACCTGGATCTCCTCGGCGAGCCGAAGCGAATCGACGGAGTGAACCAGGCGAACCAGGTCCAGCACCCGGCGGACCTTGTTCCGCTGGAGGTGGCCGATCATGTGCCACCGCAGACGGTCCGGCAGGTTGACTGGTTTGGACCCCCTGATCTGCCGGTGCCGCTGGAGAAACTCCTCGATCTGTCCGGCCCGCTGCACCAGCGTCTGGACGCGGTTCTCGGCGAAGTCCACGTGGCCCAGCTCGATCAGCTCGCGCACCTGGTCGATGGACGCGTTCTTGGTCACCGCCGCAAGCAGCACGGCGTCCGGTGATCGGCCGACGCGACGGGCGGCCTCGGCGATCCGCGCACGAACCGCATCGTAGCGCTGCTTGAGGGTCGTCTGCCCGGTCCCGGCTGACTTCTGGTCACCCACGGTGGTCATGGCGTCGGAGGATAGGCGCCCGGGGGGCGACTCACAACCGGCAGGGATTTCTGTGATAATCGCACGATGCCCTCTCATGCACCGCTGGTGCTGATCGTCCGCGACGGGTGGGGAGAGAACCCCTACTCCGAGCACGACCGCTTCAACGCGGTGCGGCTGGCGGTGACGCCTGTTGCCGATCGGCTCGCCAAGGAGTATCCAACCACGTTGATACGAACGTCGGGCCACGACGTCGGGCTTCCGGCTGGTGTGATGGGCAACTCCGAAGTCGGCCACCAGAATATCGGCGCCGGCCGGATCGTCAGCCAGGAGCTCGTACGGATCTCCGGCACGATCCATGACGGGTCATTCGCCGAGAACCACGCGCTCAACGCCGCGTTCGACCATGTCGACTCGACCGGCGGCACCGTCCACCTGCTGGGACTGGTCAGCGACGGCAAGGTCCACAGCGACCTGGAGCACCTGTTCGCCCTCATCGACCTTGCCGCCGGGCGCGACCTGCCCGCGGACCGGTTGCTCGTGCACGCCATCACCGACGGCCGCGATACGGCACCGCACACGGGGCTCGGCTTCGTGCGGCAGGTCCAGCAACGGCTCGACTCGGCCGGTGTCGGCCGGATCGGCTCGGTGATCGGCCGCTACTGGGCCATGGACCGCGACAACCGGTGGGAGAGGGTCGCCCGCGCATACGACTGTCTCGCCGGACAGGGCCTCGTCGCGACCGCACCGTCTGCCACGGAGGCGATCCAGGCGTATTACGACCAGCCCAGCGAGCCCGGTTGTGCCGGTGACGAGTTCATCGCGCCCACGCGCATCGGCGACCGCGTCGTGCGGGAAGGCGATGCGATCATCTTCTTCAACTTCCGCGGAGATCGTCCAAGAGAACTCACCCGGGCGTTCACGCTCGACGACGCCGCGTGGAACGAGGTCGACAACGGTTTCGATCGCCCGACGAAGATCGACAACGTGTTCTTCTGCACGATGACCGCGTACGAGCAGTGCCTGCCCGTCTCGGCGGTCGCGTTCGACAAGCCCCCGAAGATGTCCGACATCCTCGGCGACGTCGTCAGCAAGGCCGGCCTGATGCAGTTCCGGTGCGCCGAGACGGAAAAGTACCCGCACGTGACGTATTTCTTCAACGACTACCGTGAGGAGCCGTTCGACGGTGAGCGGTGGCTGCTCGTGCCGAGCCCGCGCAACGTGAGCACCTACGACCGGAAGCCGGAGATGTCGGCCTACCCGGTGTGCATCGGCATCCTGGAACGCCTCGAGCAGGATGACTGCGAGAGACTGCTGATCGTCAACTTCGCCAACGGCGACATGGTCGGCCACACCGGCAACCTCGCCGCCGCGACCGAGGCGATCGAAGTCGTGGACGAGTGCGTCGGGAGCATCGTCCAGGCCACCCTGGGGCGCCGGGGAACGGTGATCGTGACCGCCGACCACGGCAATGCCGAGCAGATGTGGGATCCGGAGAACGACTGCCCGCACACCGCCCACACGACCCACGACGTGCCGCTGATCATGGTCGGCGAGGCGTACAAGGGCACACCCCTCCGCGACCGCGGCCGCCTCGCCGACATCGCACCGACTGCACTGGCCATACTGGGAATCGACCAGCCGGCGGCGATGACCGGCGAGCCGCTGCTGTGAGCCGGACCGCTTGACCCGGCCCGCAGCAAAGATAAACTCGGGGCGTGAGACTTTGCATGGCCCTGCTAGCTCAATTTGGCAGAGCAGCTGACTCTTAATCAGCGGGTTGCAGGTTCGAGTCCTGCGCAGGGCATTGGAGACACAAGGGGTTACGGGGCCGCCCGCTCTTCACGCGGCCGATCAATAGAAGAGTAATAGGGCTCAGAAAGAAAAGGCCGACCGGATCACCCGGCCGGCCTGCTGTGATCATGACGATGGAAGTGTTACGCCGCTTCGGCGTGATCGTCAGCGTCGATGCAACGGATGACGTCCTCCAGAGCGAGCAGCGCCTCCCTGATCTCATTGCGGATCGTGTCGGCCTCCGAATTGATGTCGGTCGTGAGACCGTTGATGTCGGTCGTCTTTCTCTTTATGGCACTGATTCGCTTCAGCGAAGTTCGGATTCGCAGAATCAGGCTCTCGATGACCGAGACATCGACATCCGGGTCGCCTGATCTGCCCTCCCCAGGCGGCACGGCCGCCACGATGGACGCAGAACAGGCTGGGCCACCAGGCGTTGGTGCGCACGCGCGTACGTCGCCTGGAGCCCTTTCGCAAGCCGATCACGAAAACCGGTGACCTGGGCCTGTGGTGGGCTGATGCGGCCTGTCGCGGCACTTCTTGGAAGGCTTGGTGAGACCGCGAGCATGACGCGGCGCCGATCCTCCGTGGTGCTTCGTCGAGCAGTCTCCGGCTTCTGCTCGGAAAGGGCGAATGGCCCCTGCGATGAAGCCGCATACTGTTCCGGTACGTTCGCCATCGGACACCACCGCGGGTCTTCTCGGAGCCAGCCAACCTGAACTCCCCCTGCCCTTCGGGGCAGGCCGCGAAGCCGCCTGGCGCGGCTTCCGCTCTTTTGGGGGAGTCCGGTGAGGACCTTCGTCTACGTTGACTGATTCAACCTGTACTACGGGGTGCTGAAACGTACTTCATGCAGGTGCGAAGCTGCTGCCGCGTACTCGGCAGACCCGCCGCGCCACAGGTGGGTCGTCTGCGCCACAGGTGGGTTCCTGGCGCCACAGGTGGGTTCCTGGCGCCATAGGTGGGTTCCTGGCGCCATAGGTGGGTTCCGCGCGGCCGGCCCCGTCGTCACGGCGCAAACTCGACCTCCAGAGCCTCTCATCCGTTACTTTGGCGGCTCTTTACGACGGAGCGACGCAGTGAACGGGCCCACGCTGAAACAGGTCATTCTCGATCACCGGGTACGGCTCATGAAGATCGACGCCGTGCACGGGGTCGCCGCGGGCATGTCGTCCGGTGATCCGTCCCGGGCGTGCGTCATCGTGTACGCCGATACGGACCAGTGGCCGGCGGAGCTTCCGCGCTCGCTCGACGGCTTCCCCGTGGAGATGCACCCCGCGCGCGGCTTCCAGGCAACCTGACCCTTCGTCTTCGTTATCGCCTTCGTTATCGCCTTCGTTATCGCCTTCGCCTTCGCCTTCTGACTCCGGAGCCCACTCTCATGGCACGAGCGACCTACCAGGACTGCCGGCGTCTGCTCAGCGGCGTCAACCTCTTTTCGTTGTTCCTCCAGGGCGGCGCCATCAACGGCTACGCCGTGGGCCGCAAGCGCGTCGGCGGCGAGGCCACGGAGGATCTGGCGATCATCGTCTACGTCAGCGCCAAGATCGGTCTTGGACGACTGCCGCTGGACCTGCGCATCCCACGGACGCTCTCGGTGCCGGATGAGGACGCCGCCGACGGCGTGATCGAATTCATCACGGACGTCCAGGAGGCGCAGTTCGCGGCGCTGGCCCTCACCCGACGGGTGCGTCCCAGCCCCGGCGGCGTGAGCCTCGGCCACCGCAACATCACCGCCGGCACGCTTGGCGGCCTGGTCCGCGATGCCGACAGCGGCGAGGTCCTGATCCTTTCCAACAACCACGTGATGGCGAACGTCAACGACGCCCTGATCGGCGATCCGATACTTCAGCCGGCCCCGACCGATGGAGGGGTCGATCCCGATGACCGGCTGGCGACGCTGAGCGGTTTCGTGGAGATCGATTTCTCGCCCGGCGCGGACAACAGCATCGACGCCGCCGTGGCGGCGCCCCTGAACGTTCCGGACGTCCTGTTCGACACGGTGGACGTCGGGCGCGACACGCCTGCGGAGATCCGTTCGGTCACGGACGCGGACCTCGGCCGCTTCGTGCACAAGACGGGCCGCACCACCGAGCATACCCAGGGCTTCATCCAGGCGATCTTCGGGACGGTGAACGTCGACTACGGGCTCATGCGAAGCGGCACCTTCACGGACCAGATCATCGTGAGCCAGTCGCCGGCGGAGGAGGTCTTCTCCGACGGCGGCGATTCCGGCTCGCTCGTCTACGACGCGGAGAACCGCTGCGTCGGGTTGCTCTTCGCAGGCAGCGCCGGCCGCGGCGAAGCCGAGCCCGGCCGGACGATCATCAATCCGATCGAAGCGGTGCTCGCCGGTCTCGGGCTGGAGCTGTTGGCGCCCGGGGAGCTTCGCCCTGCGAACGCCTGATCACGCAGGCATGTTTGCGGTGATCGCGCCCGCCGCAAAGAAGCTGAAGAGCATGAAGTTCAGCAGCGACAGGATCACGCTGAACACGATCGCGCGGAGCATGTCCAGGCCGCCGATGTACACGACGATTGCCAGGAGAAACGGCACGCTGATGATCGCGGCGGGAAAGAACCCCATCGTGAGCATGAGACCCGAAAAGACCGCGATCTGGAAGGACGCCACGGATGAGAACCGCAGGAAGAGCGCCCCGACCGGACCGATGTCGTCGCCGAAGACCTTGCAGACCACCCAGCCCACGGCGGTCGCCGTGGCGCACGCGACGGCGAGCATGACGGACACCATGATCGAAAGGGCGATCGCGGAGTGGGCGCCACCGGCGTAGTACCCGTACCCTGCAAAGATGAGGTAGCACAGGGTCACGCCGACACCGAGCACGATGCCCGGAAGCGGATTGCGCTCCTCGAGGTAATTCTCCGTGAAGTCGGCGTCGGTCATGAACTCCCCGGCGTCCTTCTCGCTGCCGTAGTTGAGCGGGACCTGGGCGGGCTGCTCGCGGTGGGCCGGCGGGGGCGCGGGGGGCGGGGGCTCGGCCACGGCGGGCCCGGTGTCGGGCTGCTGCGTTGACTGTTGCGGGGCCGGCCGCGGGGACACCGTGGTACCGGGCTTGGGCAGGTTCGGGAAACTGTCCATCGGTTGGTTTCTCCTGGAGCGTCCGGCTCTGCGCGCAGCACGCCCCACACCGCATCGACCGCGCCGACGCCGGGCTTCAGCGGATAAATAGACCGGGAGTAAGAAAGAAATAGACCGGGACTAATTTCGCCGCGAAATTAGTCCCGGTCTATTTCTTTCTTACTCCCGGTCTATTTATCCGGCAGCAACGCCACCCGCGCCGTGCCGTCCTCGACGAGCAGGATGCCGACGAGGTACCCGTCGATCCGGGCCACGACCGCCGCGCCGTGCCACGACGCATCCACCGAGACCGCCGGATCGACCGCCCACGCCCCCCCGTCGGACACGAGGCGGGCCGCTGCCAGCGGCATCGGCGCCGCGGTGGGGTCGCCTATGGCCAGGCAGTCCTCGGGCGACTCGCCTTGGCGACGCCGTCCGGCAGGCCAGACGGGCGTCATGAGGTCCCACTCGAAGACCGCGAGGCCGCCGCTGCTCCAACGGGGGCTTGCGTCCAGGGGTATCACGGTCCCGGCCACTTCCAGTATCGATGTCTCGCGCTCGGCCCTGGGCCCGGGGACCAGCAGGTCGGCGGGGCCCAGGAGCCCTTCGTCGGTCTGCAGGACCCAGCCCTCCCGCCAGTGCTGCCGGGCGATCAGCAGGCCTTGTTTCCAGGCGACCGTCGCGCGGACGGGCCTGGGCAGCGGCGCCCCCGCCGGCAACAGCGAGCTTCCGATGACGGCCAGCGGCTGCCACGACAGGTGCCCGTCCGGCGGCGCCGCGGCGAGCGCGAACCGGTGGCCGGTCCGGACGGGCTCACCGGCCTCCGGCGGCGTGGCCAGCGCGACACCGCCGGCGAGCAGGGCTTCGAGGTTCTCGATCCGGACGGAAACCCCGGCGAGACCCACCGTCGCGTCGATGCCGCCGACGTCCCAGAATTCCGTACGCTCCCGGATGAGTTGCGTGTACGCCTTGTCCACGTGCACCCGCGCCTCGACACTGCCGGCGTCACTGGTCAGACCGACCGACAGGATCGTGCCCACCGTCACCTGGCGATACATGACCGGTGCGCCGCGGCGAAGGCTTCCCAGCTCGGGGGCCGCGAGCATGATCTCCAGGTCACCGGGCTCGCGGCTCTCGACGACGGGCGGCTCGTTGAGACCGACGAAATGGCGCTGGCGCGTTCCGCGACCCGGAAGCACCGCCAGGTACCGGGGGCCGATGAGCGTTTCGAGGCCGGCGATCCTGGAGAGCCCCAGTTGCGGGCGGACGACCCAGAAGCGGCTGCCGGTGCGCGCGAGGCGGTCCCCCTCCGAACGCAGGCCGGCCACGACGCGAATGCCGCCGGTTGCTTCGTCGAGCGTCACCGCGCGCACCTCGCCGACGGCGATGCCGCGGTAGCGCACCGCGTCTCCCTCCTTGAGACCGTGGCCCGCGTCGAGAAGAATCGTCACCGTCACGCCGCGTTGCGACCAGGCGCGCCCGCCCAGCCACGCCGCGACCACGAGCGCCAGCACAGGCAGGATCCACGCGAGAGACAGTGGCCGGCGCGGCCTGAGAACCGAGGTCGGGACGGTGGATGACCGTTGGTTGCCGGGTTCTCGTGGAGTCATGAGGCAGTGTCCCACAGGCTGTGAGGGTCGAACGACGCTGCGGCGACCAGGCTCAATGTGACACAGATCGTGAAGGCGCCAAGTCCCGGCCCGACGCTCACGGTCATCACGTCGCCGAGCTTGAGTACGGCCACCAGGACCGCCACCAGCAGCACGTCGAGCATTCCCCACCGGCCGGTCCATTCGACCAGGCGGTAGGTGAGCACCTGGTGACGGTCACCGAGCGCCCCGGTCGAAAGCACTAACAGGGCCGCGAGCTTGGCCAGCGGCAGGATCACCGAGCACAGCAGCACCACGACTCCCACCGCGAGCTGGCCGCCGGCCAGCAACGTCGTCACGCCCTGGAGCACGCTGGAGTCCTGCGTGTGGCCGAACTGCTCGATCCTGATCAGCGGCAGGCTCACCGCCAGCGGATAGAGGATCAGTGCCGCGGTGGCGATGGCGGCGGTACGGCTGTTGGACACCGCGCGACGCGTGCCACCGCGGATCGTCGCCTCGCACCGCGGGCAGCACGCGCGATAGCCGGCAGGCACGTCGGGCACCTCCTGCACGAGGCCGCAGTGCGGGCAGCTCCGCAGGCTCTGGTAGAGCTCGATCATCCCTGTCCGGTTCCGATTGGCGGGGCCGTATTTTCTTCCGTGCCGGCGTCGGGCCGGGGCGGAAGGCCTTGAGGATCGTCCACGAGGCTCTTCAGCGTATCACCGGGGCCGGACGAAGTGTCGACCCCCGACCCCGTCCGAAGCGGAGTTTCGCTACACTGCTGTGAGCTACGCGTTTGGACGTCGGTGCCTGGTCAGGGGGTACCGGTGATGAAACCCAGTTTCCTGACGAAAACACGGTCCCCACGGCCCAGAGCCGAGAGATCGCATCCGGTGTGAGCCGGGTGCGGGTCGGTCTGTGCCGCTCAACGCGAGCTGCCCTGATGTCGATCTTTCCGCTGCCTGTCTTCGAGGCCGATGCCGATCCGCACCATCGCACCGGCATGACCGACGACGAGATCTACCGGCGGATCGCGCCGCCGCGCACGATCGTCGTGAAGATCGGCGCCATGAGAACGATCGCGGAGTTCCCCTACAACGGTGATGCCAAGCCGGGTTGCGGGTCGAAACTCACGGCCCGGACACATCGCGGCACCGAGCTGGTCGAGATGCTCACGACGACCTGCGAGAATGCGGGGTGCTCCAAGAGCGTGACCCGCCAGGAGCTGCTGGAGTACGTCGACAACTCCGGCGGAAGGGAATTCCCGTTCCACACCGATGGCAGGATCCTCCACGTCGCCACGATCGAGGAACTGAACAAGCAGGCCGCGCTGGACTCCAACAAGACGCACTACATCACCACGTGCAACCGGTTGATCCGCGAGCAGGACCTGTCGATGAAGCTCGTCGACGTCGAGCCGATCCTCGGCGAGGAACTGCTCACCTTCTACTTCATGGCGGAGGATCG
>SMVB01255697.1_pt1 | contig 11593 bp, 11 predicted proteins | sample 2456461 | NCBI WGS metagenome assembly SMVB01 (sample SAMN11095934, study PRJNA526329) | marine sediment metagenome | biome: Marine sediment; feature: Surficial sediment; material: Deep marine sediment; isolation source: Hadal surficial sediment | place: Pacific Ocean | collected 2014-05 | depth...
GTGCTCGGTTTTTTCGACGAATAAGGCGCCGCTCTCATTCAATCGAAACAGATCGGCCTTTATGTTGTCCTCGAAATCGTTAGCGTAAAAACCCACGACAACAAAATCGGGATCGTATTTAATACCTTCGTTCTCGAAGAATGCTAACTGTAACGGCGAAGTACGTGAAATCCTGACGCACTTCGTAGCCTTGAGTATGAGAATCGCCCAGACTTATGATTCGGACGACGCCATCGGATTTGGCGTAGTCAAAATCCTTGCGATTTCGAAAACCCTGTGCGTTGATTTCGAATTTCCACGAGCCGTCAATGCTCGTGTGCCAGAACTCGGAATTGGGGCGGATTCTCCGCAACTTGAAGTCGCCATACTGAGCGTCCGTTTGATATCTTGGAAACAAAGATATCTTATCCTTCATTGTTATCCGTACGACAGCTTCGCCGATCAGGAAGGCTATAGTCAGCGACAATAACAGCAGAGCTACGTTCGAGAAGACCGCTCTAAGCCTATCGCGCGAAATCACATCAACCTCCGGTCGCCAGTCGATAAAGCTGGATCAGCGGCAGCGTTGTATGTGCAAGATTCGATGCACGACGTATCTGCCACGAAGCCTAGAACAACGTGTATATGAAGGGCGCGATGGCAGACCCTTGAGCCAGTACGAGCAAACCACCCAAGAGCACCATTACAATTATGATTGGGGCCAACCAGAACTTCTTGCGCGCGCGCATAAAGCCCCATAAGTCTTTAAGAAGGTCGAACATTAGAAGGGTTTCTCCAGTCTATCGGTGGCTTGTGCCTCGCTGTTTACGCGATAGCTTTTGGCATCGGGCTCAAAGGTCCTTCGCATTAGATCCCGAGCCCCCAGCCGCCGCAATAGCGAGATCGGGGAAATCAAAAGATAAAACACGATGCCCAGAATAAGTGGCGTTGTGACCCGGCTCATGAGATGCCCAAAGTGCATCCAACCACGGTATATTAGCCGCAACCACGCCGGATAAACAACAGCCAGCACCCACAGCGGCGACGCGGCGATCCACGGCCATAGCGGCCAGTCTCGATCCAGCAGCCATGGCAGGAGCAGGCCGAATATTGCAACCAGGATTGCGCCGGTCATTAAGCCGAATTGTCGCAATCCGGATTTGTCGAGCTCAGGGATAGTGTGTTGCATCGCCATGTCAGTCCAGTTCGAATTCGTCTTGCCAGGAGGTATCTTTTTCCCATTCCGGTTGTTGGCTCTTGTCCAGCAAGAAGTTTTCTATGATCAGGTAGTCCATTTCAGTTCGCATAAAGCATCGATAAGCATCAGTCGGTGTACATACGATTGGTTCGCCGCGAACATTGAATGACGTGTTTACCAACACGGCACAGCCGGTGCGCTGATCGAACGCCTTGAGTAGATTGTAGTATCGAGGGTTCGTCTCGTGGTGTACCGTCTGGACTCTGGCCGAGTAGTCGACATGCGTAATCGCGGGCAGCTCCGATCGTTTGAGATTCAGCTTTGCAACGCCGAAAAGTTGTTTCTGCTCTTCAGTCAGAGGGATACGTAGCTCTTCGCGTACAGGGGCGACGATCAGCATATAAGGGCTTGGACTGTCATGCTCAAAATAATCGGCAACACGCTCTCCGAGGACCGATGGCGCAAACGGGCGGAAAGACTCGCGGTATTTAATCTTCAGATTCATAACCGACTGCATCTTGGCACTGCGCGGGTCACCCAATATCGAACGTCCGCCCAGTGCACGCGGTCCAAACTCCATTCGGCCCTGGAACCACCCGAGTACGTTTTCGTCCTCAAGCAATTGTGCCGCTTTCGGGTACAGTTCCTCGTCTGCTATTTCAGTATATTCGGCACCCATCGCGTCTAATTCCACACGAATCTGATCGGCCGTGAAGCTGGGCCCAAGATAGGAACCGCTCATTCGATCGTGACCATTGGACGGCGGCCGTGGCTGATTCTCGTAGTCATGCCAGACGACTGCTGCGGCGCCCACGGCACCACCTGCATCACCCGCCGCCGGTTGAATCCAGATTTCTTTGAATGGGCCTTCGCGCAACAACCGACCATTCGCGACGCAATTCAGTGCGACGCCACCGGCCAGGCACAGGTTCTCTTCACCCGTTTCTTGGTGGATTGTTCGTGCAAGTCGCAATACGACGTCCTCGGTCACAACCTGAATCGAGGCCGCAATGTCCATTTCCCTTTGTGTGAGCTGGCTTTCCGGTTTGCGTGGGGGGCCGTCAAAGAGATCATCGAAATGCTTACTGGTCATTGTAAGCCCAGTGCAATAGTTAAAGTACTTCATATCAAGGCGAAAGGTGCCGTCTTCTTTCAGGTCCAGTAACTTGTCGAGAATAACGTCCGTGTATTTTGGCTCGCCGTAGGGAGCGAGTCCCATGAGCTTGTACTCGCCCGAATTAACTCGAAAGCCTGTAAAATACGTGAATGCGGAATAGAGAAGGCCGAGCGAATGCGGAAAATCGATTTCCCAAAGCGGTTCCAGTTTGCTCCCGTTACCAACCCATGTTGAAGTGGTTGCCCATTCGCCGACACCGTCAAGGCAGAGCACCGCGGCACGTTCAAATGGGCTGAAGAAGAAGGCGGACGCGGCGTGAGACTGGTGGTGCTCGGCGAAGAGCAGCTGTGGTAGCTGTCCCTTCTTGCACCCGCCGAGAGCGGCGAGCTCATTCTTCAGAGTCGCCTTCAGGTACAACTTTTCTTTTAGCCATACTGGCATCGCGGCAATAAACGAACGGAAGCCGTTGGGGGCGTAGCTGAGATAGGTTTCCAGGAGCCGCTCAAATTTTATTAGTGGTTTGTCGTAAAAGACGATTTGGTCCACGTCGGCCAATTGAATTCCTGCTTCTTGAAGGCAATATTCGATAGCGTCGGTAGGAAAACCAGGGTCGTGCTTCTTGCGGGAAAACCGTTCCTGCTGAGCGGCAGCTACCAGTTCGCCGTTTCTGAGCAGCGCGGCGGCGCTGTCATGATAGTAGGCGGACAGTCCTAAAATATTGTGATTTGGTGCACTTGTCATAATGGAATATTCATTTTTCAATTTTTCAAGGGTTAGCGAAAGCCGTCAAGAAAACGTTTAATTAGCTCCACGAATATCTGCAGTGTAACGCAAGCGATGAATATCTCGAGGTAATATGCCATAACGTTTTTATTGATGCATAGTCTCTAGATCGCAATGCTACACATCGCTTGCTGCGCGGACAATACTACAAGGGATCCAGAGAAACCGGTAGGCCATCACAGTCAAAACCGGACGGCATTCACATCTTATATGAACAATGCGGATAACGCGACGGGGTCGATGGTAATGTTCGCAATCAATCGGTACATAAGTGTTTGCAGAATTTAATAGTTTTATGGCTGGCGCCAGAAGGGATAAATAGTTAATGAACAAGGATCACAAACCACAATCCAAGCTCAGCACGTCCGGATTTCTTGACTTGCTCGGCGTCGCGCAGCTGGGCGCACATACGTCACCATTTGACCCGGGCTATGACCCGATCACGACCGAAAGTCACATTGAACAAAGTGGTCATCTTATGTCGATGCTGAAGATATCGATGGCCTGCTGGCTTGTGGCGGATGAAGGCGCTACCCGTCGAAAATTTTCCGCGGCTAAACGCGCGGGTGTCGGAACAGTCACTGGCGGGGGGCCTTTTGAAATAGCTGTAGCGCAGGGCCGATTGCAGGACTATTTGGATCTTTGCAGCGATGTCGGTGCAGATAGAATCGAGTGCGGCGCGGGATTCACCGATATGGATCGGAGTCCGCGCGAGATGGTCTCGAAGGCGGAGGCGCGCGGGCTCGATGTGCAATTCGAACTTGGCAAGAAGCACGGCGGGACGTTTGACCATGAGACGGTATCCGAGTTAATTGCACAAGGCGCAGAATGGCTTGATGCGGGTGCAAAGCAGATCGTAATTGAGGGACGTGAGGACGCATCAGATGTCGGATTATTCAATAGCGATGGTTCTCTCAATCGAGATCATGCGGATAAGTTTGTGGAGGCATTCGGCTTACATAGGGTAATATTCGAAGCTCCGACCAAGCCGTCCCAATTTGCATTGCTTAATCATTTCGGGAATGAAGTCGAGTTATGCAACGTGCGTCTTGAGGAGCTGTTACGCGTCGAAATATACAGAAGGGGTATACACTCCGACGCTTTTCGAATAGACAAGCTGCGCCCTAAACGCCCGGGCCAATAATAAACAAGCATCTGCTTGAGAATCTGGAATAGACTCATGACACCAAAAGTCGTAATCGACTATCTTCCCGAGAGTGTTCGCCATTATCGTGAGGGATACGCGATTGTTGCGATCGACGTCATTCGCGCGACGACTACCGCAATCAGCAGTGTTGCTCGTGGTTGGCGTTGCTTTCCGGTCAGTTCGCTCGAAAATGCACTGCCACTGGCGGCGCGATTACAACACCCACTACTGGTGGGCGAGCTTGGTGGCAATATGCCGTATGGTTTTGACGTTCCCAACAGCCCTGCGAAGCTTGCGCAGCGACCGGATAACAGTCGTCCGATCATTCTGTTGTCGTCTAACGGTACACGTCTGATTTGCGATGCTGATTCCGCAGATGCCGTGTATCTAGCGTGTTTGCGAAACGTCGCGGCGACAGCAAAATTCATTGTGGGGCGGCATAACCGCGTTGCTGTCATTGGTGCCGGTACCCGCGGTGAATTTCGTGAGGAAGATCAAATGTGTTGTGCGATGCTGGCAGCCGAATTGATCGGTCATGGTTACGAGGCCGAAAACCCCAGAACCGCGGAAATAGTCGATCATTGGCAGAATGCCGATCCTGATTCTTGGTTAGAAAGTAAGAGTGTCAATTACTTGCGAGACAGCGATCAGTTGGACGACCTGGAGTTTGTCATCAAGCACCGGGAAGATATAGACGCCGTATTTATGATGAAACACGATGAGGTCACTCTCGTATCTGCCAGCGGCGGCCGCCCGGACATTCGGGAATAGCCGCTCACAATTGTGAGCGGCTCGTTATGGAAGACATAAAACCTTCGATACCCGTATTCACGCTAGTGTGCCACCATGGAATACTGGGCATCGCACGCAGCTTGGGGCGTCTCGGAATCGACGTGTACGGTATCGCTCGCGACATCGACCAAGCGCCATTTCGATCCAAATATTTCGTGGATGCTTTCGAATGGGACCTCGATGAAAGGCCCGCGCAGGAAACGGTGGACTTTTTGTGCGAGCGAGCGAGGGCAACCGGCCAAAGACCGTTGCTGATACCCACCTCAGATGAGATGGCTGTAATGGTCGCGAAAAACGCGGATGCTTTGTCTGAGTGCTTTGTATTCGCCAGGCAGGATGCAACACTTATCGAAAAACTTGTCAGCAAGCGAGATAATTTCGAACTAGCTAAGACCGCCGGCATCCCGGTTCCTGATACAGCATTCCCACTGTCTGTAGGAGATGTTGAAGAATTCGCTGAAAATACTGCGTACCCTGTAATGGTCAAGGGTATCAGCGGCTCCAAGTTGTTCGCACGGACTGGTCGTAAGATGGAGTTCGCGCATTCGAAGGATGAGTTGCTCAGATTGTATGCACAAATGGAGGATCCAGAGGATCGGAACATCCTGTTGCAGGAATATATTCCCGGCGGCGATGATACAATTTGGATGTTCGACGGCTATTTCGATCAAACTGGCGACTGCCGGTTCGGCATTACCGGCAGAAAGTTAAGACAGACACCCCCGCATATGGGGTCAACCAGTCTGGGCATATGTGAGCACAATGAAACAGTATTTCAGTTGACGACTGATTTTATGAGTGCCATCGGCTATACGGGCATTCTTGATATAGGTTTCCGCTACGATGCACGAGACGGTCAATACAAATTGCTAGATCCTAATCCACGGATCGGTTCTACTTTTCGCCTATTCCTCGGCACCAACGGTATGGACACAGCACGTTACTTGTACATGGATGTAACCGGGCAGACATTGCCTGAATCCAAGGCTCGTGAGGGGCGCAAGTGGGTTGTTGAGGGGGCCGATCTTCGCGCGTTCACCATTTACCGGCGAGAAGGCTCATTGACCTTCTGGCAGTGGTTGCGATCGTTTCGTGGCGTTGAGGAGGCTGTTTGGTTTGCGATTGACGACCTTAGACCGTTTTGGGTGGAGTTTCGCGAAGTCGCTGCGGGAGGATTGCGGTATACGTGGCAAGGACTCCTGCGCACGGTTGGTATCAGAACTAAGCGAGACAAAAAAACAGCGTCGAATTAGCCGGACTGACGATACCCGGACTTCTGTTTTTGCTTCATGTATCCGAAACGATAGCGCGGCAATGTGTAGTAATTTACCATCCGCCCGATAACCCCACGAATACTATCCCTCTTGTCCCGGTTTGCTACATATTCGGACGGAAAAATGCTCAGGAGTTTTTCACTGACGTGGACGTCCAGAACCAGGTGAATGCGTCCCTCGCGACCACCGTTATGCACCCGGTGCGGGAATGAGAAATCACCGTACCAAACCTCGCCAGCGCCCCATCGACAATCCTCGTGCGAAAGCTGGAACTTGACGTCCGAATTAGTCACGATCGGAATATGAATCCTTGCGATCGATATGTCGATGGATTCGGTGGGATCAGCATGCCAGAGAATAGTTTCTCCGGGTAGGAGCTGCATCATCCGCACCCGTTGTTTATCAAAGTCGAGCGAATCGAGTACGCTTTCCATATACGGCGCGAGTTGAAGCGCCGGCGTCCTCATGGAACGCTTGCCGGGGACTATTTTGCTCTCAAACGGATCACCGCCAAAAGAAACGAGACTTACGGATTTCCAACCCCCAGCATGGTCGTCACCGTGTTGATCAACGGGGTTGAATTTCCCCATGATCTCTTCTGCTTCCTTTTGTAGCAAGTCCACATCAAGACCCGACTTTAGGAGACACGTCATTTGCGCACCCGTGAAACGAGTGAGCAACTGCCATGGAAACAGGTGGCCAAAATTAGTATTCATCGTATCTTCCCTCAAGTAATTTTTTATTGCTCAGGAGGGGGAGTGAGTATTCGTCTATTGTTACATCTTTTGCGCCGCTTGAAACAGTATTATGCCCGACGACAATAATGTTATGGAATATTCGCACGGAACGCGTAATTAGCTCGTTCAAAAGGAACGCGCTCGGAAAATTGCACTCCGTCGATCATGTTTGCGAATTGATACATGGTACGAACCCGGCGGACTAACTCTGGATTCTCTCTTCCAAGCCTCGTGTCGAGGACCAGGTCTTCGAATTGAATTATGGTCAACGAGGACCATTCTCCGATCGGCCGGAAGGTCCAGCGTTCGTGGTCCAGTTCGAACCAATTCTGGCCTTTATCGGTGATATGGAATCGTTCTCGATCGAGTTCGCCTATCACGCGTGGCTGCAGAGATTGCGGCTCAATATCAAGATCTGTGAGTATGCGGCGCAAATGGTCTGATGCGGCAATCTCGTTTACATCTACGATGGCCCGATCCCATTCTCCATTCGCGATCGCGTCACCGAGAGCCGTCGGTAGGCGACTCACGATGTCGATCTTATCGGAGTCTGCTTGCACAAACCTGGGTTCTTGTTCCAAGCGGACCGAGTAGGTGGGTTGGGTGTCCGGTTGGATTCGTGTTCGGAACCGGAAAGAATATCCATGTCTAAACAGGTCCATTGCCATAGTGTCGTAGTAGACGTCACTATATTCCGCCCGTCCCTGAGACTGCGCACGATAATGATGAACTCGCAGACCAAGAAAAAAATTCCGGTACGCGCTTGGATTGTCTAACTGAAGTCGAATCGGCTGATTCAAATTGCGTCGTACACCCGAGCTGAGTTCTTGTTGCAAGTAGCCATCCCAAATAACAATGGCCACCAAGAATATCGCGACAATCAAGACTTTGATTATTGATTGCCAGTTCATTTCTTAGTCCGTATTTACGCCAGAAATGAAATCATACAGCAGGTTAACACCGGTTACATATTTTGAGCTCTTGCTCAACCGGCAGGGAAAGCCGCTCGAAATATGGCTCGCATCCGGGTCCATTTCCTTCTGATATTTCAGTTCCAAAATCAATTTTCCGGTATCGTGCCAGGGATGGGAAAAAACGTATCGTCTACTCGACAGGCGGTAAAACTTGATTCCCCAGTCCAAGGTCACTCGAAAACGACCATCTCGTGACAACCAGTACCGACGGGTATAGTGGTTAAGAAGTACGGCGCGCATCGAGCGGATGTAAGTCGTGAATTGCTCGGGTAGATTCGAATTCTGTAGTCGATCATATACCTCACCTGCGGTCATTCCAGACCGTACGTCGAAGGAGTCCAAAGAGGCGATATATTTCGTACCAAGTTGTCCGATTCTTTCTTTTATTTCCACCTTAGGCTGAGCAACCTTTCCGAACAAATTGCCGTACCAGCGGATTCTTACCTTTTGCCTGCGCGCAATGCCATCAACATTGGCGCGGTAGTTACAATATGAAGGAGAGTCGAAATAAATATTGTTGACATAGCGAGGTTGGTAAATTTCTCGAAAGGCCGCCGCATGCATGCGCAGAACTCCTTCGACCTGTTGTCGTGAAATAACCGTTGCTACGAACTTGCGTTCGTAACGGTATTGGGAATCTGCAGTTGCAGCATGATCGGTGAGTGTTTCTGGCATATTCGGTCAGTGGTCGGGTGTCACAGCAATAGCGATTCCGTCGTGAAAGACTGCGGAACCCCGCTGTACAAAATAAGGAGTTTCCGTGTTCTCAAGAATCACGTCCATCGCGCTAAGTGTGGCCCCCGAATACTCGGGTTTCTTCTGGTACGAAGCGAGCCCTGTGGTGACGTTACTTATTGTTACCCCCTCCATGTCAACTATAGATCCGTCCTTACTGGCTAAGCCAATATGCGTTTTTCTGATTCGGCTATCGGCAATATTGACGCTGCTTTGTTCACCCACGCTTACACCTTTGTCTCCGGCGCCATCGATCTCTATGTCGGAAAGCGTAGAAATGCTGCCCGAGAAGTCTATGCAGTCGTTGCCACAATCCTTGAAGAACGACTTTTCGATTATGCCGTCGCTAAAATCGATGTCGAGCGCATCAAAGGCACTGCTGACAAAGCGCGAATCGCGGATTGTGTAATTTGAACGGATGAGGTTTACCATGTCCTCCGCATTGTTCGTTTCAAGATTAACATTAGCCAGGCTTACATCTGATTCATAAAAAGTGATAGTCCCGGTTAATGTCCAGGAATCTCGCGTAACGGCTCCATTTCCACTAATCAAGACGTGGCTTAGAGTCGAGCGCTCATTCGCACCTATAACCGCAATACCTTGACCACTGCCATCGGACGTACGTATTACAAAGGGAGCGTCAGCAGATCCAATGAGTCGCAACGATGAATATGAAATAAGCGCTGCCCCCTCATTCAGATCAACGGTAGTGCCAGCAGATCCAATAACTTGATATCCGGCAGGAAAGACAAGATCCCGTGTAACCTTCCAGTACCCCGGTTGGATGGCTATTCGGCGTGCTCCGTCATCAATTCGAATCATGCCGCTCGGTGCTGCGGCTATCAAAATACTAGTGTCGCTCGTTTCCGGAGCATAATATTCGGACGCAAGTTCAATCGGGTAGGCATCGACCGTAGTCCATTGCGATTCATCAGCTCCGAGGATTTTGTAACGGAGGCGCAGCTCCCCGATTTCATCACTGTCACCAGTCGCATCAACAACTTGCGTACAAATACTATCCTCCGGCTCAACGCCACCCACTTCGATGTCTAAAAATTCCAATGCCGCACCAGCCGTTTTTCCGGCTTGCTTAATCGGTTCTATGTCGTCGTAAAGTTTGCCAGCAGCCCGGCATTCGACAGCCTCAAACTCTACGGGGAGAAATGCCGTATTGGCGACCGTCAACGTCAATGTTCCGGACTCAACGTCGAGGTTCTTGAAATACGCTTTTAGTCTCAAATTGGGATGTAGTAATTGATACACCAAGTCTCGGTTTCTAAGATAATCGTCGGTAGACGCTAAATTCGTATAGCCATCTTTATAAAGAATATGCATTTTCTCGGTTAGCTCAGTCGAGATGGATTCGAAAAATTGCTCCAGATAACCAGGTGATACCATCCGATTGAGTGCCTCGAAGTATGCCGTGACAAATTTCTCGTCCGAGAAAAACGCATCGATCCAATCTTCAACATGGTTTTTGCTTAGCCCACCGTCCAACCAGCGCTGATATGCGATTCTGCTAACCCGGCTCACCGAGTCTGATGCCGCATACATGTTATAGGCGATAAATTCGATGCGTGCGGTAACTGGGTTGAAGTAAAACCGTGAATTTTTCCACCTCATCCCATGGTAATCGGATAGGATATCTGAGATAGCGAATGTTCGTGCGGCGCGTTGCACATCCATTACTTCTGAGAGAGTTTTTTGTCCGCTGCGAAGTTCGGTGAGAAGTGCTCGGCCAGCAAGAAAGTTGTTTCTGAGTTTTTCAGTTTTCATGGTTTTGGACGTATTGAAACTCGTGATATCAGCAGCGTGGTAGACGTCGGACTGACTTGCCCGATCCCCAAGGTTTGTCGAACTCTTGTCGAGCCAGAAGCTCTCATCAAATTTCAATATAGGCCCTTCCGGGCGCTTGTTGTGCTCAATGAGTTGCTTACCAAAGCTCTCTTCGATAGTAAAAATGCCCAAGTCGCGGCCATTTATTGTCACGTCGATGTAATCATATCTCAGGGCAATAAGGTCTTCGTACGCGTACCACTTGTACATAATCCATTCTTTCAGCCAGCCACTTCTCGTTGGGTCTTGAATTGAAAAGCGCTTCATGCCAAATACTGCGCTTTCACCCTTAGTGATAATTCTGAACGACCATTTGTCTCCTGTAAGATGATCGGGGTAGTCGCCTTTCAGGCGCATCCTTACACGGTAGCTTCGCCCATCGACAGTAACTTCGGCCGGTACGTATGATTCGTCAGTTGTAACGATTATGCCTCGCTTGAAGGCTTCATCTCGTTTGAAAAGCAATTTCTGATAATTTGTATGCTTGATGTCTATCTGCATACTTCGCGGCGAAGCAAGTATACCTTTTACGTATTTGTCGGCTTCGGACAAGAATTGAAGGGTCACTACTGTGTTTACAAACTGTGCGACCGGTTTCCGCAATCTGGGTTTTCCACCAGCGTAAAACGCCAGCGCTACGACGCAAATTGCGACTATGACAAATATCCAGGTGCGAATACTTACGGATGACAAAAACCGCTGTGCGGGCGCGCTAAGCCATTGCAGCGGGCTCGTCGACTCACGAGATTTGATCTCCATTCTCAGGCTATTCGATTGTCTAGGAACGTTACGTCAAGATTCCCATCCATGGATCTGAGAGCGTCTTTCATATTTTTGAGTTGTTCAAAGTCCTCAAATGATACGGAAAAATCGCCCTGAAAAATTTCCGACGTTTCGTCTATCCGGCGAAGTCGGACAGACGAAGAGTGTTCATTAAGAACGCTTACTATGCTATCGAGAAGATCGGGTACAGGTGTCGCGGACGAGATGGATAGATGCATACCCTGTTCCTCAATAGCGA
>SMVB01191746.1_pt1 | contig 11591 bp, 10 predicted proteins | sample 2456461 | NCBI WGS metagenome assembly SMVB01 (sample SAMN11095934, study PRJNA526329) | marine sediment metagenome | biome: Marine sediment; feature: Surficial sediment; material: Deep marine sediment; isolation source: Hadal surficial sediment | place: Pacific Ocean | collected 2014-05 | depth...
CCGCGGTCATGGCGACCGGATTGCCCGACAGCGTGCCGGCCTGATAGACACCACCCAACGGCGCCAGATGCCGCATGATCTCCGCCGAGGCCGCGAACGCCCCGACGGGCATGCCGCCGCCGATGACCTTGCCGAACGTCGCGATGTCCGGCGTGATCTCATAGTGTGCGGCCGCGCCGCCCGCGCCGAGACGAAAACCGGTGATCACTTCGTCGAACAGCAACAGCACGCCGTGTTCGGTGCATTGTTCGCGCAGCAGCGCGAGAAATTCCGGGCGCTGCAGCAACAGGCCGTTGTTGGCCGGGACGGGCTCGATGATCGCGGTCGCGATGCGCGCGCCTTCGATGTGAAACAACTCGATCAGGGCCTCGTCGTCGTCGAGCGGCAGCACGCGCGTCAGGTTCGTGAACTGTTCGGGCACGCCGGCGGACGACGGCCGGCCGAAGGTCGCGAGGCCCGACCCGGCGGCCACCAGCAGAGAATCCATGTGGCCGTGGTAACACCCCGAGAATTTGACGATCAGGTCGCGGCCGGTCGCGCCGCGGGCGAGACGCACGGCGCTCATGACGGCTTCGGTCCCCGACGACACGAAGCGCACTTGTTCGATCCCCGGATAGGACGCGACGATGGTTTCGGCGAGCTCGATCTCGGCGCGGCACGGCGCGCCGAAGGACGTGCCGCGGCGGGCCGCCTCGGCCACGGCTTCGACGACCTCCGGGTGCGCGTGGCCGAGGATCAACGGGCCCCAGGAACCGACGAAGTCGAGATAGCTACGGCCGTCTTCGTCGGTGATCTCTGCGCCGCTCGCCGAACGGATGACGATCGGCGTGCCGCCGACCGCGCCGAACGCGCGCACCGGCGAACTCACGCCACCCGGTAACAGGGTCTGCGCCTTGGCGAACCACTCCGCGGAGCCTTCCGTCACGATAGCCAGCCTCCCTGCAGCGCGTCACGCGCGTGGTAGGTGATGATCTGATCTGCGCCGGCGCGGCGGATGGCGTGGAGGTTCTCGCGCACGACCCGCGCTTCGTCGAGCCAGCCGTTCGCGGCCGCCGCTTTGACCGCGGCGTATTCGCCCGAGACGTTGTAAGCCGCAAGCGGCAGCGTCGTGACTGCTCGCACGGCCTGGATCACGTCGAGATAGGCGAGCGCGGGTTTGACCATCAGCATGTCCGCGCCTTCGGCCTCATCGAGGCCGGCCTCGCGCAACGCTTCGAGTACGTTACGCGCATCCATCTGATAGCTCTGCCGGTCGCCGTGTGCCGGCGTCGAGTCCGCCGCATCGCGGAATGGCCCGTAGTAGGCCGACGCGTATTTCACGGCGTAGGCGAGCAGCGCGACCTGGTCGTGGCCCTGGTCGTCGAGCGCGTCGCGAATGGCCGCGACCCGGCCGTCCATCATGTCGGAGGGCGCGACGACATCGGCGCCGGCTTCGGCATGGCTGAGCGCGGTCTTGACGATGGGTTCGAGCGACGCGTCGTTGACGACGCGGCCGTCTTCGACGAGCCCGCAGTGGCCGTGGTCGGTGTATGCGCACAGGCAGACGTCGGTCATGACGACGAGGTCGTCACCGAATTCCGCCTTGAGCCGCGCGACGGCCTTTTGCACGGCGCCGTCTGGATCCCACGCGAGTCGCCCGTCCGCCGTCTTCGTCGCATCGTCCCCGGGATGGCCGAACAACAGGGCCGCGCGGATGCCGAGCTTGAGATCCGCGCCGGTCTCGGCGACGAGATTCTCGAGCCCGAGTTGCGAGATGCCGGGCAGGGACGGAATCGGCTCCGCGGCTTTTTCTACCGGCAGTACGAAGCGCGGCACGATGAACTGCGATGGCGCGATGTGCGTCTCGGCGACGAGGTCGCGCATGGCCTGGGTCCGCCGCAGTCGTCGCGGCCGCACGGGTCCCGGCAGGGTTAACTCTAGTTCGCGCATCTCATGGCCTCCATCAATCCTTCGATATTCGGGCGCCTCGCCTGACCGGTCACGGTCAGGCCGGCCGCTTCCGCGGCCGCGTACGTCGCCGGGCCGATCGTAAAGACGGCCGCCGGTCTGTCCAGTTCGACCTGGTTCGTCAAGCCCCTGACCGCCGAGGGGCTCGCGAGAAAGATATTGTCTGCGCCCAACGACGACAGCGCGTGCTTCGGCTCGATCTCGCGGGCCGGGACGGTACGATAAACATCGAGCCGCGTGCAAATCGCGCCCGCCGGTTCGAGCACGTCTTCGAGCGTCCGTCCGGCGTTCTCGGCGACGGCGATCAAGAGTCGCGCCCCCGGGTCCGTCAGTCGCGCCTCCAACGCTTGCGCCAGCGACGCGGCCGTCCCCTGTTCGCTGACGAGGTCCGCGTGGCCGAAACGGACGACGGCGGCGTCCGCCGTCGCCGCGCCCACGGCGGCGACCTTCACCTGCGCGGGTAACCGTGCGTCGTCAGACGATGCGTCGTGTAGTGCGGCGAATGCCTCGACGCCGCGTTTCGACGTGAAGACGAGCCAGTCCGTCCGCGGCAGCTCGTCGGCAATACGTTCGCGGACCTCCTCGGCGTCGAGTGGCTCGCAGCAAATGCACGGCAGGATCACGGCGGTCGCGTCCGCCGCTTCGAGCTCTCGCGCCCATGGCACGCAGTCCTCCGCGCTGCGCGTGAGCAAGACGCTCTGTCCGGCCAGCGGTCTCATGAGTCGCGCAAGGTTTCCCACGCCATGTCGACCAGGGCGTGCGGATCCTTGTCCCGGGCTTCGGCCGCGATCAGCCGGCCGTCGCGCTCGAGCAGCGCGAAGAGCTCGAGCGTGCCGTCGCCACGGCTCGCTTCCTTGCAGTACGCGCCGAACGCGACGTCGCAGCCGCCTTCGACTTTGGCGAGCAACGCCCGTTCGACGGCGACCGTGAGTTGCGTCGGGCCATGCGCCAGGACGCTCAGTGTGGTGACCAGGTCCTCGTCCGCGGCGCGGCATTGCAACGCCAGGGCACCCTGTGCCGGCGCGGGCACGAAGGTCGTCGGGTCGAGCCGCGCGACGATCCGTTCGTCGAGGTGTAACTCGGGGCGATCGTCGAGCGCCGAGTCTTGCAGCCGGTCGACGCCGGCGGCCGCGACGATGATGCCGTCGAAGCCGTCGTCCAGCCGGCCGATGCGCGTCGGTACGTTGCCGCGAATCGGTTCGACGATCAGGTCCGGCCGCAGATGTTTCACCCAGGCCTGGCGCCGCGCCGAGGCGGTGCCGATGCGCGCACCGGCCTTCAGCGGCAGGATCTCGGACTGCTCGGTCATCGCCTCGCGCGTCATGATCAGCGTGTCCGAGGCGTCCAGCCGCTGCGGTATCGCGGCGAGCGTCAGTTCCGGCGGCGATTCGGTCGGCAGATCCTTGAACGAATGCACGGCCACGTCGATAGCGTTATCGAGCAGGGCCTGTTCGATGTCGTGCACGAACACACCGGTCGGGCCGATGTCGGCGAAGCTCTTCGCGGCGGACCGGTCGCCGGCCGTGCTGATGATGACGAGTTCGGTCTCGTAACCGAGCTCGGCGAGTTCTGCGGCCACGGTTGTGGCCTGGGTGCGCGCGAGATGCGAGCCGCGCGTGCCGATCCTTAGTTTGCCGGGCAGATTCATGCGCCCGCCGCCCGTTGCGGTGCCGATGTTTGCTCCAGGGCCTCGCGCAACTCATCGGCGAATTCGGGATCCAGGCCGTCGAGGAACGCGTCCAGCGAACCATCGGGACCGTTGTAGAGCAGTCCGCGCAATCCCAGGCACGGGATGTGTGCGAAGCGCCGGGCGAGGACTTCGCACCAGGCCTCGATCGCCTCGCGCTCCGCCGGGCCGAGGCCCTTGAGCTCCTTCTTCAGCAGGCGCTTCACGCCTTCCTGGGCCGTATGCCGGTAACGCCGTTGCAGCGCGCCGAACAACGGGCCGTAGAGGCGCTCGGCGAAACGGTCGTGGAGTCGCAACAACGCGTCGTCGACGAGCTCGCGCGCTTGCGCGGCCTCCACCAACCGTGCGTCGCGGTTGCGTTCGGCTTCGACTGTGATCCGATCCATGCCGATGCGCTCGATGTCGAGCTTGCGGCAGGCTTCCGGGTCGATGTTGGCCGGGATGGCCATGTCGATCAGCAGCGGCGCCTGGCCCGACGGGGTCCTGGCCGCGAGTCGTTCGAGCACCGAGAGGTCGATGATGGGTTCGCCCGCGCTGGTCGAACACAGGACCGCCTCGACGGCCGGCGGGTGGTCCTGAAATGCCGCGAGCGACAGGTGTTCGGCGCCGTAGGCTGCGGCGCGCGCGGCCGCTTTGTCCTCCGTGCGGTTGACGAACAGCAGCGGGATCTTAAGCTCGGTCAGCGACTGCGCGGCACGTTCGGTCATCGGCGAGACGCCGACCAGCGCGACCCTGCCCGGCGTCTGCCCGAGCCGCTCGCGGATGTGCGCGACGGCGATCTCGGCGAGCGAGACGCGCCCGGTACCGAGCCCGGTCTCGCCGCGGACGAGCGCGGCGATCTTCAGCGCCTCCTCGAATAGCAGCTCGAGCCGTGGGCCGCTGAGGCCGGTGTCGAGCGCGAGCTCATGGCACCGGCGCACCTGGCCCGCGATCTCGGTCTCGCCGACGGCCGCGGAGTCGAGTCCGGCCGCGACGAGGAACAGGTGTTCGCAGGCGCCCTCGCCTTGCCAGGCCTTCAGCGTGCGCTCGGCATCGCCGGGTGCGGCCGGGCTGCCGGTCAGGAGCTCATAGACGAGTGGGCGCAGGTCCCGGGCGGGCGTGTCCGGCGTGCGCGAGAAGATCAGCTCGACCCGGTTGCAGGTCGAGAGATAAGCGAGTTCGGCGAGGCCGGCCCGCCGGGCGAAGTCGCGCAACGTGTCGGCCAGCGTGTCCTCGGGCAGGGCGTACCGCTCCAGCCCTTCGCTGCCGTCCTGGCGCCAGGAGATGCCGACGACGCTCAAGTCTTCGAGCATGGGAGTCCTGCGGGTCGAGATCCGGGTCGTAGAGGGTAGCGATCAGCCGCGCCGATGTGTCACGGGCGTGTCATCGCGGTAACCATCAGGGGGTGAGCGTCGACGCCTATGCCCATCGGCGACGTGCCTGCGCGCCTTACTCGAAGGCGGCCGTCACCTCGGCTTCCAGCTGCTCGCGCTCTGCGCTGATACTACGCGCCAGCTCGAGCTGGTTTTTGGTACGCGCCTGGTTGTGGTCGCTCGCGCTGGCGAAGCGCGAGCCATCCCAGCCGAAGTAACTCTCGTTCAGCGCATCGGCACAGAAACGGGCCGCGAGCTCCACGGTGATCGTTAAGGTCGCCGCCGGGATCTTGCGCCACTCGTCTTCGGCCAGGAGGCCCTCGGCCTCCCGTGCATAACCGGCGACCGCGCTCGAAAAGATCATCACCGAGAATTCGGCGTCGGGCGCGTCTTCGGTCTGCGGATTGCACCAGGACCGAAACGCATCGCCCAACTCGAGCAGGATCGGCATGTGGCCCAGCGTGTCGAAGTCGATAAAGCACAGCGCGTCATTGGACTCTTCGGCGAACACGATGTTGGAGATCTTCGGATCGCCGTGAACGACACGGTCCGGTAAGTCGCCGAGGTCGGGCAGCCCGTTGGCCAGCTCGAACACCTCCTCGGCGAGCGCGTCTACCTGCGCGAACCGGGGATGTTTACTACTGCGATTCAACGTGGCGCGCAGGTTTGCGAGGTGTCTGACGGTGTCGTGCACGCGCAGGTCCGCGTTGGCGAAGGTGTGCTTGAGCCCACCGACGGCGCGATGGAAGCGCCCGAGCAGCGCCCCGGCCCCGTCGGCCTGGTGGGTATTATCGACGACGTCGTAAGTATTGCCGGGGATGTAGGTCAGCTGCCGCCACACGGCGTCTTCCGCTTCGAGGAACAACTCGCCATCCGGCGTGGGAATCAACCGCGGGGTCCTGAGCCCCTTGTTCGCCAGATGCCGGGTCACGACATCGATGTCGGTGTTGATCGCGGTCGGGAACATCGGATTGACACGTTGCAGGACGAGCGGCTGCTCGCCGGGGATGACGACGAGCCAGCTCCGGTTGATCAGTCCCTTCGGGAACGGCTCGGTCGTCGCGTCGCCGAGTCCGAGAGCGGCCAGGACATCAGAGCTTGGGGATGGGGTGCCCGACATTGGACGGGGAGTATAGCGCGCGCGGCGGGGTTAGCCGCGCTATCGAGCGGCCTACTGGAATTCGGTGAGGATTTTGCGTGTCGAGGTGGTGCAGGCGTCTGTCGAGATGACGCTCGCTCGCTGCAGGCGGTAATGCTCGTGCATCGCCTCGCGCAGGAACAGTGCGTGGTCACTGGGATTATATGCCTGCGCATCACGGATGGCCTGGCAGAGCTCAGGCACGATCGCACGGCAGGCTCGGTAGGACTCGACGGACCCCATCAGTCTCAAGACTTCGCAGTCGCCCTTGGCCGTGTAGAAATGCGTTCTCTCGTGCGACCAGTACAGGAACAGCAGGAACTCGATCGTGGCGCCGGTCCCGAGCAGGATTGTCGCGGCCCTGAAGAAACCGTCCCACGCGGTCAAGAGGCCGATCAGTGCGGTGACGAGGCAGGCGGCCGTGAGTCCTATCGCGGCGATTAATGTTCGCTTCGCGATGACGCGGCTGATCTTGGGCGTGTCGCTCAGGAAACGCAGTGACAGGTAGTGATCCTGCACCAACTCCTTCCCTTTCCGCTTACGCACTTTGAGGAAGCCTTCTTCATACAGCACGTAGCTGAAAGTGGTTCCGTGGAGACGATTCGAGACGTTAAAGTGTGAGGTGATCTTATTCAGCTGGACGACGGTGGTGAGATCCGCGTTGGCGGAGCTCAGCGAGATGTGTTCGGCTGTTGTCTGCGTTTCTTCGTCGCGGAACGATTGTTCTATCTCGCGCGCGCTGGCTTGATCGGTGCGCATCGAGATGTCTTCAGCCTCTGTCTGCGTCTCTTCGGCGTCGGACGAGTGTTCCATCTTACTTGCGGTGGCTCCAGCGGTGCTCGACGAGATCTGTTCGGTCTCCGTCTGCGTCTCTTCGACGTCGAACGACAGTTCGATCTCGTCTGCGGTCACTTGACCGGCGCTCGTCGAGATGTGTTCGGCCTCCGTCTGTGCCTCTTCGACGTTGAACGACAGTTCTATCTTGTCTGCGGTCACTTGATCGGCGCTCGTCGAGATGTGTTCGGCCTCTGTCGGCGTCTCCTCGATGTCGAACGTTATTTCGATCTCGTCTGCGGTCACTTCATCGGCGCTGATCGAGAGGGCTTCGGTGCCTGCCAGCGTCTCTTCGACGTCAACCGAGAGTCCTATTTCATCTGCGCTAATTAGATCGGCGCTCGTCGAGATGTCTTCGGTCTTTGTATGCGTTTCTTGGTCGTGGAACGCTTGTTCTATCTCGCTTGCGGTAGCTTCGGTCGACATGGTGTTAATTTAAAAATCGGTCCCCATGGAGAGAAGCGAGAGTTTATGGTGAAAACGCCAAACCAGGCGTGAGGCCCTTCACACTCCGCGTGAGCCGTTCCGCCGGCTCGCGGGGCTTATGTCAAAAGGGCACCTGCAGGAGCGTGCCGAGCGGTATGCCATTGCCGTTGATGCTGAGTTCGCCGTCGATAAACGTGAGGTCGCTGCGGTAGCCCGTAGCGGACGTGTCGATCATGCCCTGCAGGACCAGGTCCGAGAGCAGACCTTCGGCCTGGGTCCGGGCCAGACTCTCGAGATCCGCCGCGGGAATCTCCTTACCGAGCGCCTCGGCACTGGAACGCAGTTGGCGTTTCACGTTCGCCTCGGCGAGCGAATGCGCGATTTCGTCGGACATGTCCGCATAGGCCTCGACCGAGATGGCCTCGAGTATCGCGCGAAAGTTGAACATCGTGAACTCCGCCCTCTCGGGCAGATCGCTGCCGTCGAACTCGATGCGGAGGTCGGCTTCGAACGGCTGGTCGTTCCATTGGAACTCGAGCGGCCCGACCTCGACGCTCGGTGATGACGCCAGCGTCAGGTAGATCAGGTTTTCTACTCCCGGAAACAGCGGCGGTGCGGTCTCCGGCGACACCGCGATCTGGCGGCCGTAGATGGAATACGCTTCCACTGCCTCGCGAGAGAATTCGCGCAGGGCGAAGGCGAAGGACGCGTCGGCCAGGTCGAGCCCGTCCGGGCCCGTCAGCGAGTCGACGTAATAACGGCCTTCGATCGTGACGAGCTCCCCGCTTGCATCGAGTGTGGTATCGAAGAGCGCGCCGGCTCGGCTCAGCGCGAGGTTGACGGGCCCGTCGGGCCCGACGCCGGCGGACGTGAAGCTGCCGACCTCCATCGCGACGTCGCCGAGCCACAGCGTCGGTGAGAAACCCGTTACGTCGGCCGTCCAGAGGACATCGTCAATGGCGATCGAACCCCAGTCCGCGTCGTCTACGCTTAGAGACTCGATCGCGCCTCGCGCGTCGATCTGCCGACGCTGCAAGTTGAACGCGCCCTCGACCGTCAGGCCCGAGAAGCTGACGCGGCCGTCAGGGCCATCGATCTCGAGCGGCGGGACGTCGCCCGCGAAGCGAGTGGTGCCGGTCATGCCCAGCACCGTACGCACCTCGAACAGATAGGGAATCTCCAGGGTCTCGAGCCACGCCGCCAGGCCTTGCGCGTCGGGATCCGGGCGGATGACCGCACTCAGCACGCCGACCTGCACGCCTCCGCCGCCCAACATCACCGGGCCGTGGCCGATCTCGACGATGAGGGTTCGCTCGCGGCTCAACTCCGCGCGAAGGTACTCGGCGACCATGACGGCGGACTCGCCCTCTTGGTCGCGCGTCGCCATCGCCGTAAGTTGCTCGATGTACGTTTCGCCCAGGCCCACATTGACTCGCGCTGTGCTGCCGAACCAGCCGCCCTCGTAGTCGAGGACCTCGATGCGGTAAGTGTCTTCACTCAACGTCTCGATCCGCTCGGCCTGCGCCATGACCCGCGCTTCGGTAAACGAACCGATCACGGGCGGGATGAAGACGAGTGCCGCGAGGACGGCGGCGGCACCGGCGGCGGCGTACTTATTCATGGTCGGCTCCTCAACGGCTCGGCAGACGTCAGTACAAGAACGGCGGCTGCGGGATCGTCCGCTGCCCCGTCACAATGAGCACCACGGGCAGGCTGAAGGTGTCGCCGCGCCGCGTCGGTATCAGCGAGGTAACCCACAACCGGGCGATGCCGGGTTGGATTGCGCGGATCGAGTGGCCGTCGATCGCGAACAACGCGAGGCCGATCACGTTCTCCGGCGCTTCGAGCTCGATGGCCAACGGTGCGTGCTCGACGAGGACGCCTTCCGTGCCGAACGCCCGGATGCGCAGCTCGCGCAGCGAGTAGACCTCGCCTGTCTCGAGCGTGATCGCGACGGGCTCGATCTCGATGCGGTTGACGCGCAGCCCGATCGCTGCGCCAATGGCCGGCCCCAGGGGCTCGTAGGCCTGCACGTCGAGTTCGGTCTCCTCCTCGCTCAGGGAGTAGGCCTGGCCGAACGTGGAACGGACGATTTCCGCCGTCGCGGGGGTCGCGAGGAGCACTAGGCCTAAGAAGACGAGTCTGGGCAACGCGCGGGCTCCTGTCAGGCGGTGAGTGTCCCGTCGAGGGCATGAGTCTAGACGATCGGGCCAGGTTTCACGATCACGGAGTCCGGAACCCGGCGCGCTGTAACTGTTCTATATAATGAGTACCCCACGCACGGCAGGTAGGTGAATCATGAAACCAGCGCTGACAGCTTCGGCGTGCACATTATTGATACTCGCGTCCCTGACGCTCGCGATGACGGCCGCGGCGCAGGACGACGCGGCGGATGCGGACGCCGCCGCGACCGCGGACGACATCGACCGCGAGGGGGAGCGGTGTATCAACGTCAGAGCGATGAAGTCGACCTATGTCGTAGATGACCGCACCGTGTTGTTCTATATGCGCGGCGGCGACATCTACCGCAACGTGCTGCGCTACGATTGTCCCCGCTTGAAGCTCGAGAACCGCTTTTCTTACAGGGTGTTCGCCAACCGTCTCTGCAATGTCGATACGATCACCGTGCTCGAATCGTTCGGTGGCAGCTTGAGCCGCGGCGTCTCGTGCGGTCTCGGCAAGTTCTACGGGATCAGCGAGAGCGAGGCGGACTTCATGCGCTACGGTGAGCGAGGCGCGATCCAGGAAGAGCCCGAGCCCGTCGAGATGCCCGAAGACGACGTTCCTTGACAAAAGTTTAGCTTTATCAATGTGTTTCAGCGGGCCCAACCGGCCGTCCAGTGGTATCGTCAACGCATCCGACGTCTAACCGTTGAGATCGAGAGTCAGGGAACGAGACACGAAGGAGCACGCCATGGGACGACGAGTATCGATGCTGCTGACGGGGGCGCTCGCGGGCGTCGCGATGACCGCCCAGGCCCACCACTCCTGGGGCACGATCTACAACGGCGGCGAGCCGGTCAACGTCGAGGCCGTCATCACCGGCGACGTCTACCGCAACCCGCACGAGGCCGTCAAAGTCGACATCCTGAACGACCTCGGCGAGCCCGAGCAGTGGACGATCGAGTGGCGCGGCAATCGCGGCCGCGACCGCACCCAGACCTCCGAGTACAACCTGAGCCCCGGCGATGAAGTCGTCATCGACGGCCGGACCGCCCGTGATACCAACCGCAAGACCATCCAGATGACGACCCTGGTCCGTCCGGCCGACGGCATGACGATTCAGGCGCGGCAGGGACGGGGGCGTGGAGGACGAAGGGGGAGGTAAGAAGCTCCGACGTCGTATCTCTCGAACCTAATAAATACCTGGCTTCGAACCAGGTAGTCGGGAGTTCGAATCTCTCCGGGTGCGCTATCTCCGACGCACGGGTGACATGGGTCCTGCCAACGTCCACACAACAATACGGGCCTAGTTCAACCCCCTCCTCTCCAGCAGCGGCTCGACATTCGGCTCCCTGCCGGCGAAGTTCCTGAACAGCGTCATGGCCTCCTCGCTGCCGCCTCTGGATAACAACGTATCCCGGAAGTGCTGGCCGTTCTCCCGCAGCATGCCGCCGTTCTCCTTGAACCACTCCACGGTGTCGGCATCCAGTACCTCACTCCATATATAAGAGTAATACCCGGCCGAATAGCCGCCCATGATGTGGGAGAAGTAGGTCAAGCGGTAACGAGGCGGCACGGTGGCTAGATCGGCGCCTGCCGCGGCGAGCGCGTCTGCTTCGAACTGCATCAAGTCGGCGGCGTCGGGCACCTCGTCCGGATTCAGTTGGTGCAGCGCCTGATCGGTGATCGAGGCTGCCAGGTACTCCGTCGTGGCGTAGCCCTGGTTGAATTGATCGGCCTCCAGGACCTTGTCCAGCAGCTCGGTCGGCATGGGCTCGCCGGTTTCATAGTGCCGCGCGTAGTTTCTCAACACCTCGGGCCATGTCGCCCACATCTCGTTGACCTGGGACGGATACTCGACGAAATCACGCGGCACGCTGGTTCCCGAGAAAGACGGATAAGTCACATCGGAAAACATGCCGTGCAACGCGTGACCGAACTCATGGAACATCGTCGTCACTTCACCGAATGTCAGCAGCGTGGGCTCACCCTCCGGTGGTTTGGAGATATTGATATGGTTGGCCACGACGGTACTCGTCCCTCG
>SMVB01281486.1_pt1 | contig 11583 bp, 10 predicted proteins | sample 2456461 | NCBI WGS metagenome assembly SMVB01 (sample SAMN11095934, study PRJNA526329) | marine sediment metagenome | biome: Marine sediment; feature: Surficial sediment; material: Deep marine sediment; isolation source: Hadal surficial sediment | place: Pacific Ocean | collected 2014-05 | depth...
CGCCCTGCCCGCGATCAGCATCGCCAGCTCGAGCGCCTGCTCGTAGTTGAGCCGCGGGTCGACCTGCGACTTGTAGTCGCGGGCGAGGTCTTCCTCGGTGAGGCCGCGGGCACCGCCGATGCATTCGGTGACGTTCTCCCCGGTCAGCTCGATGTGCACGCCGCCGAGGTACGTCCCCAGGCGCTCGTGGACGTCGAACGCCTGCTCCAGCTCCGAGACGATGTGATCGAAGTTCCGGGTCTTGATGCCGGAGGCGGTCCGCTCGGTGTTGCCGTGCATCGGGTCGCAGCACCACAGGACGGTGCGGCCGCTGTCCCGGACCGTCTCGATGAGCGGCGGCAGCATCTCCGAGATCCGGCCCGCCCCCAGGCGGTGAATGAGCATGAGCCGGCCCGGCTCATCGTCGGGATTCAAGACGTCCAGCAGGCCGCGAAGCCACTGCGCCGTCATGCCTGGGCCGATCTTTACCGCGATCGGGTTGGAGATCCCGCGCATGTACTCCACGTGGGCTCCATCCAGATCGCAGGTTCGCATCCCCAGCCACGGCAGGTGAGTCGACAGGTTGTACCAGCCGTCGCGGCGTGGAACCTGCCTCGTCTGTGCCTGCTCGTACGGCAGGTGAAGGGCGTCGTGGCTCGTGAAGAAGTCGACGCGATTGATCTCGCCGACGGTGGTACCGGCGAGCGCCTCCATGAACCGCAGCGACTCGCCGATCGACTCGACGATCCGCTGGTACTCCGCCGCGCGCGGCGAGTGCTTCACAAAGCCGAGGTCCCAGTATTCCGGGTGATGCAGGTCCGCGAAACCGCCGTCGATCAGGCTTCGAATGAAGTTCAGCGTGAGCGAGGCCCGCTCGTAACCGCGGAGCATGCGTTGCGGGTCGGGGATGCGCTCGGCCTCGGTGAAGCCCGCGGCGTTGATCAGGTCGCCGCGGTAGCTCGGCAGCGTGACGCCGTCCCTGGTTTCGAGATCCTCGGAACGAGGCTTGGCGTACTGGCCGGCGAAACGGCCGACCCTGATCACCCGCTTGCGGGTGCCGTGTACCAGCACCAGGCTCATCTGCAGGAGGATCTTGAGCTTGCTGGCGATGTTGCCCGATTCACAATCCTCGAACGTCTCGGCGCAATCACCGCCCTGGAGAAGGAACCGCCGCCCGGCCGCCGCTTCGGCGATCTGGGCCTTGAGCGCCTCGATCTCCCACGACGTCACCAGCGGCGGCAGCCTGGACATCAGCCCCACGACCTCCTCGACCTCGCGGGCGCAGGGATAGTCGGGCTGCTGTGACGCAGGGCGGCTTCGCCAGGATGTAGGCGACCAGTCCACAGGGGTCAGACTCCTGTATCGGCACGGCCGTGGTCAATCAGCCTCGTCAGGAGCCCGGATGAATCAAAAAAAACCCCGCCGCCAGAGTCCGGCACGCCCAGCCGACTCTGTCCGCGCGACGGGGACGATTGTGCGATGGGGTTACCGCGTCGAGGCGAACGTTGGGGTTGGAGGTGCGGGGCAGGGAGGTTTGGGCGGTCTTGGACGCGGTTCGGAAATGTATTCGTGCCGCCACCGCCATCGGTTCCCCCCGTGAATGGGACAGGCTCCCCGCAACTGGGCGAGGAGAGCGGACAACACGTCCCCTGGAAGTGATGCGGGCGACAGGATTCGAACCTGCACGGGTTACCCCACGGGATCCTAAATCCCGCGCGTCTGCCAGTTCCGCCACGCCCGCCGGGGGTGGCTCCTGAAGATTATCACCCGCCCTGGACCTCCGGACAACAGATCCGGGGCCGAACTGCCGATGGGGACATATTGACGATGAGCCTTACCCGTAGTGCCAGTGCGAACCTCGTCCCCCTGCTGAGCCGGCTTGTGCTGGCTGCTGCCTTCATTCCAGCCGGCTATGACAAGATCCTGGGCGAGCCTGTGGTCTTCGAGGGCAGTGCTGCCCGGACCCTGCAGCGTCTCGGCGTCGGCGAGCCGGTCAGCGACACGGCCGGCCAACTCTCGCAATTGCCGCTGTACCAGGACGACGTCGAGACCGGCCGCCTTCGCGACCGGATCCGGCCCAGGACCCCGGCGAACCGATCTGCCGGCTCCACCCGCGTGCCGCCCCCGACACCGGCCCCCGCGCCCCCGCCACGGCCGGCACCACCCAAGCCGGAGCCCAAGCCGCCGCCCCCGCCGGTCGTCACACCACCGGCGGTAAAGCCTCCCCCGGTCACGAAGCCCCCCCCGATCGTCCAGCATCCACCGGATTCTGCCGGCGTCAACACAGTCACGGGCGACGGCTCGGCCGTCAGGGCGAAGCGCCTGCACCGCGTGACGGTGATGCTCCTGGCGAACAGTCCCTTGCCGGAGACCTTCAAGCCGCAATGGATGGCGTGGGCGGCCGCGGGCACGGAACTCGTCGGCGGCGCGCTCATCCTGCTGGGTCTGTTCAGCCGGGTGTGGGGCCTCGGCCTCGCCATCACCATGGCCGTCGCGTTCTACCTCACGTCGCTGACACCGGTGCTCGATTACGGCGCCATGAACCTGCCGATGGCGGTGTTCAACCAGGTCTTCACCCAGATCGGTCTGTTCGCGCTGGCGCTGGGCATCGCGCTCACGGGCGCCGGAGGTTTGAGCATCGACCGACTGCTCTTCCGCGGCGGCGGCTCCGACGACGATCACATGCTCCACCTCGGTTGACGACTGCGGAACCGCACGGCGGTCCGGGCGCGGGCGTATGCTACGACACCGTGACGTCCCCGGACGGCGAGCCCGAAACCCGCCACGCGTTGCGCCAGATCGTGCCGTGGGTCGTCTCGGTCGGGCTGCACGGGGGCCTGGTCGCCCTGGGGTTCCTGATCACCTGGAGCGTCGTCAGCCTCGTGGACGATGACGACCCGGTACTCGTCACGGCCGAGTTCGACGCCCTGAGCTATGACCCGCTGCCGAGCATGGTCGCCGAGCCGAGAACGGACGCCGAGCCGATCGAGCCGACCCGGATTCCCGTCGAGTCGCTCCAGCAAGAGCTCCGCGAGCAGCTCGCCGCGCTGGACGTTCCGTCGATCGGCCTCGACCTCCCCGGGCCGCCGCGGGTGACCGCCGACTTTGCCGCCGCGGTGACGGCGAGTTCGGCCACCTTCGTCGGCATGACCACGACCAACGCGCGCCGCATCGTGTACGTGATCGACGCCTCCGGCTCGATGATTCGATCGATGCAGATCGTCATCCGGGAGCTGGCACGGTCGCTGGACGCGCTCTCGCCACGGCAGGAGTTCGCCGTCATTTTCTTTCAGCGCAACCAGGCGGTCATGGTGCCGCCGGCGAGACGACTCACCGCCGCCACGGCACAGGCGAGGGCCCGCGCGCTGGAGTGGATCGACGATCACGTGGTCCCGGCGGGACGGTCGAATCCCCTCGCGGCACTGGAGCAGGGCATTCGCCTTGGGCCGGACGTGATCTTCCTGCTCAGCGAGAACATCACCGGCTCCGGCGAGTTCGAGATCGACCAGGCCGACCTGTTGGACCTGCTCGACGAGCTCAACCCGATCGATCGGGCCACCGGTCGGCGCGCGACCCGGATCAACTGCGTGCAGTTCCTCGATCCGGACCCGCTGGAGACGTTGCGCAGAATCGCGGAGCAGCACGGCGGTCCCGACGGATACCGATTCCTGAGTCGGGCCGAGTTGGGGCTGTAGCCGGCTTTGCGGCGGCCCGCAAAGAAAAAAGGCATGCTTTGCGCCGGTCGCCCCGATGATCGGGACAATACGAGGACACAGGAGATCCCGCCCGTGGCCCCTCGACGTTCCGTACTCTTACTGCTGCTGCTCCTGCCGATCATGGTCCTGGCGGTAACCGCGCCCTGCTCCGCCCAGGACGTCTCGCCCGCCACCGCCGAGTCGACGGTCGAGAAGAGCTTCGCCTCCCACTTCTTCATCGCGACAAGAACCGACCCCGATCGCGGCACGCATGTCGAGCTTCTCGGAAGCCTCATCATCTGGTTCCTGCTGGTGCTGTCGGTCCTGTCGATCAGCCTCATCGGTCGCCTTGCCGTGAGCAACCAGCGAAAGACGATCGTGCCCGCAGCCATCGTGGACGAGGCGAGACGATTGCTCCTGGCAGGCGAGTACCGCGCCGCGCTGGAGCTGGCCACGCGCGACCCCAGCGACTTCAGCCGGATGCTGCGCGCTGCACTGAAGGATGCGAGTCACGGTTTCGCCGCGGTGATCCGCAGCCTGGAGCAGACCGCCGACGAACTCGCCACCGAACGCATGCGACGCGTCGAGTACCTCAACGTCCTGGGCCAGGTGAGCCCGATGATCGGCCTGTTCGGGACGGTGTACGGCATGATCCTCGCCTTCCAGGCGATCGTCGCGGCCGGCGGCAACGCCGACCCGGTCCTGCTGGCCGGCGGCATCGGCACCGCGCTGACGACAACCTTCTGGGGGCTGATCGTGGCCATACCCGCACTGGCCGGATACGGCATCATCCGGAACACGATCGACGAATTGAGCACCGAGGCGATCGTCACCGCCGAAGACCTCCTCAAGCAGTTCCGTCCCAGGCCCGGCCCGGGCCCGGCGCGACGCGGTGACGCCAGGACCTCCTCGCCGCGATGATCCGCGAGAAGCACCCCAAGCCCGAACCCATCGCGGCGAACCTCACGCCGATGATCGACGTGGTGTTCCTGCTGATCGTCTTCTTCGTGCTCGTCTCGCAGATCGTCGAGGTCGAGAACGCCGACCTCGACCTGCCCCGACCGCAGGACCCGGCGAGCGTCGGGCCCGGCGAACAGGCGCGAGTCGTCATCAACGTCTTGCCGGGCAGCGGCGGGGACGTCTCCGGCTACCGGATGGGCACCCGCCGGTACGTCGCCGATACCGCCGGGCTTCATGCGCTGGCGACGAGCCTCGCCACGATGTACCGCGACAACCCGGCCCTGGGCGTGAACCTCCGCGCCGACCGCCGCACCGACTACCGGTGGGTCGAACCGGTCTTCGAGGCGGTCTCCGCGGCGGCCCGACTCTCCGGGCGCGAGGACGTTCACGGCCGCGTCAACCTCGTCGTGGTCAGGGAGCCATGACGCTGCCCGCCCGCCGGGGACGCCGGCGAATGGCTCGACTGGGGTTGAACCTCACGTCCATGATCGACGTGGTGTTCCTGTTGCTGGTCTACTTCATGGCGGTGACGGAGTTCAAGCCCGGCGAAGAGGTCTACCGGCTCGACCTGCCGCAGCGGGGCCGAACCGCCGATCCGTTTGAGCTTCCGCTGGACCCCATCCGCATCACCGTGACCTCGGTCGCAACGGGCGACTACGTCCTGCACCTGGCCGGCCCTCCCGGGGCGGGGCCGCGACCGGCGACGTTCCGGCAACTGGTCCGGTTCCTCAGCGGCAATCTTCGCAGGGATCGCGCTGCCGGCGGCCTCTTCGAGGCGGACCATCCCATTATCATCGAGCCGACCGGCCGCACCTCGTGGGCGCACGCCATGGGCGCATTCAACGCCGCCGTCCGGGCGCGGTACACCAACATCACCTTCGCGTCACCGTAGATGCAGATGAAACTTCTTCTCGCCATGAACGCCATGAACGCCATGACCACCATGACCACCATGACCACCATGACCACCATGACCACCATGACCACCCTGTCCGTCGCGCTGGTTGCCTCCGCCGGCGGTATCGACGACGCGGCGCCGACCCTCGCCGGGATCGAGGCCCAGCGCGCCGCGGTCAGCGCCGCCGCGCCCTCCGAGCGCGGTGCCGTGGTCGAGCAGTTGCTGCACGGTCGGGCGGCGATGATCGACGACCATCCGAACGATCCCCGCCGCGCGGTGTGGCTCGCCGACCAGGCCCAGGATCTCCTGTTTCTCGCCGTGCCGATCGACTCGTCCGTGTTGATCACGAGGTTCGGCCTGCCCACCGCCGGTCAGCGCGCCCGTGCCGGCCGCGCCGCTCGCGACATCAACGAGTTCGCCACGGCGGCTGAGCTCGCGCTGGAGCAGGCGATCCTCGACAGCGAATCCGGACGGGATCGCACGAGAGACGACCCGCCCGGCAATGGGCTCGGCGCGGCGCTGCTGGACACCGAACGCAACCTCCGGATTCCTTTTCTGCGCGGCGTCGGGGCGTGCCTGCACGCGGACTTCAATTTGTCGGACCCCGCCAGTCGCAGCGCTCTCTACGGCGTGGCATTGTCGCGGCTGGAGCCCCTGGCCGGGCGCCTGGCAGGCGGCGTCGCGGTGACGGCCCGCCTGTATACGGGGCTTGCTCAACTCGGAACCGAGCAGTTCGACGCCGCCGCGGTAACCCTCGACGCCGTCGCTCTCGATGCCGCGGCCCGACCCGTCGAGATCTTCACCGCCCGGATGGGGATCGTTCGCTGCCGGGCGGCACGGGAGACCGTGGAGGCGGGGCTTCACGCCCTTGACGAAGTGCTGGCACGTTATACGGCCACCGAGGACCTGCTCTTTCGCGTCCTGATCGCCGACGAGCGCTTCCGGCTCATGCGCCGCCATGCCGGCGAGGCCGCCGCCGGACCGGTTCGGCAAGGTCTCCTGGTGGAGGCGTACGGTGCCTACCTGGACCTGGCCGGGGGCGAGGAGGCCGCCTTTGCACCGGCAATGTCCAGGCTCATCCTGGTTGCCGACGGCGACACGCCCCTGGAGAGCCTTCCAGGGCTCGTCGCCGTCGCACGGGCGGGTCACCTGGCGCTCGCCGCGGGTGGCAGGACAGAGGCCATTGAGCTCTACGAGCGACTCCTGAAAAGCGGTCGCCTCGATGACACCGCGACGGCCGCGGCGATCTTCGGGCTGGCCCGGACCCACGTGTCCGCGGAGAATCACCCCGCTGCGATCCGCCACCTGCTGCGGCTGGCGCAGGATCATCCCGCCTGCGCGTACGCTGAGCCGTCGATCGAGCTGGCCGCCACGCTTGCGGCCGAGCTGAACCGCCAGGCTCCCGGGAACGTTGCACATCGCGCCCTGCTGCGGCAGGTGCTGCAGGTGCTTCTCGACCGCTATCCGAAGCTGGCGCGGGTGGACCGCTGGCGGTACCGGGCGGGGTGCCTGGCTCTCGACGAGAGCCGTTTCGAGGCCGCCGTGGACTTCTTCGAGACCGTTGCCCCGGCCGCGGCCGACGGGGCGGCCGCGCAGTACCGCCGCGCCCAGGTGCTCCTGGCCTGGACCGCGTCGGTGACCGACCCGGCACGACGCACGTCCCTGGCACTGCGGTTAATCGATGCCGTGGCGGCCGCCGAGACGGTCGCGCCGGCGCATCGTTCGGCGCTGGCACTGTTTCGCGCCGAGGCACTGCTGGCGCTGGATGATCCGGCCGGGGCGCTGGCGGCATTGCCGGCCGACGATGACGATCCGGACCCCGCCACGCTGAGGGTGCGAATCTCGGTCTACCAGGCGCTGGGGCGCCGCCAGGAGATGACGCGGCAGCTCGACCGGCTGCTCGACACGCCCGGACAGCGCGCCGGACCCGTCCTCGCCGCCATGATGGAACAGCGGCAACGCAGTGTCCTGGCGCTCATCGAGCAGGACCGCGTGGATCTCGCGACGGCGCAGGCCCGGCACGAGCTGCTCCCGCTCGCCGAGGCCGCCGATCGATGGCTCCGGGAGCACGACCCCAACGACGCGCTGCAGCTGGCGGTCGCCGACGCGTACCGGCTCGCCGGCCGACCGGCCGACGGACTGCGCCTGTACGACGAACTCCTGGTCGATCACGCCGACGCCCTGGAGATCCTCTTCGGCCGGGCCGAGTGCCTGTTCGCCCTGGCCGACGGGCGCCTCGACCAGGCGATGGATCTCTACCGTCGCCTGGCCTTCGCCACGGCGACGGCTCGCAACGCTCACTTCTGGCAGTCGCAACTGCGCATGGTGCAGATCTTGAAACGCACCGGCCGCCATACACAGCGGATCGCACCGTACGTGCAACAACTGCGCGGCCGTGACCCCGAGCTCGGCGGTGATCGGTTCCGAAGGGAGTTCGAGCGGTTGCTGAAGTGAAGAAAAGAGACCGGGACTAATTTCCGGGCTGCGGTCACCGCGCAACAGCGAGCCACCGGTCGGAAATTACTCCCGGTCTATTTTCTTCCGCCCCCTACGTCAACAACCGAAGCTCATCCCGCAGCACGGCTGCAAGCTCGTAGTTCTCGGCGTCAATCGCCGCCTGGAGCCGCTCCTGGAGTTCCACCCGCTGGCTGGCCGGGAGTTTCGGCACCAGCGCCTCGCGCATGCCGCGCAGCAGTTGAACCTCGTCGGCCTGTTCCCAGGTCGCCCCACGACCGACCGTGTCGAGCACGGTGCGGATCTCGACAAGACCCTGGTCGATGGCGGACAGCGCCGCGCGATTGTTCCCTTGTGCGAGCGCCCGCTCCGCCTCGCCGCGAGCCCGCATCATGATGACGGAGGGTCGGAACTGTTCCATCACCGTCCGGTCCGACTCGACGGCCGCATGGCTGCGGCACAGATCCAGGACGGCGAGGTTCCTCGTCGTGTCGCGAACCACTCCCGTGAAGTCGCTGATCGCCATCAGGCCGACGTAGCGGTGGTAGTACTGCACGGCCTCTTCGCGCAACGTGCGGCATTCCTCGGAGGTGAGCACGAACCCCTCGGATCCACCGGAGTGTTTCGCATATCGGTCACACCGATCCCGCTGATACGCCAGCAGCGATTCGAACCCGTTGGGGCGGTCTCCGTCCGGCCGGCCCTCCATCTCCATCTGCAGCACCCCGAGGTCGATGCGGACCTGCAGCTTTGGACGGCCGTCACGGCCGGTGATTCGGCGTGCGTTGACGCGTCCGGGCTCATAGGGCCAGTCCTGCAACAATCCTGTCAGGTCGGCATGATCCATGTGATCAACTTCACAATCTGGATGGGTTGGTGAAGATCATCCTATCGCCGCGGTCCCGAGAGCGTCCTGCGTCCCGGCCCGGCTCAAGCGGCCGGGGGATAGTGCCGACCTCATTTGCGCCCTGAAGCTGTTGCTCGCGACTGTCGGGAAACCTAGCATGAGGTGTACGCCCGTTCTCACGACAGCACGGTGTCCTCTGGCGGCACCGTCGAACGGAACCGTGGGTGGTTTCACCTCTCACACATCGGCCGGACTGTCTGCCCCCGCAACCAGTCGAGTTCTACGGATAGAGGATCTGCATGGCCGACTCCGCGCTGCAACCTGATCTGCAACTCTACCTGAGACAGATCAATGAAGTCTCGCTGCTCACGGCTCCGCAGGAGAAGGAGCTTGGCTGGCGGATCATCAACGAGAACGACGGGGAAGCGAAGGAACTGATGATCAAGGCCAACCTGCGCCTGGTCGTCTCCATCTCCAAGAACTACTCGCACCGCGGCCTGCCGCTGGCGGACCTCATCGAAGAGGGCAACATCGGGCTCATCCGGGCCGTGGAGGGGTTCGACCCGGCCCAGGGCGCGCGGTTCTCGACCTATGCCTCGTGGTGGATCAAGCAGGCCATCAAGCGGACGCTGATCAATGCCGTGCAGCCCATCCACATCCCCGCGTACATGGTGGAGTTGATCGCCAGGTGGAAGCAAACCACGCGACGCCTGGAGGAGGAGTCCGGTCGCCAGCCCACCAGCGAGGAACTGGCGGCGGCCATGGAAGTACCCATCAAGAAGCTCCAGATCATCCGGCGGGCGATCAAGGCGTTCCACGCCCCACCCCAGGCCCCGTTGGGCGAGGACGGCACCCCGATCGATTTCGCCGAGATGTTCGAGGACGTCCGCGGCGCGAAGCCCGACGAGATCACCGCCCGGAGCGATGACTTCAAGACCATCGTGAGGCTGCTGGACGCGATCGACGAACGGGATGCCCGCGTGCTCAGGCTCCGCTTCGGCCTGGAAGGCCAGGAGCCGCTGACGCTCAAGCAGATCGGCGAGGAGGTCGGGCTCACGCGCGAACGGGTCCGCCAGATCGAGGTCGACGCGCTGCGCAAGCTGCAGGCACGTCTCGATGACGATCGTCCGACGCGATTCTTCCGCGCCGGCGCGAGGAACCACAGGAAGAATTCGACCCGCGGCGGGCGAGGGCGCAAGAAGGCGGGGTAGGTCCCGACTGGCGTGCCTGGAGCAGATTCCCTTGTCCTGTAGCAGTGGGTGGCACGGTCGAGCTTGCTCGCCCGTGTCTTCGAACGTGGCTCCACGGGCGAGCAAGCTCGACCGTGCCACCCTCCTCCGCTCCTATCTCTTATAGAACGGCAACGAAACAATCTCCGCCGTCACCTCGTTCCCGCCAAGCACCACCTCCACGGCCCCGCCGGGCTCTGCGCGGGCCGCATCGAGATACGCCATGGCGATCGGCCTGCCGAGTGTCGGGCTCAGGCACCCGCTGGTCACGACGCCGATCTCGGCGCCGTCCGCGTTCACGATCATCCCCTGGCGCGGCGTTCGCCGACCCTCCAGCACGAGCCCTGCCAGGGATCGGTCCGGGCCGGTCTCGGCGATCTTTTTCAGTGCCTCCTGGCCGATGAAAGCGCCCGCATCGAGATCGTCGTCCCCCTTGTCCAGTTTTACCGCGAAAGTGAGACCGGCCGACAGCGGATCGATCTGCTCGGTGATCTCGTGACCGTACAGCGCCATCGCTGACTCCATGCGCAACGTGTCGCGGGCGCCGAGACCCGCGGGCTTGACGGGCGAATCCGCGCCGCCGATCGTGCTCATCAGGAGCGACACCGACTGCACGGCCATCGTCGCCGGCATGATCACCTCCACCCCGTCCTCGCCGGTGTAGCCGGTGCGCGAGATGAGCACGTCGGCGCCCATGATGCTCTTGCGAACAAAGCGGAACCGCTTGAGACTCGCCACGTCCGGTGCCACGTCACCGATGAGATCCATGACCTTCGGTCCCTGGACGGCGATCATCGCCGTCCGGGCCGTCTCGTCGCGCCACTCGGCGTCGAGATCGCCGCGGACCGCGTCGAAGTGCTCCAGGAGCTTGGTCCGGTTGGCGGCGTTGCAGACCATGAGGTACTCGTCAGGCCCGAACCGGTAGACGAGCACGTCGTCCCGGCAACCACCGTGCTCGTTACATACGATCGAATAGCGGCACTGGTCGTCGACCATGCCGTGAATCTGCCGGGTGCACACGCGATCGAGGAAGCGACACGCGTCCGGTCCGGTGAACCGCAGCCGCCCCATGTGCGAGACGTCGAAGAACCCGCCGCTGGTGCGCACCTGGCAATGCTCCTCGATGATCGAGTGGTACAGCATGGGCATCTCCCAGCCCGCGAACTCGACCATCCTGGCCCCGTTGTCAACGTGGAACTCGTGAAACGGCGTACGGCTCAACGTGTTCGAAGCGACCGAAGACATGTCGGACTCCTAGCGTGCGACGCCGGCCTCGTCCTTGAGACGCCGCAACTCCCGCTCCAGTTGCTTGACTCGCCGACCGAGGCCGTACAGGTCCATCCCGACCAGAAGGTTGCGGCGACCACGGGCGAGGTCGACGGCGGGCATTCCCCAGATGCGCCTTCCCGGCGCGATGTCGCCCGTGATCCCGGTCCGGCCCCCGGCCTGGACGCCGTCACCGATCTTCAGGTGTCCGGCGACCCCCACCTGGCCACCGAGCACGACGTAATTACCGACCTA